>Ga0126337_10002207_pt1 | contig 12245 bp, 10 predicted proteins | sample DipCmetagenome_FD_92527 | JGI IMG/M metagenome (GOLD analysis project Ga0126337, IMG submission 92527) | Coral microbial communities from La Bocana,Puerto Morelos, Mexico - Diploria C A metagenome | ecosystem: Host-associated > Invertebrates > Cnidaria > Coral | place: La Bocana,Puerto Morelos... | reverse complement strand
GGAAATATCATATCGCATTTATATGTTCACGTATATCTCGAAATATCGGAATTATATCGAAATTAAGGCATTATCTTTCTATACAGCAATTAAAACAACTTTATTATAATTTAATTTACCCTTCCATGTCATATAGCATTTTAGCATGGGGAAGTGTATATAAGACACATATTAATAAAATACAAGTCAGTAAGTAAAACCATATAGTAAGATTAATGTTCTACTCTAAAACGTTTGGCAAAGAAACTGAAAGTGCCAAGCCTTTGTTAAATCTACTAGACGTTCTGATAGTAGACAACATCTATCGTCTCGAAATATTGAAATTCGCACATTCATGGCATAATGGCCTTCCTCCTGGAGTATTTGACGATAAATATGCTAGAAATATGCATGGATACAACACAAGATATACAGCCAAACAGAATTTTTATAAGTATGGAGTAAACACTAATGTAGGAAAGCAATCTGTCACCTTCATGGCAATTGATATTTGGAAAGACCTTCCATCAATCATCAGATTAATATCTGGAAAGACCTTCCATCAATCATCAGATTGATCTTTCGGCGGCATTTGACACTGTTGATCACTGTATTTTACTTTCGCGCCTTTCTTCTCGATTTGGAATTGGTGGTACGGCATTAGAATGGTTTCGGTCGTACTTGAGATGACCGCACTCAATTTGTGAATGTCAATGGTTCGACGTCCGAGCGTCATGTTCTGCAGTTTGGTGTACCCCAGGGATCCGTCCCGCTTGGTCCGCTACTATACTCCTTGTACACCTCTCCACTGAGTGACATCGCCACTGAACACGGTTAAGCATTCATTTTTATGCTGACGACACGCAGCTATATATTACTTTTGAGACGTCATCCCTCAATGAGATGGAATTGAGCCTGTGTACAAGAAATTGATACCTGGATGCTTTTGAATAAGTTAAAATTAAACAGCGAGAAAACTGAGCTTCTTTTGATATCATCTTTACACCGTGCTCGACCTCCTTTGTTACATCTTGATGTCTGTGATGAGAGAGTGCTGACTTCGCCAAAAGCAGGCAACATTGGAGTTATTTTCGACGAATATTTGAGTATGGTTCCTCAGGTGACAGCAATGTGCAAATCAGCATTCTATCATCTCCGTAAAATTAGTCTCATTCGTAAACATCTTACCTTCGATGCAGCCCAGCTTCTTGTTCACGCTCTCATTACATCAAAGCTTGACAACTGTAATTCGTTACTATATGGTTTACCCAAGCACGTGACTAAACAGCTCCAACGTGTGCAGAACGCAGCTGCTCGAATTGTTTCTATCTCACCCAAGTTCTGTCATATTACACCTGTTCTTATGAGTCTCTACTGGCTCCCAATTGATCTCCGAATTGAATTTAAGATACTTATCATTACCTACAAGACTCTCCATGGCCTAGCGCCTGCTTACATTGAGGATCTCGTTGTCAGCTACATTCCGCTATCGTTATCTCGCCGTGCCTGGTTTCAAACTAAATAGTTATGGCCGCCGTGCTTTCTCTGTTGCCGCGCCGTTGCTTTGGAACAGTCTTCCACAACATGTTAGGGATGCAGAATCGCTAGACATTTTTAAAAGACAGCTGAAAACAGTTCTTTTTAAGCGTGCTTTTTAAATTGATAATTTTATTGTAGTTATTTATCTTTTAGCTTTTTACTTATTTTCGATGAATATTACGATTTTTTTTTAGGTTTTTGATGTATCAGTTGAAAATTTGGATTTTTAACCTTGTAAATAGCGCCTTTGGACCGTTGGGAAAGGGCGCTTTAGAAATGTTATTATTATTATGATGATGATGATGATTATTATTATTATTATTATTATTATTATTATTATTATTATTATTATTATTTTCTTTGAAAGACTTAAGTGTGTTAGCATTCCCAAGCAAATAATACGTTACCTCCTGTCAGAACAAAAACTAAACTGATTCTTCACTAGACTAAGTTTGTAAATTCGTAAGTCCTCTTCCCTATTGATACCTATTTAATCACCTGCTCTTTTATACTACTGATAACATTAATAGACCTTTTTAGCTTGGGCGGTTTGTTGCCCATTACGGACCATGTGATGATTCTCTTGAGAATTCTTGCTTTCAAATTTTCAAATAGTCGCGTGTGTTTTTATGTGGATAAAAGAAAAGTCCTCTAGAGAATATCACGTGGTCTGTAATGGGAAAACAAACCGCCCAAGCTAAAAAGGTCTATTGTATGGGGAGCTAACTTGAAAACCTACCGGTTCATTTAGCTCACCAGCACAATACTTAATTAAATACAAATTCCAGAAATACCTTATTTCTATTTAATTAAGAATCTGAACAAAACTGTAAACTTTAATATGAGCTAAATGGAACTACTACTAAAACTACTACTACTAAATTTACAGTCACTTTGAAAGAATTTTATTAAATAAATACCAAACCGAAAATATATTTCCTTTAAATTGAATAACATCAATCTGTTTAAAAAAATGGAGAATCTTTGAAGAGTTGTCTCTTTTAAACACTTAAGGGGGAAGCGTGGAGGGCGCTGGACTTGTAATCCGGACGTCCGGGTTTCAAATCCTGCTCCCTGCCACTAGATGGATTTGTCTTCGGTGGTCCCGAATTCAACTCCTCCACGCTTTGTAAATAGCCAGCTGGTCAGCCCCCCACCAGTTGGGATTCTTAAGGTTACTTCAAACCTTCGCGTGTCTCCTAGAAAACAATTCGTGCGCGCACTGTTTTCAAGGAAACCCCCAACAGAAAGGTTATAAAAGGTTATAAAATGTAGAATTCGATAAAATTAAGTTTTGTTTTGGATTTTACTTAGGGTTAACGTGGAGCGCACGCGTAAAACGCAATCCGCTGGTCACTGTCAAGATTAGGGTTGCGGGCCTCTCTTGGGCCCGCAATAAAAGAATTCGCCGACACGGTTTTGTTCCATATCTATCAGTGAATGTTCTGACCACATTTCATGGAAAACCGTCAAATCTGCATACCCTATTAATTCATTTAAAGAGAAGGGATTCTCTCAAAAACCAAGTGCGAGTTTTCGCCTTCTAAAGATTTATAAACATATCACGCCCTCACAGAGGAATGTGTCAACTTGAAAAGCCATGAGCCAATGAAATAACAGAACCCCTAGCGTTCACAGTATGCAAACTCGAGCTTCGCGGGAAAGCGATAGTGTTACAGTCACGTTCCAGGCGCACACTATGGTAAAACGAAAGGGAAGCGACGTGTTTCGCCAAAACAAAAGCAAAACAGGGTTCAAGTGCAGCAGCGCGGGTTCAAGGAGGCACTCGTTACGGACATGAGATCTCTTGGGTAAGTTTTGTTTCCAGTAAATTGTTAAGTATTTGATATTGGTTTTAGTACCAGGAATATAGTATGGCCATTTTGTCAGGAAAGTACGCACATTCCCAAATGCGATCTCTTACATTTTATCAGGTTCGACGGTGACTTCTTTGCTCGCAACCTTGACCAAAGCATTGAACGTAGTACAAGACGCAGTAAAGGGCCACGTCGCACCAGGTATATCCAGTATTGTACCTGGGCACATGCATTGATGGTAAGGATTATTCCTTATGCTGGCGAAAGCTACAAATCGGACTGTTGACATTGATTAAATGTGTTATTGACTGTTTTAGCGAAAACAAATCGGACCAGAAGACGCTGAATTTGCATTTCCAAAGGTGGTGTTGGACTATATAAGACATATTGTGCCTGGAGACATCAAAGGGGAAATTAGAGAGGTATAATAATGTTATAATAAATAATGTATACTAATAATATCACAACCAATGATGCTAGTTCTAGTTTTCAAGATTGGGTTATTTGCAATTCCCCGAGAAGGCTTCAGTTATAATAAAACGGCACCATTTATTCATTGCTGCCAGTTCGCCTTCAGTTAAGTCATGTGACGGTCTTTTATTTTACAATGTGGTTAAAGAGGTCGATATCCGCCATGTTGTTTAATTTGTTGCTGTTGTTTTTTCATGGAAAGCGAAAACTGGGAAGAGTACCTATCCACAGGGTAGGGGCTTCCCATATTTCTTTCATTCATAGAAAACCAAGATAGCGGCGTTCGAAGTCCTCAAGTAGGCCGAAATATATGGTATAACTTTGTGATTTTGTTAATCAATTCATTGTGTCAAAGACAAGTGTATAGACGATTTCTCATTGTTTTACACGCCAGTGTCTTGTCTAAACTAATTCGATCTACTCGGGTATCGATGATGTATTAACTTGCCAGACAAAATTTGCTCTTTTCACACCAGCTATACACTATAAATTTACTTGCATCGCAAACCTTTAGATGCGACGACAAATATGATAAAAGACTTGATATCTTTTTACAAAAGGGAGAATAAACTCCAATACTACAAAACTTTCCTGAGTTTCCTGAGGTGTCTGCTGCTCCTTGCAAACCCATGTAAATAACCAGGAAGTAAATAGTCCTTACCACTAGAAAATTTTCCCTTAATCTGCCAGCACTACTTTATATTTAAATCCTCTTGTCAGTGATGCAATTTTCACGGCTGATTTCCATAAACGCTTTAGTGTGTCCAGAAACATATCTTATCCGTGTCATCGATAGACGTATGCCTGAAGTATCCTGATTACTTTGCTTGAGAGCAATCAGCAAGAATACAGCTATCGATCCCCGACTTTATATGGACGGTCCACCACAAAATGCACAACAAAACACGTTGGCAAAATATTAAACAATCCTGCAATCATGTTTGAAGCGACTGCATTCAAGGAGGTTTTCTGTTCTCTTTTTAACTCTAGCGCTTCAACTTTTTAACGGTGAAGCTGAACGTGTCAAACAATTCCCGAGTATTGATGTGCAGATTTGCAGAATGGAAGGAAAGCATAGAGGAAACTTTGAATTCCATAAATGTCCAAAGAGAAAGCAGGAGAATTATTAGGAACAAGAGGGGACCGCGACGAGTTGTTTCACAAAGTCGTATCGGCGATTGTGGTCGACGAATTTTTTCACAAAAATCAAAGTCACTCTCGTATGTGAGAATGACTTTTCTCGCATTAACATTCAAAGGCTTGCTTAGTTAATAGTCTTTTACCGATTTACCTCTATGAAGGTAACATATTGTAAATTATTTTTAGCAGTGGCTGATGTTGCGTGATACGTTAACTTTTAAAGGTGCACTAAGGCCCTAATAAATTGTTCTTAGGCGTAGCTTTTTGCAGCACAAATTGCTTTTCGTACTCAAGATTTGTATCACATGCAGATCACTCCCTGATTCGCTTCATCGTGATTCGATCACCAAATGACAATAAAACTGGGCGGCAAACAAAAACATGAGAATTGGGGCAGGCGGAATCTCAATTGCGCAATTTACTCGCTGGCTTCCGCTCACAGATCCCGCCGGCTACACAGGCTAAGGGAATGACTTTGTGAAATGCAAGAATTCGTCATTTTAATGCAATCCTACATAATAAGAATCATTAATTTTTTTAATTCCTGCTATTACTTTACTGAGGAAATTACTTTATTGTGATTGGCTGGAAGCAGATCTATTTATAATATTTATCTATTTGGTCAGAAATCATACGCGTATGATTTCAGACCAAAATTGCACGACCCGAAGTTCAATTGCCACTTTACTATATCCATTTTGAAATCGCACAATTTAATAGTCTAAATACAAGAACTACTAGAACAACAAAAGTTGCCAAATTTGCCAAACAGCGGGTCTTTTTGTCTTTCATTTTCCTGCAATGTGATTGGTTAGTTTAAAAAAACCCTTCAAATCTGATTGGTTTTGTTTTACTGTCTCATTCTCATTGGCGGAGAAAAAGATGCGATTTAGAGCAAAAAATAGTGCGATTTGGGAATACGTCGCACTGCTGAGAGCCCATCAGATTGCAAGTATAACCAGTGATTTCAAAATGGATGTAATAAATTGTTAAATTTGATTTCCACCGCAGTACAAATTAACGCGCGTGCGGTCATACAATAAACGAGTAATCGTATGAAAGTTCAAGCAATAAAGAATTTACACTAATGGATTTACAGTAATGATACTTTAAAACTCTTTCAAATTGCACTTACTAAAACGTCTGCCGGTTTTTACATACTAAATAACTGGCTTCAATAAGAAACTAAGAAGAACCTGATATTTATACCATATTGTTGCATCCAGACAGCCGTAAGCGATCTGAAGAAGAAAGTTCGAGAGACGAAAAAGAACAAAAGCGTTTTTTGATGGGCAAAAGATTCTCTAAATTTCGCCTAAATCATCTTCTCTCCTTGGCAGAACATTAACAGAAGAGGAAATCCCTGAACACAAACAGCTTTAGTAATGAGCCCTATGATTAATGGTCTGCAGTTCCTTCCCCCCTCCCTGTAAGGCAACCAGCGGAAATGTCTGCCATTTGTGGAGAATGCGAACCGAAACAAGAAAGTTGTGATGGTGAACGCTTCTTTTACATAATCAGCAAGAGTACAAAAGCAAACCCAAAATGAATAAATCTCTGACATGAGTAAACAAAAATGACCTTTTTAACAAGCATCCTCAGTGACATTCCATACCACGAACGTACCGTGTCTCCTGGTACCAAGAGCAAATTAACACCGCAGTTCTGTTGACAAACTAATTGTGACTGAATAAACAATCAATCTAGGTCGATTCTCCGTGGTATGGGCGGTGGCCTGGGCTTATTGGCTTTGTCTTTCCAAGGTTCCACTTCGGAGGAGCCCTTGATTTCTTTCTGGCCAGTTTGAATGTCCCCTGCACTTGCAGTGATATCTTCAATGGACGCATCAGCCACCGCAGCTGATTGTTTGCCAGAAAACGAGGGAGAAACTCGCTGTTCTCCATGAATTTCATTACAACCTGGTCTAGGCTTCGGTTTTAGGGGCAGCGGAAGATTTATTTCCATTCTATTTGGGAAGTCTAGTTTAGCAGCTTTTGCTGAATGGTCCTTTTGAGACCCTGCCTCAATGTCCGTTTTGGAAGATTTAGATTTCGACCGTGGAGGTGCAACGGGCCTCTCTGCTGTTACTGGAACCTTGTCCTCTTTGTTAGAGTCCATTTCGACTACTAATGAACGAGGCCTAGGTTTGGGTGTTGGTTTGGAGACAGACACAACTCTTGGGAGGGGTGCTTCATGGTCATCGTAATTTGAACGAACTGGTGCCGAACATTCAACTGATTCAGGTGACGTCTCCTTAAAGTCTTTTAATGACGATCCTTTGACGCCTTTTTTACCAAAAAGACACAAGAGAAATAAATTTACCACTAAAGAACAAAATGAATTAAATGCATCAACTGCGAAGAAAGATATAAAGACAAGATTGATCATCCCAGTTACGCACTTAAGCATCGGTGAAATTAAAGCCTGAAAAAAAAAAAAATTTTTTTGAGGCTTTAATTTTACAGCTGGTTAAGTTCTGGGAGAAACTGCGATGATCAATCATGTCTTCATAAAATGAATCCAAGCTACTTTTCTTGAATCTATGCAGGTTTCAGAGCCTAGCGCTCCTTCAGCAATGTTGCGCTAAAACGAGAGGCTTGCAACAATACACTTTTGACAGTGCATTCTTGTTCTATGGATGGTTATGGACTCACAGCTTACTCGTCAACTCGCCTGCTTTCGTGTCGTCCTTTTCTGCTGACGTTTTTCTGCCCTCTTTTTCATCGCCTAGGCCCTCGGGAATCAAGAACGACGGCAACAATTTTGGATCATCGTTCGCAGCAAGCAGAAGAGCCTCTACGTTATCAGCTCCAATGTGCGCTACATGTTGAACATTGAATGGAACACCTATCCCAGGGCCCTATGAAAAAAAGGTTATGAACGGTGTTGGTTATCGGCCGCGAGGTTCGTTTTCAGTAAGGATAGATCACACGCAAAATGAATCGTGAGTGGGAGAGAGTCCACGCTATGACAATAACAGTAACATGTGCGGTATTACCTTGAAATTCCGAAAGTGACGACCCTCGCCACTCTCGGGGTCGGTACCTTAGGGGGGGTAAAAGACATTACACAAAGCTTCGAGCCCTTCATGTCTTGACCGTATTGTCAGTGGTTGGCAAGAAGGCTATTAGTTGGGTAATGTAAACTGTTTGTACTTCATGATGCACTACTACTTTAGTTTGCTGTATCAATTCAGTGCGCTAGTCCAGTTTTGAACTTGAAGAAACGTTCCTTTAAATTCCCTCCTGTTGAAAATGACACAGAGCTCTAACTTTCAATTTGAAAACAAGTTCCCGTTATCACGTTCCTGTAACTTAATGAAAATTCTGTGTTTTGACATGGCACAATTGCAAGATGAAATGCTGAAGCGCTAGTTTAACTTCACAACACAGTGTAACATAAGCGACATCTTCCCCTGTTGCAGAATGCCTTAATTACCGTTATCAAGTTACGAACGCAACTTTAACTTGATTATGGACTGAAAAAAATAAAAATACAATTGACCCTTGGTCTCGCTATTTTCGGGGGAAACGGGGGATGGCTCGCTACTTTCTGAGGGGTGGCCAATTTTGGGGTGTCGTTACTTTCTGGATTTATTAGGTCTGGTTCACACTAGCGACATAACAAAACGACATCATCGCTCATGTCAGTAATTTGTACATCGCCATAATGACATAAGGAAAACATCAGTTTTTGTCATTTTATGTTTTTTTTTTGAAGGAGTTTTTTTGAGCTTTTTGAGCGGTGTGGTCTGTGGTCATTTCTCGTTCGGAATCTCGGTTCAAGAATGACTGTTTAAGCCACGTGATGCAGCTCGCTGAAAATACGCGACAGTCACGTGTTATTCGACTGACTGCTAACCTCCTGCACTTTAAGCGCCCGGCTAAGTTCGTTTGCTACACTAACATTCTCTTAGGGGACACTTACGCAATTACGGTTTTGCTAGTCAATCCTTAGAGTGTCAGAACTATGGTGTATTATAAGCACTATTCTTATGTGAAGTTAGGTATTTTCAAACCCAAGACTGTTTCTAAATAAAAACATAACTATTTCTGAACTGCATCATTCCTTCCGATTCGAAGAGTTCTGTCCTACCAAATTAAGTCTTTTTTTCGGAATTTCACGACGGTGAAGTTCCCTCTGGAGTTAAGATTAAATCGAAGATAGTCAGGGATTCGACCTGTCATAGACCTGTCGTAAATACCTGTTTTCCTTTCTTGGTTGCAACATGAATCACCTCTGCTTTAGGTTTGGGTTTATGTGCTTGTTGTGGTGGGACTGCAGAAGAAGGCGCCTTTGGTCCATCAACTGGCCTCTTTGGAGGGGCTGGGCGTTTAGGTGGAGCGGGTCTACAGGGTTTTGGAGGATGCTTTGAAGTTTCCTTCACCAGTGGATCAAGGTTACACAGGTCGCCAGGTGCAACAGATACACCATCCTGAGCCGGTACAGCAGCAATAGTGATCTCTTCAACTCTTTTGACTTGCGGAGGAGCCTTAGTCGCAGGTGCTGGTCTAGGAGGTGGTGGTCGTTTGGGGAGAGGCCTTCGATTGTCATCTTGTTTAGAACTTTCATCTGATTATCAAGAATGAGAGAATAACTACTTCATAAGTCATTAGGATCAGCCAGACAACATCTAAGATTTAGTTTAACCATTGAAAACGACCCTTTTTATCTATTGATCAGCTACAACGATAAAAATTCTAATTGTCTGTCTGCTTGACACATTGTCGCTTCCCAGACATTGGACTTTATTGCAAACTGGATATAAAGTTATAAAAAAATGAAAAATATGGGAGGTTGACAACTCGGTTGCTTAAATGGCCGAGAATTTGCATTTGGAAGTGATACATGTATATAGCGCACGGTCAAACTTACGGACGTGAACTCGAAGTCCCGCGTTCCAACCAGTGGACTAAGTTATTACCTTTGTAGTTAACCAAATTTAAATTAATTTCATTTCAGTTTCTAATATGATTCCTGCACCTACCGTCACCTTCGTCCCTAATTTTATTTATCTGGCGGTCTGCCTCGGGATCGCTGTCGTCGTCGCTATCATAAGCCAGCTCAAAATTCTCTTTGTCTTCCGGTTCACTATCCGAACTGCCGTCCTCAGCAATATCGGCTGACTGAATCTTGATCGGCTCCAAGACGGGCAAATTGGTAGAATAATGGCCTGTTGAAGAGGACAACAAATCCGAGAGCGCCCGACCCCTTACTGGAGTCAACGAATTGTTTTTACATTCCTCAGAGTCACCAATGTAAGAAGACTCGTGCGAGACAAGGCTTTGAACTGGAAGGTCAGTTTTTGATAAAAGTGATTCAGATTTCAGGTGAACTTGAACCTTTTTACCCGATACCTGTAAGAATTAAAAAGACCTTTTTTAGCAAACAAGCCAATTGGAATTTGAATCTGATTGGCCTGAAAGACTATATCTCTTTCTGATTGCCTAAAATGAACAAAACATGATTTGTAACCTACTTATAACATACATGCACATATAGACACTCTGCTTGATGAGAAGATTATTAAAAGAATGGCAGCCAAAGGCTAATGTGGACTCACTGCACGTGCATTTATCTTACACTGCAATACAATTACTAAAAAAGGTGAAACCACGGTATATATATAAATATATTAAAAATGAAACAGTTTGCTTATTTACAACTATGAGTTATATTAAACACAATAATAACCTCTTTTCCGTCCAGCTCCAGGACCTTAAGCGCACTACGACCATCATCCATAGTCAAAAGAATTTCTTCATCGACTACCCTGCAAGAAGACAAACTGTTGTAGCAGCATTGATGTATCATAGATAATGTTTAAAATGACTTTGAGCAATCACTCTTGGAAATATGCATCAACAGTCTACAAGACGTCTCAATGAACTGCTGTTCCTTACCTTACTAATACAACTGTCCCATAAGGCTCCACGGCACCGAGAAGTTCCGACACATCAATCCTAGCATCCCCATTTTCCACATCATCGCTTGTCACTACAACTGTGGGATCAGCGGGTCCCATAGCTTTCATAACATTGTCATGTACGTGACTCTGTTTTTCCCAGTCCAACTTCTGTATTTCTATTTCTATCAGGGCTACAACCGGCCTATAAAGAAAGAAAAGAGGAAAAACAAAGATAAAAGTGCACAAACAAGTGCTTTTCGTGAGATGGAAAGTTAGTAATTCATCTCACCTGCTGCGATAATCAATAGTTTGAGTTTGGAACCAACATTGTTAAACATGATTATGTTGTGGCTTCCAAGGCGATGGAGATGTGCTCAACTGATCGTAACTAGACTTATTTGGTAGTCACTAGCGTAACATGATATAATTACAATATAATGGTCGAGAAGAAGACTACAATAATACTTGGTATTGCCTGAAGAGACGATTGCTTTGTGCAATGTTTGTTTGTAAGTAGACATTTTTCAGTTTCTATAACAACACCTGTGATCTGAGGTTTTCAGCTCTGCTCGCCCGTAATACAAAACTTTTCCAGGCGTGAAATGAATTCCACCATCCTGCAAACTAGCAGCCTTGTCGTCTTTCCAACCTAAATTAACAACGCTTCTGTTACGTTATAATAATAACAAAAATAGAAATAGAAATACTAATAATAACGAGTTTCATAATAATGATAATAATAATAATAAAAATATATTTTTTAATAATTTTAATTAAAAGAGCTGTAAAAAACATATCTATACAATATTATTCACAAAAAATAAAGTAAAAAATAAAACGCTCCTTGACTGGTGTATATAAATTTGAGAGTCCGACTATTAAAAAACTAATGAATTCGTGCTTCGGTTTTCTCTACATCTAGATCAGCGTCATCCATATCTAGATTGTTCCTTCTCTTAAGAGTACGCGAGCCTCTAAGGCATAGAAGTGCTGCTCTCAAGATTGCAAAAGAGACTTTGGTTCTGACCCAAGCGATAGTCGTGGAGTAGTCTTCCCCTTTCTTTATTGCCATGAGTTCTGCCAGTCAACTGTGGTATCGTCTGCATTCTTCTGCCATTCCTCCTGTAGTTGCGAATACTAGCGGGGTAAATGTCCCTTGCTCGATTCCCATTACTCTCTTTGCGTATGAGCGCTTCTTTCCATTTTTTAATGTTGGCGATATATTTGCTCTGGGCTGAGATCTCTATATGATTCTGCGTTGGGGTGGCAACGATAATAACGATAATAATAATAATAATAATAATAATAATAATAATAATAATAATAATAATAATAATAATAATAATAGTTATAATAATAACTCTAAAATCCTTTGTACTCCTAAGTTTTAT
>Ga0126337_10002206_pt1 | contig 12247 bp, 23 predicted proteins | sample DipCmetagenome_FD_92527 | JGI IMG/M metagenome (GOLD analysis project Ga0126337, IMG submission 92527) | Coral microbial communities from La Bocana,Puerto Morelos, Mexico - Diploria C A metagenome | ecosystem: Host-associated > Invertebrates > Cnidaria > Coral | place: La Bocana,Puerto Morelos... | reverse complement strand
CTCTCATCCTTTTATATGATGAATTTTTATTTTTATATTGTTATATATATTTTTCTTTTACAGGACCCCTTTGATAACAGTACGCATGTACTGAAGGGCCATCCTGTTTAAAAATTCGTTATTTTATTATTATTATTATTCACATCATGTGTTCGCGCCAATGGTCACTTTGTTATTATGATACTCATTTTTATGAACGATGAAAAAAAAAAGTGACAAACTCTCGCATGTAATAAAACTCTTTTTAGCTTGCTGATAGACTCGATCATCTTGGTATCAGCTTTCCACTTGTCCCGCAAATTCTTGGCTTTGGAATAATCAATGTCGTGTTGTTTGGCGATTTTGTCCAGACGATTGATTCCAGGATCTCCTCGTTTAAGGCGCTTTTTCAATTTTGTGCCGGGTCCCATGTATTGATAACCTGGCCAATGGAATTCGATTCCAATCTTGCCCAACCACTTTTGAATGTCAAGTCCCAACCTCCACTGCTTCCTTCTTCTGCTTCTCGTCTTGGTTTTCCTCTTAGTCACTGACCGTGTCATAGTCCAGTTTTTTTTCTCAGATCTCCTTGTGGATACCAACTTTCCCAACCTTTGGAGGGTTGAAGTTTTTCTGCACCACCTCTTTTTCCTGGTTTGGGTTGTTTTCCTTTCGTCGTCAATGATTTGAGGGCCCCTTCCTTTGCTCCTTTGAGAATTGATTTGAAGGCACCTTTTGGCTTTCTTGATGGTTTTGGCGTTCTGGGTTTGGGGACAGGTCTACTTATGGGTGTGGGAAGTTTGGATTTGAACTCTTTCTTGATTGAAGGTTTCACACCCGACGTGGATGGTGTAGCAGGTTCCACCTTGATCTTTTTCGTGGATGGAGGTTCTGGCTTGATTCTGGGTGTTGTATCACCTCCGGGCGCTGCTGGACGATCGAGTCCTTTGATGAGTTGTTTTAACAAGTTCTCAACGGGTCCAGCGGCAGTGGATCCCTCGGGTTCTTCTGTACCCTGGTAGACTGTGGGAGCAGCGGTGCCTGTCGCACACGCTTCACCAATTTAGTTTGGTCGCTGGCCAATGGTTTTGTCATATTGACTGCAATACTGGGTGCGATACTCTTATCTATCAAGATGAGATGTTGTTTCGCGGCTAATCGTCCAGCTTTGTTCAGCAAGGCATTCTCTGTGATCTGTCCCTTGTAATAGTTCTCTAACTGTTTTAATTCGTTAACGGGTACCATCATCACTTCATCCATCTACGACTGACCCAATCGGGTGTGTGGAAATTCTGACCGTTCACTCAAAGCGGTTTCGTAACAGTCAATCCAGTATCTGATTTGTTCGTCTTTTGCTACCAATTCGCGTCTCAAAGTCGCTATGGTTTTTTCCTTCTCAATGCATTCACGACAAACTGTGATGCATCCACCTTCCTCGGTGTTGTCTCGTCTCGTTTGACAATCCTCACACAAGTCACCCAAAATATAAGCCATATGTTCTTGATACAAGTTGTGGTACATTTTTTTCCAATGATCCAATCGCTCCTTCACGTCGTCCTCGCGTTGGTCCGCTTCTCGCAACTGGGTCATGAGATAGGACAAACACTTTTCACGTCCTGTCACGCTGCGCAACATACTCGAAAACAGTCACACAATCCGCTCCAGAATCCACCACCTTTCTGATTGAGGAGATGCTTTCTTCGAAGTTGGACTGAATTTCTGCGTTTACCTATCTCTCGCAGCACCTTTTTATGTCGTTTCAATTTCCCATAGGTGCTTGCGTTGATGGGAATTCGATTTTTCAGCAAATTGAGGACCATTTTGCTGACAGCATTGATTTGATCGGCATTCGCATGCTCCAACATTTGTCTTCGCCTGTTTCGATTGGCTTCTTTCAAGATGCTATCCAGGAAGGGACGTTGTCGACGTAACAACTTCACCTTTCTGAATCGTTGATGAGTGGTAACTTATCTTTTTATCTCCTCCTCCTACGTGTGGCAGCTTCCAGGGCTTTCTTGGCACCGAACCCTGCTGCACCTCCAACAGCTCCCGGAGCAGCGGCTTTTCCACCAGCGATCAGGGCGGGTATGAGGGCAGCTAATGGAAAGATACCACCACTTTGTTTTCTGGATCGACGTTTCCTTTTTCGTCGAAGTAATGCTCCTCCAACATATTGTTTGGTCATTCGTTTTCTTACACCGTGGACGGATCGTCTCTTAGGCATGATGCTTTGGAATGAATCACTTTGTGCCAGGTAGTGTCCTTTTATTGAATTGGTGTGTGACGGAACTTTCTTTCATACTCATGAATGTATCGTTCATTCGTAGGAGGAGCAAAGTCGGTGATGGTGTCGTCCAAAGTTTGCATTTTCGTCAAAAATGTACTCATTTAGTGTTCATCAATACCCATCCTTGTGTAATTCCTCAGCTCGATCATCGTCTTTTCGTAGGTTGTGTAGGCGAATCGACACATATCCATCTTGAAGGAATACTTTTTGAAATCACTCTATCCTTTGATAAAAGTGGCAAAGGCTGTCAAACCCACCATGGCGAAACTTTTTTCTTCCAAACGCTTCCAACCACGAAACTCAATGCCATCATTAATAAAGCCATTCCGTTGAAGAACGCATTGAACCTTTTGAAACGATAAAACATCTGTCTGCGACACCACCATTGTTTGTGATAGAACACGTACAAATCATCCAAACGTTTCAAAGTATCAAAGTCGTTGCGCGTAGTGTGATGAGACTCATCCAATAATGAAATCTTCGTGGTCATCATAACACACTGGCATGATGTTCATGGTTGTCGTCTCTTTTTACGGCGTCGTTTCATCATCATTCTTCGAACACCGTAACCCACGCCTGAGGCTGCTGCGCCCACTGCTGCGCGTCTCCCAACTTTCACTGCTCTCTTTTCCCAAGACTCTGGCCAAACCCAAAGCGGCTCCTTTTCCAATGGGAGCCAAAGCATTCATTACATTCCCTCCATAATGACGACGACGTCGACGTCGAGGTCTTCTCTTCATGAAAGCCATGATCCATTCAGTTCCGCACGCTAGTTGAATTGCGAGTCACTGTAGGTCGACGTCCGTTTTTATAAGTGGTGGTAATCGTGTTTGTAGTTGTGATGCCTGCAATGCGTCTTCCTGCTGCCGTTTGTTGTTGCTCTTGCAATATTTGCTCCAATTGTTTTTGCATCTGAGCTTGATTCATGACACGAGTTCTGGTTCTTCTTCTGCGTCTTGACGGACCTGGTGAAATGTCTGGTGTAGTGGGTGGCATGGATGGTGGAGTGGAATCCACTCTCCTTCTCCTTCTTCTTCTTACACTTGATCTTCCGTTACTTGTGTCACTGGCGCTACTTCTGCGTCTGCTTCCTGGATCACTCGGACTATCGAAGGGTAAATCTTGGATGGGTATTCGTCTGAGTTGTTTGTGTCCTATCGTGGGTCTCTGTAGACGCGTGGGCCCAACTCTTACTGTGGTATTGGATTGTCCGGGTGTCGCAGAACCTACACGTACAGTAGTGTTTGATGGTCCAGGTGTTGCAGAACCCACACCTATTGTACTCGGCCTAGTGGGTGTGCTCAACGGTCCAGTGTCGGCAGGTAGTGATGGCGCTGGTGAACCATAAGCACGTGCGATTGAATCCCCATTCATATCACCAAAATCCAAAAGGTCCACGTAATTATTGGCCATTTTCTCTGATTATGGCTTTCATTGCCAACACTTCCTGACAATGAATAAGGTCTTCAAAGTCTTCGTCGTTATATGCTTTGATGACGGATCGTACCTCTTGTTCACCTTTGCAACGTGTGACACGTTTCACAGGTTCATAATATTCTTCTTGCGGATTCATCCAACGTAACAAATTCATGCAAATCATAATGAATCGAGGGAACCACACGACTTCACTTCGCAACATCCTCTCGAAACTGATAGCATCGAACAACACCTTCTTCTTTTAACATTTGACTCATCACGCGTTGATCATCTCTGCTTGCTGGATGAAAGTTCAAAAGCATGTAACCGAATGGTCGTGCATCGGTCACTTTTCTGAACGTATCCATGACTTCTTGCCTCGTGTAAGAAACGATTGCAGTAACAAATTTCGCAATCCCAATTGATCTCTCGGATTCTTGAATACCACCACATAATGTACATTGGAGAGATGGATTTGGCGAATTTTCCGTTGGGAAATATCTTGACATAGGTAAATCACAGTGATGTTTTGATGATGAGAATGTTTAGTAAATATGTCCATTACGTTTTTGTCATTGCTACCTTCGTCCATGAGATCATCCATCACCAAAACACCACCTTGCGGGAACCATTTGGGTAGAGACGCACTGTCAGGTACACCTTCGTGAACTTGACACCTCCCGTTTTGAGTCGTTCAAACCCTTTTTATCTATTTATCTATTTATCTATTTTATCCTTTTTATCCATAACAATAATGAATGATTTTTGGAGGTTCAGCAAATAGGTCTTCGTTGTTCAAGAGAAGTTTCGTTTTGCCACATCCTGAGGGTCCCACCATCAACATGCTAGAGGGGATGTGAAATCGGAATGCCTTACGTAGTTCCATGATTGACAATTGTTTGAAACTGATAACTTTTTTATTGAATCACATTACATTTAAATTAACAAATGGTGCATTCCATACATCGAACCACGCGTGTCCTGGTGACACGGAGTGTTACAAATCTTGCACCAAATCATGTCTTTCACAATCAATCTTTTCAACATTTGTCCAACTTTGTGGTCGTTGCGCAAGAAATCATTTCTTTTGAATCGGTTTAAAAATTGATCCATGCTACGACCTTCAGCGCGGTCTATCAAAAACATCAAGGCATAGTCTCCACAACTTTGACTAAAAATCGATTGTAAACTCATTCCATTCACGACACTGGATTCGAAATGTCGATTCAACCAGGCGATTATTGGTTCTGCTGAGCCGTAAACTTCCATTGGTAGAGCTAGCTGTCCATAATCTCGCACGTATTGCCTTCAGTCTAGAGTGCGATCCAATGTGAGCCAGATTCATCGTGAGGGTCCGTGTTGACGATGATGGCTGTGGGTCATTCTGGGTAAACGATCACAAGGTACGGTTCCTTGGAAGACCCTGGATAGGTCAGGGTTAGTTCCAGCCAAATGATCCAACTGCACGTTATTCAATGCCACTTTCTCCATATCATTCAGGGTTGATACACGTCATAAGTCTCGGTCCTGCTTCTGTCAATTTCCATCATATTTTCAAATTCTCCATACACTAGTATCACCAGATTCGCATCGGGGTTAGCGCGAAATTGAATGACGAGGCGCAACTCCCCGCTCTGCTTGGGGTTCCACACTGAAGTGTTCAAACATCCGTTGGCTGTGTTATCAAATACAAACAGGGTGCATTTTGATCCGTGCCCCCAGTCAGCTCTTCGTACCATATCACCTTTATTTCTTCAAATACTGCCTGTTGCGCGGAGGAATCCATGATAACCTCTGAGATCTTTGCTTTCATCGTCGTGCTTCAGATGCAAGGTTTCATAGGGGTACTCTTCACCTCTAATCAGTTGCTTGATGCTGGATAAGTTGAATTTTTGGTAGGAAAATGGGTACTTTTGTTTGTCTCCATTGAAAGCATCCTGACGCATCAGGGCTACAATCACTCGGTTGGGTACTTGGTTTCTGAAAGGATTATTGCATTCAAAGTACCGTTCGTCACCGGCATGCGTGTAGGTACGGATCTCACCCCTCACGGTGGGATAGCTCACCACCTGTTTTCCAGCTGAAATACTCTCTGTCAACTCCAGGTATATCGGGGGAGTCACCCTCACTTGAGCTAAGTACAAGTTCACTCTCACATCATCTTCTGTCAATCTAAGTGTTCTGGCTCCACCATAAACCATGGACCATATGTCTGCACTGTTGAAAGACATGTTGATCTGTATCTGAATACCAGGGATCACTTACACTTCCAGGAAAGGTTTGAAACGCAGGGTGACTTTCTTTCCACCAAAGAACTGCTGTCGGTGGAGAATGGCAGTTTTCCAATCATTTTTCAAAGCCTTGAAATTATCATGGGCTGGATCATTTGTCGAGAGAGCTTTGTCTGTTTCATCGGGTACATCCAAACTGTTGAACCATCCTTGGGGTGGTAACAGATTTTCACCATCATCTCGGTCATTGTTGAGTATTTGTTCAAGGTAGCCCTTGTGGTGATACGTGTCTGTCTGAGGACTGATGGGTGTTCCGTTCAGTCGACAAATGATTTGTTTGAAGAGTGAGTGAGTCAAATTGTTGACGAGAAGTATTTGATCCGCCAAGGCCAGATCGGTTCCGTTGTCTTTTTTGAGGCGTAATTCCACTTCAAAGTAACTATCATTCACATCAATAAAATCATCTTGTGGGTCAATCTGAAAGTCAACCGGGTTGATTCCTGTGTTGAAAGGAATAATCTTAACATAGCGTCGTGAAGCCATACTCAGATCCGTTTTGGGTACGCCGAAAAGGTTCAGTCGAGGGTTAACAACACCCATCGAACGGGTATGAGCCACCATGTCCGTCATCGTCGACGACGTCTTTCTGGCCACAGGCCTATTTCTTCTTCTTGATCTGAGAGCGTTGCGTACCCAACGAGAGTTGATGAGCTTTGATCGTCCAGGAAGTAGCATTCCACCTTTATACACTCTTCTTCGTCTCCCTCCAGTGCATGGAATCCGATCCACGCGTCTCGAGTAAATGGGAATCATAGCCCAAAGATATCTTTTCTGACTTTTTTGGCAACCAAACGTTTGATCTCTTGCTGCACTTTACGTTTAATGGCTCGCGTTGCTCCTCTCTTAGCACCTCGGAGTCTACCTCTCCAATTGAACTTACCACTCTTATCACTCAAATTTAAACCCTGAAGGCGAAATTTTGCCGTTTCAGTGAGCACATCGCGAATAATGGCAGGTGCTCTCTGACGAATGTCTTTCCATAGTGCGCCACCATCCTGTTTGACAGAATCGGGTTGAAATCGAACCAATCGACTACCAATCATTTCTTAAAGTGAAGTGTTATGATCGTGTCTCCTCCGCTGAATTGGGTCAACTCTTCAGTTATTTCTGTCACTTTCACCTCCACAATGTCGATGACATCCTTGCGTACCGGAATATATTGCGTGAGAGAAGGTTCAAAGTAGAAGACACCCTTTCCACTCTGTTTGTACTGAACCTCACGGAGTACATTCACTTTTCGTTTACCGAGAAAACTGCTGTTGCATACGTCACTGCGAAGACTTCAAGACTGAGATTCTATGAGTTTGGAATAGGCAGCATTCAGGTTGATGAATCGCCAGTTACAATGAAAACTGAATCGATAGTAGTCTCCATCATCTTCCGTCACCTTTTTGAAAAAAAACGGCTACTCTGTCTCCTTCCTCATCCTCCTGAAGATCTTCGTATTGACCCGCAATGTCAGGATCCGGTATCTTATCAGGTGCCTCTCGTCTAAGTTCCATCTTCATGTTGGGTCCCAAACGATAGGTTCCGTCCTCGTTCTCGACGATCCATTTCATCAAATGACACAAGTGTTTGTTGATTCTCAGAGAAATAATTTCAGATTGATAACCCCTTGTCCTGTACGTCCGTTTATTTTTCACCAACAATTCATTCATTGGTTCCCATTTGAATGTCATGTAACTTTTCAAGTTGTCAAAGTCTAATGCGCGCAACCTCCACCCTTTCAATACATCCACGTTTTTGTCACCAAAAGTCACTCTTCGATTCTCAAAGAAATTGACAACAGTCTTCATGAACCCTACTCCATCCAGGCCTCCAAAGTTAAGACTGAGATCCTTTTGAGTAAATGAGGTGTCGAATTGAGTGGATTCATTAGTGGCTTTATTGGTAACAAACCACTTTATCTTGAAAAGGGGTTCGTCATTCAGGGTGAATTCAGGAAGGACGTCGTTGGTAGTGCAATGCTAGTCAAAGCCACTCTCCATTCCGACGATACGTGAATGGGTTCGGGCAGACGGGCCTTGAATAAACTGGAATGATTTTCAGGATAATCCTTCTTGTTGTTACTAAGTAACTTGATGTAGAAATCGTCACTCATCTTTCTTTAAAATGCAATGTCAATATCGCATGTCCTCCGCTGAATTTAGTCAATCTCCAGTGATCTCAGCCACTTGAACCTCCACAATGTCAATGACATCTTTACGTACAGTAATATATTGTGGAAGCGTGGGTTCAAAGTAGAAGACACCTTTTCCACTTTGTTTGTACAGAACCTCTCTCAGTATGTCCACCTTCTGGTTACCAAGCACGCTACTGCTGCTGACATCGCTGTAAACGAGGAGAGTCCTGGACGGAGAGTCGATGAGGTTCGAATAAGCAGCATTCAGGTTGATGAATCGCCAGTTACAATGAAAACTGAATCGGTAGTATTCAATATCGTCATGCACCACCTTTTTGAAAAATGCGGCATCTTCTCCCTCCTTCAAATCCTCAAAGAGTCCTGCCTTATCAGGATTTGGAATTACACCATCAGATCCAATCTCCATCTTTATGTTAGGTCCTAAACGATAGGTCCCATCCTCGTTCTCAACGATCCATTTCATCTTTAATGTTTATTGGCCATAAAACGCACATTGGAGTTCGTCTTGTCTGTGTTCACATTATCAATGACCAATTCATCCTCATCCCACTTAAATTTCATGTATCCAATCCCATCCTTATCTGAGTGATCCAAAACCCATCCTTTCAACACGTCCGTGTTAGTAGTACCATCCGGGCTAAGTCTTTGATTCTGAAAGAAATTGACCATGGTCTTCATGAAGCCGACTCCGTTCAATCCTCCATCGTTCAGACTCAGATCAATCTTGGTGAAACCAACATCCTTGCTCCTGAAATAGGCTGGTGTTTCCCTTTTTTTGGACGGTGAAACAACCAACTCATCCTGAAGAGGGGTTCGTCGTTCGGGGTGAATTCGGGTAGGACGTCATTGGTGTCGGGAAGTGCGATGCTTGTCAAAGCCACCTTCCAGTCCGACGACACACGGATTAGTTCAGGTAGACGAATGTTGAATGAATTGGGTTTGTTGTTGGGATACTCTATCGTGCTGCTGTTGCTGGGTACCTTGATGTAGAAATCACTCATATTCGAAAAAAAGAGAGATTATTGTTTGACCTGGTTCAAACTCCACTGGAGTACCGTCACTTTCGAGGACTTGCAGTTCAATGATATTGATATATTTTTGGTTCGTACACGCATTGATCCAATAAATAAGAGATCATTCTGAACAGTGTCCTTCTATATTTTTTTATTTGCTCGTCTCCATAGTTCTTGACAGTGCTCAAATGTACAAACATGGGTCGATCGTTGCGTCCAAAGGCTTTTCAAAGCTTTCATCCTGATTGGTGAACACCCAATTGACGTGAGTGCACAAATGCAAACCCCAATCATCCACTCGGAAGATTTCTTCGATGGCGTTACCATCATAAGATGGATTAATGTCCTCAGCTTTTTCAGGAACATTCTCGTGTGGGAATTCCTTTCTCAAATTAGGACCCAACTCATAACCACCATCATCAAGCATCTGGATCCACCCCATCTTTTCAGCCAATTCAATTCCAATGATGACTTTAACATATCTAGATTCTCCATTCACTTTTACGTCAGCGATGGTTCTCGTGTTCATTCGCCATCTTTGACTCCACGCATCACTGTATAGGTCAGTTCGTCGGTAGATTTCTTCAAGAACGTACTCCCATGATATGATCCTTGATCCCGTTCATAATTGTACAGAGATCGCACTGCGTTCATCATCTCGCATCCATTTCTTGGTGTGTATTCAAGATCTTGTGATGCTACTTCCAAGCTTCTTGTACGATAGTAATCGCCATCACGTTGGATCAACTCGAACCATTGAAAATGAAACATGAATAGATTCTTCAACTTAATCTTAGGCGGAGCAGGTGGTAACGCAATACTGCTCAACGTGACACGTCTACCCGTAGTCATCGCAGTCTCTTCGAATTCGAACTTGAAACGGTTCGTTGGAAAATCTTTGATACCCGCATCATTCGAGACATGGTAATAAGCATTAATTGGCATTTTGTTTGAAGTGAAGAGTCACCACACCGTCACCAGTATCAAGGTCCGTCAAGGATCCGTCGCTCTCGCTGTCTTGCACCTCTACAATGTCCATCACATCACTGCGCAGCGGAATATATTGAATGTGTTTGGGTTCGAATCCAATCTTTTCCGGATTGTAGGGTACTTGTCTGAGTAGATCCGTGACATTGTCCCCTGTGATGACACTTTTACCCACATTCGAGTACACTCATCCGTCTTGTAATAAAGTTTTTCATAATTGACATATCGGGATGGCTCCACACCAACCATTTCCTCAGGTATATCCAGTGGTTTAGGCATCTTATTTTTGGTAAACACCTTTATCAAATTAGGACCTAGTAGATGTTGACTTTCAGATTGACCGTCAAGTTGTCTAAATTCAAGCCATTTCATCTTCAAAGCCAACTCCAATCCTATCGAATCCAATCCAATCGATATCGAAATGACGGATCGCCCAATTCCAAAGTCGTTCTTGAGTTGTCAATGACCATTTCCCCATTTTCCACCGGCTTCACATCGATACACAACAGGCGTGGTGAATGGTACTGGTAGAGACCATTGTCGTATTTTAACTCCACATATTCATCCTTGTCTTTGATCCTATAGCGCGTATCCAGGATCGTTTCACGGTCTGTATATTCATGTTCGAGAAATTCACCAGTTTCTGCATTATATCCAATGGCCCACAAATACGCGTTTCGTATATCAGTCATCAATTCTGTTCCGCTCCTTGGAATTCTGAGTAAATGAGCCGTATTACCAGAATGAAAATTATCTGGAAAATTATTCTCATAGATTTCCAAATAATGTCTTGCACCACCAAGGTCATCTTCGCTATACGACTCATACCAATCGAATTGAAACAGAAACGGATTCTTCAAGGCCATTCATTTTTTGGATACGTATCGCACCGTTTTGTTCGACACAGGCAACGTGATGTTGCTTAATCCCACCTTCCATCCACGTTCTCTGAACAACAACACATTGGGTAAACGGCTCTTGAACTTGTTAGAAGCATTGTCGGGAAACTCATCAGTACTCGCATTGCTCTTCATTTGCACGTGAAAATCCGTCAAAAAAAATCCGATGTTTCGCTTCATCAAATCCTGAAATGTCTTGTTGTAAAATTCTTTCCCATCATCTGTCTGAAGATTAATGGGTTTTCTTCCATCGCTCCTCTTCAATATTTTGGCCATACCATCCGTCACAGACTTTCCCGTCTTGGATTTCAAGGGTTCCACCCATGCATGCTTGGAAAATACGTCCACCACAGTCAAGAGATAACGATAGCCAGGATTGTACTTGGCAATGTTGCCCACTTCAATCAAATCCGCCGTCCACTGTTCATCAATAGGGACTTTAAGCAACTCACGACGACGGCCTAGTGGACGCCCGCTGCGTGCGCAGGAGACTGGGTCGAGGTCGACGTCTAATGGCGGGAAAAACAACGCTAAGCAAACTTGAAGACGACGCCCTTCTTTGCCTCTCCATTGAAGTATGGCGTCTCGTAGGGCTACCAGAGAGACTTTATTGTTCGCGTACTGTGAAGAATGGTTGGATGACATGGAATTTGTGGTCTTAAATGAGCTTAACACTTCAGAAAATCTTGACTTTCCCTATGATGCACACGGTTTAACCTCGACGATATGGACGAAGCCGAGTGTATTGCCGAACTTCGTTTTGAGAAGCGACACATTCTGCTATTAGAAGAGGTGTTACAGATCCGTCCTCTGATGAAGTGCAATCAGAGAACGGAAGGGCTCTGCATGCTTCTGAAAAGGCTTGCTTACCCTTGTTGATACTCAGATCTTATTCATCGTTTCGGCAGACCAGTTCCGGTCCTGGTTATAGACTACATATACAATACCCACCATCACAAGATAACTAACTGGAATAACGATATTCTGAACCAGCTGCGCTGCAAATGTACGCAGATGCAATTTCAGCAAAAGGAGCAGCCTTAGATAACTGCTTCGGATTCATAGACGGCACTGTAAGACCGATTTCTAAACCCGGTGAACGACAAAGAGTGATGCATAATGGCCACAAGAGGGTCCATGGCATCAAGTTCCAATCCATTGCACTGCCAAATGGCCTCATTGGTAACATGTATGGCCCAGTCGGTAAGAAAGTAAGGTAACAACCTGAATAT
>Ga0126337_10002205_pt1 | contig 12248 bp, 7 predicted proteins | sample DipCmetagenome_FD_92527 | JGI IMG/M metagenome (GOLD analysis project Ga0126337, IMG submission 92527) | Coral microbial communities from La Bocana,Puerto Morelos, Mexico - Diploria C A metagenome | ecosystem: Host-associated > Invertebrates > Cnidaria > Coral | place: La Bocana,Puerto Morelos... | reverse complement strand
TGTGGCTGATTTTCATTTTGTAAAACCTGGTTTAGCTAAACGTGTTTTGTTGGTGTGAATGGGGTATTAGTCAAGCTCTTTACCGGGTCATGAGACCGCTGAAAAGCGAGACCGTTAGCGCAAGACAAACCAGGACCAACGAGCTTAAAATGCGTAAGGTGCTACCTTTCTTTGCCATTGCTGAACCATTGTTGTCGACCGAAGGGTCAGGACGAGCTTCAATCGAGTTGGAAGACAGTCCATTTAGAGGAAACGAGCTGGTCGAAGCAAAGACGAAGTCAAGTGACCGTGCCGGGCGGGTTGAGTTTCCTGGGACTGAGCTCCGCTGATCAAGATATTCCACGGATGATACTCCGGATGAATCTTGCACATGCTTCGGGACGGACTGTGCGCTAGTCGGTGTTGAGCTGTCAGTGATCTTTGATGAAGAAGTTACTTTAATATTTGTATAACTTGTGGTGCTCAACACAGGGGTGGACATGTTTGCCGTTATTTGAACTGATTGCGATAGAATCGATGGGCTAGCCGTAATTATAGTTGCAAGTTCATTATTAGAACGGCTTAAATGAAGCTTGCAGATCGTATCATCGTTTCCGTATCCGGGACATTCACATTCTTTACGAGTTACGTCATCTATTCGATTGCATTTCCAGCCGGGCGCACAGAAACTCTCACAGTCGGATCCAGTCCACGCGCTGGAGCGCAGTGCTAATGGCCTGGGGCTTTCACCAGGTGCAGTTTGAATCACGTGACCAATGCATCCCTGGAATCTGTGTGAATGAAAGTCATTGTAGAATAATATGATATTAAAGGTTAATAAACTCAACCAAAACTTTGGTCTTTGTTAAACAAAATGACAACTTGGTTCCATTAACCACCTGGTAAACTATTAAAGCCTTCAAGTTATTTATTTTTCATAAGTGCTCTGGAATTTCATAAATTTTCTTTAATTTTTTTTCTTCTTCTTCTTCTTCTTCTTCTTTACTGTTAATAAAAAATAATGAATTTCTTTTCATTTAACTTATATTCAACTTACGCAGATGTAAGAGTCTCACGAAAGATCCCCGGTTTTGCCAAAGCATTTCCGCCGCTAATGTTCCATGGAATGCTTCCCACGTAAAGATCTTGCCACCTTTCTGATATGGAAGACGCATATCTACACGGAATAGATTGTGAATAACACCCGTCCACCGTTAGAGAAAGATTGTTCCGTTGTCTTATTAAGCGAAGACGATGCCACTGCGAGTCAGAGAAGTTTCCCTCAACTGTGAGCTGTCTCCACAGACACTGATCAAAAGTTACCCTTGCGCGGATATTTCCATTTACCAGAAACAAGTCAAAGTGGTTATAGTTACTGTCATCTTGATACGCAAGAAACGCGGTGGGTTTGCGACTGTTGAAAAGCAGCGAGAACTCTCCGGGACCCTTCCACGCCTCGTAAACAGCGTTAGAATTGTATTCATTGTAAGACAAGAAAACACCAGTAGTTAGATTTTGTGATGGAATTCTTGCTTCGGCACATAGCACAACCAGACCAAAAAAGCTAAAAAAGCCGGTGAACAACGACATCATAAATCGAGTTCAAGAAATTGAGTTTGATGTTCTCGTAGTGAGTGCAGGACGCACGTGTTGGACGCGAATCGTCTTTGTAAATGACAGGTTTCCCGTTTGAATAGTTGTAGTTTTGAACTGCTGAACTACAGCAGGACAGTGCGTTTATCAGTTAAATAGACCAATAACATTCGCGAAGAACACGATAAGATTATAGTTTCAGATTATCGCGGGTTTCATTAAGATTTTTTGACTGAAATTATGCGTAAATGCACTTAATAAAATTGGTGCCGCATGTGGGCAATATGACATGAAAAAAAAGAGCTCCAAAAATTAAGCCTTCTGACCTCTCTAACGATGTTAAAACGTTCTCAAATGTAACTGAGGGTATTTTTAGACCTTTGGTCTTATACTTGGACAGAATCAAGCTTTACAACCATGCGTCTTCATTCTAATTCTTAGCCATCGTTATATATTCATAACTGCTCACTCGGAGTATTTTTGTGGTTTTGCCTGAAAACAAAAAAGTTAATTTGAACACGCGTCGCATGTCAAGTTCTAAGTGATAACTGATTCTTTTTAAGGACAAAGGAAAGACATTTCGGTCTGTTATTAGATCTTGAGCAATCCTGGCTTTAATATTATTCTGCTTCGAGGCAAATCTAATTAACTGAAAAAATCTAAATAATTAAAACCTGTTCCTAAATCCGAGTAAATGATTTTCCTTACAATCAGTAGCAGTCGTAGTGTGAATTGACAAAGATTTTTAACCAATCATAGTGGATTTCGATTTTAGACAAAATGATAATGTTTTTTTCTTCAGTTGTTCATCAACAAATCGCTGTCTTTGGATAAGAGATCGAGTTAAGGTAAAGTCTGCATACAAGCCATGTGGCCCACCAGCCAGGCGCTTATCTTTCGTTTCTTCTCCCCCCTGGAATGGATTATAGTCCATCACAGCGTTACCCACGCATTCAATTCGCCGCTACCCATTTATACACCTGGGTGGAGAGAGGCACTGTGAGATGTCAAGTGGCTATCCCTAGAACACAAACTAACGCTCGTACCCAGAACGCTCGATCCAGAGTCGAGATAAGGCCACCGCGTCTCCCTTTTGGATAAAAGAAACCATGTAATATTCTATCCAATCAGAGTTAGTGCATTGCTTGTCTAGCTTTGAATTCCTTCAGAAAACACGCTTGTCATGCAAAAGAAAAATAGAGAAAATGAATATCTTCTTTTTCTAGTATTCATTTAGATATTCAAGATTCGGTTCAAGCCAATTATAAACACTATTTATCAGACCTAAGTGTAAGTAATTAGATAAGTATCAGTCAGTATCATATTGCTGTAAAAAAAGCACTGTTTATTTGTATTGTTTAGTAATGCGACTGTATTGTAATTAGTGTACGTTTAGGTTATTGTAATGTTATCAGTGTAAGTAGTGTAAGTGTTCATGATCTGTCTGTCGTTATCATTCCAATAAAAAAAGCAAAAATATAGACTGAAAATCTGTGGCGGTTTATGGCCAGTAGAATTCAACTTAAGTACGATAACAGCGGAATTAGTCCATGTTCAAGCATTTTTTATACTTTCCACTACCAAAGGAAATTTGCCCGGTCCTCAGGCTATTGCGTCGACGAAGAAGAACGCAAGCATAATTTTGACCTGTGGCTTTCTGTCAGTTGGTTTTCCTGTGCCCGGTTATATGCAGAAAATATCCCCATTCCTGTAAGGTCCTGTAAGGCTACCCCGCTTGATTTTTGTAGGGACGTATTACGGCCAGTAAACTGGTATCGTTACTAAAACATGTAATAAGATATGTGACGAATATGTGAGCATGTAAGCCGACCATGTGAGCCCGTCTTTGCGCTGGTTTTTTCTTTCCATTTAGTCGCCGAGGCTTCGCTATCTTTTGCTCTCAGCGTAGGGCTTTGATGGAACTTAATGCATTTTGCGGTGGAATTTTGAGGCTCCATAATTGATATTCAATAGTTCTTTCGAGCGTACTGTTATATGTCCACGAACACGACTTTGAATTGCCTTGGTTTTTAGATAGCTCAGTCTCTACCTGGTCGAATATTGTTTGGAATCTGTGGAAAAGTACTCTGAAGGTAAGATCCATAAGAGTGAGACTGAAACAAGGATTGGCAGAAATGTAAATACTTTCTACTTTTATTCATCAGGGGAAATATTTGAAACAGTCGCACGTAGTTTGGGTACAATAAACGAGCACACGATTGCAAATGTTTGCTTGGATTTGTGTTTCCAGCTTAGAATAATGTAGGTAAAAAAGATATACTTTCAAAAATTAGCTTTTACGCTTCAGCATTCGATATTTGAAGGCTAATGTAAACATTCTTGTGATCATGAGTCTAAGGAAACTGGCACCGTCACGGAATATCACTATGATGTATTTGTCTGTAACACCTCGAGTGTTGATGAAAAAATCGTCTTGATTTTAGCAATAGACAGAGGTTGAAAGTCAGCAAGTGAAATATTTTAGGATAAACATATTTAAGTTACGTCGAACGCAATCATAATTTTTGATTACTACTAGTCTTTAGTATAAATCTACTAGCGTTCTATCACAAATGCCGCGCTCTGATTGGCTACGCTACTCACTATCTATTCTGTGATAGATAGTGAGTAGCATAGCTGTGTGCCATTGTTAACAAAATTACGGCCGCTTCTTGGTGTTTTGCAGTGTTTATGAAGAGGATTAAGATGGAGCTTTTATTTATAGTAAAACAATTAGATTATTCGCTCTCGATTTCTATGCGTGATAGTTGACTCGGGCTGCGCCCTCGTCAACTATCACGCAATAGAAATCGAGAGCGAATAATCTAATTGTTTAATAGAATATTTATAATCTGAAATTTGAACAAACCAAACAGGTGCCATGTTTAGGAGCTCAAGAGATAAAGGAAACGGACAATACCATAATTAGTTTTATTTCTAAAAATGAATCAAATTAAAAAATGTCATTTTAAAACTATTCAGCAATCATTTCCTTAATGTTGGACTACTGCAACTGGAGCCAGTTAGACGACGAGCTTTCAATTGACAACCAATCACATTGCAGAATGGTAACAAAGTATTGAGCCAATCCGTGACAGTTAACACTGTTTGAACCTGAGCAATTCCCGCGTGTCTTCACTTTAAACGTTCTGCAACGCTATTGGTCGTGGCTTCTAAATGGAGCCGGTTACAGTTGGCGCACATTTTTCTGCTATGATTTATATCCCAATTCATAACAGTGTTCAATAATGCATTATCCACGTGGACTTTTTTAAGCTTTGACCCTCGACTCATTTTTCTAAATTCTATTTTTACAAGGCAAAAATTTAATACTACTTGTTCATATCTCGCTTAATATTTAATTTACAAGTGAAAAACATGCGGTAGGAGCTCAAATATAAAAGCAAGCTTTTTTGGAGGCGCGGCTGTTCCAGCTCGCGTTCTTCATTTAACTGTCCAACAAATAGTTTCTAGAGCGTTTTAGATTCGACCCGACACATTCCATACTGATGACGTGTACACACCTTAACTTCCCATGCATTCAGGCTCCGTTCACACAACGCCGAAAATTTAAAAACGCAACAATTACCGGTTCTATTGGATTTGTGTTTGAGGAAAACTCGATCAGGGAAATCGCATTGTAACGACGCCGTTTTCAGAATGTTTTCCGTCTCACACGAGTAGCCGGCGATTTTAAAGTCCTCCGGTTTGAAAAGCGTTTTCGTGTCGGATTGATGTAGACAGATGGCTTGGCCTTAGCAATAAAGCTGCGTTTGCAAATTCAGGCGAAGTATAGTGAATGCCCCAGTCTTCAATGGTTGTCAGCTCAGCAGTCCTATCTCCAAAAATTGACTACGATAGCAAAAATACGTTACATGCAATTACTTGACATCAAAGAACCATCGGCCCTCATCACGATAACAAGGTATCATACTAAACGTTCCTGATTAACTTCCTTTTTTGCTGCCTTTTATGCTAATTATATTGCAAACTTAACTCGCACACAAGTATTGCCAAACTTCATCAGTAACGAATGTCGCAATCGTTCAGTCATTGTATATCTTTTCTAAGTAGAGTGGCGAAGAGTGGTAATCAAATCTCTCCCAAAATCTTCGGAAATTTCTCAAGCAACTTAATCTTCAGTATTACATCTATTATTGATTGGAACGTTCAATAATTGTTTATTTTATATCATTTAGATACTTTTAAGTGTTACGTGTTCCTCGCTACAACGAACTGTGCATTTGCATCACTGACTTGCACAAAGCTTTTTCAACAGACACTTTGAATGAAACCGTATTGGAACCACACAAGACACAAACTCCCATAAAAACTCACTCAGTACGCCTTTATATAATTACAAGCTGCTCTGTTCAGTTCAAACGCTGGAAGCGAACGCAATCTACATCGTTTGATATCATTCCTCTTGTATAAAGAGCTTTTTTCAGCTGACCATTAGGTAGTATTTAAGGAATCCGTTTTGCATCTCGCTCAGAGATCATAGGACCACCTTTTTCGTTTCCATGGTGTTAATCGCCACTCAGCACATAACAATGACTCCAAAGGGAGAGCACCCTTAAACTTTCTCGTCGTGTGCTGAGACATAAATTCGAGGTTTCGCGATTGGCTGAGCGGTATGTTTTGGCGAATTTCCGCAGCTGGACGAAGCAGACTCAGGTTTAAATGAGCCACTGTAGCGAGAGTTCCAGCGGTACAAGAAAAATATTGTCACTAGAATGGCAATGGCTGCTATTACAACCAACACGGAGATAATCCAAAATGGCACCACTTGCGGTAATGAGCGCTGGGCCTGGACACCAGTGGGCATGGGGCCTGGGTCAGTGGAGAGGCGAGCTGTTGAGGTCATAACGCTTTCTTTTAAAAAAGCAAAGAAAACAATCAATATCACTTTGAGATGGACGTGTAACATTTAAAACGTGAGAAGTACACAAAAGGTTTGGTTTTGTTGTTTTCTGATGCAGTTTAGGCCTAAACGACCTTAACGTAAACATTAAAATAAGGTTCAATTGGACAGCTGCATGTAGTTTGACACATACGTGTGCAGACCAATCAAAAACTAATCTAAACAAGATACTTCGTTATTGCTGCCATAAGGAAATGTAATATCGGAGATCTTTATAAACGCTGACAAAAACGCACCTGCCGTGCATGGGATAATAACTCAGCTGGTATGAACGTTCGAAGACAAAGTGTTAAGGAAATACGTCACAATTTGCGCATCTTGCAAAGTTGAACTTTTTTTTGTTTTCAAATTGGCAGGCGCAGCTGTTTCAGTTCGCGTTCTTCATTCAACTGTGCAGTAAACAGATCATAAAGCGTCTTGGATTCAATTTAGATTGTAATCTGTGTTAATCTTCTCCATCCTTAGCCATCCTTGTTTCTTTATGATTCGTTGGTATCTCTTTGGTCTTTTATCAATTGAAAGGTTATTTGTGTATGGCGAATAATACCGTGACTGATTTCCTTCAATTAGCAGGGGGATAGAATTACAGTGCGACCAACTGATTATCGCGCGCTGCTTAGAACCAATCGTCAACTTCATTATAGGCTGCGCGTGGCCTTGAGGACAATCCTCGTGTCTTACCTGAAGGAGCTTCAGTAGCTGTGCTCCTGCATTCCTCATCTTCGTCGTCTCCAACCGGGAAGCACCCTGAAGCGCTGCCGTCAACCATTAAAGTTCCATCGATCACAGTTCCAATTTTTACAAATCGTCTGTCCGTGATCGTGGGCACGATGCTGTCAAAGACCTTCATGTGTCTAAAGTAAAATTCTTGTAAATATCCACTAAAGTTCTGTTTTGATTCGGTTTTTCTGAAAGCGTTCCTTGGGCCACCAGCCAAGTACACTTTGGGCTCCAGGCCCACGTTAAGCTGAGAGGATTTTCCCGACATCTCTCCACCGGCCTGGGGACGTTGATCTATCTTTAAAGCGACCTTACGACGCCGCCTGCTGAACTCGACCCAGTGCCATTTGTCGTCATTGACTCTGACTCCCTTACCTGCCAAAACCAGTTGACCTATAATGGGAACATATAAATATGAGGTCTTCCTTTAAATCCCTGCGTTCAGATTTTATTCAAACATGACAGTACTTTATTAACTAGGGAATTCTGCAATTCTGCTGGTCAATGCACTTAACTACCCTTAGCCAGTTACCAGGCATGTAACTAAAACTTAATGAAACATAAAAGTCTTACAAATCCCAACTGGCGAGAGTCAGACCAGTTGGCTATCAACAAGCATGACCGAGGAGTCAAACTAGTGTCGACCGAGAAACAACTACAGCTAAGTGGTCAGAGATGGATTTCAGCCCTCGCAGACCTCCGCATTTTAAGTCCGTCATCTTCACCACTCGGCCACGCTACCAGTTAGATGGAAAACGGTATTAAAAGCATTTGTATCGGTGTCACAAGTTGCATTTTTTGGTTGCTTCAGTTCTAAACTGAACACTGCTCAAAGTATATCAAAAAAGAGGTCGCTCTGATTTTATTACGACTCAAAGAAGAGACAAGAGAGAGATCATTACAGGCTTGCTTTTCTCGAAAGCCCTGAAAACCTTTTGGGCCCCAAGAGCCATTTCTAGTTGATCTATACATGATTTAAAAACAGAAAGGTGTACACGCCTGAAACCTCTTGTATGGAGAGAACTTCTAGTTGTATCAAAAACAAACAAATAAAACAGCTCTGTAATCACAAGGTTTGAGATTTTGCCACGGCTTTCCGGGTACGAAACCTTTTCGGGACCTTCGAGAAATGGGACCCAGGGACGGGAAGGAAGAATTTATCTACTCAGTAGAGTAGGCTTAGTAATTTGAACGTGTACTTAATTACCCTCGCCCAGATCCAACTCCACTCTTATTTTGCCATCAGTCATCTCGATCAGCAGGTAGTCATTTCTATATGGTGACTGAAGACTGAATATAATACCACCAGAATTCTCTGTCTTCAGGTGAAACGCAACGTAACTGTAGTTTGAATAAAAATTTTCCTCCGCCGGGTTAAGGTTGAAAACGATATAGCCACTTCCATTCAGCCAAATTGATGATGTTTCTATTGGAGTAAAGGAAAGAATATTCTTTAAATATTGAGGGAAGGAGTGGGTGATCTTGAAAAAATACCACTGCTGAAGAAAATGCACGCACGCTCAGTAAGCTGAAAAAAGCTTGTCACGTGGGGAAAAAATAGCATGCACACACAAGTCCCAAAGGAGAGAGAGCATGGGAACGAGGTTAGCAAGAGTCTACTCACTGCACATGGGTAATCGCTGAAGAACTAAAAGAAAACCCATCAATGTGCGACAGAAGACAAACACGCTAATTGGGTAACGTCAGATGTTGAAAACTTTATCTTTAATAATAATAGAGGCCTTCTAGCCTTTAAATTTCTACAGTTTGATCTCGAGATTGTCTGCCTTCGTAACGTTTTTGTGCTTGGCGATGTTTTTGTCAACCACGTTGTAGATTTTGTTTAGGAAGTTTTCAGTTTTAATTAACTCAACTAACCTCTATTTGGTCCCATTCTTTAGTTAGTTAGTTCTAAAACCCTAATGGTACATCAAAGACAATGCCCCTGCAGTTGATAATTTTCAATATTCTCACAATATAATGTAGGGTGATCTTAGTTGCTGATCACTGTGGGGAATGGGCAGCCATGTGGTTTGTGGTTCACAATCTGCCAGTGGCAGCGCCTCTGTTTATCAAAAACGAAAAGCTTCCTTCCGATCAACCACTGAACGAACAAGAAATAAAATCACTGCTAAAACTGCATTCAGAAAGCGCTATTGTCAGCTCAGAAAACGACAAACTGAACAACTTTTACCCACCAAGACAGACGTGTCATGAAATTTCTCGGAACAGCGCGCTTTCTTTAACAAAGTATTGAATGCCTTGCCATCAATAATACCCGTGAATTATCAACAAGCAAGAGTAAATTGACAAACAAAGTAACACTTTTCTTATTCGCTTCCTGGGACGTTATAATTGTAACTCCATCTTCAAAAGTTCAGTCGGTAATTCGGGTCAACATTAATCATCTTCTTAGCGAAAAGTTCAAAAAAATTCCCCTTCAGAAAAATCATGAACATTTGACACTACTGGTCGACAATTGAGCTTTTTTCGATGCGAAAGCGCTGACTGCTGCAAGAATTGGACATTTCACTGGTTATAACAAAGACACCCCAGTATAACACACGTATTTGGTGTTAAGTTGAGCATAAAATTTCTCTGATAGATAAATAAAGAAGAGCATTTTAACACTGCGTAAAACAACACATTTTGAACTGTGGAAACGTTGAGTTGATAAATTCTTAAATAATTAATAATTCATGAAGTCAGGACCGTGATCTGATCTTAATTAGCATAACTTTTCACAGTTTTAATTCTCCGTTGCCTCTTTAGTTTCAGTTTCGATTGAGAAAATGTATCAAACGCTCAAGAGACTAGTTTTTAACCACATTTCCAGACGCCTCGAAGTTCGTCAAAAATATTTCGCTATGCGAAGAATTTTGAACTTTCTTCTCAGTGTTTGAAAATGTGGTCAAACTCGGTGATTCGTGTTTGATATTTTACTTGAACGTTGTGCCACTAATAAGCTTCTAACACGGGCATAGTTCTCATCACCGCAAAAATAGAAAACATTTTGTTAAAGACTGATTTTCCTGAGAGAGCATGTTCACCGCGTAACATTTTGGCCTTGCCTACCTTCGGTACAATTGGCTCCTTCGAATCTGGTTCCGTTACAGTCACACCACACACTGCTGACACTATCACGACAAATTCCACCGTTCTCACATTTATCAGTTTGCGAGCAAGGATCCAAGCAGCCTTCCGATGTCCCTGAAGTGTTTTGTAGTTGTGCTTCTCTCAAAGGTCTCACACCACTGCTGTACATTATACCACTTATACATCCATCAAAACTAAAACGCAACCCGTGAAACTGTTATTAGTATTAAATGTACCTTGGTTGGCCAACTTTGTTCAGCAATGAAATTCCACGCAAGGGTAATGTATTATTTATCAGAAAGGCTGGATTTCAGTTTCAAAAATAAATTATTTATGTGTATTTTTCTGCAGAATGAATTTATTAATTCTTTTCTTACGAGTAAAATGGTAAGATCTGCTTCGAAAGCAAAAAGCGATACCCTCATTTGAGTTGATGGCGCAAGGGGGTAAAGCAATTTGTAATGACTCAGGAGGTTATTGGTGTTAATTAAAACTCGACCTTTCGTCTCAGAACGAACTTAAAAGAAAAAAGCAAGAATTGTAAAATAATTCATTTCACTGTATTCTCAGTTTCGGAATTTCTTGAAGCAGCTGCAAGTCGCTATGCAGCCATTAATTCATCTTATTTATCTCAATCATGGGTCTGTTTATTCATCAAAACAGCATAACTGTGGATAAAAATTGTCAATCCATTTCAGTCGCAGGTGCACTTACCAAAAATCAGGGGGAAAATCAAAGCTCACGGAAAAGCAAAGAAGAATTAACACTGAATTGCGTGTTCGCATAAAAGTGGAAGCTCTCGTCGTCTTACCTGTTAAAATGTATGCTTTCGTATTTAATGGCTGGAAAGGAGAGATCATTAAATGGCTTATACCACGGTATTCCACCGACAAACAAGTCGCTTTGAACTCCAAGGGTCTGTCTGCCTCTTCCTTTGTACCCCGTGCTATTAGTCCAGTCGTCCACCGTAATTCGTGTGGATTTATAATTTCGTTGAACAGTTACTTTGTGCCATTCTCCGTCCGCCAGATTATGACCGACGATTAGCGTTTGCGTTTCATCACAGTCACCCATTTTAAGGCGCAATCTGAGCCGCCCGTCTGCCAAGGACAAATAAATATACTGGCACTGTCCTTTGTCGTCTTCGTAGACAAGGAAACCATTTTTGTTGTCCGTTTTGAAATGGAATGTTAAATTTCCGTTTGTTTTCGCGTTCCATCCCTTAAAAACAGCGTAGGCCGTTGGGTCTTTTGAGAACCGAAGACCGGTCCTCACCGAAAGAGAACCGGCAATAAAACTGAGCTGGAGAAACACCACAACTCCTAGCATCTCACTTACATTCCGCCCAAGAAAGGCTCCATAGTACAGCGCAACGTGGGGAAAAACGCGCGTGCTTTACGCCAGACTTAAAAGAAATTCAGTCTACACTACATAACTGACCAGACGTGCAAAAGGCCAAGTTAACCAAACCGAACTTTCAAGGCGGCAGTGCGTCACTGCGAGCCAACATTGCTTATCTTGTTTGTGATTGGCTAATCGAGTGATCTTATCCAACGTTCTACTTATCTCCATACCGTTGCGGCGGGAGATGAGTTCAGTAAGCCGTCGGTTGTAGAATACATTGAATGAGTACCAGCGCTCTGAATTACGTCACCATTTGTACAACTTGGAGCAATTTTTTACGCACGTCCTGTTCAAAGTTATATTTTGTACGTTCGCACGCTAATTTTTATGATTTTCTTTCCCGATGTTAATTCTAATGTTACCAAAGGATGTTTAAATGAATTTGCAAGCTCCGTGCGATTTCTTTGAATTGATAACCAAAATTCCAACCAGAGTCACCGTGAATAAGATAAAACTAACAAGAACAACCCTCCGCGATGATGTACAAAGTTAAACGGTCAGTACAAATCAAAATATCAACAGAACTCAGAAT
>Ga0126337_10002201_pt1:5000-12259 | contig 12259 bp, 14 predicted proteins | sample DipCmetagenome_FD_92527 | JGI IMG/M metagenome (GOLD analysis project Ga0126337, IMG submission 92527) | Coral microbial communities from La Bocana,Puerto Morelos, Mexico - Diploria C A metagenome | ecosystem: Host-associated > Invertebrates > Cnidaria > Coral | place: La... | reverse complement strand
CTCTCTTTGTTCTTCATCACTGATCTGTCAACAAGCGCGCGCGTATCAATAGTACGTAGTCAAACTGAAACGAAACTGAAACGTAAATATCTATAAAAAAAAAACGCAAAGACAAAATAAGTCACAATATTTACGTTATTACTTGGAAAAGATTCTTGGATAAAAAAAAAACTGACAGTTACAGTTCTTATTCAAAGATTTCACGTTCGAATACGTTGATGATGTCCAAAGGATTACAACCTTCCTCCGTTTCAAGAAGTAAATTGCCGCTTCTAATGGACTCGAAAGTTTTTGTCAGAAATAACAATTCCTCCGCGCTGAACTCGAGTCCATGTGCTTCGATCGTTACAAGTTCTGGGCAGGAACACAAACACGCAATGACGAGAATCGTGAACTGCCTATTGCCGGAAATTGCGATATGTACCAGTTCATGCAGCGTCTCCTTGGCTTGGAAAATGGCAATTTGGTCCAGCGCAGGGCAGTAAGAAATATCGAGTTGTTGCAAGCTTATCGCAGATTCCATCAGTTGCTTGAAATGGCGATTTGTTAACTCTGTTGAAGCTATATTTAGGCTCGCGAGCGATACAAATGCCCTTCTTGGAATGAAACAGTACAGCTTTCCTGTTCCCGATATATCCAGCTCCTCCCAATCTCGTTCCATTAGGCGATACTTCTTGATGGTACTCCACCACTCAAAGCAAGTTGCTGCGGCCCTTGCTAAATCATTCAGGTTTAGAAATTGAAAAACAGAAACCAAAATCACTGTAGGGATTTCCGTCTTCGCATTTAGTGGATTTCAATGACTTGTGTTAGATGCAAGATTTTCTCACCTATACAACATACAATTCTTGACAGTGACTCTTTCAAAGAACAGTTCTTTCTTTGTTTTCTTTCTCCACGTGTGAAAATCGCAGTCTATATGTGGGAGCATTTGGTGCCACACTTCAATGGGAAAGTGCCAAAATTGGAAATATGCATACCGACTTCCAAAACACTGTTTCTTTTGTTGTACTCGTGTTTGCGGACTATTTGGTTCACGTGCGCGCACAATTTTTACCTTCTCTGTGTTCTAAGATGGAGCAAAGGTGAGTGTAGTTTTTTTTTTTGACTCCCATTTGTGTAGTCCAGGGTAGCCTCCTATCGACATTGTCACTAAATTGTTCCTCCTCTCCATGAATATCTGCCAACAGAAAAAGGGCAGGTCGAGCCAAGATGAATCTCAAAGGGAGATAAAACGTGGCAGAAATATTTCAGTAAGCCGGCCTTTACATGGCTATTTTCGTTATAACGGTTGAAGTGTTTGTGAATATGCACCAATGTTCGTTCGGTGTGCTTTATTTAGCCCAAAGTAAGGGAGATTGCCATTTCTCGTTAAAAAGTTTTATACATGTACTTTTTTACTCAAACAGATCAGTGGGTTACGCAGCATCTATGGAAAAATCGCCACCTTTCCCAAGAAAGCAAGTGCATTCACCAGATGGCTTGATGGCGAGACCTTTAGCGAAATAGCCAGAACTGCCCGTGTGGCAGAGGCAACGGCTCAAGTTTATGTGATCGATATGATTGCTAGTGGGATGGCAAGAGAAGATACGAACGAAAGATTGATCAGAGAAATGGATGTAAAAGCTGAATCCATAGAAGGAGTTTTCAACTTCCTGTGTAGAAGCGGTGTAACCTTAAGAGAAATTAGAGACAACACCCAACTAAGCTACAACCAAATCCGAGCAGTCATCGCTTTATTTCTCAATGGATATAACCTGTAAACCTACAGACAGTAGTTTATATTTTCCCATCATTTGATGTATATGGCATTCCACTTTTTAGTACTTGTTTCAATTGTTCAGTTTTGCATATACCATATACACAACAGAAGAAAAAAATTTAAAATTTGTTGTAATAATCGTTGTTGAAAATCCTAATGGGCAACGCTGAATGACGATGGGGAGCGGCAAGACGTCGCCCTTGAACATTCGTCAAGGAATGGGCCATTATACCTTTTACAGGGTGATGGTTTTTTTTTTTCGGGGGGGGGGGGGGTTGGAGATGGCAAGTATCGAAAAGAAACCCTGTCCAAGGAAAAAAACAAATTCATGCAGTCTGAAGCTAAAAAAAAACATTTTGCTTAGAAAAATCCTGAGAAATTGCCCATCTCACTTCAAATATGTAATAGTCCATCCCAAAAGACCACAAAATGCAGGCTCTATTATTATTGTCCCCACTCAATGGAACTTTCAAACAGAATATCCTAAAAGGCACAAAAGCTGATATTACAATAATGAATGACCCTTTTGCCTCGTTTGTAAGTCAAACTGCTCAGAAAAGCTATTGAACTTTGTTCCAAAGTCTTCTTGCTATTCAAGATAGCCAGCCCTTCACAAACAGGCCATGTGTTACAAAAAATATTGGATATTCTATTCTCCGGTGGGGGTGGGGCAGTTCAATTTGAACTGAGAGAAGTTGGCATGGCTAAGCAATTATTAGAAAAATTTGGCTGTTAAACTTTTTTAAAAATTAAAAAATTAAAAAATACTGGTCCAAAAAAAATTAACAAATCTAAAATAAATCCTCTGAAAAATAATTCCCAATTGCAATTTCCTATAAGGGCTATGAGTCTGATCATCCTGGGTAAACACCAGAATTGGCTGCAAATTATAGCTAGGTTGAGATTACCTTTCTTCATTATGTGCCTAATTTATATTCAATTCAATGATAAAGCTTGTGATCCTTATAAATGGGCAGGGAAATTAATCCACGAATTAAACCCTTCAAGCCTCAACATATTTTTTGTTCTTAGTATCACTGCTGCAATGAACATGTCATGCCAATAAAAAAATTGCCATTGAAAAAAACTGTCTTGATTGGAACATTTCATCTAGTACCATAAGTAATTATGGGCAATAGTGAGAAAAATATGTTTGAGGGCCAAGGTTTAAATGAAACTAATTCTGAAAGTCCATAGATTTTTTTCTCCCTAAATGATTTTGCTCTTAAAAATAAACAATCTTTGTAATGGTTGCAACAGTGAGACATTGTTGCCAGTTATCATCCATCATTGCGTCCAGCCATTGAGCTAGGAGAGGTATACAGCCTGGTTGACTGCACGCTATGATTGCCCCATCATTCCCATGACTATGCGAATCAATTATCATGGCAGAACTGTCACAGTTCACTGCTAAAAGCATGGCACGGCTCCCTGTCATTATGACATTATGCATTGGCCAACTGATGAACTGGGTTGACACCAAAGATGTCCCTTTGCTGTCCAATACTCTGGACTCCACATTCATTATCTGCCAAGGCAACGGCATCTTCGACATCAAGATCGACTGCTTCATGATTAAATAGGTCATCATGTAGTTTGTTACCTCTGATCATTGCTTCAATCAATGATTTCTTCCATGACTCAGGAAGACGGTCCCCCATTGGCCAAAGCAAGTGTCCCTCCATCCACATCTTCCCCACGAGTAAGGCAATGAAGGCACAAGCATTGCTGCCTGTCCTTCCCTGGATGTCTGACTGCGATTCTGTAAAAGTCCACTCCACAACACCTGCCACATATGGAGAAGGGCCTCCCTTTATCAGTCTCGTTGGTGGCATTCCGGGCGACGATGAACTTGAAGTGGATGGTGGGGCACTTGGTACATTAGGGACTAAAACAGTTGTGTGTGCTGAATTGGTATTAGAATGCTGCATATTGTTAGCTGTTGTTCCTGGCAGGCTAGAACCTGCTAGACAATTTAATTCCTTGCTCCCATTCTCCTGCTCCACTGGGTCTGTAGAGTTGGTGGTTTGAGGCATCTCTCCCCCTTTCAAACAAACCAAAATACCACATTTGAGTATATAATTGCACATTTTAATAAGTCACATTCAAAGCTGCTGCCGATAAAAACTTACAACCTGTAGATGAGTACACAAAGACAAAAGGTGAAGAGTTCAGAGCTTAGTCTATGAAAAAGTTAGTTGCATACTTATAATATGTATTCCTTGTTGTGTTGAGGGAGAGGAAACAACCTTGATGTCCAATTTTAAGGTGCCAATTTAGATGAACCTCCAGCAATATGTCTAAAACAGCAAATCATTGCTATAATAATATTTATACAAATAGAACATACATACCTTCTTGCTGTGACCTTACATTTCTTGCTTCTTCCATCATGTCCTCTGCCAGCTGCTTTTGTTTGCGATGATAAGTGCTCCACCAGCTCTTGATTTGCGATTCCTTAATGGAGGAATACCAGCTTCTTTCATCGCCTCAATCACACCAGCAGGATTTGCTCTTATTCGAGATGTCCTCTGGTTCTCATAGAAGAATATCATAATGTCCTTTTGCTCCTTAGAGAAGGTCACTCTTTTAGCCCCTCCTTGCTTAAGAGCAAACCCAGATGATGGTCTGTCATCTGCTTGGACCCTGATGCTACTGTTCATAGCTGTGAGGGTTGAATTTTCTGAAGTGAGCTGAATGAACTGAACAGAGTATGTGTCACCTCCCTCATGCTGTCCATGCACTCTTTCATCAGAAGGTCGCCATACATCCTCTGCTGTTGTAGCACCTGTAGCTCCTGCTATTGGTACACTTCTGAAGGAGATTGACTGCATCTGCGCTTTGGTTTTACTGACCACTTTTCGATAACCAGCAATAGACTGTGCTGTTATCCCACCCTGATAAGGTCCATCAGTTGGGAACTTGAAATTTCCAAACAGAGATATTTCTTTAAAGGTGCCTACTTTTCCAGGAGCCTTTGATCTGTCAATGACCAGTTTTTTGCACCTGACATCCTTCATTGTCTGAAATAAATAAAATATTCAATGTGATTATTTTTTAGAAAGGAGTTTTAAATTTGTGTTTGTGGGTGAAAATTCTCCATGCATATTGTTCAGGTTAAGTTTATCGTTGGTTTAAAATTTTCCAAACGTGTTTGATTTTTATTCCCTTTGGTTCCAGATTATGATAATCAATATGAGACATTGAAAATTTAAAAATATAACTGGATTGAAAATTTTTGAAACCAAAGATAAATTTGAACCACTACACATTCAAAGTCTGCACTTAGGCGCATCAATTATTTCCCTAGTACAAATATGTCAAGGATCATATAATCCCTTACCTCCAACAGATCTGATAACTGCTCCCCTGACTCCAAGTCATTTCGGACACGGACCTAACCCACTAACTTATGGGACACATAGCAAAATGGGTATCGAGTACCGTCTTGCCCTCACCAGCTTCGAAGTTGTTGTATTCAACCAACTCTATTCCAAACACAGCATTTACCTCAGCCAGATATGCAAGGACGGCTGAGTTATGGTAATGTGGACCATTATCTGTAAAAAATTACATGTACATTAGGTGAGATACTGGAAACTTATTGTTATAGCAATACATGTTGAAATTTCTGTTTGTTGTCAACATCTATAGTTTAGTACCACCCTCTAAGCATAGTAATGACCAGTCACACTGTTCCAAAATGAGTTTTTTGGGGGCTTCAAGAGACATGCCAAAAGCCGCTTGTATTTTATTGCCATTGTTTGTAAGACTTTCTTGGCTTGAAATAATTTTTAGCTTAGGGTTAGATAAAAAAAGAAGAACTGCAAATTGTTTCTTGCTTGAGAGTTTCAAAGAGAGAAAGCCATTCCACATGAGTAGTCTGAGACTGAAGTAACCATTCCAAACAAGGAGAAAAAAATTTTAACTCCATTCACTTACCAGAAAATAAGTAAACTCGAAAGTTTGGAAACACTTTTTGCATCCAAGCAAAGCCAACATCAAGGGCAGACTGGGTGAACCAGGCATCTTGCTTGGTGTCATCACACCAAAGGTCAAGCACATCAATCCTTCTTTCACCAACAGCTACTTGTGCTATGACGTAAAATCCATGGAGGGAAATGCCACGCTTTCCATACCAATCTCGCTTGATTTCACGGGCACGCATACACAATTCCAGTTTCATTTTATAATCCATTATGACTACTGCTTCCCCAGGTTTTAAATTCTTCAATACGAACCTTCAAAGATATAATAGGATTTCAAAGCATTGTAAGTATGCTAACACTGAAGACAAAGGTTTAGGTAGAACATTATAAGAAGTTTTATCCTTCATTGAAAAGGAAGACTACAAAAAAAGCATCAAACTATTTACATTAAAAGGCTAGAGTAGAGAATTATAACAACTGTCACAACTGAAGGAGAAGGTGACAGGCAATAGTCATAGCATAACTAAATTTGGAATGCAATGTGCCTCACTGATAATTAAAGAGGTGGCTGTTGAACACTAAACAAACTGCCCTCTCCCAATCAACATCCATTAAGTGATAACCAAGCATGTCTTTCTCACCTGTAGTAATCGCCTTGATGCTTTGTCCTCAGAATGTGCCCAACGTAGGCCCAGAAGGTACTTGTGATATCTTCAAACTGCTGTGAATAGGCTGTCTGTTTCTCTGCTGGGGTTGTGGCGATTGCAGCAGACACAAGAGAATGGATGTCATAGAACATGCCAAATTCAACTGACCAATCATCATGACTTTGTGTGCAAGTGCCAAATGCATGGCTCATACACAATTCCAGACAGTTGCAGTGACTCTGTGCCTTGATTTGAAAAAAAAAATTATGTTGAAAAATAACAAACAATATAGCAAAATTGCAATAGACTATTGTCACTGTCAATATTTAGAAGTTCACCAAACAAGTGATTTCTTGGTACACTGCCACCAAGCAAGGTGTGCAATCATTACCTGTGTTTGACATCACCACTCGTTATCAACAAAACTTACTTTTAGTTGACATTAGGCAAGTGACAATAACAAATGCCAAAAAAAAAAAATAATAGTCTAAGTTGTTTTGACACTAGTCAGAGTATATTATGTTAAAGTATAGCCATTAAAAAACAGTTTGGTATGCACTGTGCAGATCAAACAGCAATTATGCTGTCAAACATTTTTCAAGCTGGAGCCAGTGTAGAGCTGAGCAATTAAAAAATGGTTTACATAATTATCGACTAAAACATTTTTATTACTGCTCAATACAAGAATGCAAAATTGTATGAAAATGTGACAACTGTTCATGGCTGGCACATTTGCAAGAGACAAGGGACAAATTCAGCAGAAACAACTTTGAATGTACACCAAAAGTACTCAATAGGAAAAACATGTATTACCTCGTGTGAGAATTTTGTCTTGAGGTATCTTTGAAGAGTAGTGATATTCTTCTCAGTGCCACTTAGCTCATGTTGTGGAGAATCAGCTCCCACCTTGTGAACAAGATC
>Ga0126337_10002200_pt1 | contig 12259 bp, 10 predicted proteins | sample DipCmetagenome_FD_92527 | JGI IMG/M metagenome (GOLD analysis project Ga0126337, IMG submission 92527) | Coral microbial communities from La Bocana,Puerto Morelos, Mexico - Diploria C A metagenome | ecosystem: Host-associated > Invertebrates > Cnidaria > Coral | place: La Bocana,Puerto Morelos... | reverse complement strand
TTTTAATTGGAAAAGAAAACATTCAAATTCCAATTTTCAGGTTAGATGTGCCTACCAGACTACTAACATAGCGCTCCTATGTAAAATGGTACGCGTCCCATTTCTATGTCCCACCAAGACCTTTCAGGTATTGACTCCCCAACAAAAAAGGCTCGTTTCTTGATCTGGGCAAAAAATTATTTTTTGAAGACTTTAACGTAAAGATTTTTAATTGGAAAAGAAACCAGTCAAATTCCAAATTTCAGGTTAGATGTGCCTACCAGACTACTACTAACATAGCGCTCCTATGTAAAATGGTACGCATCCCATTTCTATTTCCCACCGGAAGGAACCTTTCAGGTATTGACTCCCCAACAAAAAAGGTTCGTTTCTTGATTTGGACAAACAAAGCATTTTTTGAAGACTTTAACATAAAGATTTTTCATTGGAAAAGACAACATTCAAATTCCACATTTCAGGTTAGATGTGCCTGCCAGACTACTACTAACATAGCACTCTTATGCAACATGTTAGTTTCGAGATTTTTTCAAAAGGTTTCATCAAGTGAATCGAAATCAGTAGATCATTGGGTGTCGTTCACCAAGGTCAAGATGAGCAACTCACGCTAAGGTGTTTGGTTTGTTTTCCCAATTTTTGCTAAGTGCCTGGCTAGCTGAATTCAAGGCTTTTGGGGTGCTTGGTTAGTACTTGCACAGAGGTGCTTGGTTAGTAGCGCTAAGGCTTGGGAGCCCAGCTGGGCCCCAGATCCTCGGGCCAATCAAGTTACTGAAGCCAAGGAGGTGGCGAAGAACATTGAGGCCTTCATTCAGGCATTGCAACGCCCACTCAGGTGGGCATGTGGACTGATTCTTGCTGAATTGGCACAGATGCAACGAGTTAATCTGGTTTTATGGAAACATGATGCTCAGCAGCGATCGACGACTTTGGCATTGTGGCTCGCTTCAGAGGTTCTAGCAATTGGCAAAAGTTGCAAACATTGCCGTTGATTCTGGACCGTGGACATTACTATGCAAGGCGTAAGCCTGCAAAAAGTCTTCAGTGGCCAAAAGAACGGATGAAAGATGACGCTGAAGTTCCTTGCAGCCAAGAGTATGAGACCAATGGTGCGGATCAAGTTCTTAGAGGAGGTGTCAAAGCTGCAATGGTCTCCAAGAATCAAATGATCGCCCCCAAGAAGAAAATTTCACAACCAAAGGAGGATGATGATTGGCTCAGAACATGCTCCTCTATGAGATCTTCTGCCACTTCAACTTTGAGTTCGAAGGTGGTTCGTCGAGGAGGTGCAAGCAGTTAGCTCCAAACATTGCAAGAAGGATGAAGGCACAGTCAGGCGGAGTCAAGAAGAAGAAGAAGAAAAAAGAAGAAGAAGAAGAAGAAGAAGAAAAGAAAAGAAGAAGAAGAAGAGCGTTGTCAAATGGGTTTGCTCATTCTGTGAAGAGGAGGCCATGGTGAATGAGGACATTCACAAGGATAGAGCCGCAGTGACAAAGCATATGAAGAGAAATCATTTTGCAATTTGGCTCAAAGATCGTGAGGAAAAATTGAAAATGGGTAGGGTCAAGAGTAGCTTTAGCCCTGCAGTTGCTAGTAAGGCCAGTGGATTTTGCGCAAATCCCAGAGGAGGAGAGAAAGGAACAAGCGGGCTTCATCTGCCCACTTTGTGATCTCTGGGATCTAGGAGTTGACTGTCCAGCTGAAGATGCGAAGAAGGTTGATTTGCTTTCTTATATGGGGCTCTTCTACAAGGAGTTCCCGAGGTTTGAAAAGCATCCAGGGGTTCAACTTGGAGCCACGATTGGATTATGCTAAGGTGAAAGGTCATGTGCCGACTGTCTGCATTTTGGACTTCTCGTTGATTGGTGCCTAGGGTACCTGTACGGTGGTTTGCAAAAAGTGTAGGCTGGATATAGGCAATTGAAGCAGAAATCGCATTCATCAAGGATGCAGTGGTGAACTGGACGAATCATCAAAAGTTGCGCCTGGCTTGCAATTCTGGCGGGTAGCGCATTCGGAAAATAAAGTTGATATGATGCAACAAATGCTTGGTATGTCTGACGAAGAAGTTGCTCGAACATTCAAAGCTGTGGATGAAGCAATGGAGAAGAAGGCCATCTCTACTCTCAAACCTCAACTTTGAAGGCAAGGGCCCATGAAGATTCAGAGGTTGAGATTTTGGTTGCATGGACCCAACATATCGCGCCGGGCGACGCGGAGGAGGCGACCTGGGACGGTATGTTTGGGTCCAACACTGCATCACAAAGAAGCTACAGTGGGTGGAAAGGCAAGAAGATTCAAAAAGAGGTCAAGGTGCAATCACTCAATGCCCACAGTTTTGAAGGGGCTAGTAGATTGGACATTGAGATGCTTCAGGAAGTTGGAGCAACTGATCATCAATGGAAAGGAATTCAATGCCATATTGCCAAAAACCGTTACAAAGGCTTTAAGCTCCTTGTCCAAAAGGCGGAGGGAAAAAGTACTGGAACAGGCATAGAGGAGTCAGCAGAGTCCAAAAGCTTGCCAACTGCAAGAAAATGAAAGGGGACAAGGTTGAATTGATGAGTCGCAGTATCAACACTAAGAAACATTTCGAGAATGAGAACATGAGAAAGAAATGGAAAGAACTTGGTCACTGCTTGATTCGGCAGGTCAGTCGGAGGAGATTTGGTGCTGAGGGCAGAAAACATGCTACGCAATTTTTTGGGTGCGACATTGAGCGTTTTCTTTCCGAACCGTGACAAGTGGAGAGAGAGAAAAGACAAGAGGTAGAGAATTTGCAGGGGCACTTGAAGTGCCAGAAATTCAGCAAATGGAAACAAAGGGTGCAGAATCTGTCACATAAGGCAGAGTGGCTCAATAGAAAGAGCTTCAACAAAAACGCCATGTGTAGATGATATAACTGGTCAGCCGTCTCAAAGATGGGTGATGCCACCAAGTTGAAAGCCTATTGGCATGAGTTTTGGAGCAATCAACAGTGGTCAGAAGAGGAAATTGATCATAAAGCAGATGAATTTGGGTACATTGAAGCCTCTTATCAATGGAGCGACCTCGCAAGATTCAAGGCCCAATGTCGCGCTCTTCAAGCAGCGAACCAAAGCAGAGAAAGGCTTGTGGGACTGTATGGCTCTTTGGGAGGAGACTGGTTTGTCTCCTGTGGCTGTTTCTCATGTGAAGATGGTTATGCTAGCGAAGAAAGATCAGAGCCGTATTCCTGCATTTGCTTTTAGACCCATTGCAGTTCAGAGTGTATGGTGGAGAGCATGGGCATCAACATGGCTAGGAGGGAAAATGACTTGCTCATGGGTGACCTCTTCATTCCCAAAGAGCATGTTGGGAGGAATCCCGGAATCAATATGGTCCAGAGATTATGGCTGCTATCCTTTATTACAAACTTGCGGATCTGAGGTTTGCGGTTTTTTGGATCTGAAGCATGCTTGCTCAAGGTCTCACAGGCACCAACATGGACCCAAGATTGGTGCTGTTTGAGAGCTTCTTGGCCCAGCACTTCTTGGTCAGCAGGAGCAACTGCAGCCCTCATGGCTTGAGCTTTACAAATAGCTAGAACCTTGTGCCAAACGGCTGCAATATAAATATATCATTTGGTACATTAAAAGATTTGTAGGCTATATCTTCTCCCTTCTGCAGGGATTTTGAAAAATGCATATGTATTTAAATTTATATTTATATATAATATATAAATATATATTGAAGTTTATCTTTGTTTAAATATATTTTCGCCCTTCTGCAAGGTGATGTTGTATGAATTCCAAATTTTATGTTGACAGTTATTGATTTTGGCTTTCAAAACTTGGTCACTGAATATCGATATTTTGGTGACAAAATATTGATATTTTCCTGAGAACTTGGGGACAAGAAAATTGAAGCCAAATATCGATACTGAAGGCCAATATCGTTTCTCGGTTTTCAATATCTTGTTTTTTCAATATCCGATCCTTTGGGGAGAATTGCAAGAAGCAAACGTTTCGACCACGGCCATGGTGGAAAAAAAGCGTGCTTTCAAAAATCAAAAAAACAATAGAGAACATTGCTACCGGGTGGCGGACGATCATTTTTTTTTGAACTGTACATGCATATATACAAATACACCCTTTGTGGCCAGAAGCCAGTTTGTCAAAATCAGACCCCCCGCAACAAGGTTGCAACAAGGTTAACCGCCAGTAGGCGAAGGCTTTGGGGCTCCTGGCGGATGCTTCCAGGCGTAGCCCTATAGTTTCATTACGCACGTCACTACGTGTCGTACCAACCCCACAGATCCTTGTGTTTTCTTCAGGCAAAATGCGTCTTGCGTTCACTGTGACTGTCAATGTATAGGACATGCGACCAACTGCTCCCAAATTCCGTTTTTTTCAGGAAAACGAAGGTCGCAGCAACCCCTCCTGATTCTTTGTCTTTTCTGAATCAAGTAAAGCGCGTCTTGCCTTGAATGTGACTGGAAATCTTTTTTCAAAGAAGATGCGCAGGAATCCTGCCGCTATTGTCGGGTTAACTTTCCTTGTGTTTTCTCAGGTAAGAATGTGACTTGGCTTCACAAGTGAATGTGAATTCACATGTGATGAGGCCAACCGCTCCATGACTCCGAATTTTTTCCCAGGAAAACGTGCCTCGCAGAAAGGACTCCTGACATTCACTGACGTTGCAAATTTTCATTCGTCGTGCCCAAGCCAGCAAGGAAGTGAAATGTTGACAGAGGAGCATTGTAAGGAAAGGCAATGTTGGGTTTTTTGATTTTCAATTCCTGACAATACGCAGGTCGCTCTTGTGAGAAAAGGCAATGTTATGTTACGTGACTCACAATTCTTCAAAACGCATGTCTCTCCGCACCAAAAGGTTGAGATGTCAAATGCGGCATACCACAGAATGCTTGTTGGAGACTTGGAGGTGGTGAAGTTGAAGCGCCCCAAATGCTGAAAGACGATATACCACCCCAAAAACGACAGCCGCTCAATTTCATACGAGAGCAATTCAATGAAATTGTGTTTAGCATGTGCACAGTGCAGTGTGGCTGCATGGAAGCGAAAACATTCAATTTTGGGTTGCATACGACGTGTAGTGAACATCACCAGTCGTTGTCAACGAGGCGCGTGTTTACGTATGTAGTGGGAGGGCGGGTGGGAATGAACGACACTTGTTATTTTTCGCTCGATATGTAGAAACTTGACCACGCCCTCACCCCATGTGTTGCGTAGCATCAGCCATGTGTGCATGTACAACGGATGTTATCACGCCCCAACCCACCCCACATGTTACACAGAGCAAAAATGAGCTAATTGCCACGGGTCATTAATGACGCCGCAAACAAAAACATGCGAAGGCGTAATGTTGAAAACACATGAAAACACATCATGTATGTAGACTTTTTGGAGCAACTGCGTGTTTTGGCAACGATTGCGGAGATTGCGCGAGGCGCTCTGAGCCGTATCCTGTCTGGTGGGAGTCAGGAGCACGTGGATGGAGCAGTCTCGCAACAGGCCTGGCTAGCGTGGAGCAGATTGCTTGGGGAAATGCTTCCAGTTCATCTTGAGGCGGCACTAGCCTGAAGTCGAGTCTCAGAGTGCTTGCATGGCTGATGAGTGATTTTGAAATGGTACTCTGCCTGGAGGTCTTGGCAGATCTTTTGGAGATAGTCATTGCTTCTTCACTTGGCAATGGAGGATGCTCCTTATCAGAAGTCTGCGGCCGAGCTTTGCAAAGCTGCATTGAGCTTGTCGCAATCACGGCCGAACAGAGCTGAACTCAGATCTTCGACATAGGCATCACTTGTGGATGCCTTCACTGGACTGTTTGTAGTTTGCACTCCTTGTGAATTTGCAGCACAGCACCCGCCTTTGCTTTGTTGTGGTTGCTTCAACACAAGGAAACTTACCGTTGCCTTTCCTTCGTAGTTTGCGCATTTATTTTTTCTGGGCAAAAAAGGCAATTGTGTTCACTGTCTGCAGGACATGTCAAAAACCAACAGCATCAAGATGTTTAAGTGGCTTGGCTTGGAGAAGGTTTGATCGAAACTAGTGATGTGGAGATCAAAACATTCAAGGGTTTTTGGAAACATGGAATGTGGTTCTTGGAAGATGGATATGTATATATAGATCTAAGCGTGTTTGTTAATGGTACAAATTGATTTTTTTTCGAAATTTTGCAAATGGTCAGAATGATTGTATACTGCGCCCTGCTTGATAGGCGGCTTTGCGTGAGCTGTTGTCAGAGTTTTCAGGGCCGGATAACTTGAAGAAAACAAAGGCAAACTCTTTGGATTGTGATCTTGCTTGATCAGTGTTCTGACTGAATGAGACAGATACTGTTTGTATTTCTTGTCGGGTGCACTGGTAGAACAAGTTTTTGAGTCAAACAAACCCTTCATTTTTGCGAGCTTTGAGCTCGCCAAAAGTGGAGCCAGAAAAAACTTCACCGCAGTGTCACGCGCTATGCCTAGATCTTAGAGGCCAAAGGATTGATATCAAAAAACTTTTGAAGCTTTTAACTTTTTGAAATAAAAAGAAAACATCATTTGAAACATGCCTAAAGTTTGCCTAAAAAAAGAGACATTTGAAAAAAACAGAGCAGAGCCTCTCCCAAAAGCTGCGGTCGCCCCGGAGAAAACTGCGGCAAATGGGTTTTTCTTTCTGGCAGTTTCAAACCTGCGGCACTTCAGTTCTTTGAAGTCTCAAACCTGACGTTTCTGCAGTCTCAAACCTCACATTTGACAGTCCAGCTCTGCAAATCCACATCCACAGTTTGACAGTTTTGACTGCAAATCCATTTCACCATTTCAGTCCAGCTCTGAGACAAAAAACCACAGAAATTGCCTCTTTGCTTCGCTTCCGGGTGCTGGAGGCAAGACTTTCTCATAGGTGATGTGACGTCATGTGAAAGTAGACTTCTCTGTAAACCTCGGCTTGGCATCTTGGAACTTTGCTTGCCAAACTTGTTGTCAATGAACTTATGATTTACATTGATTTGATTTACCATTGATCAATATTGATCATACAAATCATACACCATTACATCATATTACATCGTGTTTTTAAGATTGGAAAATTGAACAAGTCTTACTGAAGCTCACCTCCAGCGGAAGCCGCTAGACGACTATCAAACACAATCAAACACTATCAAACAGCTAAACAATAGAGGCTATACGGGCCAGCCAAACAGCATCCAGTTGCACATGGAATTTCCATGGAATTTCTTACTCCCAATCATGGCACTTGCACATTTCATTCATTTGATATCATTTGATCATGAAATGCCAGGGCGGACGCTTTGGCAATATAGCTTGGATGACTGCCCCAAACGAGTGAAGTTCCTAGAGGGAAACTCGCAATGTGAAAGATCTGATATTAAAAAAAACTGCATGACAATTGACAATAATTGACATCCTAGAGATAATTGACTGACATCTATGACACATTGACACATTGACACATTGACACTTTCTTGCTATTTTTCACTTCAAAAGTAGAACTGTGGAGCTGGTCCGAGGTTCGGAATCGAGCGCCGCAACTGCACAGGCTTGAATTCTCTTGAATTCCTTTTGTTCATTTCGTTTCGAATGTTTCGAATGGTAAATCTGCGAAAGGCATCGGTTGGGTCAAGCTTGATACCGACCTTCGACAAAAGCAAACTCATCCACTAGACGGCATCTGGGCAACATTTGGTGAGAGGGAATGCTCGGGCGGCAATCCGTACAGAGGTGTGTCAATTCCCTTCAAACAGTCTGAGACTTCAGGAAAACCTCAGGAAAGGATTGCAGTGAGAAGGAACACAAGAACGTATCAAGTGCGACAGGAATACGAAGAAGTGAACATCACCTGCTCCGCATTTTGCTCCACGCGCAAAGGTACTTTTGGTGCTTTTGTCACACCGCCGGAAGTCCAATGCATAGGCAAGCCAGCTTGTGGAACTCTCGACTTTGGAAGTTCAGCCAAATTTGGGCAAATCAGGAGACCATCGAGACAGAGTCCCCAGATCCAAGATTGATCGTGAAGATGTATGTAGTGACAATATGTGACAATGTAGTGTAATAGACTGACGTAGGAGCTTCAAACTTCACAGGCAGGCGCTTCCAGAACTGTAGCTGCGGGCTTATCTGACAGAGATGCGGTGACAACTTTCTTTGGAGTGCCAACTGTGGACATGGTTACTGAGGCAATGAGCGTGGAGACGGTTGGTCTCAGGCCGATCTGTTGATTTGCATCAGTGGTCTCTTTAGTTCGGTTTCAAGCGCCGCTTTCAGATATAATGTCATCGCGAGGTGGATAGCCATACATGGGCAGTCGTTTGTGGTGGCACTCTCCGAATGATGCAGAGGCTGTGGCTGTGAAAGGACATAGCTGTTGTGTCAAACATGAGGTGATTGCATATAATGGATTATAATGGTATATCATGAAGATGTATGCAGCATGATGACCATGTGGTAGCAAGCTAACGCAGCTTGCATACTGACAACTGTGGACATGAAACTGCTCCACCTTTGTGATGTGCACTGTGTGATGTTGTCCCTGCCGACCAGACCCACTGCTGGAGCGGAGCCGGATACAAGTCAGCCATTACTGTGGCAATGCGAAGGTGCAAGAGCTCTGACACTTCGATTGCTGAATGGGAAGCAGCGAAAGGGGGTGTAGGAGACATTATTTAAGAGCTGAGGCTCCCGCAGGCAGGGCCAGATATACAAAAGTAAAGTTGTTTCGGTTGTAGTTGCCGGTTTTGTTGTTGTTGCTTGTTGCCTTATGCTTGTTGCTTGTTATGCATGTTGCGCGCGCAGCATGCGCGCCAAATGGAGCCCAAATTTCCAGACATTTTGGTGCGCCCGCGCGTGCGCCATCTCGCACCAAAACTCTTACAACGAAAAAGGTGGAACAATTGGCTTCACATTTCAAGTTTTTTTTGGGTTAGCACATACTTGTTTGTGCGCTGTAGCTTAATCACAAATGTGTCTAGTGCCTCTGTGAAGAGGCCTCCGAAGTTTGGACTTGTTTGCTCGTGGCTCATTTTGGGTACAAGTGCCCTGATTCCTTTGAGAGAGAAAATTTCACTTTACCTGTGCCTTGCCATGGCCTCTACCAGCTCCAACAAGATGGTCATTCCTTCACCAGACTGGAACCTGCTCCAAGTGGACTATGACAAAGTCAACCGCTACATGTTTGACAGGCTCACTTACCCACCATCCACTTTCACCAACCGCCAAGGGCACACCATTTTTGCCAATGTCAACCAAAACCAGATTTGCGAGCATACATTGCACCACCGACCATGTCCATGCAGCATTGACAAATACAGGTTCTTCCATCCCGAGTTCTTCCTCAAGACGGCCACATCATCTGGACACCTAGACAATGGGGATGCCATGCCTATCAAGGAAAATATGGATCCCTTCGCTCTGATCATTGCCAACAACCTGCGTGCAGACAGCTCCATCGCCCTGGTTTTCTCCACTGCGAGTTGGTCGCTTACCGTGGCTGGGCCACAACGACCCCGGCACGTGGTTCACAATTTTTTTGCTGTGGCCCCAATCTGAAAGGCCAGACTCCTCTCTACGTGGCCCGCTACCAGGATGTCCAGTTCTGCTTGACCCATCAACCCTTCATCACTCGCGAAGTCCATTTCAAGCGTGCTTGGAAAGGCCAAGTTCCATCACCGCGACATGGAGGACGTCTACTCTTTACTTCCACCATTGGAGTCCAATTACTAAGATGAAACCAGAGTACAGCGTCGCCAAACACACCGGCGCGACCAACCACCCTTGCTCCAATCCAACGTCCACCACACCTGCCTTCCTTTGTGCCCATCTACAGCAGATCCCACAGCCCATTCCAGTTCCTTCAGCCGCCGTACGAACTCAGGACTGACCCATGGGCACCACACAACATCCAGAATGATGATGCAGACGACCCACCTCTTCCACAGGCCGCCTCCGAATCAATGCTCGACCCAACTGGGCGCCATCCACGGCACTGCTCTCCAGCATGGACAGACCCACCACATCTCGGGGCTGAACGGTTTGCTCCGCATGCTGATTGGCATACACGTCTCTTGGAAGACGCATTCCTATCCCTCCATGTAAACAAGGGCTCTTCTTGCTTCTACCGACTCAGTGTCATCCTGCGCCTCAGCAAGTGAATGCGAAAAGGTCTATGTTTGCGTGCGTACACGGGGTGTAGCAATGTTGTGCAGAGTTGAAGTGGCAATATTTGCAGGCGTGATGGGGCTGGGGTCTCACCAAGATCAAGGCTGGCTGTCGACCCAATTTTTCTCCATCCCCTCTGCCAGTCCAGGTTTGCTTGTGTACGGGATGTAGGAATGCGTATAGAACACGTTGTGTGGAAGTAACCAGAGTTGCAGAAAGTGCAAGTCCCACAGCTGGGTAATCTTTCAGCTTCAAACACTGTGGGTTCAACGAACTTTCCCCCACCCCCAACTGTAAGAGCGGCAGAGCGGGAGAAACTTGGGTCACCAGCGAGTCTTTTCATTTCGTTGCACCTGAAGACTTTGGCTTTTTGATTGCTGCAATTTCTTTCCAAATTCTGCTCGCAACATACATGTGATGGCTTGCCATTGAAATACCTTGGTGACTCTGGCCTATGAACTAAATTCACCTGTTGAGCCTTTACCACCGAATGGATGCCGCGCGTGGCTTTCAGACGTCAATCTGATTATTTGTGGACATTGAACTCTTTCATGATGAATTTCATACGTGCAATCGGCGTAGGCCTTTTGAGTTTGTGAAATGATGAAGGACAGCGGCACATGTGCCTTTGTAGTTCAATGTTTCATTGCGGTAAAGCGCCGGCTAGAAGGATGTGGCATAGATGGAAAAGCACCGTTTCAGTTTGAAATGTGCGTTTTCAGGCGCGCCTGCTTGAAATGCAATTTGCAGATTCTGATTTGCGCCGGAACTTGGGTGGTTTGGGTTTTCCGATTTTCCTCCTACATGCAGCTATCTTTTTAGCATGACTGGGACACACATGGGGAAATTGAAGCGGCCGTTGCTTGCCCTCTCCTTTATTCAGTGTCGCAACAGTTATTTTTCCTACAAAGCACCTGCAGAATCTGAAAGTTGTTTTTTTTGCCACACGATGTGGACTGCAATTGCTGAATAAATGAACTGTTGGATTGATAGTCTTTTGAATTTTGTTTTTTTGTAATAGGGGTAACGGGTACCTTCAAACATCACCAAAGAAAAAATACAAGCCACAAATCATTTGTTGGTTTGTTCCAAAGAATTGACACCAAAGAAAAAGAACAATCCACAAATCATTTGCTGGTTTGTTCAAAAAGGATTGACCCTTTCCAGGGACAACTTCCAAAAACACCAAAGAAATAATGCAAAGCACAGATCATTTTCTGGTTTTGGATGTGGCATGTCAGTGGACGGGAAATGCCAAGACCCCCATGCTCAAATGATTGGTGGCAGTTGGGCGCAAGATTTTCATGTGATTGGCTTGGCATCTGAACTTGCTGGTTGGAATGAGTCATTTCTGGACCGACCTTCAGCCAAGAGTGGTGGAGCCAAGGCCAAGGCCAAAGCAAATGGGGATCAGGGCGAGGGTCAAACGGACATTGGATTGGCATTGTCAGCTGCTGCCACCAGCACCTTCTGGTGCTGTGGCTCATGTGCCGCCTCCAACGCCTGTCATAGCGAAGGCCCTTAGCAGAGTTGCACCTGGTCATATGCCTGTGGCAGCTCCAGTCCCATTGGCAGCTCCAGTCCCATTGGCGGCAGCACCCGTCATGCGGGTGGATGAGCTTCTGGCTTCTGCCAGAGAAAGGGCGGTCGCTGGCATCAGGAGGGAATCAAATGAGATCATTTGCTCGATTTGTCAGTATCCGATTGATCCTGCAAATTGGCGTGAGAACTTGTCCTTGCCATGTGGTCATTACCATGAACGTTGTCACCGTGAGATGATTGAAAACAGTGGGGGAAGACTGTCTGGAGATGAGTGTCCTGTTGGACGCTGCAATAGTCGTCATGCAGTTCCTGTGTTGCTTGATCATCAAGCTGATCTTGACGCTGAATGGGAAGCGGTGGAGCAGGAGGTTAATGCCGCCCTTCGTGCAGTTCCTGGTGAACCTGCAGTTCCTGGTGAACCTGCAGTTCCTGATGAACCTCCGGCAGTTCCTGATGAACGTCCTGCTGAGCCTGTGATTGTCGGAGGGGTGAATGACTTTCAACAGGCGGTCGATGACATGATGTCTTGATCATTTGGTGCTCCAAATTGACCACATATGACATATGACCTGTGACTTGCTT
>Ga0126337_10002198_pt1 | contig 12264 bp, 5 predicted proteins | sample DipCmetagenome_FD_92527 | JGI IMG/M metagenome (GOLD analysis project Ga0126337, IMG submission 92527) | Coral microbial communities from La Bocana,Puerto Morelos, Mexico - Diploria C A metagenome | ecosystem: Host-associated > Invertebrates > Cnidaria > Coral | place: La Bocana,Puerto Morelos... | reverse complement strand
CGTGACGGATTAGCGTGACGGATTAGCGTGACGGATTAGTGTGGACGGTGGGCCTAACCGGAAAAATAAAGCTGCGTTTTGAAATTCCTCCGGCGTGGTGTTAACAAGGCCTTGGAGAAACCCGTTGGGAATGGTAGAGTATGTTAAACTATATACGTCTGAGAGGTCATCCACCCATCTAATTTTGTTTTTCAGTTTCCACCCGTTTCGCCCACCTCGATTTTCTTTCCTTGAGTGGGTCTCCGTCGGGATGAAATATAGACTTAAATGTTTACCGTTATTTAATTTTTTTTTCGGTATGTGCTCACCACAAAACCGAGACTCTTAACCTTGTGTCTCTGCTTTTGTAGTTCCAAGTCCGGTGATGAACTATCCGCCGCAAAGCCATTCTCCTGGAGGAGTCAGTAGCGGTAATATCTTGTCCAAATGGTTCAGCGAAGATGTTCTACAACAGGCGACTCCAGCACAGCGTCACAACGCACCTGACATCGCAAGGAAAGTATTGTCTGTAGAAGAACTGGAGCGACAGCAAGCCGCCGCCATCAATTGACTCGTGTCCGAGGAGGATCTTTGTAATTAGTGTTTGTTGTTCGAGTACTAAGAGCTTGCGTTTGTGAAGCCCTGTCTTTCATATGTTTCAACGTTAAGAGCTGCAGAGCTTTCGCTGATTGTAAGTTCATTATGTGTAGTGACTAGCCTGTGTCACGGCCTCCCTCCCCTCCCTTCCCCGGAAGGGAATACTCACCGATTTGTTTTTTTTCGGGGAGAGAGGCTGTAACATAGGCTATGTAGTGACGTGATGTGATACGACTTGTTTTTTGTTTGTGTTGATGTACGCGTTGTCAGTTTACTCTTACTCTCTTGATAAAAATAACAGATTATTTATTGCAAAAAGCTTTTGTTGTACACCGGTGTAAGATTGCTGCATGGGTTTCTTGCGTTTGGCGCTTGCCAAAAATACCGTCCTCAGCCTTAAATTATTTCTTGTAAATAGAACAGCTTTATTTCACTTTGAATATTACTGGAAACGAGGATGGTGGGTTGGAAAGTAGATTGAAGTTTATTCCTTTAGTTAAGTAATTTAATGTAATAATTTTTGGCCAAAAAAAAAACCAAACGATTCAGATTTTCGGGAAGTACATGAATTCAATTCATTTGTACATTGAAATAGCGGAAACGCACGGAAACGCATTGTGACAGTCAAACCAATCTATTTTGTAAAGTTCGACTCGCATCTAGCCAAGACAAAGCGAGTGGTAATGCTGTAGTAAACCAACAAATTCTTTCTGGGATCACAATTTCCGCCTTTGTTGGTTTGTTTTTCCCTCTCCTGTTCGAAATAGTCCTGCCGCTTTCAAAAGAGCAGGACTTTGTAGCAAAACCAGTGAGGACTGCTTGTATAAACAGCATGTAATTGAGAGGGTGGGGGAGGCACAAGGATTTGACTTGCATAACCTGACATACAACTATATACAACTTATGTATAGTCTAAACTGGGATTATGCAAATAAACTTGCTCACGGTTGTATTCTGGTTTCATCTGTTGACAGAGACCCCTTTCACACTACGCTGCAGGAATTTAAAGCTATCTCTGTTCATTTTGTATTTTCGTTGGAGGAAAACACGCTAAGGGAAATAACAAGATTGTTGTGACGCTATCGTTTTAGGAAAGGTCCGTTTTAAAAATGTGTTCCGCCCACATGAAACGAAAAGCCGGCATTGTCATATTCATCCGGTTTTGATTAGCGTTATCGAAAAGCTCGGTTTTGGTAACGCTATCCGTCATTGGCGTGGACGGTAGTCCTTACCTAGAGAAATGATGCGCCGTTTTCAAGTGTGGACTGAAAGAGGAGAGAACATCCTTGTGCTTGTGTCGTGCCTGAGCGGTACTTCGTTTTCACTTGTTGCAGCGGAAACGCAAGCATAAGCGCAAGAAAAAGAAAAAGGAAAGATTCTGATCCTTGTGCTTTGATCGCTAGTGAAAACCAGGCTTAAGCGACGTTTCCGCTGCCGTCCTGGGTTGATCTCTGCAGGTTCCGCACATGTTGCGCAGTCTGGCCACTTTTACATCCTAGTGTTCAATTTTGTGACCCCTGGCTCGGTACCGATCAAAATCCAATTTCAATTTCCAATGCCAAAGCATCGTCAAACAAACAGGTTACGAAAATTGAAGAAATCATCAGCCAGGTTATTATGTATCACCAAATTATTAGAACTGACGGAGCGACTACAGATGCCAGCTTCGGGTTGAAAGCTCCTATCCATCAGCTATATGGGCTATATATGCATCATCAAGCAAACGGAAAAAAGAAATCATCAGCCATTGACGGAGCAGCTGTTTTACATGTGTCAAAACCTTTTGAAGAACGAAGGATAGCACTACGTGATTCAATAAGATGTAAATAAGTGGCCCTGTATTCTTTAGTTTAGCAGAATTTCTTTATGGCAATCATTCAAAAGGCTTATCCCTTTGAATTTGGGACTGAAAAGGTTAATGAAGTGACACGGGACTGGGAAAATTTGATGGTTTAACAATCGCGATTGGCTATCACGGGGTCGTCACTTGGGAAGGGGTACTGCTTTATATGGGCCATATAGGTATGAAGGGTCCCAAAGGGTACACTTTTTTTCAGCCGTTTAGGTCATAAATTAGGGTACGTTTTGTACTCTAGTCTTGAATTGAGTATGTTTTCAGAAGAAACTGCTTACTCATCATTATCGTAAGTGCGTAATTACAGTAAAAGCAAGCGCTAAGCCACAGATATTTACGGGAAACGGCAAACTCTGAGCTGGGCTTGATGGTTGTGCTCATAAAGGAAAAGTTGCGTGTCGTGACGTCATCAATAAGATCAACAAGTACATGACGTCACTAGATATACTTGTTGCGTGCGTGTATATGATGGTTCTGTATTAAGCTGTTTTTTAGATCATTGCGTTTTGTTTTTGGAAATTAGGTTCCTTAGTTAGTGACAAAACCACACACTCGACAAGACACGTAAAGGAAACACTGTTCCAGCCGTGACCGGATCAACTTTTTCTTTCACCCGGGTTTGGCCACGACACTTAAGGAAGAATGTCGAGACGCCTGTGCAAAGCAATAAAATCGGTCGTACAGCCAGCCTGCACACGTAAAAACAGCTGAAAAATAATCGCTTAACTAAAACAGTGATCAGAATTGGCAGGATTGGATATAATTTTTCCGGAGCAAAACAAACCCTTTTGTCGCGTGGGTTTCCTGTACAATAGGTGGTGGCACGCGAGAGCTTGGGACTCAGTGGTGAGAGCGTCCAACCGGTATTCTGGAAGGTCGTGGGTTCGACTCCCGTTGGGAACTCGGAAAATCTTTTTCCGAGTATTTGACTTGAGAGCATTTCTACATTCATTTTCACTATATTTTTTGTTGCCCCACAAAACGGATCTAAGTTTCTTGAATGAAAAATCGATTGAACGAACCTCTATATAACGAAGTCCTCGGTATAGCGAACGAAATTCGTTTCTCAAATATTTTGAAAAAAGTCGATACAACGAAATCCCGTGATAGCGAACAAATTTCGTCAGTTTCCTGGCTTATTTCGTTTTGGTGAGGTTCCGGAGTATCGCGCTATTAGCTTGTTAATGAATGATTCTGACTCAAGTTTAACTTCACCCAACCAAATCATCATGTTTGTAATAACAGGTTTTGACCAATCAGCAAAAGTCCTTTATCTTTGCCATCAGATTATCGATATTTCCTAAAAGTTGCTGTGAGCTATATTGAGCCTGAACAAAGGACTTGCTTCAGAATTACCTTATATCAGTTCGAGAGCACGAGTCACACATCTCAACCAAAGTGGACAAGGAAGGAGTGTGTGTGACCTTACGCCGAGAGGATGTATGAACGAGAATGTATGATCGCTATTTATTTGCATCCCAATGATATCAGTCATAATAAACTCACGTCGGAAAGTTGATATCTCGCCCGCGTCAATAGCGGGAAATTTTAACATAAGAAAATCACTCAAGCTTCAATTTCTAGCACGGAATCCGGCCATCTGGTACACGAGAACTTAGTCCGACACGAAAATACAATAATTCTAAGAATTTCCTTGAATTTTTATTCATTTGTGTTGTGTGAAGATTTTCTGTTGTCGTATATAAATTTAATAATATATAAAGTTGAGAAAATTTGTGATATTGAAAATAGCTTGACCCTCAAACTATACCTTGTTGTACTTGACATCACGAAATGTTCCACGCTCGCGCCAACACGTGTTGCTTGTCCCGTCTTTAAAACTGAAAACAGTTTAAATACAACATCACGAAATCTGAAGCTGTATCTAACAAAAATCATTTCAATAAGGCTCTTGTCTAAACAGGGTTCCTGCGCTGGCAAGCCATAAACAAGGCAATGAATTCTTTTCACGAAATTTGTTTACGTTTTCAACTGGCTTTATCGGAAGAAAAATTAAAATTCCATTGTGCTCCGCTTTTGAACCACCTCAAGGGAAAGATCTACGTGTTTCCGCTTGAGGAGTTGTTTTCGTGCCACGGAAGTCAAAGGAAGCCTCGATTGTTTTAAGAAATCGTGACATTATAAGTGATATGAGAGGTTAGACAGACAGTTTACTCAGTTATCGAAAGAAAACGTATCCTGTACAAGGCTCGTCACAACACTGTTCATAGAAACATCGATTTTGAAACAACAACAACAACCGTTGAGCGGCAAACACAATCAATCTAGGAATATATGAAAATCGGTTAATCATAAAAGGTAAGGGCAATTTTACTGTACTTGTTAAAAAATGTTTGTATTTTTTTTTTAAAAAAAATAGTTTCCCAAAGAATCGCCTCACATTTGACCTTTGAATTAGCAGATCATTATGATATCTTAGTTTAGGTTGTTTTATTGTCGTTTTTTGAGTTTACAAACAAATGAGATGTGACACCTGTTGTACATCTAGTGGCGGCTAGAATACAAGGAAAGGATAGACTTATACACGCTCCCAGCTTGTGAATACTCAAATACTCGCAGCTTTGTCCTGTCTGGCACAATTTGTTTTTCCTCAGAATACATATTTGTTAGGACTTGCCAACATGCTGTGTGTTCTAAATTTTATTTCGATTGCGTAACTGACGCGAAGTTCAACTTTCGGCGTTTCAACGAAGTAAATTTACGAAAAGATCACGGTAAGCCCCCAAAATTCCTGTTCAACAATTTCCTTTTTCTCTTGACGTTTCTGCTTGCAGTGTAATATAACGAACTTCAGACCGCAAAGTCAAATTTTGCTATTTTTATAACGAATATTTAAAGGTAAAGATATTGCAATGAACATTTCATTCGCGTGCGTACTCAGTTGAAAAGTTTGATGATGAGAAAACAGACCAATCTAAAACGCCGCAGGATCACTTGACATCTGAAATGTCATTTACCGGTACGTGAACGACAAAAACTTGTTCACGCACGGATCACGAACAGAACAACGTAACTGCCTGCATGCAACCCAGTCAAGTTGACGAAATAAAGACGAGTCAATACAAAGACAAATTAAAATGACCTTTAAACAATTCGTTCGTTTTATCTGGTGCGTTAAGCCATTTTAATAGCTTTGTAGCCGAGATCCCGTGAGAAGCCTTAAAATTAGCCGAATTGTTAGTTTGCGTGATTTTAGCATTTTCGTGACCGTTTGTTGTCATAAACGCACGCCCAGAGTGCTTTGCGCTGCAGGGTGTTGCGTGACGCGTGCGCAGAACAGTACTTTGCCACACCGCCACATGTGCGTTCGAAAGTCCAGCAGTTTCACTCAGTGCGTACTACCCGACCAAGAAAGAGCTGCGTCAACGATCCCAAGCGAAGGGATGCAAGAGAAAATCGCTCTCTCTCTTAAGTGATTTTCCTTCTTCCTTTCAGCAGGCTGCTGAACATGCAACGCTTCTAAGGCGTCAACACCATGGCATTAGAATGACTCGGGTGACCGAAGCATCGCGTCTTTGATGGCTGTGTGCAAGAGCCGGGCTTTCATGGCGTTCCCCTCGACGCACTCCCAACAGCCGTCGACGGGCTGCCACAGTTCACATTACGCTCCTCAGACACAACAAGAAACCCAACCTGATCGACCTATCGGTTATGGAGCTTTCGGCGTAGTGTGGTAAGTATTTTCCGGCTCTAAACGCAGTTGAATTTGCCCTATTCTTAAGCTTTTTTTTGACAATATTTCCGCGTATCTCAGGTCTGTGACAGATCCGAGGAATGGAAAGAGGGTCGCTTTGAAGAAGATGCCGAACGTTTTTCAGAGCCTCACGTCCTCGAAAAGGGCTTACAGGGAACTGAAGATGTTGTGTTTTTTCAAACATAATAACGTAAGTCATATTCTTAGTCTTGGTTTCAAATGCCGGTATTTCATTGAATGCCGAGTTCATATTATATTTGAATACATAATTATTCAAACATAAACTGGTCGTTTTCGGCGTAAGCTTATGTCTGATACATGAACTTATTTTTGTCACCTGATCATTATTTCATCGTCTAGGTACTCTCCGCTTTGGACATAGTTCATCCAGGCCATGTAGACTTCTTTCAAGAGATGTATCCTTTGTTTTCGTAGAAGAAAATCGATTGTGTATATACCTTTGTAGCGTGACAAAGTAAAACTTGAACGATGTTGAAAACAGTTTGAGAGAGAGGTTTGGGCCAAGGATGGGCTATTGCTCGTCGACCTCTCTGTCGCTTGAGTTAATCGTTTCGCTAGCCTCTTTAGATGAGAAGTTGCGTTCAATAATACACTTGGAAACGGGGATTGAAATCTTGAAGCTCGCTTTCGTTTAATAAATATTCAAACCTAGCTACAAATATCAATCCATGGCGTATAAAGAAATAAATTAAAGAAAGCTTGGGCCTCCTATAGCGATTATGCAAAGCTGTTTTCGTTCACGGTGAAAAGACGAATATTTGTGGTTTTTGGTATGGCATAAAATTTTGAACTTTTCTCTTTGTACGGGTTTGGGCTTTTTGAAAAGCGCTTTACGATCGCACTTCTTTCGCCTCCCACCTGTTGCTTTGCCAACATTTCGCTTTGTGTTTGAAGACACCGACGCCATTATGCGGGCTATTAGTGGTTATATTTAACATATCGATGAATTTTGTGTGTGAAAGCTATCGATTCTCTCATCCTCCCTTTACAGTTTTCCACAAGTCATTGACGGCCCTTGTCGGTAAAATGCGTAGGCAATTTCGGCTTTCTTTATGCGCCAGTGTTCAGTTCCGGTCTGTGGAATAGTCGATCTGTATTTTGAGCCGTGACAACAATAGACGACTTCCCCCATGAGATATCTTTTCATTTCGTAAGAACTGAAAGGATCGTACCTCTTCGGCGTTTCTGGCGTGTTTGGTCGATTTATGATCTTTATTTATCGTCTTTTCAGGAAGTTTGTGGCTTGATTTTTGCGCTTGAAGCTTTTAGAATACTCGGGCCATGACCGCTTTAGGTACTTCAATATTTCTGTTTTTAAAATTTGAAAATAAATTTTGAGTTCTCTGCTCCAAGGCAAGCCATTATGTTTGATTGTGGGGTATTGATTTTGAGTACTTGTATTCCACTATCTAGCTGGGAAAATTTTTAACTTTGCCAAAAATAAAGCAATGATTAAACTTCCTGGATACAATTAACAGGGAAAGTTTTCCACATACTTTCATTGTGGCAATAATTATCATTTTCAATAACACAAGGGATAATCTGCCAGTTAACACGGTATATGTAGCTGTCAATGTTACCATGGCATCAGGCATTTATAAATTTTTCTTTTTTTCTGCAGAACAACAGTATTTTCTTTGTGTTTGGTAAAAAAAATCATTGTACCCAAGACCCAAAAACTACAGCTTTTTGATCATATGTAACTGAAAGTTCTTTCTGTTGCATATTTCTGATGACATTTTTCACTTTTGACGAAACTGTGACATGATAGTTCCAGCAACTATTGTGGACTACTTTTAATCTTGTTCTTTGATATTTTGTGGTAGTTGGGCCATAATGTTGACAATTGAAAGATTAAAAGAGGCAGCAAACTTTTAGATCTGATATGAGTAACCAGCCACTGTATTCAACATTGTTAAGACCATGGCACATTGTTTGCTATGAAAAAAAATTCTTGTCATAGATATTACAGTTACTTAGTGCCAACAAAAGCATAATTCTATAGTTTCCTTTTCTCACAACTTGTATATGCAAATTGCTTTCAATAGACTTTTAAATTGCTATTTAACAGGAAAGGATCTATTCTTTGCTTTTGTGTAAAAGAAAATATTTTCAAGCTGAAACTAAAATCCAGTGCTTCGTGAATACAAGTCTTTTCGTCCAGTGGTAGCCATCTTTGAGTCCGATAAAGCAATTGGTGTTTTAAGATGGAAATGTGGCATCCCACATCAAGTCACTAATTCTGGTTAATTGCATAGTTAGTATTTTTCTTCTCTGCTTACCCTTGACTTCCCAAGTGCCATGAACAGTGATGTAAACTGGTGATGTGAGTAATGTAAATCATAAATTAGTGTGTATGTTCTTGATTTGTGAAAAGATTCTCAGAAGTAGCAGTAAGAGAAATCTGTGCTGGCCAGTACGGGGAATTATAATTGATACAGTTGACAAATGGTTGTATGTGTGAAAACAGCTGTGTACAACCTGTTGCTTATGAATAAGAAAATGCATTACAACTGTTTTCATTGAAAGTTGTGAAGTTTAAAGGAATCAATTCTAAACAAAAGGGGTTTTCATACTAGACATTGACAAGTGGTATTAATAACGTTGGGCTAAACCAAGTTGTTGAAAAAGATTAATAAAACAGGGAGCTTATCTATGCATTATTATTCCAACTATTTTACATAATTAAAGAGTCTTCCTTGACACAGTATTCAACAGATATATAGTTTCAGAATTAATGCAGTCAGACTTGCACAAAATTATTGTGTCTCCACAACCACTTAGTTCAGATCATGTTAAAGTTTTCCTGTATCAGATTTTAAGAGGTAAGTTTTATTTTGTTTTCGGTGTAATCGTTGATTAGTAGTGTTACAGGAAGCTCATGGCAGAAATTTAAGGCTCTGGATGATGTTGCACTGTAGAGTGCTTCCCAGTGTAAAACAAGTCAAAATGAAACAGTCGCGTTTTCTTCTCAGTCAGTCAAGTCTTGGGTAGTGTCCTCAGAGTCATTCAGTAGTTCTACTATGGGCCAGCATCCCGGCCATGGAGAAAAAGAAATACTCAAAGTTGGATAATGCTGTGTAAACCAGCAAAGGTTTGGCAGGATGGGGGACTTGCTGAACCTAATTCTAAACAACATAAAGCTCCAATAAGGAGAATCCCACTTGAAAATTAAGAGCGAAATTTACAATACAATAATTATTACTGGCTTCTATATAAATTTTAAGCTCTTTAAAAACATGTTTTTTCTGTGGACTGTAACAAGCCCCCTATGAATGAGTGCATTTTGTTTGATTTTTTTCTTGTATGTTGTATGGTCAAGGACATTATTTCTTCCTGACTGTGAAATTTTTCTTCTCTCTTTTTCTTTCAGGACTTAAATATCTTCACTCTGCTGGAATTTTACATAGAGACATTAAACCTGGAAATTTGTTAGTTAACAGTAATTGCCTTTTAAAAGTAAGTGACAAAAACTGAATGTGCATTCTGATATGTGTATATAATGTCACATATGGTGATTATATTTAAGAACACTAACATACTGGAAGATTTATCCCAATGTATTTTATTTGGACTTGGTGGCTTCATGGTAAGTGCACTGGTGTCCTGATCAAGTGGTCCAGGTTTGAGCCCCAGGTAGAGACATCGTGTTGTGTTCTTGGACAAGACACTTAATTCTCACAGTGCCTCTCTCACAACAACAGTGTACAAATGGGTATTGGTGAATTTAATGCTGGAGGTAACCCTGCAACAGGGCTGCAAATAATTTTTTTCACCTGAAAGGACATATGTCCTACTAAGACACCATCTTGGTCGGACAAAACAAAATTGTGGTCGGACATCACCAAAATCGTCCGACTTAATCATGGCAGATTTTTATTCATTGTTGCTGTAAAATGATTTACGATAAAATATTTGTCCGGAATTCATGTCCGACCACATTTGCGATTTCGTTGGACATGAGCAAAGTTTGGTCGGCCAATGTCCGATGACCGAGAGTTATGTACTAGCATCCCATCCAGGGGGGAGTAGAATACTCCTAGTTACCTCATGCTACAGAAATTAGGATAAGCTCTGGGCCGATGACTTTTGATGGTCTCAGTCAGAATTCAAAGTCTCATTTTTGTATGTTGTCGTGACCCTAAGGCTCATAACTGTTTTGATCTTGCTTGGCTCTTGTTTACGAATTCTTATGTTTAATTAAGAAGTGAAAATTTTCTGTTCGTGTTAAGCTATGGAAATACATGTGAAAATTTGAAAGAAAGAGAAATGCTGTGGGCGTGAGCCATTGGGGGTGTTTCTACAGCATTTCTGTGTTCTCCCAAACTTTCCAATAGTATTCAATGAAAACAGATAATTTCAATCAATAAAAGAAGCCTCTGTAAACATGACATATCAATGTAACTCAAGGCTTTAACTTGACGCTGTAAGTAGCATACTGTGAATTTCTTGTATCCAATACTTAGATTGTATTGAACTACATGTATGTGGACATTTAATGTTAAGTTTTGTTTCATAATTTTAGTGTAATTATTTGTGAAAAATATAGTTGTGCTTAACAAAAATATAATAATGTTTCAGTAACTCGAAAGAAATACAAGAGAATTATTTTATACATCTCTAAAAGATCGCTGAGAGAACGCAAAAGGATAATGCGTATTTCATTATTTCAGTGACCAAAATATAATTTTTCTTTGGTGAAGGTAATACAAGCCATGCTCTATATTTATCAGTGCTTTTGTTTTGCAGATTTGTGATTTTGGTCTTGCACGTTTAGAAGAGCCTCATGAGAGTGCAATTATGACACAAGAGGTGAGAAACAGTTCAACAGTCCGTGTGATAAACTAAATTGTTTGAAGTGACTTAGTTAGGAATATAGTCAAGCCTCGCCCCAACGGCTACCTTTGGGACAGGTGAAACATGATAAATGAAATTATGACTTGGATAAAGTGAAAATGAATGAAGTGCTCTCAAGCCAAAAGATTTTCCGAGTTCCCCAACGGGAGTCAAACCCATGACCTTACAGAATACTGGTTGGAACATTCTAACCACTGAGCTATAGGGGGCTCATGGTGAGCGAAGTCATTTACTGGGTTTTTATGTATGACACATGTCCTGCTATACTTACGAAGAGGTGGCTACATTGTAGAAGGGTCTATGTACAAATTATTAATAAAGTACTAGTAGTGGCTATAAGTTAATAAGGTTGGTTGACCATTGAGATGTCTGAAATGATTTTGAAAACTAATTTGCACAAATGCCAAGGTGTTGCTTCTGTAATACACCTCCTCTTGCAAATATTAACTTTGTAGTTGTTACCCCTGCATTGTTCAATGTTTTTTCAACGTCAAGGTTTTCTTTATAATTATAGCTGTTTATTTTCTGTATATCTTTTGCATTTAACCTTGACTGCCTTGTTTATACAGGTTGTTACACAGTATTACAGAGCACCCGAGCTTTTAGCTGGCGCTACAAACTATGGGCAAGCAGGTAAGCACTGGACCTCTTCAACACAGAAAGTGCTTCTGTGTGCACAGAGAAGTTAAAGTTTATGTGTTAGTGCAGTTGAAGGAACTTTCAAACCACAGTGTGTGCCAGAAGTTGAGCCACAGAGTTGCTAGATGCTTGCAACTTGAATGTCACTTGGGTCTCTCTCTCCTGGCCTGCATGTCAAGTTCACACTTGGCCTGTACTTGACCTTGGAGTGTGTATTTTGTATAACTTGAGTTAAATATCTTGTCGATTCTTGATTCTAAAACCTGTTCAATAATTTTCTCATCATTTCAGTTGATGTGTGGTCAGTTGGGTGTATTTTTGCCGAGCTCTTGAGTAGGAAGATCCTATTCCAGGCCCAGAGTCCAGTTCAGCAGGTAGAAGGCCGGTTCTTAGTCTTTGTTATCTTATTCTTAGTCTTTGTTATCTTATTTTTTATACGTGTATATATGTGTATGTACAAGTGCTTACTTTATTGTCACGCTCCTGGACGGCGTATTTTTGAGGTGTTTTTGGTTAGTTAAACTAACCTATCCTCAACGGTAGTCTAAGACTACTGGTGCGCTCGTCTCCAGAGATCCACCTTGTGTACCACAAGTGTTGG
>Ga0126337_10002197_pt1 | contig 12264 bp, 5 predicted proteins | sample DipCmetagenome_FD_92527 | JGI IMG/M metagenome (GOLD analysis project Ga0126337, IMG submission 92527) | Coral microbial communities from La Bocana,Puerto Morelos, Mexico - Diploria C A metagenome | ecosystem: Host-associated > Invertebrates > Cnidaria > Coral | place: La Bocana,Puerto Morelos... | reverse complement strand
TTTTTGCCTATCTTTCTTTTCTTTTCCACCTATGGGATGCGGGAGATGATTAGTCAAGTACTTTTGACTTTGACCTAACTTTCGAGCAGCTGGCTATCTTCTAACCCTGTGGGTGATTCTTCTCTGATAAAAATAAATATAGAGCCGAGAGACTGCTACGATACCGGGATTCCATGAGACGATTCCTCAACAATTTGATAATGCGTCATATGACTCGATTGTAAGCAACCGTGTTTGGGTTAAATAAGTTTGCCTGAAACCTAACATGTTAGTAATGCACAAATGTAAATATTCGTTACGTCGAAGGTGTAAACGTTTTAACTACCATTAAGCATCAAATTACATTAGAAGTGAATTTAGTAATCATATTGCGGTGTAAGTAGTGTTAATTAGCATTGTAAGTAGCATGAGTTATCGTCAGTAATGTTAGCGTTTGTATCGTTATTGGCGTAAGCGATGGTATTGTACTCTAAGTAGTGTGGATATTAAATTGTAAGTAATAAAAGTAATGTAAGCCTCGTATTGTAAGTAACATATAATTAATCATATTGAATGCGAAGTATTATAAATATGTACTGTAAGTATATGTACTGGTCTTGTAGATAGTGTAGGTAGCTGTATAAGTATTGTAACCGGTGTGTGTAAATAAAAAAAATAAAAACAAATAAAAAAAACATGTTTTCTGTTTTGTACCCGTAAAATAAGTACTTTGCTCATAACATGGCAATCTTACGTATTCTGGCTACCTTGACAAATATATCCAAGAGGTGAATTTATTTCAGGAGTACAGATTTCTTCTTTTGCGCAGGGGCTACTGTCACACGGGTTGAGCCTCCCTATAGGTCAATAAGAAAATGAATTCTTACTATTTTAACCCGTATATTAAGTGAAGCACTGATTATCAACCTTCCATAGATTTTTAAGGCTGAGATTGACAGAGATGACCGTTGGATTAAGACCTACATGAACATTAGAGATAAATCCTCTGGTAACGTATATAATTTCGCTGATTCGATGCTGTCTGGATCTTAATATGCAAGAGATTTCGTTTGCAAACTTAGAAAAGCGAGTAGAATTTTTAAGCTTAGTTTTTGACTTCACTATTTTACCTTCGCAGAAGGAACCAGTAAAACCACTTGGGCATAAACAAGGGGTATCCACCGAGTTAGCATTACAAGTTCCACCATTCTTGCAAGGATCTGGACTACAGAGATTTGCACCTACATGTAATAAAATGACACAGCTGAAACTAACACGAAGCATTACGTCATAAAAATATCGCCATTCAAAAATGCAGTGCATTTAAACTGAATTTTTCATCTATGGCTGAACAACTGTGTTCGTGTGCAGCGTGCCCAGAGATTTCCAGCATTGCAAATTAAATAAAAAGTATATCTGGAATACACAATCAATCTAGCAACTTACGATATTGAAATGTCTACTCATCAATGTTATTATAGAAGAAACTCCCCTAGAATTAAAAATAAATTGACAATTTTTAACGGTCGGTTAGAAAAAGGCAGCCTACAATGGTGATGAAGACAAAAAAAAAGGAGAGGAACGTTATTTCTTTAAAAAATGATTGGGGTGTGTTGGCGCTCCTCCTTCTCTCTCCTTTCCTCGGTTTTATACAGCACTTGAAATCCCTACCTTGAACATTTATGCCACCATTGCCATGGCATGGCATGTTTATATTGCACGATATTTTAGTGGCTGGTTTATTGCGAAGGTAAGCACATGCCAAGTCCAATACTATTGATGTTTTTCCATCCTCAGCAGTTTGTTGACAGACCACTTGACGTGTCATGATGCCGGCACCACACGGGGTCGAGCACTTTCGAGGAGAAGAAAAGATATATGATATAAATTAACTGTATCAACAGCTGAAAAAAACACACTGTGTAAGATGGGTGATCGACATCTAAACGCTAAATTTTAGCAATCGACAACTAACCAGTATCCCTTTTCAAAAACGGAAAGCGCTTTATTTGTCCACAACGATGGTTTTGACCGTTTTCGCCGTGTGTGGGAACCATTAACTTGGTGAATTAGGGCTTAGTTTTAGATAACTTGAGTTGAAATGCACATTTCAACATATCCATATGGAATTTGAACACTAAAAATTCTTTATTATTATTGTCGGCAACTATCGAACTATCAGTGGACAATGCATGCATATGCAGCATGCGTACTGTGTTTTGAGCATGCGTAGTGAACGTTTTTTCTCAAGGTCTCGCTGACATGACATAAATATAAACAACTAACACTCCAATTATTTTGTTGAATGCTCGTATCGGACACAATTGGTTGTCGATAAAATTTAGTTTTTGAGAACAAATATTATCAACAAATAAATGCTAGTCAATGGTGGCTTAGCGACCTTTAATCTGAACAAATTTTTGGGCCTCTGCGTCCTTACCGTGGACCAGTTTGAGTTAGGAATCCACTCGGCTGGACAAGCTATTTCATTACAGACTTCGCTCTCTGAAGCAACACTCGGCTTAGTTTCTGCTGAACAATCAGAATCTTGTACGTCTGTGGTTTCCGTGGAGGAAACTTTTTGTCGGCAGATGACATTTCTTGTCCGACTTCCACGGCCACAAGTCTTAGAACAGGGCGACCACTTGGTAACATACCACCTAGAACAGAAGAATTCCGTTCATTTCATGTAATTTATCTGATACCTCATTACTCACATACTAAAAGATATCAATGTTAAGTATCATCCAACAAGTGGAATAATGCAAATCCTGCATTTTGATTGGCTACGCTACCAGAGGACTATTAGTAATAGTCATCGAGTAGCGAAATTCTTTCGTTTTATTCTCAAATAATTTTTTTTCAACTTGCATTTGCTAACTTTATTATTTCTTTTTCTGTCAAACTAGTTGGGTGATACTTAAACAATTAGACCCTTCGCCTTCAAGGGCCATAGGTCAATAGGTAATTTGGCTTCGCCTCATGGGCAATTGTGTAGTACTGTATTACATAATTAACTAGAATATAGTTTAGATGATAACCATACAATAAATCGTGTTCCAAGGTTTGGAATCAGGGATGGCGGGGAGTATCCGCGAAGAGCAGGGATAACACAGTGGTGAGAGCGCTCTCCTCTGACAAATGTGTCCCGGGTTCGATTCCAGGACCCGGTATCATAGAGGTCCTAGAGGTTTTTGTCCTGGCTCCTCAAAAACCAACATTTCCAAATTCCAATTTGACTCTAGAATGCACAAGCATTTCTTAACGAATTGTTGTGAACTCAATGGTGGTCCGCAGGTAAACAAATTACACTTTTTTTTGGTTAACAAGTTCTAACATGCATGTTTTTTCGGGAAAACATGATATGGTTTTTTAGTTTAGGTCATTCTTTGAATCTTCCTGACTCAAACCTAGACTATTGCTTTTCTGCATTTTCATCTGTTCCTTAATTTTCGTGAAATAAGAGATCTGGATGGGATTTACTGACAACTGACAAATGGCCAAAATTTTAACTGACAACTGACATTTGTACCCCTCCCCCCACCCCATCCAGACCATAAAATAAGAACCTATTTAAAATTTTGGGCTTATAAGGTTTTTATGACAAGGGTTAAAATGAAAATTTTTGCCTAACAGGTTATTACATGTTAGGTTTCAATATTATACGCCCATGAAGCTGTAAATATTTTTTGTTTGCTGGTCATACTGTTGCTTTAGTAACCCATTGTATCACGCTAATGATAACAACGTGTTCTCCAGTGATTCGTTAGTTTTTTGATACCATAATTGTAGCATCAAGTGATAAGAGTGACAAGAGTGGTTATAATGACCCATTAACGTTTAACTGATTTAAATTGTTTTGAGCCACCTTAAAAGGGTTAAATTGCATCGAACAACCCATCCCTTTGAATTCTGTCTCCATGATTGTATTTCCGCTCTTGCAACCCGACGAAACCTCGCGAGCAGACAATTAAGCAGTGCTTTTTCTCTTAATTTTCTTCTACTTCATGAACTTAAGTTAACTACATAAATGCTTATCACGTACTCGGGTGCACAAGCTTGCATGTTGCATTCCTGAGAGCTTGGTGGTTTGGTGAATAACTCGCAGGCTTCATCAGATACAACAGAATTGTCGCTTGTTAAAATACAACGGACGTCTCGCTCTTGAACACCTGAAGCAACAAACAAAGAAATGGGGTCGATCAAAGAGAACATTTTCACATTCCCTTCTGATTGAACTGATTTGACACGACACAAGTTTTATAAAATCTGTTTCTAACCATCTCCTGGAGTGCAGGTACGAGGAAATACAACCCAAAGTGAAATATTCTTTTTACGAAAGTCGGATAAAATGTTTTGTCCCACACTCGAGATATTTTTTTAACACCTTCATAAGACATGTACACGACTAAAGAAGTCCTTCTTTCCTTTTAAGACCAATATTAAAACTCGTATCGTATTCCTGTGTATTGCTGAATAATGTTATGTGTATTTTTTCATTGGTGGTTTGGTAGTAATGTCGACACATGCATCACTGCACAGCATTAGCGTATTATTGTAATAAAGTCAGAACCATTTTTATCTGGTTACAAAGAAGAATAACGAAAAAATATTTACAATACTTCAGTTAGGTGAAGATCAAATGAAAGAAAATATTTGAAGACCACGCTTGATGCATCTTTCTCTCAAACAATATAATAAAATAAACCTTCCGCGTATCATATTGCGATAGAACATATTTCTTTTAGAGAGGGTATGAAAAGTCTGCGTTCAGATCCACTAAACCGTCCGGACCTTGCTTATTAACTTTATTAGTGGATCATTACGTTCCTTAAGATTTTGAAGCTTTAAGCCATAATACTGATTATTTAGTAAAGCGTTAGTAAAAAACATTTAACTTATTACCGAATTTTAGGAAAGCTGCGCCACTTTTGCATAACTCTTGCACTTAAAGTACAGTTCCGCCTATCGACTTCACATGAACTCTTCATCCAGCCTTCCAGATTCACCGCTACTAGAACCTTCTTACCTCGACGCTACAAAAACTGGTAAACTTTCTTTAATATAATTTAAGAGTAGTTGACTTTTACCTCGTGCACACGCCTTAGAACAGACAGACCAATCCGTCACAATCTTCCAATTGTAGGAGAGATTCAGAGATTCGCCATGTAGGAGGGGCCTGTTTATGGCGTAGTTTACCCCTTGCGTCTCTTCAAGTACCCTGAGAAACTATGAACAAACAGAAATATTGATTTAAAATAGTTCTGCATCTACAAAAAATTACCTTGCAATCTACCATATTAAATTTCACTACGCATAAGTGATTCAGAATACGTGTATTGGATGGATGGGTGATTGAGTGGCCTAAAAATCGCCTAAAAATTGTCATGTATTCACTTTAATGGGAATCAAAACACATCGTCACTGAAATACGCATAAGTGCACATGCTCACTAAAATCAACCGCTGGCCAAGTACACTACAACTCCTTCCCCCTTAGGCCAGTCTCTTACAGCCCCTAAAGATCTAAACTAACTCAATGTTCAATATGCCATGTTCAATAAGCAATGGAAAGGTCGATGTTCAAAGGTCCAACCGAGCTGGAGGCTTTTGCATCCTAGTTGGGTATTGTTTAACAGGAAAATGTTCAACTTGTCTTGATGAGTCGCTAACTGAATATTTTGCTCCTGATTTGGCTGACTGATAAACTGCTTCCCTTGAAATAGCCTTGGATTGCTCACTTGGCTCAGCTACTTGGCTGCTACGGTTCTCGATTATGGTCGCAGATGGCACAGGGTGGGAAACTGGCGAGTGGTCTGTGACAGGAACATCATTATCCTTAAGTTGATCTGTGTGTCGACGCCAAATTCGGTTAGGCTCAATTTCCACTTTATATGAAGTTTTGTTCTATTACTCTTTGGCTAATGGAAAAACAACTGGGATGGCGGCTTTCATGTGATTGAGAGTCTTTATAAGCCAGCAAGACCTTTTTCACTTCTTTTTCACTATTCATTCCATTTTTGAAGCTCTCAATACAACGTTCTACTAAACCGTCGGTAACAGGATGATATGGCGCTGAAGTGATATATCTGATCACGTGTTCTCTACGAGTTCATATATTCGCCATTGTCATATATTCAGTCTAATACGAATCATAGCACATAGTTACAGAAACACGCGTAAATCACATGCTAGTTCTACATGCTCGCAAATGTCAACCGCTGGAAAAATTTGCCAGATTTCAGTCTGCTTGCACCTTCTTTGCAGCGCTATGTATACTAACTTACTGGGGAGCATTCTCTCAGCTGCAAGTTTTAAAAAGTGTAATTAGAAAAACATCAGAATCCTACCACAACTTTGAGTGCTTCATTGGTTGGTCCAAGTATCTCGAGTACATCTTTATATTTTAATTTCTGGTGCTTGTAGATTATCTTAGCTCCAGCATATGTAATAGTTTTGGAAAGTACATGAGGTACATTGATGAGGTAATTTCCGTACACATCCTGAATACCTAGACAACAACGACATTCAGTGTTAAAAATCCAGAAGGTAAGCTTTGTTAAAGAATGATTGTCAGCAAAACCCGTCTTTGAGAACCTAGTGATTTAAGAGCCTGCTGACAGAAATTAACGACTTTAAAAGACCAAAATATAAGAACCTGTTTAGCCGGAGAGGATTAAACAGGTTCTTATATACGGGCTACAGTTAACCAAGGAGTGCGATCTTGAGATATCAAAATTTCATTTACAAGAACATAGATAATACAGTTGTGAGGAACTAAACTCAAGTTTATTTATTTCTACTGGTAATCAACAACTACATCCCCTTCATATCAATTAAGACCCTAATGAAGAACCTACCTTGGCTGAATTTCTAATAACTACCCCGAAATACAAGAACCTAGTTTGTCCACTTCAAAAAATTCAACTTCTTACATGGGTTTCTTTTAATACTGTATACCCAAGAAAAAATATAATAAGAATGTGTACATTTGTTTTAAACAGTGTTCTATCACGAATGTCGTTCTCTGATTGACTAGGCAGCTCACTATATTCTGTTGTAGATAGTTAGGAGCCAGCAGCGTGCAGTTGTTAATAAATGACGGCCGCTTCTTTTCTGTGAAGAGGATTTAAATTAAGCATTGAACAACTGGTATATTTATCCTAAAACAATTATGTTGTTCGCTCTCGATTTCTGTTCTCGATCGGTTGACTCGGGTTGCACCCTCGTTGGCTATCGCGTGATAAAAAAAATCTCGAACTCGTAATCCAATTGATGAAGAGAAAGTTACTTTTACTTATTATATGCAGGAGTTAATTTGCTAAATAAGTTTTTTTTTTTCATTAAGTTCTCGTGGTACAATTTATCCAAATTTTCTTCTTGCGGTTTAACTTTCCGATGACATTCTATGGTATTACTAACCTATTACGTTGGATGTTTTCTCAGCTCTTTTTTCGAAATAGGCGAAAATTGTTCCAGGAGGCAGTTCTGTTATCAAAGCTGAGTCGCTGATGTCTGCAAACAAATAAATTTAACTTTTACAAAAGGGGTCGTGGATACGTTCACCTGCTACCCGCTGAATGTCTACCTGATTTCCTTCCTTTTAGCGTCCACTTCTATTTTTGCTGCCGCAGCAGTCCAGTAGTAAATTAACGTTACTAACGTGGCTTGAAGAGAACAACCAAATTTGTTGTTTTTTAATCAAAAGAGACTGTTATTGATCAAATAAAATTGTCTCCTTCCTGATTTTTTGAAACATCTGCGTGTCTACGTTTTCCAAATAACGTTTTGGATTTGAGAACCAGACTCGTCAATACAGAGGCACCCGACGTTTCATAAGTCTATTCAATCGGCTTTGTGGCGACCGCACATTCAACTTCCTGTGTTTGTTGCGTCGCGTAATCGACATCATCAAACACGCTGACGTCCAAGCGCGCATTGACAATGTTACTTACCAACCAGTTGAAGTTAACCAAAAGCGAATATGTCGACGGTCACTAAATACTTCACGCATCTTGGAATATTAACAGAGAAATAGACTAACCAAAACCCAAAAGGAATTTGTTAAAAGGTATTTATGAGAAAAGAGGTTTAAAGGGTGTGCGTGTGTTTACTCATAAGATCACAACCAATGCTTTGCTGAGGTTTAGCTACCGTTGACTTACTTGCGATCTTTTCTGTAAAGCTGCTGATCTCGTAAGTACAAGTGTCGGCCTTTCCGTTGCATACCCCACAACGATCCGCTTTTTTTCTCGAATACAGCAAATGATCGCAGCCTACAATCTAAGGAATATAGTATGATACACATTTGATTAACAGCAGTACAAGTGATATATCAAACACGCAAGGCCTTGTTTGACCACATTTCCAAACACCTACTAGAGAGCTGACTGAAATATGACGCATGGCGGAGTATTTTTGACAAACTCCAATGTTTAATATATATTCTAAAAAATCTAAAAAATATATGCTTATTGAGATCATAAATCAAACAACAGACAAGACTATGATTTCCTTTATTTAAACTTGGAAAATTATAATGAGTTTAAGAAGTTCATGTAAACAACAAATTAAATTTACCAGGTATGAAATAAAACAAGTAACAGTCTAAGTTGTCTCGAAAGGGAATTTTTTTCGTCAAGTGAGGTTTTGAGAAAATATGGTCTCAGTGAAAAACATTGCAGACGTCCTTTTCTTCAAGTTGCTATGTGGTTACAAAGTAGCCTTACCTCAGGTTTCCTTTTTATACAAACATTTAGGTCGCTTATCCTTTTTGTTACTCGAGTTCCATCTTTGACAGGTCCTTTTACAAACACCACGTTTTTAGCCCGGCAGTAGAGTCCACAGGTATCTGCATATCATAATAAAATGAAGGTTAAAAAAATAGTCTTGAGAAAACAATTGCAAACTGAAGCACTGCTAAGTGGCCGAATGAGAAGAATTTGCTACAGATAAATTACTTATTGACATGTGAATGATGTTGGTTTGCCAGCGAAGATGCCTTGGAGAAAAGAATCCGGTGGATATAGAACGCTTCTACTTACAATAATTATATTTAAAAAAAAAACAGTAGAACATACGAACTTTTCTCAGGGGGACGTTTCGCCCATTCGGTCTTCTTCGACGCTAAGAATATCAATACTCGAAATCTAAATTACTTAAATATAAGAAGTTCGCTGTATGCGCTCCCACTACACAAAGACTGAAGTCACTACTAAAGAGACATACATCGGACTTTGTGACGCTCCATTTTGAAACGAAAGGTATAAAAATGCAACCGAGCTTAGCTTAAGGAGACTGAAAGACCGGAATATTGGGTACATCATGATCCATGGCGTATAATAAAAGAAGCTAGACCATATTTGAACGTTACAAAGTAATGTAATTGGTGTTTGTGGGATAAACACTTCACATTTCATAAACTTGAAATGTCAATTCCAAAGAACAGAAATGAGCTAACATCATGCTGTCGACATTCCAGGAAATCTGTGCTGAAATTCCATCACCTATTTAACCAGTATCTGGCTTGACGCGCCACGCACAACCCCCCCTCTCCCCCTCAAAAAATATCTTTCCCTATAACCGTTTTTGAATGGCGGTGGCCTGATGATTGCTTCTAAGTCGCAAGTAGATGGTCTTAGAGCAACTAATCCAGCTCTATGCTTCTGTTATCATACATACCTATCTATCTTGCAGTTGAATGGAAATCTAGCGAATCTCATCGTTAGGAAACAAGACTTCTGCGTAATAAATCATCAGTTTGTTCGGACTTTTTCAATATCACCTGTGCTTAATATTTAGTATTCACTGTTTAAGGTCTTGCCTGTTTTATGGTAATAGGGAACAAAACTTGCATTAAACGCCATGCACTGCATTTCCCTGTACGTAGATGTCGCGTTGACGCATTGCTTAAAGAAAAAGAAACACAATGGAAATTTTGATTATATATAGGTAATAGAAGGTAGGCAACAGTAGGTAAAAGTAGGTAAAATAACAGTGATTATATGCAGAACATGTTCCAGGAAAATTTGTTTACGTGGGCTTGTTATAATATAGTTTATTTCGGACGGATAGCTTACCATAAAGTTGCAGGTCCGCCAGTGTCCTATGTTTAATCCTTGACAACTGTTGCCTCCATACTTTGGTCTAATAAAACACAAATGAAGCAGAAATATTCACATTTTATAAATCACATAGATACATACATACATACACTCCCTTGAGCATCCTTGAAAAGGGTGTTTCAGCAAAATAATAACAGAGATATTTCTTATCCACTTCTCATTCTTTATGCATTTACAATGCTTATTTTGGTCTTTGGTTTAGTGAAGTCCAAGTTATATATTTAGTAATCAAAAGCATTTTACTGACTTACACTGGATCAGTGCACGTTCTTGTTCTGTATTGTACCCCACCTCCACAAGTAAGTGTACATGGGGTGTAGCCTGACCACTTGCTCCAGCCTCCATCAACACGTGGACGTCCATTATCTTGGCATTTTCCCTTAATGCACCACTGACCAAGAAGGTAGAAAATTAGCAGTCAGCCGAAACTTAAAAAAGGATTTGTCTGGCAAATAAACAACCCAAAGCCATGTATTTTTCGATAAGAAACACAACTGGTGCCATTTGAGATCCTAAGAGACTTTTACTAACACGAGCCGTAGATATCATTTCTAACAGGACTATACTATGCCATTTTTCTTGTTCGAAGGCTTTATTACCTACATATAACACGGTCGAAACAATAACCACCTTTTCCATGTTTTATACTTCTACGGTATGGCGAAAAGTAATTCAGGCGATAATCGACTAATATCTCGCTTTGCTCCTGCCATTTCTCCCCGGTATCTCGGCGTTACATTGCACATACAAACGAAACAATACTAATTCGAAAAAAATATCGGCACTTCCTTTCATATCTTTCAATATTCGAGATTCTACCTTCTTCTGATATTTCATGTGGATGTATTCATAGATATTTTATACTGCTGATCACCGTTTACCAAGCTGCTCCCTTAGATTCAGCTGATCGGTTTTTTTCTATCAGGATATATAAAGAAATGTCACAGTGGGGATACCCTGGAGTGGGATAAGACTCGTTGCGGTGAGTGGCTAGGTTTTTCGTTTAACGAAACGAAATAAGAAATGAAATGTTGTGCGAAATAAACAATTAAATGTTGTGATTTGAGTTAAATATCTTTACAATGTCGACGAACGACTCAAATATAGTAAAACTGGTGACTAGTGTTCTCACCAAATTTGAAGCCAGAATGAGTTTGAGAATGAGAATTGTGAGCTAAAATCATAAAAAAAGCCTTAATTGGTAGAGAAACAAGGGCGGTGTCCGTTGTCAAACTTTCCAACTAATCATATCCCGCTTAAATGTTAAAGATATGTTAAAATAAAATCAATAGCGTTCGAGAGGACCGAAATAAAAACAATGTACAAAAGAAAAAAGTTATTTTGCGTAAGTAAACAAACAAAAACTAGCTTAAAAGTTTAAAGAGGTCTTTTCTATCCCGTGATAAGATTTTTTAAGGCAGCCAGTGGATGCGAGCACGCCGTTCTGATTACTGACTGCCCCATACTTAACTTATTACCTGCTTTTCTTTGAGTAGGCAAGGAATCACATCTGTTAATTACAATTGCTGCACCCTCCGCGCCCTAATTAGCGCCTTTGTTTACTTTACTAACAAAGGTTACTACCTAACCACACTTCACTGCGCTGGTTCCTTTGAAAGAAAAATGCAATAACCGTTCTAATTTCAGCTTATTGTGTGCTGCGAAAGAAAGCGTACTAATTTTTCCTTATTCCATTGCTTACGCATGTGCTTATGAGCTGGTGAAAACTAGCCTTCCGAAAACCTATACTGTTTTTGAAACAAAACAAAGAAGGTTTATAAGCCTTGAGAAGTAAGAAAGGTACTATGTCGGTTTATAAAACAAACAAAGAAGGACTGTTCTGTTTTCGAACTTAATCTCTGCAGCTTATAAGAAAGCAGGGATTAAAAGATTGCTGGCATTCTTGCTCTCGCGTACGCATTGTATATGACGGTTACGAAATTGAATGTTCATAAAAGAGCCGTTTTGTTTAAATCCCTAGTGGGCTCGTAATCTTCTCACAATGGAGGAGTTGTCATGAAAAGAGGCCATTTTTACCGCAATGAAAGCTTACGCTTTGGGTATGTTTTTTTCACTTCGGTAAAAGAAACTCATAGTTACAATACAAGATTTTCCTCTAGAATGACTTATGCTTTACCCAAAACCAGAACAAATTATGGAAT
>Ga0126337_10002191_pt1 | contig 12293 bp, 15 predicted proteins | sample DipCmetagenome_FD_92527 | JGI IMG/M metagenome (GOLD analysis project Ga0126337, IMG submission 92527) | Coral microbial communities from La Bocana,Puerto Morelos, Mexico - Diploria C A metagenome | ecosystem: Host-associated > Invertebrates > Cnidaria > Coral | place: La Bocana,Puerto Morelos... | reverse complement strand
GAATTTGATTGAATCCATTTGCAAAAGGTAAATAGCAAAATCAATGCTTCGAACTAAACAAAAATGCAAGAAACTGATGCCATCAAATATACATAGTGTTTTTGTAGACGAACACCAGGTAAAGATTTCAAGATCTGTTGCTGCTTTTGCACCACAGGATCTGCAAAGTTTAGAATTTGCCTTTTTGTTTGCACCATGGCTCTCAAAACAAACCTTCGACCACCTTCAAATGAAGGTGGTTTCATGATCGCATCGACTACCATTGTTTTGAAACTGTTGATGATTTGAACCAAAAAAAATCTGCCATGTAGAATTGAATCATGCATGTAGAAAGAATCATTCAATTGCAATTTCAAAATAATTTTTTTAATGCAAATTCAAATGTTAAATATTAAATCAATTCAATGCCAAATGCCAAGTTCAATTGCAAATTGAAATTCCAAATAATGGAATTAATTTCAAAAAACATAAATAATTAACTTTTTACACAACTAACTTGTAGCTAACTTGGTTTCAAGTTAGGCATGATTCAGATTGGTTAACCAAGTTACAAGTGGCACATTAGTTATAACCAAGTTATAACCACAAGGGACCACTAGGTACGACTACTACTACTACTACTACTGCTACTACTACTACTACTACTACTACTACTACTACTACCACTACTTCTACTACTACTATTACTACTACTACCACTACTTCTACTACTACTATTACTACTACTACTACTATTACTACTCCTGCTGCTGCTGCTGCTGCTGCTGCTACTACTACTACTACTACTACTACTACTATTCCTGTCAGGCTACCCAAAAGTTCGTATATCGGAAGTTTGCCACTAAGCTTCCTTTGATAAGTTACTTATATTTCTACAACTCCAAAGACGATCCTAAGTACCCAGTTATATAGGGATCGTAAAAAGCCATTGTAAGGATCCCTATTGATCAACCAGTATCATGGTATGTCAGCAGCGGTTTTTGTTGCCGCTGCTCGGGTAATGTGACGAAACTACAACCAAACCCCCATTTTGATACACCATCAAAGTTTATCAGTTGGCCCGTCAACATGGATGAGTAGAAATGATTGGAAGACGATCGCCTTTCTTTTCAGGGGTGAACTATGAAACTTCAAGGGTGTAAGTATATATAGATATTTTTATTATCATATATTTTGGGTGTGGCCCCCTCGCAGTAACAGTGGTAAAATGAAGGTTTATAGGGAACCTTCCTCGTGGTCTACCAGGAAGAGGGATATAAAACCCAAGTTATATATAGCCTCAAATTTATTTTCCTTAGATGACCTTTTTACATGTTTTGTATGATGTTTACCTGCGCCCAATATAACTTGAATCATGGCATGGAAAAACACCCCTGAAGATTCTAACAGAGAACCTGAATACGCCACCCGCCACCCTGGAACGTTTTTTTTAATAATCATGACATGTTGACTCTTTCATGGCTTTGTGACGCCGAAAATGGCGGGATATTTGCAAGGTAACTAGTTACTCTTGGATATACAGCCACTTTTTCATTGGACCATGATTTTGGGAGGAAGGGTATCCCCCCAAATTACTTGGACTTCAAATAGAATCTTCTCCGGTGTATTATTTGAGGCTCAAACAAGGTGGGCCCCCTACGATCGTTATAAATGGTGTTTTAACCGGAAGATAATTGGGTCACTGGAGTTATTTCACCCTACTTATAGGAGTTATGACTCCCCCCATTTACAACTGCATCAGGGGCGCACCTTGAACAAGGTTGAGCCAGAAGTTTTCTTGTGTTAAGAACCTATGACATGATATGACCAAACTGTTTTTTCCCACAGTAAAAAAAATCAATGGTTGATGGCTACTTTTGTCAAAGTTTTTTTGTTGGTTTGAGAATTAGATTCCTTCACATGTTGCAGGATGTTTTTTTTGCTAGGCGTTACGTTGTCTTATTCGTTGCAGGTCGGCATGCTTCGGCTATGCCGACCTTACATCACAAGACAAATGACTCAACTTTAGTTCCAGTCTTTTTGTAATGTTCTACAACAACATCCGTCAATATGCCAGAAGAATCATCAAGAAAAAAACAAAAAATAAATGAGATTTACCAATACTATAGCTACAATCCTCATAATTTTGTATGTATGATTTTGATGATGAAGGAAAGCACACATGATTTTACCAGCTGTGTCATCCTTTGCTTTTTCAATACATCCCTTGCAAATGAATGGCGATAAACAACCCTCAAAATTCACCAAAACGCAATTGAACAGGAACATCATCATCTTTCCAACCCCACATCCTTCGGGTTCCAGCAACATAACTTTTCCAGGGCAGGAAGTTCTCAATGCGCTCGTGAACCTGGAGCTGGCTCTGGAGCCGTTTGGGGAGTTTTAAGTGGGATCCGGTTGGGGTTGTGATGGCGTGACGATGGGCGATGGTAACCTTCACCCAAGCCTTACCAGGATACATAACCCTTCAGAAACATGGCCTTGGGTACGAAAAAACGCCCATGTTTAAAACAGCTACTTGTCCTCAGGAAACTGACATCAACCCGCAGGTGTTTGAAAAACATCAAAGGAGAGACATCCTGGATATGTTGTTTCTTTGTTTTGTTTGACAGCCTATGTTTTCCATGTTTTTTTTCGAAACCCATGGAACTTGGAATATTTACCCCCACTTATTTATCATAAGAGGCCACCAAACGCCAATGTGATCATGTGATGGGGGATACCTAAAGTTGGTTGCGCAAATTCCACCCTGGAAATTTGATGGTCTGAAAAATCCAGCCACTCGCAAGGATCCCAACGCAGCCACGTTGCGTTTCTTACCTCGGCAAGTCATTCAATAACTTGATTTTGTTGATTTTGGGTGAACTTCAACCAACACTGGCAGAAAATGACGTGAACAGACCCCCCAAAGTTAAACATAGCCCCTAAAAAGTTACCGAAACCCAGTAGGAGTGAGAGGATCGTCTTCCAAACCAGCATTTTTGCAGGGGCGTTCGCTACGTTAAACTTCGGAGATGTAGCTGTTTTTTCTATGGAAACTTTCCGGTTTGGGCAGGAGGCGGATGGATGGGTTTGCACCTTATCATCCAACTGGTGTCGCCTCATCGATGAACTACGTCAAACTGTCGCCATGCCACTTTGGCATTTGGCGGATGGGATGATGGCGGACGTGTGTGTTGGCGGGCGGGTAGTGGTCTCTACAATTTCTTTGGAAGCAAACAACTGGGTCCACCATAAGAACCTTGTTACATGGGAAAATCAACCCTGAAGATTGACAGGTAGCAAGTCCCTTGGCGATGTAGGGTTTCTCCTATTTTTTAGGGTTGGTTCAGGTGATTATGGCAAACCCTGAACAATGAATAACAAACCACTTACTATCTGCGATGATCCTCGAAGAATATGGTAAGAAATCAAATATTGCTACCTTTCCGTCAAAAAACCTATACTTTTCCATATATGTTTCCAATGCTTGCCATGCTAAACTACCCAAGACTTAGAATATAATGGAAAACAATGATATCCGTTGGAGAGCTGGGTAGAAATATCTTCCAAACAAACGGTATCTCACTTGATGATTTTGTTTTGTTCATTGGGTTTTTCCATATTTTGTTCCGCGGATGTCGTTGTTTTTGTTTGTGTAGGTGTTTTCTTTATGCGTCGAAGTTTCGATGATCTTGTTGCTTTTTAGCAGTTAACAAGACTTCAGGAAGCAATTCAAGAAATGCTGGGTCTACTTGGGCTAGTGCTGATCATGCTGAGCTTAACGGAGGGTTCCGGATGACACCTTTCCCTACTAAATTACGGAGCAAATGACCAACCAGGTGTGTAGGTTGAGCGCCAACCAGCTACCAAGCAGCACCAAGCATGTTGTTTTGGAATGTTGGTCTTAGCTGTAACTATGTTCTCACCCAATGGTTGGCGGCTGAGATGAGATTCTTCTGATGTTCCCCCAGGCATGTGAGATTGACTAGGCATTTTCCCGGAGATAGATCCTTGGCATGCTACTAAACTACCAACCCTTGACTACCAAATAAAGACTACAAATCCCGGATGTGTTTCCTTGTAACTCTGACTTGAAGCTGATACCCTTAAACATGTTGGCTTCTCTCAAAGACACCGTGACTTGAATTGCATCCAGTTTTGTCGTTTTTTACCCAGGAAAACGGGCCGTCCCTACTTGAGCTTGTCAAAGCCATCCAGGGCAAGGATAAAACCGCCCAAGAACAGTTTCTTGGAGTCAATACCCACAGGATCCATGTACCCTTGGACCCCAAAACCATGAAAAATAAAGGTTTTACACCCCAAAATATGGGTTATACACCCTAAAAAAGAAGGTTTTGGGTTCCCATGGTATGGTATATTTACCTACACTTACCCATGAACATGAGCCATTCATGTAGGTAAATCTACAATCGTCCCATAGGATCCGTTCATGGGATATGTTTTCGAGTCAAAGTTTGGACCCGTGCCAATGGGCAATGCAAACCAAACGAAAAATATAGTCGCGCTTGGTTGCAAATGTGTCCCCCAATATCTACATATATATATTTATAGATATAGATAGATATAATTCTGGTTTGTGGTTTCAATTATTGTTTATTTTCACTTCAACTTGTGGGGGAAATGATCTATTTTTTCCGAGCAAAAGCGTCTCAGATGGTTTGGTTGAAACACCAACTAGCAATTTGCCAAGTCTGCAACCTCATGAGATGGAAGGTATGTAGGGAATACAGACCCATGCCTGATGTTGAAACTGCATAGCAGGCATAGCAAGAATGCAACAACACCTAGACACATCTCCACATCTCTTTAATTTGTACTTACACTTGTGGGGAATATCGCTGGTTTATTTTCATATCTGATACATCAAATACATGCACTTGTTGCTTTACATTTTTTTCTGAAAACCATATTTCGTCATCTGAAATTGACCTTTTGGTGTTAAACAAACAAAAGGCTGAAAAAACATTGTCCCAATGTTTCTCCACGAGTCACCTCACTTGAGGTTATTTGAGTTGGTGACTTCTGTGATTGGTGACCTGGGGGTTAACTTGAAGCCGCTGGTTGTATTGACGCTTTGGATCAAGTGCACTGTACATAGAAACCAGACAACTCCAGGTGTGTCGCCTAGCGGTGATGTTTGTCGAGGGACCAAAAAGATTCGAAGGGTGGTGGCAACTCTAAATATGTTTGGAATTTTCACCCCGAACTTTGGGGAAAATGAACCCATTTTGACGAGCATATTTTTCATTTTGGGGGTTGGTTCAACCACCAACTAGGTAAGATAAATGTGTACCATGGCCCTGACTTTGTTGGTTGAGTTTGCGGAGGCCGCAGCAACTCGCATTCTCGAGTTGCCTTGAGGAAGAAAAAAAAGCGTACACTAATCACTAATACACACATGTTTATATCTGCATTTATTCTTTGAATATACATACTGCACATGCCTGTGTAAATATTCCATACATGGAGCATTTGGGATAGGTGATTGAACACGCCTTTTGTAGTATGAGAGGACATTTTTGCCGCCCATGGATAAAACACACACTTGCAATGAACCAAAAAGATAGGGACGTGTAAATCAAAGAGTCAACACATCCAGATATACGACATTCATGGATTCAAGTTGAGAGGTACCATAAGAATGCACAACAAATGAATAAGTGGAACCCTTTGGTTCCTTAATCTGGAAAACCCTGGAACACCATATGAAATCGTTTGATGGAGGAAAATGGATCCTTCATTTGATATTTAAAATGCGGATAAGCAGTTGAGAAGTCAAGAACTATCGACCCCTAAGCCCCCACATATATATACCTATGTGTTGCATGTTATCATCTTATACAGAAGCGTTGTATAGATGAAGAATCTCAGTAGATGTATAGTAGTCGACTCGTTCACTTCATGTCCGTGAGGTAAAAGTAACCTCCTCGACTCCGACACATCATGGCTCAAGATAAAAAGACCGTGTGCATTCTCCTTTTTGAGGGCCTGCACTTTTTAGCGGTTATCAGCCGTAGCCCGGCTGGTGCCTTCTTTTTCGCTCATCGCGCCCGCACATGGAAGCTGAGGGTCCAGTTTCTAGCGCACCGGACGACGACGTACCAGCAGCAATCGCAGCCCTTGAGGTTGCTGCTGGGAGCGCAACTGTTGCCACTCCTGAATCGTTGCGTCCGTTCGTTGCACCCGAAGCATCCGTGGCAGAAGAAGTGAAGGAGGAAGCAGTAGATTTTGACCCCGAAGAAGAATGTAACATAGTTGGTGATTTTCTGGGATCGGTTGGAGTTTGAATTGTGGATTTGCTGGGGATTGAAGAGCATAATCCAGCTTGCTCGGAAGCACTGCCAGCCGAAGCAGAGGGTGCTGCTCCTATAGCGCACCATTGCCATCTTCTGGTAGTGCTGAGGCAATCAGCTTCTGCTGAGCCTGAAGGCGCACCGTAGGCGTCTGCTCCTTTGCGAACGCGAGGCAGTAGGGGAGGCAAAGACTCGATTTACAAGAACTACAGGAGGGTTTACTACCAGCCCTTGAACAATTTAAGAGTTTCTTGAGTGAAGATATTAGACCCGACAAGGTAGGCCAGGTTTCGTCCTTCAGAAAACCGATTTTGAGAGAGCGTCATCCCGTTTGCGAGAGCTGCTCAACAACTGGGACTACTTTCATAGCAGTGCCTCGATCCAGCAGCTCTTGTGCGAGGCGGAGTACTTGATCCCACAGTTTGCACGTCACGTAGATCAGTTTGGATACCAAAGTGAAGGTTCTGAGTTAGCTGACTTTGTTCGCAACAAGACCCCAACCTACACTGACGAGCCTTCTGAGCAGAGGACGTACTCCCAAGCTTGGGAAACCTGGGGACAAGATCCTATCCAGGACCCAATTTGTTGCAGGGCAGGTGCCAAGTCAAAGGCAGCTGGAGAAATTGGATCTGGGGGTGCTGCTGCTAGCGCACCAGATCGTTCTACCTCAGTAGGCAGTTGGATTGGAAGAGAGTTGTTGCCTCCACCCAAAAAGGGAAAAGGAAGAGGAGAGGAAACATCACCACAACAGTGGCAGCCGTCACTAAGGACTTCCTCCCCATCAGTGCTCCCCTTATCCACTAAGGCTGGACCACTTTCTGGGGCAAAACCTCCAAAACAGCCCTCTGCTCCACCACCCAAAGAAAGGGCTCCAGCTCCTGTGCCAGAACCTCGACGCTACTCTTTCTCAATTCGTTCATTGAAACCACACATGCCAAACGACCCATCACAACAATCACAACCACATTTTGCCGTCGTTGCTGCTCAAGCGGAGTTTGTCGTCTTGACTTCGCTAAATTGGCAAGACCGGCTGGCAACACAAGAAGTGAAACACCATTGATTTTCAGACCGTTAAACAGCATAGGCATTCAAACAAATATTTTAATAATTGAAGGAAATTGCGATAGAACCATTCCTGCCTGGCAAGGCCAGATGACCAGCGAAGTTTGGTCGGTTTCAAAACGAGCTACACCAACGCCCATCTGTGAGGCTCTTGGCAAGCGGCCAAATGCCTATATTCTAAAGACAAACTTTGCTGACCTGTGACAATTTTTAGAAATTCCTTGAGAGCCTCACAGCCCCGCCCGGCCGCTCAGAGTCAGGGGAGTCCTTAGACTCCTTTGAGTCCGTAGATTCAGTTTCAACTGAAAAGTTTCAAGTGAGAGGATTCTGCCTCTTCTTCCTTAGTGACTGCCAGGCTCTGTCCGTAGACAGAACAGCTCAAAAAAGTCACCTTGTCTGTCACTTTGCGCAAAAGTTGGAAACCTCGTCCACCTCTGCTTGGCTGATCTCTAGCACTGGATTGGATTGTCGTCGAATTTGTCAGTGACGTCATCCCAACGGATGGCCGCATCCATTGCCAATGAGCTCAAGGTCGCTAACTCTTGAAAACTTTTCAAGTCGGGGCAGGCCATAATGCGCAGGACAAGGAAGCGAGGCTTGAGCAAGGAAAGTCTCACCGGAAGGAATGTCCAGCTAACGTACAGGGAAAAAGCCCCAAGCAGAAATTGCAAGACAAACAAACTATATACACACGCGACGCAACGACCCACCACAACCATCACGACCTTGTTCTTTCTTTGTGCGCGCACATTTTGTCGTTGCTGCTCAAGCGGGGTTTTTTGGTCTTGACTTCGCTAAAGGGTCATCGCGTGGCAAGACCGGCGGGCGACACAAGAAGTGCAACAAAATGATTTGCAATGCGTTAAACAGTATAGTATACTCGAACACAAATAATTTTTGAAATTATAGTTTATAGACTTAGAACCACTCATGCCCGGCAAGGCCAAATGACCAGCGAAGTTTGGTCGGTTTCAAAACGAGCTACACCAACGCCCATGGTGAGGCTCTTGACAAGCGGCCAAATGCTCACTTACTTTTAAGTTTTAAAGAAAAATTCTACTGATTTCTTGTTTCTTGTGACAATTTTAGAAAGGCCCTCAGGATCGAGCCTCACAGCCGCATCCGGTCGCTCGGTGCAGAGTCAAGGGAGCCCGACGAAGACTCTCTGAGTCCGTAGACTCTTGAGTCCGAAGAGTCTCTGAGTCCGACTGAGTCCGAAGACTCTCTGAGTCCGTAGACTCGCTGACTGAGTCCGTAGACTCCTTGAGTCCGTAGACTCTTTCAACTGAAAAGTTACCAAGGCAGAGGGGGACCGCCTTCTGCCTCTTCTTCGCCCTCGCCCTCAGCCGCCGGAGTCTCTTTTGGCTCTTTTTCGGGTTTCGTCTGCTTCGGTTTCTTCGGCGGTTTTGCTTCCTTTTCATTGGCTGAGATTTCTCTTTTCTTAGGCTTCTCCGGCTTCGCACTCTTCTCTTCAGTCTCGGCGGCAGTTTGCGGAGCTTTGGCTGCTTCAGGGCGATAGTGACTGCTGCCCTCCCTCCTCATTTCTTCCAGCAAGAAATCTGTCAACTGCATTTCCAGTTTCTTTCCGTGCTGCTCTCCAAGCACAAAACTGAAACATGGCACTCTTTCAAGTAGACAACAGGCCCGTACCGCGGACCCCTGCCCTGCGGCCAAATCCAACCTTGGTCGGCGATGTAAAAAAAAGCGATTAAATGAATAGGAAAAAGTTTAAAAAAGTATTGTAATTGCATGAAGTAAGTAGCTACCATTGCTGCCATGAGACATGGCTTTCGCCGAATGCCCGCGGATCATGTCACGAAAGAAATCCACTGGAAGCAGCGAGGCGGTGAAAACAGACTCCAGGTCCGTGCGCCCCTCTCCCGTGGGAGCTTTCGCGGCAGCTTCAGGCGTCACTTGCACTGTTCTGTCGGCGGTCAATATATCCACCTTGTCAGACCTGCGGGCGAGTTGGACAGTGACAATAAAACTAAGCAAATTCAAAAGGCACAGACAGACACAGCAACCCAGCCTGCCACATGTCGGTCAGAGCCAAAGCTTTGACGCCTTGAAACACATTGCTTGTGCAGTGGCCAGTGCGGTGCTCAAACTCTTTTTCAGGTACACACTGAGTCAGGGGGCGGAACTGGCTAGCACCATGCGCGTGTGAGAAACGTAGCTGCCACGGACTCGTTGCTTTTTGTTTTGAATGGATTCGTCGTCAAAGACAATGAGCATGTCCTTGACTCTTTTTTTTGCGCTGGATAAACGGAACATGGCCTTTGCCTCCTTATGGCCACCTGGGTGACCGATGCCAGCGTGCACTGCCACCAAGTCACCTTCCACCGCCTCGCTTCGTGTTTTCTCTTCGCTGGCTGCCCCGTGCAATCATCGAGCCTTGAACCAATTTCCTGAGAAGTGGTGCTTCTACGTTGTACTTCTTGCGCAACAGCGCTTGGGCCCCTGGCCCCTGCGACGACTCCCCCAACGAGTCCATGCACAGAAAGGTAAGAACGGTGTCTTTACCCGATGTTCCTGCAATGTCCTTCAAGTTTCCTTGCCACACGGCAGACGCAACGCCTTCAAGCGTTTTGGGCTCTGGCTGCAAACTGCAGTAAGTCCTAACACATTGGTTGGCGACGGATCGCCAGTAGCCAACACTGTGCAACTCGTGTGTGCTGGGGGGCTGGCGGGCGGCCGTCAGGACATCCTCTTCAGTGTCTTGCGCTTCTTCCTGGTAGCACACAAGGCTTTGCGCTCCTCCGCTTCTTTTGCCAACTCTGTGGTGATCTTAGCCCGTGCCTCGATCCTTGACCGGTTCCTGCTCGAAAACGTGCTCAGCTGTGCCGCCTTGCTTTGCAGCCTGTTTGACTGACACCATAGTCATACTTTCTGCCATAGACCAAGTCCTGCACGGCGTGTCAAAATTAATATTAAAACAACATTTGAAACTGAAACAAAGGCTGTACAAAGCATTTAAAAAGAAGTCTTCAACCAGCTCGAAGCAAAGAATGCCACTTTTTTGCATTTGTGCTTGCCAGGTGATGTCTCCATCACCAGTATGGCCCCGGAAGGCGTTGTGGTCACTTGACGCTTCTTTCAGCAATGTTCTGTCACAGTCTTGGACGCCAGCGTTTGGGAACAGCTCAGAATGCATGTATTCCGAGACCTTGATTCAGAATTCAAGACACAGATTCGGATTGAATAAGTCACAATAAGACTTTCAAAAATTTTGACTTCGCCGAAGATTTTTAATTTGCCAGGTCGCGTTGAGCTTGGTTTCGAACAGCACCACCAACCCACAGTGTGTGCGGTCACCTTGAAGAACGCACTTGCTGATGTCCGTAACTTTCAGGACGTTGTGGTCAAGCCAGTCAACCAAGAACTCTAAGACCCACACTCGAGTCTTACCTCCGCACCTGGTCCTTCGATGTTTGGGTCCCTTGCTCCCCTCGTCACATTACTGGCCAGTAACTCGTTGGCTGCAGCATCCGTCAAAACGATTTCAACCCTCTTCCTCACTTTGTCAAAAAGTGCTTGGTTGAACTCAGGGTCCGGACCAGCTTAATACCTTGGAGGATCACAGAATCTGGCGCAGAAACGTCGCAAGATTGCCCGTGTCGCACGTACCTTGGCAACGTTGGCCCCTTTCCTGAGTTTTTCCCATCTCTTGCATGGCAAACAACTCCCGCATTTTCTGTCGATTCTTATCGTCATCCTCGTCCAAGTCGTCGGGCAGTTCTAACTCCGATGATGTGGTGGCAGCTGCGGGGCTCTGGTTAGGTGTCACTGTTGTCGAGGCATCACCCCAGGCTGAATAACTCAAATCAGTTCCAAGTTCCATCATTGCATTGCTGCTGCGGCCGGAACTTTAATTAAGGGAGTTTACAAATCATCAGACTAGCATTGACTGTTGAACAACTGTGGCTAAGTTGACCAAAGCCTCGTTTCGATTGGAATTGTTCTGTTTTGTCCCTTAATGTAAAGAAAAAAATGGCTGCAGGACGCACAGGACTGATTGATTTCACAGGGCCCCAAATGACCTGCCTCCCCATCAGCCGAGCAGTGTAATAATATCATTGCAGTGAGTGACGGTCACTGTCCATGCCGCTGAGTGCGCAGGAGCTTGATGGATGTCGAGTCACGAAAAGATTTCTGATTGCCGAGGGCAGGCCATCAGATGTCACTCAAGATCAATGGGTCCAAGAAAATCGGAGTGAAGCTTAGCTGGCTGGGATTTTTGGAGCTGCTCTCAAAAAGGGGGAGTGTGTTCAGGCACGTCAGGAAGACACGCACATGAGAAGTGTACCAACAGCATGACCGCTGTACCCGAAGGCTTTTCTGTGAGAGGTTCAAAAAGGATTGTGTGCCTGCTTCACAACAAGCACTTTTGATGATCTTGAATCTATTCGAACAACCTTCATTGAGATGAAGAATGGAACTAAGAAAGTGGAAAAGGACGACTGGAGAGCAGTCTCTGGCCCAGAGAAACGTTTTGACAAACAACGGCGTGGAAGAACTGTTTTCAAGATCAAGGCAGGAGCCGCACTTCCTGCTGAAGAGTCGTCTCACGTCAAGTCTTCCAGTACGCCCATGAGAATCTCTGATCCAAGTGACGAGGCTAAGCCTGAATCTCTTCACCAGAGGAGAAATCAGAAACAATCTAAGCCAAGCACGATCGAGTTCGAGTGGTCTGAAAAGAAGACTTGGTCGTAAGACAGCCTCACCTTCTGTAGAGTATGACGACTTTGGAAAAGAGTTCATAGGTGAATTACTGAGACTCTCCGTTTACACTTAGAAGACTTGAGGTACTTGTCTAACTTAGCTAAAACTTAGCGGACTTAAGATAAACAAGTTAGGAGACTTAGCAAAAGTTAGGTTTTTAGGAAGATAAGGCTTTGCATGCGTTGTGTTTAATTCTTTCAGAGCGTAGGAAAT
>Ga0126337_10002188_pt1 | contig 12298 bp, 15 predicted proteins | sample DipCmetagenome_FD_92527 | JGI IMG/M metagenome (GOLD analysis project Ga0126337, IMG submission 92527) | Coral microbial communities from La Bocana,Puerto Morelos, Mexico - Diploria C A metagenome | ecosystem: Host-associated > Invertebrates > Cnidaria > Coral | place: La Bocana,Puerto Morelos... | reverse complement strand
AATAAGGAATAGGGGAGCTTGCTTACCATAACATAGAGTGTTAATTTGGTAGGGTTTTTCTGCAGGACTATGATCATGCAGTGGAAATAATGATATATGTAAATGGCAGCGCCCTTGCCAGTACCCTTAAAACACTAGGTTTTTAATACGTTTTTTCTTGCGTTTGAAAAAAGCAAAAAAACGGTGTGGTTTTAAATGTTTTCAACTTGAGTACTTTAAGATGAAAACTAGACAGCAAACCGTTTTCCGGTTTTGGAAAAGAAGATGAAAAGAAGTATTTTATAGCGTGAATACCATTAAAAAATGAGATTGGTAGGTCCTGATGCGGGTGCTGACCAACAATTAAAACAAATACAAACAAAGAAAAACAAACAAAAACCATTTCTCCCAATTTCTTTGAAAATGTTTTTTTAATATTTTTCTTCAAAATGTGTTTGTTTTTTCCATAAAAAAGTTAGCTTCAATGAAGACATGCCGACTAAGTTTTCCACCGGGAACATGCGAAAGGTCACGAGGGCGTGCACCACCTGAAGGCAACAGCACCCCAAAATGTCCACAAAAAAACTCTGAGTTAACAAAATGTTTCCAAAAATTTAGGTTAACAACATGTTCTAAAACAATGTCCCGTTTCCCGTTTGTATTTCCTTGCAATTTCCTCTATGCAGGCTCTATGCTCTATGCAATGTGGTGGACAAAAAACAGCACTTTTATGACCTTTGCAACCTTTGCAACCTTTGCACTTTGAGAGGTTTTGCCGCGTTTTGCCGTTGTCTTTCTCTATCTTCATTTCTTCGTTTCTTTATTTCTTCATTATGTCAGAACTTGATTTCTGAGACTCTTCTGCGGTATGGAGCTCTCTTGATCAGCCCCCGCTGGGGCTAAGCACCACGTGCTCGGCCAACTCAATCTTACCCGTTCCTGTTGCACCTTCAACGACCTGATGTGGAAAGGCGAAAATTGAATTTATGTCCGGTGAGTTTCTGAAGATGGGAAGATGGGAAGGAATGATTTGCAGTCAGTATGGTCCCCTCACTCCCATCTGCCTATCTGCTCTTAAAGGAAAAGCACTTGTCTGTATCAAGCCATTTGAGGTGTCAAAACTGAGCGAAACATGGAAGGGAGCAGACGTCCCCCATGTTCAACGTTCATGTTTTAGAAGTTGCTGAAAAAGCATCCAATTCATCCGGAACAAAAGATCAGTCGAGGAGTTGTCAAAATCTGCATTGCTAGATCTCTTGGCCAAAATGGTTTCAAAAAAAACAAGATGAAAGGCTGACAAATGGACATGACTACTGCCTCCGCTAATCATTGCATCTTGTATTCAACATATCTTAGTTGGATGAGAACTTGGAAATAGATACAACCAGGCATTTATGAATGCGGGCAATTCTGAACGCCAGCCAGTAATAAAACCGGTGTCTGCGTGAACTTGGTTTCGGTTTGCCTTCGCTCTGAAAACACTTCCAAACTCAGATCTACAGGAACGTGTCACAGCAAATTGCACAAATCATGTTTCAATCTTCCTTTTTTTCTACAGCACCGACAAAAGGAGGAGGAAAGCAAAAATGTTCAAAAAACAAAGAAGAACCAGAAAAGAGCAGAAGAACACAAAACAGCAAAAAGAAGAGCAAAAACGAGAGCATGACAATCTCTTCCATTTCCATTCACGAACGTGGGTGTGTGTCGATACTATGAATACGGAGCCTAAATGCTGCGTTACAAATCTGGCAAACCTTGTATGCTATTCACGCGTCAATAGTTTACTCACAAAACTTACAGTTTAATATAGCATGCGCTGTCACATTCCCTTTCGGTTTCCGGTTCGGAATCCTATTCCAAATTCCAATGCATATCGTTGTTCCGACCCCCTACACTGCACTCCCCATTTTCTTTTGTCAATGAAAATCTAAGCTACAAAAAGGTTCGTGCTAGCAAAACTTCCCTCCGGTGGAAAATCGTTGCCCTTCCAAGTACCCGCCCACCCACCCACCCCACCCCCCGGAAAAAGGCAAAACAAACAGAAAACCGGGTCTTGGTATCTTGGTTGTGTGTTGGTGCAACGGCACTTGAGATCACTGAGTCACCCGTGCAATGACGCCACCGTCCTTGAATGGGCTGCCTTTTGGTGGTTTGGAAGCCATCGAAGGCTCGCTAGGGATCGGCAGTTCCTCAAAAAAAACAAAACATAAGAAGAGTTGACAAGACCAAAGCACCATGATAGAACAACATGTATATTTGAAATGTCAAATATCTAAATATTTATTTTTACAACATGCGCACTGCTCAAAGCACAGTTCCTTGTCGTTGTGAATCTCCTTCTGAAAGCCACCGCCCAAAAGTTCAGAAGCCTCATGAGCCGCCACAATTTAACCAAACATTGTCCAAACCTGATCATGTATAACGACATTTGAAAACACATCGAAACCATACACATCGGCTAAATTCGGCTAATCAAAAGTTTTGTTCCCGGTTTTGTTGCTAAATCGGAATTCCATGGTGACGTTGTTTGTTCTAAATGAAACATACTGCACAACAATGCCACCAAAACCCATGGATTAATCCATCTGCCCATTTCTTGCAAAATCTGCTGGCGGCGCCCTTTTTTGGTCACCCTCACTTTGGGAATGTCACCTACAAGGAATCCTCAACGTGATATGGAAGTAGTTTGCGCGTATGTTAAAAGCCTTTGGTAACAAATGAACGCTGGGGATCGTGTGGGCCAGGGTGCGCAAACAGTCATCATGTATTGATGTTTTGCTGGCGCTTCCCAGCGCAAAGCTAGCGCCACGAAACTCCTGCCAAAGCCCAGTAGTAGTGGAAGCAATGATAGCGATAATAATAGAATTACAATACTAACACACTGGCCAGACAAAAGTGATGCTTGTTGAGCCTTCGTACTGCAACCCTTTCCCCCTAGAATTCTTTTGTCAGCGTGATTCTGGTCAGATTTCCACCCCAAAATTCCTTCGTAGCTTATTACATATAGGAAATTTGGTGATAATTTGACCGTCCCGCACCTGCCACGCAAAGTGGACACGAAAATTCGATCCGGCACAGATTCCGAGTCATGACTCAAACCTTCAACAGGCGCAAACTTTCTTCCTGTTGAAGTGTGGCCCTTGTATTTTTTGGGGTTGCCCCAAAACTGTCCAAATTTGGCGTCAAATTCCAAATCAACGCCGTTCCTTGTCTTGTCAAGCATGGTCTCTCTTCGTCAAGCCCCCAGAGAGCGCTTAAGTGTCAATGCAACGCCTGGCCTGAGCCAGAACACAATATCAATTTTGGATCTGTAAAAGGTTGCTCTCCAAATTTGGCTTGAAATTCCAAATCAACTCCACGCTTGGTCTTGTCAAGCATGGTCTTTCTTCGTTGAGCTGCCCAGAGCGATTATACTTGGATGAACTGCGGGTTACGTAAAGTTACGCAATGGCTTCAGAATGCTAGCCTATTGGCTTTCCAACTGAAACCATGGCACTGAATGCTGGCAACAAGGTGTACAAAAGCCAGGGTGAACTTGAGCTTTGCGCTGAGACCGTTACCCAAGCCAAAGACAATAACTGCGAAGACATTGCCAAGCATTCGGCCATGGATCCAATGATCCAAAAACATCCCGGCGGAGCGGACACCGGTCCTATTTTTCCACGCCAAGCGCAATTCCCCGAAGACAAACCAAATAAAAGTTTCCCTTGGTCCGGGTTCCTGTTTGATCTGGGGTTCCTGTCCTTGGGTGCCTAAACGCTGTCAGGTGACATGACTTCTGAGTACTAGCACGTGCTACTAGTCATGATTCTTGACACCATGATGCAGCTAAGTTCAGGCATCACTTTTTACAGCTTTTACATAAAGATTGTACTTAGTGAGAGCACTGTCCGCTGCCAACACTCTCAATGTCATCTTGGGTCTTCAAACCATGAACATGGCAACAGTCATGATTGAGGGGCCCCATGGTTCAGCCAAGTTGAGGCATCAATCAAATAACACAGTATTTGCGAAATTCAAACAAATTGCTTGGGTGGGCAGTGCCGGGCAACCCTTGGCCATTAAATTAAAACAATGCCAAAAAAAACATCGCAGTGACGGAGTGCCGTGTGGCTTATCTTTTTGCGCGAATCAGTTTACTAGCTTGCGCGAGTCAATTTATATATATTTGCCAATGCAATGGCGCATTTGCATGCATCCGTACATGGGAAAAACCACGCACACGACACCTTAACAAAAACCATGCACTGGCGTAGTTACATGCATCCGCGCATGGTACAAACCACCCCGAATTAAAGTAACAAAATCATCGTATTCAACATAGTAAGCTACTAGGTAAAGCTCAATTCTTGTATCACGACTAAAGCCTTGTCGGTGTTGGCCCGCCGGAATATTTTTCTGTGAACAAAAAACCCTGTGCGATTGAACGGTATGTTGTGTTGACGGCGTTTTTCTCCCCCCCATGTGTATCTTATGACAGTCTGTTGAACATCATCCGTTCGTTGCATCTTGGATGATCAATGTCAAAATGACGGCCTGAGAATTGAAATTCAAAATGAGACACTGGAAACTCTGTATGTTCAGAGAATAACAACTCAGAGCCAGCGCTGCTACCACATTTTTCCCGGGAGCAACTCGAGTTCGACTCTTTCAGGAAGGAGGTGTCTTTCACTCCACATCATACGCTTCAGTGACTTGTGGGTCTTCAGCCACCTCAGCCTCGGGCTCCTGACCTGAAGACAAATTTTGATGTCATGAATGTCGAAAGACTTTTCTTGCGCTTGGATACTCGCAAACACCCAGCGCGTAATATGATCCCAGACCTACACAAAACATGTCAAGTTCCAAAGTTACATGGTTAGCATTGCGTTGGTTTGGCAATCATTTTGGCACGCCATGGCAAACTCCTTGTCACTTAAAGAGGAAAAACCTGGTTGACTTTCCATGTAGTTTTGAATCATCGAAAAAAAGCCCAAGTATGGATTTGAGTAACCTAGGACATGACACCACACGTCAAAACATGTCGACAATTTTGCAACTGTAAATCATTCAAACCAAATTAGAAGTCTTGCTGCCATCTTTGAATTGAGTCGCTTCAAGATCACATGTGTTTGAATCGTCTTGCGAGATGAGTTTTGTCAAACAGTCACCCCTGATTGCAAAAAAAACGCAGCAAGCAAACAAACAACAAATAAACCTAAACCAATGCGCCTTCAGCATCATCGTGTGGATCTTGCTTTGCGTCATCCGCAGCCTCAATCTGATCTCCGTCGGGCTTCACAGCTTCCGTCTTGGGAAGGCTCTTGGCTTTGGCCTTTGGTTTTGGCGCCAGCTTCTGAAGCAACGCTGCCTCAAGGACACATCAGAAGCATTCAATTTGTTCTATTTCAGACCCAGCTCAGGTTGAACTTCTTGAATCATGAAAAGCGAAATGACAAGTGAGAAAATCCACGCAGCCTTCACCTGCTCGACTTGCTGCTTGGTCTCACCCTTCATCAAATGCTCCCGACAAATGACCTGCCAAGAAACACACATTATAATCACGTATATAGAAACAATGAGTGGTAAATCTCTGGTCTGAACATTTGGATGCTGGAAAGTGACAATCAACTTGGGAGTTGCCAGCAATCTTCTTCGTATCCTCCACATCGTAGCGTTTGCTCCCAACCTAAGAAAAACAAATTGAAGCAGCCGCCCGCAAAGTTCATCAATTAATCAAAACAATTTTTCAAATTAATGGGCACAGTTGTAGTGACCTTGTAGGGCAGCAACTGAAATAATCTGCTTCGCGCCGATCTTCAAGCCCCAGCTATTGCTGGAAGACTAGTAATGAGGGTTGGTGACGCGGATCGCCTTCTCCTTCTCAGTCTCCTTCTCGTCGGCTTCAACCGACCAGAAAACGCAGTCAAACAAACAGCAATGTCACAACAAAGCAGGCCCACTTAGAATACACTCCATACACTCCATCACCCTCACCTCTTCTTGGTTTCTTTTCCTCCGTACCAGCGCCCTCTTCATCTTTGGATTCCTTTGACGTTTTTTTCGCACCGCTCTTCGATTTTGCCTTCGGCTTCGTCGTCGCTTTCGCTTTCTGCTTTGACTTGGCTTTCGGCTTCACGTTCGCCGCTGGTTTCTTTCCGACACTACTACTACTGCTACCAGAAGGTTTCGTCTTTCCTAGATCTTCGCCCTTCTCCGGCTCAGTCTTTTTAACTTGCGTCTTTCCTGGCTTTTCGATCTTAGCCTTAATGTCCTTGTCATTCTTCTGACCTCTTGGGGCATTCCCCCGATCTTTTTTGGGGGGCGGCTCATCGCTGTCAGTCAGCTCAGACTCCACGATGGGTTGCATAACCATGCCATCCATGATTAGTATGAGGATCCTGGACTCCTATAGATCCTATAGCCTTTTAACTCGGTCACTGCTGCAGCACGAACGCAAGCACGTTAACCCGCCAAATGAAAATCTTCGCAGCAGTAGCAGGCCATCCATCCTTCTATACCGGCGCATTCTCAAATATCTATCAAAGCAAAATATTGTATACAAACGGATTTCATTTTTCCACGAACCTCCAGACATGGAACCGCCGGCTAATATCCGTAGAACCAGTTGGTCGGCCGAAACTGACAAGGAATGATGCAGCCAAATTGTTCGAAACTAAACAAAATCTGTGTAGAATCTCAGAAAGCTTGGAAACTGAATTCAATGATCGAATCTAAGGTAAAATGGACCGATGACTGGTTGCAACACACATCCTCACCTCTTGCCAACCTCGGCCAACCAACGAAGTACCCTGCATTCTCAAGGTCACTTGAAATTTGAGCAAAAAATCAGCCTGTTTGATGTCTACAGGCCAAGTCCTCAAAGCAATTGGATCCATGACTGTCGCTGAATCGCCACAGTGCTGGTGAGTACCATCTTGGGCTCCACTGGGACCCTTGCTTCCGCGGAGCTCCACCTGCCAAAAAAAATGCATGTGCTCTTGTGATCGTTTGACAACAATCTCAAAAAGAAAACCACCAAATTGGGCCTCCCAAAGCACATCTGCCACTTTGCTCTCTGGTAGCTGGGCCCACTTGCCAATGAAAACAGCACCGAGCGAGGCAAACTTGGTCTCTGCATTGGCCCCCAAAGCATTCGGACGGAAAACGTTGGTTCGCTTTCCAAAGGTGCCACATTGTACCGGAAAGGACCTGGAATCGCTTCATCTCGTTCAGCCTGATCAGGCAGCACGCTATGATGTGTTTAAGACTTGAAGCCAAACACAGAACTTTGGAATGCCTAGTTTTAAGAGATATTCCCATTGCAGAACTTCCATAGGAAGCAAAAGGTTCAGAGTAGGTTATTCATGCACAGTTCAAAACCAAGTCTATACAACCGGAACTGTCGTTGTTCCTCTTGGTCCTGCAATGTACTTAAGCAAATTTACCCAATATTTTTTGGAATGACTGTGAATCACCATCAGATCTGAAACAAACCCAAAGAAACAATAATACTCCTAGTTTGTTGTTTGGTTTGCGTTTTTGTGTGTCTGTTTCTTGTTTTCTTTTCGCTAAGAAATTCCTAGTCCAAAGGTGGTGTTATCCTATTGCTGTCCTACTGTATTTCGCTACAAAACATCTGCTGTGTGCACAAAAGGTGTTAGCGAATTTCCTAAAATTTGGGTGTTGCTCTGAAACAAATTCAAAAATTATGTGTAGCCGATGCACTGAAGGATGTTGAAGCTTTGGTGAGAGAGAGTGCTCACTGATTGCGACCTCTGCAATACAATGGTTGACTGCTGCAGTGTGCAAAAACTTGCAGACTCGGACAGGTTTCTTTTCGTGCAACACAAGGTCGAGGTCGGAGTTCACCTTCCAAGCTATGCCGTTCACGTCTCTCTTGTTAGTGCCACGCACGATCTTGTATTCGAAGGTCCCGGTGTGGAAACCAAAAAGTTCACAGCCTGAGAAGACGGCCTCACCGTCTGTCTCGTTCCCGAGAAAGATTTTGTAGCCCTTGCTGACAATAATGGAAGGTTTGCCCGACTTTCCAACCAATGCAGGGAGCACATTTTGGGCACATGGAAAAAGATGTGAATAAAAGCAAGCAAGACGTATATCACTTGTTTTTTGAATGATATTAGTCGCTGATAGTAGCAGCTCTGGAATCAGTATGGCAAGGAGTCTGTTGCAAGTAGAATACCATTCAATTCACTGTCGCCATACTCAGTAGAAGTAGACGACGGATCAATCAGCAGAAGCAGGACAGTAGCAGAAGCAGACTAGCAACAACACCAGGAGCAGTGGCGCAAACAAGAATAAGAGTGGAGGTAAAAAAGTAAAAGTAGAGACGGGGGAGGTAGTGACAGTAGTAGTAATAGCAGTAGCAGTAGCAGTAGGAGTAGCTTTAGCAGTAGCAGTAGCAGTAGTAGCAGCAGCAGTAGTAATTGTATTAGTACTAGTAGTGCTAGTTGTAGTACTAGTAGAACTAGTAGTAGTGATAGTAGTAGTAGTAGTAGTAGTAGTAGTAGAAGAAGTAGTAGTAGTAGTAGTAGTAGCAATAGTAGTAGTGGAGGGTCGTTGTCTACTAGTAGTAATAATAGTAATAGTAGTAGTAGTCGTCGTCATCGTAGTAGTAGTCGTCGTCGTCGTCATCGTCGTAGTAGTAGTAGTAGTAGTAGTAGTAGTAGTAGCAATAGTAGCAGTAGAAGGTAATGCTGTTGCTAGTGTTGTAGTTGCTGTTGTTGCTGTTGCTGATGTTCCTGTTGCTGCCCTTAGTTGTTTGGTGAAGCATTTCGATTCAAATTTGCTGTCTAATTGTTTCCTTGTCCTTTGCTTGTTGTGCGCTGCTGTTGTTGGTGATGATACATCAATTTATGTGTTTGGTAATGATGTCGCGCTCTTCCTGCTCTTGTTTTTTGTTCTTCTACGTTTGCAGTCAAAAACGGCGCATCTCCTTTTGAAGTTATTGATCCTTGGTTTATTCTTTGCATGCACCCTGGCCTGTGATCTGGTGCAGGAGGAGACACAGGCAAGCAATCAACAACGCGAGATATGTCCAAAGGCTCCGGACTATGTGAAAATGGTTGCCTGTGACTCGCAGCGTGGCCGGCGCAGAACATGGCGCAAAACTTCCACCACCTGACTGTGCGCTTGGGAACTCTGCGGAACTGCTCCTTCAATTTGTCCAACTCCTTCTTCTCAGGTGAATAGTCTGGAAATTTGCTCCCAGCGATTAGGGCCAAAAAGGGCCAGCATCTGTGCATCCGCCGCAAAAGAAACTGGGGGACGAGGCCTGTGTTTCGCTGGCGCCGCGCTTGATTGATCCCAATGCGAGAAAACTGCCGATTCAAGGTCGCCTGCAACTTTGCGATGCTTCACATCATCTCGAAACAGTCCGTAGTAGGTCACCGGAGGAATTTTGTTTTGCAAAGATCGCTCATCACATGCTTTGCTGAACTCAGCATACCTGATTGCGAAAAAATGCATCACGCACCCCTATAAGTCTAAATGTCATGCCCTGAAACAAAACAGCCCTGGACACATTAAAATACAAACACCCTCTGCTGAAAACCAGAAGCTGGTTGGGGCAAATATCGCAAACAACCGCTCGACCGTTCGCCGGGATCTGCATTCCAGTGAGGTAAGCTTCCAAGATCTGAGAATGACAAGCCGTCCCTTTCCTGGGCGTTGGCGGGGGCTTTTCTTATGTTCAATGTAGCCAGAACATCAATGTTGCAATGAAACAACCATGTTGGAAAATAACGACACCCAATGCAAAACGTTCAAAGAGATCAAAACAAACATTTGTTCCAACCAATCACCTGCCCTTTTCAAAAAACACTATCAAAGCGTTCAATGAGATCAAACAGGTATCTGTTCCAAACGGGCAGCTGCCCCTGGCCTGCTCCCGGACTCTGGGTCATATCCTTGCATCTCGCTAACCTTCAGCAATGGTAGAAGGCCAAGAAGAGATGACTGCAGTGCTTTGCTGTCTTGCCATCCGCAATTCTTCGCAGCGTAAACAGCCACGCAATTCTGCGTCAAAGGTCGCTTGTCAGAACCCTGTCGGCTGCCCTCCTTGGAAAGCACCAAGGTGACGTTTGTAGACATGTCCATGTCTCCCCTCAAACAAGGCCATCTGCAACTTGTGCGTATTCTTCAAATCGGTGTTCATGCTTGTGGCCAGGTGGTAAAGGGGAAGCTGGACATGGCCAACATGCAAGCCACTGATGGAAACAACACTCTGCAGAAATGTCACGCACTCCATCATGTACTGGGTACTGGAAGGCCACATCGTTGCATCCACAACACACAAAACGTACCTGGGTTTAAAACTCCCAATTCTCAACTCTTTGTGACAAGTTGTACATGAACAAACTACACAAACCAAGGCCAACTCATTGTTCAGTCCTTAAAAATGAGAAATGGCACAAGAAAAATAGCAACTTTCAATCTGAGAAACGTGGGGCCCTGGGTTTTGCAGAACATCATCTCCAACCGGAGGACTGCTGACCTAACTTGTGAATTTGGGATTCTATTGGCAATACTTTCCAACGAGTCCCAGTGCTGTTGAGAAGACCGAGCGGTGCTATTTGTTTATCATCACTTTCATCACCATGCGCAATCACTGCATCAACCGCATCAGAGGTTGTTCCAACAAGAAAGTTCATTTTCGAATATACTGATTTTTACTTTACTGTCACTATTAAATTTTCGTTTTTACTGAAGGTTTTCAGGATCGCAAAATAAAATCCAGTTCCAATCCCCAATTCCAATTAAGTCCAACCAACTCAGCATCCAAAATGAAAACATTAAATCCATGGATTTGTTTCTCCATCCTCGGTGTTCGGCAATGCTGACACCCAAGCTTCGCATGTGCCAGAGGCTGATGCGTAACCCGTGTTAAACAATCCTCTGCCCAGCACATCGTGGGTTACAAAGCTGCGCATACCGCGTGTGGCCCCGCAAGCCTTCAGCTCTTTCACCAAAAACGGTTCCACATGACTTTGGAGATTCGAAACTGCCTTTGCTTCCTGGGGCCCTGCTAAATGCTCTGGTCACAGCAGAGCTGTTCCTCCAGTCCTTAGACATCGACATCAACCCTACGCACCAGCATGTTTTACTGACTGAAAATCACGGCTTTTGTCACCTCACTTTAGAAACTCTCCATCTCATTTCGTGTGAAAAAAATCAAAAACGAAACAACGCACATCTGAGCAACTTCAAACTGGGACTGCAGGTCACCCTGATCAGCTTTGGAGAGGACTGAGCATTGACGCAAGAAGTGGAAAGCATTTGGAGACCGGCGTATCACCGAAGCCATGTCACTGCCCTGTTTGCAAACACTTGTTCCCTGGCATTGCGATATGTGCCCACAGTTGCATAGATCGTCCGTGCTGATGCCTGACAAAGACTTGGGACCAATTCTCCAAGAAAAACTCACAAGGCACAAAAGGCAGTTTACAACCAAACAATTCTATGATCCAGAGACCTTTATTCACAAGCCACGCAACGTGGAAATCGCGCAGAATCTCTTCGACTGGAATCTCCAACTCTTTGATGCCAGCAATGATTGACAACAGCGCCGTCGCCCTGCGCCAGCCATTCACAAATCCTACACAAAAAGGAGGACTAAGCCTGCCACGCAAATCGACCCTGACATGCTGAAAGCCTCACACCTGCCACGTAAGATGCAGCGGCGCCCCATCAGTCCCAATTCGTCGCCAAGCTTCCGCGGACATCTATGGAGGTACCGAAAGCACCACGCCTGCCACACAAATCGAGCCTGAGGCGCTGAAAGTCTCACGCCTGCTAAATAAGACGCAGCGGCGCCCCATCAATTCCAGTTCGTCGCCAAGCTTCCGCGGACATCTGAATGGAATAAGTACCGAAAGCACCACACCTGCCACGCAAGTCGAGCCTGAGGTGCAGAAAGTCTCACAACCTGCCAAGTAAGAGGCGCCCCATCAGTCCGAGTTCGTCGCCAAGCTTCCGCGGACATCTATAGAGGTACCAAAAGCACCATGCAAATCCAGCCTGAGGTGCTGAAAGTCTCACGCCTGCCATGCAAGATGCAGCGGCTTCCCATCAGTCCCAGTTCGTCGCCAAGCTTCTGCGGACATCTATGGAGGTACCGAAAGTACCTTGCAATGTTTCCCACATTGTGTTGTTGTTGTTGTTGTTGTTGTTGTTGTTGTTGTTGGTGGTGGTGGTGGTGGTGGTGGTGGTGGTATTGGTGTTGGTGTTGATGTTGATGTTGTTGTTGTTGGTGTTGATGTTGTTGTTGTTGTTGTTGTTGTTGTTGTTGTTGTTGTTGTTCTTGTCTGTTGTTGCTCTT
>Ga0126337_10002186_pt1 | contig 12302 bp, 8 predicted proteins | sample DipCmetagenome_FD_92527 | JGI IMG/M metagenome (GOLD analysis project Ga0126337, IMG submission 92527) | Coral microbial communities from La Bocana,Puerto Morelos, Mexico - Diploria C A metagenome | ecosystem: Host-associated > Invertebrates > Cnidaria > Coral | place: La Bocana,Puerto Morelos... | reverse complement strand
CTTTTGTTTTATGAAGTCATAATTTTCTAATCTCGTTTATTCATTCTACAACTAGCAAAAATCTCTAGTCGAAACATAGTACTTACAGATATTTATGCAGTGTTGCGGTTTGTTTTTAGCCCTTTTCACGCCTTTTCATGGCTGCTCCGTTGCTATTGTTGCTGATGATGATCCTTTTTTCTTAGTAGCGTCATAAAATAATGCATTGTGAGTGTGGGGCAATTTCAGTCCAGTCTTTAGATTGGAGCTTATCCGCGCTAAATTTTATTGCACTACAAGTAAGAAAAATCAGTCGTGACTCTCGAAAGAAAAAGCGATAGCAACATTTGAACGCTACATATCGCAACATCATTTGGCAACCCTGTTGCGACCCGTTGGGTGTTGTAAATCGAAGTAGTAAGCCGCTGCCGTGGTGTAACATGGTTGCACGAACCTGGCCAAACATGTGCAACATCATACGCAACATCCACTCGTGTTGAATGAAAAATTTGACCATTTTCAAACTTGAACCAACAACTCCCAACATGTCGCAACACTTTGCAATCGGGTGGCCAAGCGCGCGTGACATGTTGCGCCTAACAATGTTACGACATGTTGCGGTCGTTTGGCCGGACCTTTTCCATGGCGTGCGCTGTTCGGTTGTAACTGTTTAGCATGTTAGAATGCGCGCTATTTTCTATTTTTTTTTTCTCTCTATGAAATAGAGCTAACAGCATGGGATGAAATCATTGTCACGACTTCACAGTTAATCAGAATGTGTGGGCGAATGATTGAAATATATATTTTTTTTTTTGGTTTGCTTTTTTTTTTTTAATTTAGGATGTTGGTCGTGACTTAAGATGCAAGCAATTTGATGTTTAAAACAAGCTTAGAAGACTAAACATCGTTTCTGTAGTTGTTATTGAGCAAATTTTGAAATCGTTAGAGTTCCGTTATTCAGTTTAATTTTGGTAGAAACGGGGTAACAGAGAAATAAGTCGCCTGACGTTTGTGAGTTTTTTTTTTTGGAAATAAAGTAAGACGCAACTAAGGAACAGTGCCAGTGTCTGCGCGGTCGTCCAAGTCGCGCCAAATAAGGCAAAATAAGCCAAATAAGGCAAAAGTTTGAATTTTTTTTCGATTTGTTTGTTTTTGTTTTTCTTTCTTTCTTCTAGACTGTACGACGATATATACTTTTTTACAGGTCTGAAGCCAACTCTTAATTATTCGCGTAGAGTTGAACGATGTTCAAATTTTCCAGCTGTATTGCGTGCATTAAATCAGTCTTTTTGCATGTTCATTTAATACCGAGGGATGTGGATGAATTCTCATCAAAGCCAGTAGGGCTTGCTGCCAGACCACTTGTCAAGCGCGACAGGCATTTAGTTGAAATAATTTGCCCCCCTTGTGCGACAGAACTGAATCGTATTGAAAATCCTTTACCTAGAAAAGCCCTGGATAGTGAAAAAGCCTCTTACTCCTTGTATAAGAGTTATGGACAAGAAAAAGAAACATTCTCGGACGTTTTACGGCCTCAATTTTGATGGTTCTTGTGTGCTGTTAAAGTTAAAAGTTGGAACGATGAATTGAAATTTATCCCGTTCTCTGCAGGAGATAATCACACATTTCATTTTGTCAGTTTGCGTGTTGTAATATTTGCGGTTCTGGCGAACTGGCAAGCTGACTAAGTCAATCAACGTCTTTTCTATGCATTACTGTAATCTAAAATGCCAGAGGGCTTTAAATAATGACACATAGCGAATAGCTGTGTAAATACTGGGCAGAGCACAGCAATTAATAACGATGGTATTTATTTGTTTTCAGCAGGTTAAGTCCCTACTGAGTAGAATGTGATAAATAACGTTGTGGTGGCCAAGTTGGAAGTGAAATTACTCTGTTTGAAAAATTAACAACCACCTCTGAAACCTGAAGTCCATTTCAAGAGTTTGGCCTACCGAAGCATTTGGTCTTCCGTTTTTCGCGTCCGCATTATGTAAATTTCTAGTAGTTTCTGCGTTTGTTTTGTGTGTTTTCGCACATTCGTTCCTCCTAAGCATGGCACCTCGAATCAAAGTACTCTCGTCTATGAGCACGAAAGAAAACGACGCTATTAAGAAACGTACATTACATAAATGGAACTGTTTGCACCTTGGTGAAAATTTCATGTCAAAAACACCAGATTCTTTCAAACAGAGTAATAAATAATTAATTATCAAATGTAGTAAATAGTACTATTCACAATACGATCCTTGGAAAAAAACGCCAGAAAACACCAGCTTGTACAATTGGCGACTTCAGGAATATGCCACTCGAGACTATTTTATGCAGGAGTGTTTTTTTACGCCTTTGTCAAAATGTACCTAAGAACATATCAGTCTTTGTCGTTGTTTTGCAACAAGCATGGAAAAAAAAACTTTTGTTTTAGAACTCTAGAAAAAATTCTGTACTTCGTAGTATTAGATATTATCGATGTTAGAGTTTCATTTGAAATTAACAATTCTTCGTGACTTATCTTAATATCATCGACACAGCCCTTTGAAACCCTTTGTTTTTTTCTATATAACAAAATAACCGGAATGTCAGCGACTTTTTTCTCCTGCGGAAATAAGACATTTCTTTTGGCCTCGAGTAAAGTTTGTGTTAAGTAACCAGAGCGACGCGTGGTACACCAAAAAACGTGTAATTAACGTTTTCATTAAATCGGCGAACATCGTCGCGGAAGAGAGACTAGAACAGTTGCTTGTGGTAGAGAAAACAGAAGGCACGAAGTTTCGATGATAAAAAGATATATAGTTATATTTTTTAGCGATAACAAAATTTGACAGCTTACACGGGAGTATCCGGTTTTGTTTCTCTTGAGAAAGGAAGTTTTGTTAGTCGTTAGTAGATTGCAACTTTTGCCAACCACATGTAGTAAACCTTCGGGTCTTTGATCACATCACAATTTTCGAGGTTTTTGTCCGTTTAACACTGCTTCTGAAAGGTAGATGTCGTTTTGTTATAGCGGTAGATGCACGCGAAACCAGTTCGGCCTGATTTTAGAGTTTCCATCGGAAATTATACTTGTGTCATTTGGCCCTGTGATTTGAATACCTTAGCGGGATCTCGGCGTATTTACATTTGGTGCACCTTTCGTGCATAATAATAACAATAACAAAGACAAAACCTGGACTAGTCTTTGTTTTGTAGAAAGTTTTAATTTCACATTTTGTTTTCGCTCTAAAATTCGCTGTTATTAATAGATAAAGTGCAATGTATTTCACGAGAGATCCTTCCTACAATACAGAAACGATTTCGTATCCGAAAAATTCTGGATCTCAATTACTCTGTCAAAAAACACTCTAGGACGTTTCTTGGTAAACTATAAAAAATATTCTTTACAAACGTGAGTTGAACGATATTTCTTATATATACTTACAAATGAAAAATCATTGAGAAGTTGATATTTTTTTTTCCTTGTGAAAATGAAACGCAGTTATTTGTTCTTCTTTATATCTAGTACAAAATGATTACAAAATCCATATCATCGCGACGAGGAATTGTTTCATGTAGAAACCCCGCGTCATAAAATATTCACAGAACTAACTCGCGACTCGTTTCGACCGGGCGTTCCTCGACAAATTTGCGTCTTATTTAACAGGTCTTTACCCTCCCACCATCGTGCTCTCGCTAGCCAGGAAAATTTAAAACACAATTCGTTAGTTTTTCTTGTTTTTCCTTGTAGACCATTTCATTTTAAATTTTTCTCTCACAATATGATAAATTTGTCTGCATACAAACGAATTTTATTAATTAAACTTTCATACGGGGCTATAACAGGTGGCTTTTTTTTCTATCACCCGCTCGAATCACTTTGTTTGATTGATTTTACTTTGTAAAACTATCTTAAATCTTATCGGTGCTTAGCGTAGCCTTAGAGGTGATTAGCTCTCGCTTTAAGCCAAAGGAAAGCGACTTTGGGTGAAAAAACCCGTTTTAAACAACAAATATATTCCAATTAAATGTGCGGTTGTGAGGACGCCCGGTCGGTTTACATATAAAGACTGGCTCTTAAAAACGGCACTAACTCATTCCTTGGCCGTAAATAAACGAGCCTGCAATTAAACTATCACCGAAATCATTTGCGCTGGCTCGTGGTTGATAGCCCGCGAAATAAGCGGTGTTTTGTAGACCAATCTAAGAGAGAGCTTTTTATTTACAAAGTCGAAAAATATCTTATATCACGAAAACTTTTCCTTACCGTATTGATTAAGACGGGCGGCTTAAATTCGCCGCTTGGGTCGAATGTAATGTATACTGGAGTCGCATTAAATTGAGGCGCGCTTCCGATGCAGGCCTTTATAAGTTGTAAATGAAATCTCCTCTTCGAAGTTTTTCAGCAGTGTTGTAGTGTAATCCGTTGAATAGCGATCGAAAATCATAGAGTCCCGTGATGTTCCAAGTCGGCTACATTTTTCGCATACGCACGGCCCTTCGCCAATAAGCTGTTCTGCCGGCTCTTTGGTTTGGCTAGCAGTTAATAATCTTAATGCTAACTGATTCATTACTGATCCTACAATAGTCAGCCCGAAAAAGATAAAAAGGAGAGATATTCCCACGTAAGTGTCGTCAAATCTTTGCTCTCTGCTGTCTTGCAGAGCCACGTAGTCGCCAAATCCGATGGTTGTGACTGTTATAAAGCAATAGTAGAAGGACTTAAAATATGTCCACTTCTCGTAGTGACTGAAGATAAACGCGCCAGAGCACACTGTAACAACCATTGATAGCAACCCGAAGAGGACCACGAGATTCGCCGTGTTTGACACCTCGGTGTTTTTCATCCCTAGCTTTTTCTTGACGCGTCGAAACATGTGCGCCAAAAATGTGTTCAGTCGTTCGCCGATGGATTGAAACATTGTTAGTGCGAGTGGAATGCCAACCGCCGCATAGATCATACAAAAAATCTTTCCACGGTCTGTCTTGGGAACCGTGTGGCCATAACCTGTAAACAGAGGTAGAGTTTCGAGTCAGTGCGAATTGAAATTGTATCTGGATGTGTACATGCACAATGTATATATATTTTTCTTTATTGTAGGGGGGTTTTGGCATTGTAAGACAGGAGTTCCTCACTTAAACTGTTCAAGGCTCATTTCGATTATTGCGTACGCGCCTTTGTTTATTATGGCAAACAAAGTTGGAAGAGGAAATTCCCGGTTAGATGTATCACAGTTAAACATTACAGCGCGGAAATGGTTAAAGGAAGTACCTCCTTAAAATCTGTATGCAATATCGCGTGCTTATTACAATCGAGCGTTTTTCTACGGAGCTTGGAATATCTGTGTTTCTATTTCTTTCGCCGTTTCTTTTCGAAAGCAGTCGATTTTACGCTTTTAAGAAATTCGTCTGTTCGCTTTCATGTAGAACAACAAGGGGTGTTATTACAGGTGCCTGTTGCTGCAATATAAGAGATGAGCTCACTTCAAGAGACCTTCTTCCCCCGTACTGCACTATTAATTGCTGTAGACCTTTTGCATATCGCATCCAATCAAGCTAATTTTGTCGCGTCAGACGCGCTGTAACTTACCTATAGTGGTGATGACCGTTGTCGCGAAATACACCGACCCTGCGAAGCTCCACTGGTATAAATCAGCGTCGATATTCGCTTTACTGTCGAGATATTGAAGCCATTTTGTGACGTCCTCTTCGCTAATGTTGTACTTCTTTGTCAACGTCTTGTGGAGGATTGTCATGTTTTTACGCATTTCTTGGTCCTCGTCGTATTCCAAGGCGCTGAAAATCGCTGCGCCGACCAAAAGATACGACACACAGCATATCGTTAGCAGGATCGTTCGAAGATTTTGCGTTTTCATAGCGCCGCTTCGATCATATTTGCCAGCCGCAAATCACTTTGAATGGATTCCGTTTGGCGCGTAATTTTGCCAGCAGCCGTAGTTTTCTATGCTTGTGTTTGTGTCCTTCAACCCTAGCACATTGTTGTGCCTAAGTGTCTTGTGATTGGCTATCCTTAAGAACTAATTTGAAGCAATTACAAATTTGAAGGTTATTGTGCTTCATGCGTTACCGCGCATCAAGCAGATGTGTCGCGCGTGTCAAACTCTTCAAGCCACGCCCATCAGTCTGTTTACCACAACCAGCTGACGTTTGATTTTGTCCCCTTCAAACACATTACGTCTACGCCACGGCACAAAAGCGTCCATGCTATAATGTCATAGCATGGTTTTTTTGCCAATAACTTGCCATTCGTTTCTCTCCGTTGGAAGCGGATTTCAAAAATAGCTGAAGTGCAAATTAATTCAACACAGCCTGCATTTGTGACGGCCATATGGGTTGCTATGGAAGCTGCAGCATGTTTCAAGTTGGTTTTAATTTAGCGATGTAATTATAAAATGAGTTTTGCTCAATGAGCACGTTTCAGCTTTATGTCTTTTAAAGTAATTTAAAACCGCACGTTACCAGAATCGAGCAACAAAAAGACAAAAATAAAAGCACGAAAAAAGTTCTACTAACATGTTATTGAAAGACAATAATGGAAGAAAAATTATCATTTCTATTAAAGCATTTTTGCATACAATAAATTTACTCATTAGAGCGATGGCACCATCCAGTTGACATTAATATTACAGGTAATATCGAAGCTGTTTTTTATTTACATTTAGGATCACAACTTTGTAAGAGCAAACACTCGACTGTGATACGTGCTGATGTGGTAAAGGCAATTTTAATTTCGCCCACCATGCTCTTATTTTGGGTTTACTCCCGCCGTGAATTTTCATTTGTTGTTTTGTGTTTCACGCGCCATATTCTCACCTTCTTGTTTTCAATAAAAGTTCGTTTCTCTGCTCAATAACGCACTCGGTATTTCCCACAAAGACGAATTTATACACACCCGAGTACTTTTTTTTGTTGTTTTTCTTTTCATGCGAGGCACTTGAAGCGATGGCTGAATTTCTTGCTTTTTAGTATTGTATTTTTAACAGTTACGCCGATAGAATTGATCATTTTCAAATGATGATAGAGCGACATGAAGTGGGAAATTTGTTGAACTCGACTTAGTTTTCCAGCTTAAGATCTAGACATTTCGATGTATCCTGGAAATCGCACAAGCCATAATATGGAGAATTGTTCTAGTTTACAAAGCAACTGGTGTTAAGTGTCGACTTGAACCTCTCACATTGCCATACTTAGAAAACCTTGCACTTAAGAGTTACGAGAATAGAGAAATTAAAGTAGGGTCGATTAGGGGAAGATCACCAAATGCACTCGTTTCTCGCTTGCAAATAAACTAGATAAGTAGATTTTTACATAAACAAAATAGCTCACTTGGTCAACGATAGAACGTTTGATTCTCTACGACAGACTGCTGCAGTTACACGACGGTGTAAATGGGCTACAGAACGATTAGGCGTAGATCACTAAACGAACTCGTTTCTTGCTTTTAAGTGAAACTAGCCAAGTCGATTTTTACATAAACAAAATAGCTCACTTGGTCCACGATAGAACGTTTGATTCTCCACGACAGACTGCTGCAGTTACACAACGGTATAAATGGGCTACAAAACTGTCTCTGTTATGGACCTTTTAGGAATCGTGCCCGGTTTAACTCTCTATTAATCCGCTAGAATGTTTGTTCTAGAATGTCAAAACTTGCGACACGAGGCAGGTTTTTGAAATTGGAAGAAAATAATGCTAAATATTGAAATCTTTTATTCGTTTGAGCTGTGTCTAAGTCCCCGGCGTGGGGAAACTCTCAGAAACATTTGGGTGGGGCTGTGCGGCCCGCTTCCCAAAACTTTTGTCCTATTTAAAATCTGCGATTAAATCCTACCCTTTTATGACCTGACCAAAAATTTGTTGACTTATTTATGATAGTTGCGGCTGGCACCGTTGCTTTAAAAATAATTCATGAACAGCTTTGGTTGACCATTTTATCGATACTGACGATAGCTTCTTATTAACAGCCATTGCTGCAATTTATAGCTCTCAGGCTCTTGATAAATTTATTTAGTGAGCTTTGTATTTTCAAACAGTGCAATGTTAGGTTACTAACCTGCAGTGTAAGTATCACAGTCAATCCAAATGCTACAAAACCTTTCCCGCCAAGGCCTGGATCCCACCAGTGTTGTTCCCAATGCTGCTCATTGTAAAAATGTCGAGCGAGAGCTCTAAGATAAATTAGCCATTTAAGCCACTCTCTAATACAAATAAGCCAAAACCAGCTGGCTGACCACTGTCTTTTTCAATCTACTATTAAAGATACGTTTTGTGCCGGTTACAATTTAGACAAGCTGATTGATAATTGTTAGAAAACCATAGGGTATATAAAGCCTTCGTTTGAAGAGAGATTAACGCTTGACAGGTGATAAACTCCCGCGATAAATATACACAGGGAAATTCCCGGGTGGAGACCTCGTCATATCGTCTGGGGAAATAAATCACGGATTCTTCTTTCGCTTAGGATGTGTGTAATTTGTCTTCTTATAGCATCTTAGTTTTACAAGCGTTTCTACAATACAGTCGAACCTCCGGTTGCGACCACCTCTCGTAAGCGACCACCTCTCCTCAGCGACCAGTTTCCAAAATACCAAAAGTTTGTAAGTCAAATCATTGTATTCGAACGCCTCTCGTAAACGACCGCGACCACTTTTATAGCGAAAAGTTGAAATTTTCCTTTGTTTTTAATCTCCCGTAATTAAGCGACCAATTGAAAAATAATGGAGCGAAGAATAGATAATAAGGTGTGGTAACATTATCGTATTTTTGGCTAGTACAAGAACGGAAATTTCTCCGAGAAGAATTGAATTTTTTCTCGAAACTGACTTTTACATGAATAAAAAGTTGCATCAGCATTGGCGCATGGTCTCGGCAGTTATCATATTCTAATGAGGAAAAATGTTGAACCATTATGGTGTAAGCTCTCGTAAGCGACCACCTTCCTTAAGCGACCACCACCACTTGACATTTTGGGTGGTCGCTTGCGGGAGGTTCGACTGTACAAATTTTCTTTATAATCGTCTTTATAAATGAGTTCATATTGAAAGTACCAGCTGGCTTGAACAATCATTAAATCCCTATTATTGAAACCCAAATCATGGGAAAAGCGTCATTTATACATTGTCCTTAAACAACACAATAAAACCAGAAACCCCAAGCACCTAATGGGTCTTTGCTAAATCTTCATTAATAATTTTATTACTATTATTATTATTATTATTATTATTATTATTATTGCTATTATAATTATTATTAGGTTTCTGTTATTTATCTATCTATTTATTTATTTATTAGTTTTAACTTACAACAAAGATAATTTTTGTTGTGTGTTTTTTTGTTCTCCCTTTAACTATAAACTGCCAATTATTTTTTTCATCCCTCCTATCCTACGTGCAATTAGACATTACTAAGGTGGAAAATAACTATTATAAATTATCATTATTATTATGGGCAGTAAAACGTAAGGATGCTGCGATCGCGTAGCTTGTCATTACCATAGCCTAAAATATTTAGTAAAATGAAGAATTCCTCCGAAATGATATAAACAACCTAAAAAGAAGTAAATTATATGGGTAAAAGTTTGACCAGTTCATAGGTTTTATGCAGTGAGAACTTTGAAACTCCGTGCAATATTAAGGGTACTTGCGATGACTGCCTTTTGCATATCCAGTAGGATCTTATCTGCCCTGACACCTATGAGTTCTTTAATGCTATGTTATGTTTCTACTGATACGCCCCCGAGCACATCAATGATGATGTTGTGCCGTGCAATCTTATAATGTGGGTACTGCTGACGCATCTCCCATCTGAGCGGTGCGTACTTTGAGGTTTTCTCTTCCTTCTGTTTTCTGTTTGCCATCCACGGGCAGCTCATCTCTAGTAGTAGCACCCTCTTCTTCTGCCTATCCACAACTCTTGAATCGATCCGTATCGCTCTTACTTCCGTCTTTTCTGCATACACTGGCACATCCCAGAAGGCGCTGGCTCGATCATTCTTGTACGCTGCCTTTGGTGTTTCAGGCGAGCACCAAGATGGCGCACTTTCTATTAAGCCCACATCACAGAGCAGGTCGTAGAATAGAACTTTGAGGGCTGCGTCGTGCCTGGCCTTGTACTTGCTCTGTACTAGTGCGCCACATCCATGCACTCAAAACACGAGGGACGTTCTCAGCAGCTTTCCCGCACATACGACACTTGACGTCTGTGTTGTTGCTTGTCTTTGTCTTGTAGCGGTTGGTAAATCTTAGTGGGGAATAGCTGTTGGTATAGTTCGTAAACTCCAGCCACTGTGTGCGTGGGCGCAGACTTTCAGCGGCGTAGCCAACTGAAACAGCCAATTACATCCGCGTCATCCCATCTTGCTTCAATCAACTTTCCTTGCCATTTCTGTTGGCGTACCTCCTTAGTCCTACTTTCTTCTTCCTTGATCCTCATCATAGCCCCTACTTTCTTTCCATGTAACTTTTCTCCTTCTTCGGTGTTAGCAAATGGGCACGGGTAGCTTAACTTCAAATGAAGTCCTCTTTCGAAAGCATATCTCTCGGCATCTTTCTTCAAAGATCGTCCTCCAGTTCTTTCGCACTCTTCCTCGAATTCTCGTACCATGTGCATGGTTGGATCTTCACTTGAGTACAGCTTAATTGCAGTCTTCACCTTGAAAGCCTTGTACGTTGACTCTACTGACTTCAGGCCTCTTCCTCCGTGCTTTCTGGCCAGGTAAAGTAAATCCGTTGTTCCCAAGGGGTGGTGGCCACAGTTGTCTTTCAGGATCAGGTTGCTCTCGCGGTCTAATTGTTGAAGCTCCGGAATGGGCCAGCTCTGGGTCCACACGGGGTACGTTAGCACGTACTGGTTTGATTATTGTTGTTGTTGTTGTTGTTGTTGTTGTTGTTGTTATTATTATTATTATTATTATTATTATTATTATAATTATTATTATTATTTTCAAGGTAGAAATTTTAAAGGTACAAACTTCAACTCGGAAAAAAAATTCGCGTTCCAGATGGGATTTGAACCCACGACCCACCGTGATCTAGTCGGATACTCTAACCACTGGGGTACTGGAGACTCTATGGTGAGCAAGGGTGAAATGTGGGTCTTTGTTTGGAACCGCATCACGCGGCCACACAGCCAAATGATGTCTTGACGCATATGACCTCACTAAATGCATCGCGCAGTCACATTAAGGCATACCAAAGATGCAATTATATTATTATTATTATTATTATTATTATTATTATTATTATTATTAATTATGTTATATTAATTCTATTATTATTTATAATATTATTATTGTTAATTGTGTTACATACAATCCTTTTATCTCAAGGCATTAAAAATCCCTCGCAAGGTAAGCCTAGTTATTGAATTTCATTGCCCGCCCTCTGTTGTTGATAATATTTTGATATATAAAGCGGAAGTATGGCCAGGAATTTCTTTGACATAAAGTTGTTTTCCATCGCTCATCGTGTGTAGTGTTAAGACAGAAAATGTTACCAATAAGCCTCACTGAAAAGTTTGAAAAGTTAGCAAAACTGAAATAAGAATCACTGTTATCCTGAATAGGCCTAATGCATATGGGGATTTAAACAACTTCAGAATCTGTGTTTAAGGTATCATGGTAGATGGATTGACAGTGTTTGGAAATCGCGCTCTTCCGCTGACGCTTTCAAAGAAAACCCCATCAACCTATATCTTCGGAAAGAAGTTAAGTCGGACATTTTCAAACGCTCTTTTTCGGAAACTGGAGCGATCTTATGGAATCAAATTTCTCAACACTGGAGAGATTTGTCTAAACCAATTTTTAAGAAAACACTTCGCAGATTATCATTTCAGATAGGGATGACCAAGTTGAAGTCGGCACCCTGACTCAACTTCTTAAATTTAGTTCCTGATTAATTTTAACCCATAGTTTTGTTTATTTCTAGTAAATCATAGCTACTAGTGTCAATCAAAACATGTAAATGTACTTGTATTAAACTTTTCTGTAAATCCTTCCATAAGTAGTTGCATAACAATTATTTTTTTTTATTTATTAATTTATTTATGTATTTATTTATTTACTTATTTATTTATTCTCTTTTTTTATAATATAAATATAGATGTGGCCCGCCTAGATTAGCCTAGGCTATCTGCGCGTTCGCGCTGTTGTTGTTATCAAGCATTTTTAACTTAATCTGTATACAGCTATTTCGAGAAACGTTGTCGGAAAAAAAGCACAAAACTGCACAAGCCAATCCCGAAAGGTAGTATGGGTAGACGTATTGAGCTACTGCACGTGTTGAATACTAATGAGTATAACAACAAAATAAGCGCGAATTTCAGGTTTTCTT
>Ga0126337_10002185_pt1 | contig 12305 bp, 11 predicted proteins | sample DipCmetagenome_FD_92527 | JGI IMG/M metagenome (GOLD analysis project Ga0126337, IMG submission 92527) | Coral microbial communities from La Bocana,Puerto Morelos, Mexico - Diploria C A metagenome | ecosystem: Host-associated > Invertebrates > Cnidaria > Coral | place: La Bocana,Puerto Morelos... | reverse complement strand
TGTGGGAGAAATTCTTCATATTATGTAGGCCAGAAATGTCAAGTCTTAACAGCAGAAATGAACTCACATCGTGTTGTAGACATGCTAGGAAATTTCTCCTGAAAAATGTAATTATTTAGAAGCACGCGATAAGGATCACGCGTAATGTGACACGCGGCCCACGTATGCATTGTTCTGTGTTTTCAAATATCTTTGAATGTAACCGTTATTTCTGGCAGTTGCCTGACGATTGCCCCGCATGGGGCATGAAACTCAGAGTAACGATTAAATGACCGAATAACCTCACTCTTGCATTATTATTATGTGTATATATATATATTTTTTTTTTTTCCACACGCACCTTTTGTGTGTATAGATCTTGCTCCAAGTTCAAATAAAAATTAACACAAATGAAGTTATGACACTTTTTACAATCACCTATATTTCGGCTGGTTTACCGGCCTTCCTCAGGGTGAAGGAAAAAGATCTAAAGAATCCATTTATATTCGGTCTTGTCTAAATCACTAAGAAATTTAAAAAGTTTAGTTTTGAAAGTTTTCAGACTAATGCAGTTTCGATGGTCTTTCGGGAGGTCATTTCTTTCCATGGCAGCAGCATACATGAATGTGGACTGGCCCATAGCAGTTTTAGTTCTAGGTAGTTGAAGTTCTCTATTCTCTTACCACGGAGGTTGGATCTTAATACAAAGTGGCTTTGTAGTTGCCTGGGACAGATATAATCGTTCACATTCAATAGTACTTGTAACTGTAGATGCATATAACACCACCTATTGAATAAGGTTAACAAACCAAGCTTCTCTCTCATAAACTGTGTGTATGTTAAGTGATTTGTTCTTTTTATTCTTTTTATTCTCCATCTCCTTATTTTGCAGCCTTTGTAAAAAATCAGAGTTCTTCTTGCTGCAAAATCCCCATACGGTGCAACCGTAGTTAAAAAATAGGTAGAATTGCTACTTAATAAATCTTCAATAAAATAGCAGGGCTAAGAAAAGATGAAATTCAGTTTGGGAAAAACCCTGGAGGCAACATAAGACATGTGACTGTTCCATGATAACGACTCATCTACCACTACGCCAAGATACTTAAAATGCTTTTGTTGCTGTAAAATTAATTTCCATAGAATATGTTTATTCCTTGGTGGTTTTGAGTGCTTTCTGCGATGCAATAACCATGGTTTCTGTCTTTTTTGTGTTACAAATAAGGCTATTCCTGCGAAACCAGTGTTGTACGCTCCTGAGGTCCTCATTCACACTGTGCTCATCTAAATCAATGTCCTTAGAACTAGAATGCATCTTGGTGTGGTCTGTGTATAACGAGACAGTGGAAGTATGGTATGCCTTCGCAATATTATTAATGTACACATTAAATAACCTTGGTCCTAAAAGATGAAGATGACACACTGTGATCTCTTAGCGAGGTAACTGTTCAACCACCGAAGTTCGGACTCTTTGCCACCGTGGGATTGAAGCTTGGTGAGCAAAACATCATGTCTGATAACATCAAAGGCTTTTCTAAAGTCAAAGAAAACACTGACTGACTTGAGACCTAGCTTTATCAATTGCCATTTTCCATGAATCTACTACCTTAAGTAGAACCACAGTAGTTGAGAACTTGGAGTAGGTGAGTTGATGCTGTTCTATGAGACCAGACTTGAAAGCAAATATCTGTAAGTCCGAATTTGTTAAGGATTCCAGGATTTTTGAAATAGAGGGTAGTACTGAAATAGGTCGGTAATTATCACAGTCAGTTTCCGTACTTCTTTGGAAAGTGGTGTTACTCTTGCTTTTTTTCCAGGCGCAAGGGAATTGACCAGCTAGAAGCGATTCATTGAAAAGATGAGTTAAGCTTTGAGAGACACTCAGTTCAGTTCAGTTCTGGCATCTTGCCCCAGCTTCAGTGGTGGTCAGGAGCTCGGGCCGCACCAAGCTGAAATACAAGCTGATCAACATCCGTACAAAATGATCTGTAGCAACACACTCGCAGACGAAGCATGCAGCGTGTACACAAGTGGCAAAGAGTTTGCTTACCACCACCAAGAAGCGGTGCCCTTCAGAAATGGCACGAACTCACGGCTGACCATCAAAGTTGATGCCCAGAGAGGGAAAGGGATCCTCTTGCAGGCGGCCGGAACTTGAAAAATACATCTTTCCTGACATCATGAAAGTCATGGTCACCATCATCAGATTGCCCAACATGCTGTACAACGATGGAATCAAAAGCCAGGACTTGTGGGCCGAAACCAGCTGCTCCTTCATTAAAGAAAAAAGCAAAACCGAACATGACTCATGAAAGGTTCAGCAATGAGTTCGGGCTTCTGATCAACTTGTACTCCTTGGCAGACTGAACTAGACACCTACAGGCGTTTACTCGGGCTATTCTTAACAATATAGCATAGTAATTTGTGTAAAACGTACTACTGAAACAGGTAGAGTTACAAACAGGCAGAGAACCCAACCACGACTAGGGTTAAAGCTGTCGTCACGCAATTTCGTAATTTCCGGTGATGAATTATTCTACTTGTGTTTATTTTTGTCTGCTGGCAGTGTAGCTTTCACTGTATTGAAGTTCATAGTCAGCCTCTAACACATTTAAAAGTGTGGGCAATTCTGTCTGCATTAAAAATGATTGTCTGGTTAACTGAGACAAACTTTAATACAGCTGATTTTCTTGAATATTCATTATCGACACCAGATGATTAGCAGAATTGATTCCTTGTTTGTTATTGTAAATCTCCAGCATCGTGAAGCCTTTCTGTGAAAATGTGGCTGTGCTTGTGCTGTTTTACATCCCTTCAGCCAAGACCACAAAGGTCATCTTTAAAGAATACAAGGGCGAGCTTTCCCAAGATGAACTCAAGCAGATGATTGCAAGACTGAAAGAGTGCAAGTTCTCCCATCTGCTGTTCTCTCTTTGCCACCCTTTTGCAATTGAAGGAAAGAATAAAATTACAATATACAGTGGCTGATCCTATAATGGTCGAAGCCATGAACCTTCTGGAAGCTGAACCTGCCTGTAAGACTCATTTGCTGACCCCTAACATTCCAGCCCTCCGTGAGGAGCTCACAATTCTGGTTTCTACAGGCAAAGCAAAAGAGGACATTGGCATCAAGCCGACACAATAGCAGGTCAAGCACTAGGAAGATTAAGATGTTGAAAAGAACTGCAAAAGGTAGTAGACTTATGTGGGCGGCAAGACCTCTGCAACCTTTGTTGATAGCTTTCTCTTGTTGTTCACCAGGGTGGTTGTGACGTTAGTGCTGATTAAAGATGCTCAAGCTCTGCAGAATGATCTAAAAAAAGACGACTTCATCACCAAAAAGTTGTCCACCCTTTTCAGATGTCTTCCATTGAGATGTGGGTGGCTGCTTGAGGTGGCCAACACAGCACTGGTCACAATGAAAGAAATCAATTTTAAGCACAGAGAAAAGCCGCTGGCCTCATTCCTCCTTTGAAAAGCGAAGACAAAAAATCAGCCCGCTTCCACCAGCGAAGACACAAAAAGACATTCTCACCACGAATCAATGGCTAGGTGTCATCAGCATTTTTGTTTCAATCATTGGGATCTTCTACTAACGTGAAGACAATAAAAAAGTTTTAATGCCTCCACTTCACCAGTGCCAGCAGCCAATTTGAAGAAAGCCCTCTGCCGTATGGATTGTAACTGCTTCGAATTAAACTCTTGCACAATGAGTAAAAAATGAAACCAAAAGCTGACAGGTGGCCCAACAGGTTTTTATCAGCAATGCCCCTATTTTGGAAGTAGGGCTTCTTTGGATTAACTTCAACGAAAACATTTTCATAACAGTCACGATCTTATTTCTGCACCGTTCTCTTAAAAATAATAATAAACAAAAACGCTTCTAACATATTCACCATGCCTGACAACAAGCTAGTGAAAACAATCGTAGATGCAGCCACTCTTACTGGCTTAGCTGCTGCCAAGCAGACGTTCTTTTTCTGCCTCATGACAAGTGTGGCCGCAAAATTTAGAAATACCCACCGACTGTTGTTGATGTTGCCTGCCTTTACAAAGAGGCTGAGCGTCTGATGTCCAAAGATTCTCCAAAAGTTGCAAAAGGTTTTCGGTCGATTTTCAAGCGCAGCCCTATGACATGGCCTTAGCTGCTACAGGTGGACACTGGGTGCCAGCTAATGGGAAGCATGACCAAAGAAATGGAAATCTACAAAACCGCTATTTGACGTGGGAACCACATGAAATTCACAGAGATCAGGCTGTCGTGGAGTGTTTTAACCACCAAGCACTTGTTTGGGCATCACTATGCCATAGAAATGCCACTGCCTGCTGGCCAGCAAAACTACCTGGGTAGAAAGGCTACCCAACGTTGTTGCCGCTCTTAACAATGAGGTCACTAGTCTTATCGGAAAAAAACCAGCAGTCTACCTATTCCAGACCTGTAGGCTTGAATGAAAAAAAGTTTCCCCCACTCATCAATGTAAGATATTTGTATCAGCCCAGGAAACTTCAAGGGGGGACTAAAAGAGCCATAGACCCAGACTGGTCTTTTAAAGTTGCCATCTTGAAAGAGCTGTAACTAAACCAAACAAACCTGTTGTTTATTATTTGTCCAAGGGGCCTAAGCATGGCTTTGTTCGTGAAGAACTGTTGGCTGTGCCTCCAAATACGCAGCTTCCTTCCACCCCCCTCGACTAGTCGATTTCTTTGTGCTCATATGCCAGCATGTGCATGCGATTGTCTGCTATTTACAATTTGTATCAAAAGACGACAGTTACACCTTATTCACATGTATGCTATATATCTCATGGCCCTCACTGGGAAGAATTTTCATTCCATGCCAGAACTGCTTCTCTTGAACAGTGCCTCTTTCCATTGCTCATGCTGGATCTCATTTTCTACCATGTTCTTTTTTACTCCCTTGGCTTTTTTCATGACATTTTTTTCTTTGTTCCATAATAGAATAAATTTATAGCCACCTCTTTATCAATCACCCTTCCCACGCACTCAGCATTCATCTTGTTCAAACTTTTTTAGTTCTGCTGCTGTGAAGAGGATGCTCTTTGGAATAGGGTCTTTGCCATGTCATGTCTTTGTAGATGTCATCCATTTTGATTTTCATGATCAGGCCATTGGTGTCTGTGTAGATCAGCTCGCACTTTTGCCCATATCAGGCTTTCATTTGGTTGTAGAAGAGGTTGTACATCAAAATCTTGCTTTTCTCTAAGATCACCATGCCAATGTAGATTGGTTTTTCCATATGAGTGGCTGTCCATGAGGCGGCTGATCTTGTCAATCTCCCAGCTGCGGACAATCTTTACATTGAAGGGGTTTCTCAGGTTTTCCATCCTTTTGCCGAACACCAAGTTGTTCATCAGTTTGTAGAACTCGGTGTCTAATTCACTCTTTAGTTCTTTCCTGAACACGATGTTCATCCGGATGTAGGGCTCCATCCACAGCTCCTGGTCGAACTCGATCACCTGGTGGACCTTTTTCAAACGCATGCCATGTCTGAGGTAAAACTGCAGGTTCTTGTAATGGACAATGTAATTGCTTTTGTCTAGTCCAGCCCCACATCGTCCATCATTCTTTTTTGGTATCCCAACATCTGCTTGATCCCAATCGCCTTTTTCTTGGGGATGAGCAAGTAGCTGTTGTGATATTTGTGGAGCTCCTCCTAATACTACAAGTCTACCTCCAAGGTCCATCCCATCCGGGAGTTTTCTTGGAGTGGTACTGCCCTTACCAGACTTTCATTGCAGGTGTGACTGAGCTGTTGTACAATGTATACACACCAGTCTACTGGCATTGTAGTCGTAGCCAGCTCGGCTCTCATCACCTTTTCATGGTACGGAAGGTTTGCCAAAAACCTGTACACTGCATCTATCCCATGGCACACGAATGGGCCACGAGTCTGTCCGTCACTTTTCACGATTATGTAAGAACAGCCACAGGGCTCGTGGACATCTGTTGATTGTTGCATGGCCTATTTTTGCACAGCCGTGGATCTTCCTTATCAAAGATTCGAAGTCAGCAAACACCATGAACAGCACTTTCATCTGCTTGTGGTGGTTCTTGAACTTTACCTTGTTTCGCCCTCTTTGGACAGCTCGTTCCTTGTGGGCCTTTTCAGCTGACCCATGCATTCGGGTTTGTGCTTTTTCAGCAGCTCTGCCATCACTTAGCCATGCAGACAGCGTTTGCAGAAATGTTTGCTCTCGTTGTGCCTGTTTTGTTTGTGCAAGCGAGTGTTTAACCTTTTCACATAGCTGTAGTGCTCATTTATCAGTATCGGGTTGATCCTCGAGATGCTGCCCTCTTTTTCACTGAGCCTATGCACGGTCACATGCTCTTTTTCCCAGCCAAACACGTTATAGGTAGGTGTGAGTTTTGCTATTCTTGTTTTATTTATCTGTGATACGGGCATTGGGAATTTTGTTCCTGAAAAATTCAGCCTGTCTTCTGCGAGGTATCTTGACCGCCTTGACACACTCGCGCCCATCTCAAGCACTGATTGTCCCGGTTTTGGATGTTGATGAATACTTTTTTGTTACATAGCTTTTTGGGCAGCAGCATGTAGCTGCCCCTTAGGAATGGCTGGTAACGGGCGACATTGATGAATGTTTCCAAGATGGCTTGTACCAACCAGCCTGAGCCTCTTTGGGACCATGCTTCTATTTCGTCTTTGAATTCATCAAAAGATCGGCGGAAAATGCTATCTACTGTTGCCGCGTTGTTTCTGTTGAAAACCGTAGGTTCTCTCTGTTTAAAATAGTACTCCATTTCTTGTTTTTCGCCATTTCTAGTCCTTGAAACCTTAACATTAAGCGCAAACTGTGTTTTGATACTTTTTAGGGTTTTAATTTCGTTTTCTATCACTCCTGCAAATCTTGATTTAATTTTTTGTGCGAATTGCAGAAGGTCGGCTTTAGTTTCTAGTCTTCTGGAACTTTCATTTTCCACACATGAAGCCATTCTCTGAAGCTTGTTCATTAACTGAAAATCAAAATCCCTGCTGGGCCTTATAGGAGCCTGAGATCTCACATTTTCTTAGTGCGAGATAGGACCATAAAACATCTCAATCAGATCAGATGGAAACCTTGACTCGACCATGGTTGCTTTATACCAAGGCATGCCCTTGTTCAATCAGAAAATAATCCTAGATCAACAATCGGCAGCAGGCAATGTATGTAGACAAACCTGCAGTTGATCAAACACGTTGCTTACGCATAGGTTAAAAAGTGAATTATCGGGAAAACCCCAGTTGATCAAAAACATTGCTTACGCCCGAGCAGGTTTCTCAGAAAGATTGGAAATGTATGTTCTGGGACTGGGCTAATTCTGAGACCGCGCCAGCCACTCACACATGTATAATGGCGTTCTGGATTCAAGCTCAATTTATTCTTGATGCATTTTAAGACTGCATTTAGCTTAATCCAGAAGCCCCATTGTACATGTGTGTCTTACATAAATAGTTTTACCCACAGTACCTGCACCATGTACCAAGGTGCAATTCTCAACATTCATCAAAGAAACACTGTACTGCTTATATGGAGTGTTTGTCTTCCAACATATTATGCATTGAATCTAATATTTCTAATAAGTGCATAACATTTTTAATGATAAACAACTGAAGCGTTTTGATATATATTGAACTTCATGTGTGCTGAACCTGTGCATGAATTTCAAGAATGTGTTTCTGACCTAACTGAACTTCTAGTTGGTCGAAAGTCTTGTGCTGGGAAACATCAAAGATTAAGCATTATTGCAGAATAGAAAGGGACAAAAAATATACAACAAAAAAAGACTGCAACCAAACCTGAGTTCTTTCTGATCTCCATTGCCATACTCTCAACACCAGGGGAGAGCAGCTCATCCAAGGACAAAAACGGAAACAAAGCCTGGGGACGCTTGATCATCATAGAGAGCTCTTTTAAGTCAATGTAAATACCAAATGGTACAACAATAAGTTGATAACCAAGCTTGTGAATTTCCTCACATGAAGATAAAACATTATCTTTCTCTCCACTGTGGTTTCCAGATGTAAGAAGAATCACTACCTTTTTCCGTTGGTCAGTTGACAAGGTTATTTCCTCTGGCTTCAGAATATCACTTGCTTTTGCCAGAGCCAAGTCTATTCTCCTGCTATTTCCATGAAGAAATTGGTCTGTTCCCAAAGTTAGAGCAGAGAACGGTCTCTGGTTATTGAACTCAAAGTCTTTCAGTACTTCAGCAGTCTCTCCATATGCAATCACTGAAGCTTTCGACTTTCCAGGTGCAACATCAAGAAACTTTGCCAGCTGCTCAACAGCTTCAAGCTGCTTCTTTCTGTCTTCTTGCAGACACGAAGAATAGTCTATGGCAAAGACAATGTCTGCATTGAATTCTGGAATAACAAAAAATGCAACTGAAAAACAATAATTATGACTGCATTAATTAAGCATCAACAAAATGATTCTCTGCAAATTCCCTACAGCTTGCAAAGTATATCTACATGGCCACAATCAAGTAATCTAAGGGTTTTCTTTTCAATATAGATGAAGACTGCCAAAATTGAATGCTACCTACTAAGGATCTAGTTAGACATCAAGCTGTTCACCAACTGGGATGAATATTAAGATCAAGGGGTTTTTCGATACAGTATTACACTTCGTTATCCTCAGTTCCAACCCCCAACAGTTTACTTGATGCATTGCTATATATAACACCGGAAGGTCTGTGTGATGAAAGGTGATCATGGTTGTACACCACATGACATTGCCGTGCATTGCCCTGTTGCATAACAAGTCATCAAGCATTGCCTTGTAATAAACAGAGTAAAGTGGTAATATCTCACATATAAGAATTTACCAGGTCAGGCTGAACATTAGATTCTATGTATTTGAATGTTACTCATATTGTTATGAATTGAAACTCAACATTGAAAACAACATGTGTGAAAAAGAGCCACAAGCTACTAAAATTTAGTGTCATTCAGTTGTACCTTTCCAACTACTGTTGCTCTCAGAGGTTACAGATGATTTTCCTACTTCCACTGATGCATATGTTTCTGTTTCCATGGAAACCATTTGCTCATCTTTGTCACACCTATGATCACCAAAGTCAAACCTTTTGCCAGTTACATCTACACAAATGGAAGTAAATATTGCAGGAATTCAATTTATTAATTCAATTTATTTCTGAATATTTTACAGTACCAGTACACTTCGTTTCTGCAACTGATAAAGTAGCAATGACATTTCATCACTTTTACTCAGAATGCTCTCCTGACTGTTAACTATAAAGATTGAAATAATTTACATTGATGTAGTAGATTTAAACCATAGGCTCACTTCATGAGCATCATTACAACTGGAGGGCTAGATGTCAAGTAAAAAAGTGAAATTATTTCAATGAAAGCCTATACATGATTTACATTGACAGCAGCTACAAGTGAGACTGGTTTGACGAGAACAAACAATCTACGGATATTTCACGCCAACGGCCAAGAAAAAGAAGAATGAAGAAGTTGAAGAAGTCGGTAGTGGCGAATCAGGTAAGTAATAGCGGAGCCTCACGGCCCGAAGTGCCGTGGGACGGAGCCTCATAGGCATCACGGGAAATCAAAGGAAACCCATGAATTCATTCTGTCGTGGTAATCATGGCTAGTGGTATTGCTCATGGACGGCGGCGACGGAGTCGCCCAACGTGGCAGCCATAACCGAAACGAGGCTAAATTTATTTTCGTGAGTTTTCTGTGACTCGGTCCCATCGATAGCAGAGCTGATGAAATTTCTTCAAAGAACGAGCGTGAAAGAGAAGAGTCGAGAGCACGAATTAACAGGGACAGAAGTAGCCAGGAAGATCGCGAAAGAGAGCGGGCGAGGCTCAAAGAAAGGAAGCTAAAATGGTACTGAGCAATGCAATGCCGTGAAGGAAATAAAGCAATACCGAACAACGACGTGAACCATAGCGAGCAAGAACCCAGGAAAGGAAGAGAACTACCCAAAAAATTGACTCAGAGGGCTAAAGAACTTTCCAAATTAATTCCCGTGACGAAATAATGTACAGCCGTAAAAGAACAGTCATAATTCATCAGGTGATCCACAAGAGAAATCAAACATGGTTCGTGCGTGTGTTTAGGAACTTAATACAGAGGAAAAAGTGGTTGATTCGTTAATCCGTCAAAAAGATTATGCTGATTTCAGTCTTCACAACTTCTACTGCAAGTTCTACCAGGAAGATTTACCCTGGCTGAAGTGAATTGCTAACTTGCGGTAAGTGACTTTTATTGTAGTGTTTTGCTATAAAAATCATCAAGTTTCCCCGGCGAGATAACATAACATGTAAGCTCATCTGCAATAGGTGTGTTTTTAAAAGCCTTTGCCATGCTGCGAGACATTTTCTCAGTTGCATCATTTTAAAAAAAATTTGTTCATCTCTAAACAAAAACACTTGGGTTTTGGAAGGTGTGGTAACTTGCATTATCGTAAATAAATAGTTTTCGGTCAATTTCATCGTCAAGCTCAACGGTCTCAAAACTGTATTTGTAAACACTGCTAGGCGAGTTTCAAAGTTTTCTCTCTGTTAGTAGGCACAGCCGCTTCGTACACTGTTAAAATTTCTTGTTCTGTTTTTGGAAACCACGAATGGTCAATCAACCATTTTAAGCCAAAGCGAAACTTAGTGACGTTTGACGTTCCTCCATGGATAATTGCATATTGTGATTATTACTGTGATTACAAAATATGGAGATTTCCTCGTTTTGTTAGTTCAATTTATTCAGTTTGGTAAAATTCTTGGTTGAATTTCTGAGTTAATTCGGCAGAAGGCTGGTGGAGCTACCGCCGACAAAATCACTGCAAAGCCGTTGGCAAAAATAATATTGAAATCTCGCCTTCAGTGTGAAATATAGTTATTAAACTTAAACAATGCAAGTCTTTAACTTTTGGACGTTTTCAGGCTTGTAAATGCATGCATTTCTTGGCTTTTAAAAAACGAATTTTGTTTATAGTGTTTTTCATTCGGTAAACCTTCATTGAGAAGGGATAAATACTGTTTGATACTCAGAATGACAGATGTAGTGTTAATAATGTAGTATTGTTTTCGTCATCGGTTTGGTAAAATGCTTATACTGAGTAGAAGATTATGCATGCAAACAATGTCTGCAAATTAAGCTCTACTTTGATTTTGTTTTTCTATTTCATATTTTGAACTAGTGCCACTGCCTTTGGTCAGGGCACATTGCCTTTATTTTCTTGATGGGATGTTTTTCTGCAGTGCAGTATGTACATTTGGGCAAATTTTCCATAAAAGTCAGATAGTACTAATTAAAAATTAATATGTGAAGAACTTTATTCGGCAGTGAGCAGTGTAAATGAAAATCATTTACATAGTTATAAAGAAAACTAACACAAAGGAGTCCTCACCCAGACCATTTCTCCATGATAAAAATACCTAAAATCATGATACATATAAAAAATTTAGTTCATGAGAGCTTCCTCTCTACCCTGTTCTTTGAAGTGATTTTTTTATTAACTACTTATCAACCAAATGCCACTGATTGTTTTCTTTGTTGTACTTTACTTTTTGACCCATCAAGCAAAGTTTGTTAGGGTAATAGAATGGACTCTCTGGAGGTTGACCATTTCTAGTTGCTACAATTTTTTGGAAAAAAGCCATAGTTTTCCTAATTTAATCCTTTTGCTTTGTTTTAGGATCTTTAAGCTGGCCTGTCAGCCAATTAGAGCAGATACTCTCCATTATATCAGCTAAAACCACAGGCCATTATATAATAACAAACGTAGGCAATACAGAACTGGACAGGCTGAGAACAGGAAGCAGTCACCCTTTGTCAAGCCTCTATCAAGTCCCAAAAAATACTTCAAAATAATTTTGACCTAATAAGCAGTCACCTGCACTAAGTGGTCGCGGTCATTATTTGCGAAGTGCCAATGGGTCTTTCACTATTGTCTCGACCTGTATTATATTTTCACACAGTGACAGTTACTTTTACGTACAGTTTCAAATAATGTAATGCACGAGGTAAAAAAAATCCTTGTTTATTAAAACATGAATTTGAGATCAAATGTATTTTCAGTGATTATTGTTTTTTCTTGCAACCTTTAATAGGTGTTTACCCTTCATTAAGCTTTTAGTTTTAAAGCCCCCAACAAATATTTCCCGTAATACTGTAATCTTGACCTATTTAAAGCAGTCATGTCCATTAAGTGGTCATGCCTCACCATTTTTTAAGTACCAATTTGTCTTTTTGTATTTCCTTGACCTGTATTAAATGGTCATGCAGTGTCAGTTACTTGTTCATACAGTTTCAAATAATGTAACACACAAGG
>Ga0126337_10002184_pt1 | contig 12305 bp, 8 predicted proteins | sample DipCmetagenome_FD_92527 | JGI IMG/M metagenome (GOLD analysis project Ga0126337, IMG submission 92527) | Coral microbial communities from La Bocana,Puerto Morelos, Mexico - Diploria C A metagenome | ecosystem: Host-associated > Invertebrates > Cnidaria > Coral | place: La Bocana,Puerto Morelos... | reverse complement strand
CTGGAAGGTTAAAAAATAAATGTGAGCCCTTCATACACCAGGTAATCACCACCCTTAAAAACAAACCCATATAATTCATAGTTGTTTATTTTCCAAAAACCACCCTTTACTCCTTATTGAAAAGTTTTTTTTTTACCCCCCCCCCCCCCTCGTCTCGTCCTACCCCTCTGAAAATTCTAATTAAGCGTCATACCTTTCTTTAATTCTTTTGGTCTTACAGAACACTGCCACCCCCAGGAAATTTCAATTCCTTCTTTGGGGGTGGGGGTATTTTCATGATTGTTCAACACTTGAATATGGGAGTCCCCACCTTGCCCCCTGTTGCTTAATAGCCATAACTTGAATGGTGGTGCATGATTTATTTTTGTGCTAATTGTTGTTTAGGTGAGAGTGAATGTGGCCCAAAATAACCTTGTGTTATTGATCTATCTGATGCGAATGGTGAAAGCACTGCTTGATAATCCAACATTGTACCTGGAAAAATATGTGAGTTTCAGTTTGGGTACTTTTCTTTAGAAAGAATTTTGTCTGATATTATAGCTTATACATGTAGACTGGTTGAAATGGTGAAGGTACCCGTTTTAAGGGTCTCGTGTGCTATGACGCACAATGATAGGTAACAGGCAACAACTGAGTTTCACTAGTTATAATATTATGATTTTGTTTTTATTTCGTCAGCTTCATGAGTTAATACCAGCAGTTATTACATGTATCGTGAGTAAACAACTCAGTCCAAATCCAGACACCGATAACCACTGGGCTCTTAGAGACTTTGGCTCAAGAGTTATTGCACAAGTTTGCAGGTGATTAAAATATATTTTCCAACTTAGATTACCGTGGCTAGCAATGGTAAAGATAGCCATAGATTACGAATACAATATTAGCAAACTTGCCAAGTAGAAAGACAAGTTGAAGTTAGAGTCTACTTTTGCAGACTGTTTAAATTTATGCAAGCTTGCTTAGGTTTTGAAAAGTGAATTAATTGTAATTTGTTATTGTCTGTCAGGTCTTTTAATTCCACTACAAATAATGTTCAAACAAGAGTGACTAAAACCTACTGCAAGGTGAGCTACAGGTGTAGGTTGTCCTAAAACACCTATGCTGTAATTGTTAAAGTGATAAAGAAATTACTGTAAGTGTTTGACAAATTATCCTCAAAATAAAGGGAATCTTCCATTTTAGTTCTAAGGTCATTTCAGTAGGCAAGAAAAACCTGAAGGTACCATTTGGCCCACCATTACATGACACTGAGTCAAAACTGTCAAAAACCACTTCCAAGGATCTTACTTATTAAAGATTGTTGATGATTTACAACTTATATCTAAAGTTTCATTTACAACCAATGGATAGTGAATTACCATTCAAAAACCATGGATCTTGCAAATGTTTGCAAAATCTCACAGGTCTCAAGTTTTAGTGGTTGTGTGTCTCGCAGTCTCGAATTTTAGGAAGCGCAGGCTAAGTCTTGAAGTTCAAGCTTCTTTGTTTGTTTTTTAAATGACACCGTGTGTTCATGCCTCAAACAATTTGAGGTCTTGGTCTCAAGAGTCAAAATGTCTTGGGCTCGCAAAGAAAAATAATAGTCTCTCCCTTTCGCAGTCAGGCACTTACCATTCACCCAATCTTTGTCATTCCTACAGGCATTGCACCAGGAAAAAGCTTCACTATCCACTCACTATGGAGCCATTACTGGGCTTGCAGAATTAGGGCAGGAGGTAGGAGAAAATAAATACAAAATGGTGTGCTTGTTTATTCAATTACTTACTCAATGTAGATGTCAGAGAAAGTTCAAGAGAATTAACAAGCTTACAAATCAAGTAAATTTGAATTCTGCCATGAAACTTTTTTGAGTGTTCCGTCTTGCTATGTAAACAAATAGTTTTTTTTTATAAACCAATGCCAACAGATCTCCTAAGTTACATGTAACATGGCCAGGCAGGCACATTGTCTAAGTAGACAGTGTCATGATTGGACACCCACCAATGTTGACCACATGGCAAAGGTGTCTCTTATATTGATACAATTTCTTAATTTTACTTGTATTTCACAACTAAGTTTGTTATTTGACAGGTTGTTAAAGTCTTTATCCTTTCAAGACTCAAGATTGAAAGTGCTTTGATCAAACAAGCACAGGAAGGTGTGGATCCGGTTGAAAAGAATGCTGCTGAGAATCTCAAGAATTTACTGCTGGTAAATCATATTATTGTTATTCACTATTAATTTTATACTTTACATCCAGGGCCAGGTTCTTCAAAGCCTAATTAAAAAAAAACCAGGATTAGCGAGGATTTTGATTTCAGTTTAAATTTGTAACCTTTCTGTGTGGTTTTCTGTTCATATTATTTGTCCTAAATTTGGAATTTAAATAATCTAAAAGTACACAGAATATGGGCAGTTAAAAAACCTACATTCTTCGGTTAACTTTTAATCCTGGGTTAGCATTAGCTGGCTTTCAAACAATTTGGCCTCGAAGATCACATTACCCACCCTTTTAACAATTGAGGCTAGAAGAAAAAGCTCTGTCCAAATTGTGTTAGTTATTTGTTATATTTATGTTAACATATCTGGATGTAATTATTGCAGCATAAACGATCTGATGTGTTGATTTTCCTTTCATTCTAGAAACACTGTCCTGGTGTGTTACTTAGGACCCGCCTGCCTCCAGATACTCCTGAACAGTATGAAAAAGATTTTGGTGCAATAGGCCATCTCCTTTGTACTAAAGTCTCACAGATGCGGCAAGCAATTAATGCTATAAAAAAGCCTTCTACATTGACAGTACGCACAGTGACTGGTGTGCTGACCCCAGGGGTTACTACACCTACCACACCCACTATCCCTGGGGTTAGTCCAGCAAAAGCTGTTACTCCAACCACTCCTAGTGCATTCACAATAGCATTACCTGGTTTAAAAGTGGGTTTACCCACCACCCCTAAGAGTTCTAACCCCACTACCCCCACCTCAGCAGGGCCTGCATCACTGGCAGGTTTAATGTCAACAGGATTGACAGGTACAAGCTCAGTAAAACAGGGCACAGCCAATCCAGGAACTCCAAAGACAACTGTGCCTGGTGTGACATCTACAAGTAACACAACACCTGGTGGTTCTGTCACATAAATTCAGGTTTATTGTATATAATTATGTAACTGTATAAAAAACTAATGAAACGTAAACTTGTTTTAACTGAACTTTTACTATTGTTCAGTGAAATAGGGACATGTACAAATCAACAGAAGACATTTACAAGAACAATTTGTCACTAGAAATGTCCACTGAATGAACACTGTAAACAACTTACATGAAGTTGAATGTGCATGAGTAATAAGAAGCAAAATCAGAGAATCACGTCACTCTTGTACTCTTTAACAATGTTTCCTTGCATGCTTTGAACCATACAATCCAGATTCAGGGTGTTACTGAATTTGTGAAGAGTTGATTAAGGTTTGAATAAAAATCCTACAAGTCATGTTGCTGGAACATTGCTCTTAATGAAAACCTAGTTTATGAAAACACAGGGGTCATTTTACTTTATAAGGTTGGATGTCTGAAATATACTGAAATATAATTTCATTTTTCTTATATACAGAGATTAACTTCCCACTGAAAAACTTAGGCATGGACTAATAAATTATTATAGAATACTACAATGACCTTAACCTTTGCTCACACAGTTTGCTGTTGGTGACAATTTATCTCATCCCAGATCTCTTGTGGGTGACGCTTTGTCCACAAGAGATCTGGGAACGGGATAAGACAACAAATACTTTCTCAAGAAAGACTAGAATATCTTGGAATGCTTGAACCAAAGTATTCAAATCTTAACATTCTCTTTAAAATGGGTCGAGGCACATGACTGTGAGGAATGGAGCAGGGAGAAATAAAATGTTTGTTCCAGTTAAAGTCTTTGTCATGATGGAGGCTTGTTGCTGACTGGCTCCGTTGTCTTGTTGCCGATGGTATGTGCGCTCCAACTAAATGGCTTTTGTTAAATCTAGTCTTCGCTTCAGGCCATGCAACTTCACCTGTTTAAATAAATGACATATAAAGTCTGAGTTAATTTTACCATTTTACAGGGAATGCTATTTGAGTCCATTTAACTACTGTTTTATAATCCATCAGCTATTTTCGCTTGTGCACATTTGGTTTAAATGCATCCTGGCCAAATATACCCCACCTACAACTGAGGAATATCCAAGTGATGTTACCCAATTTTAAAAATGCACTTCTTGCAAAAAAGATGTGAAGGACAATAAACACAATGGCCTCCATTTGATATGAAATTATGTTTGGATATTTGTTCCTCAAAGCAGACAGTTTTCCTCAAGCTACATTCCTTGGAAAACTATTTGCTTTTTGGAACAGATAATGTCCGAGGATATGAGCATACATGTATTTTTGCATCAAACGGAGACTAGTGTTTATATATGCTTTGACTTCTATATGCCACAACTTTCTATGCATTGCTTGTTTACAATAAATTTAAAACCTATTGTCTCTACATATTGCTAGATATATTGGAACAAAAATGTTACTTGTTTGAAACTTGAGTCAAATTCACTTATGTTCTGAAATGTTTCTGCAAACAACTTAGTAATAATATAACCAGTAAAGTAATATGAGACCTTGAATCATTGTCTTAACTCTGTCAAGGTACTTGGGAGATATAACTTCAGGATCTGAGAAGGTCTTCACTGGGGTCACTGTGGAGGAACGAAGAAGACCACATTTAACCAAGCTTTAACCTGTGTAGGGTGATGAGTTTCACCTCTACATGTGCTTTCCTTACATTTTAAGGCAGACATGATGACTTTTAATTATCAACAAGACAGTACTCTCTTTGATGGACTATCCCAACAATAGGCAGAACACAATGCGAGTCAATACCTTCAGTTTTAGCAAAGAGGGTCTCATCTATAAAAGATGCCTTTGATACTGGCCTGTATGAATCACGTAACCTGAAAGACGCAAGAATTTTGGACACTTGGTAAATAAGTTGTGACTTAAGACCAGTGCCTAACTGGACCCTTCCCTTGCCATTAGATCCTGCAGTAGATTATTAACTTACGTTCTTTTGCTTGGAATAAATCTGACGTTTCTGGCATGAGTGAATATTCCATAACCATCCTTGCAGTGAAAGTATTGGATCCCCTTGTACAGACCACTTGTGTTACCAACTTGAAATACAATGATTAAAATAATGTAACAATATTAGTTTTCAACCATTGTTGTCAGTGGTCTAATGGTAACTATGTTGGCTCCTGTTTGTATTTTTGGTCAAGGCACTTTACTTTTTAATGCTAATTTAATGCTAAGGGTTTCCCTGTGACAGGCTAGCTTCCCAGGGAAGTAGGAAACAACCCTGGGGGGGGGGGTATTCCCAGAAAATTTGGGTAGGGGTGTACGGCCTGCTTCCAAAAACCCTTACCCTATTTATGACCAAAATCTTAGATTTTCCCTACCCTATTTATAACCTGACCAAAAATTTGATACCCTATTTGTGACCCAACTCTTCTTGTTGCTGGCTTTATCTAGCCTGCATAGCAGGCGTAAATGAGGTACAAGAAGGCAAACCGTGGACGGGAGAAGGGTGTGATGAAGAAGTAGCTTCTTTAAAAAAAAAAAACGAATTGAAGACTAGAGTGCAAAAATCAATACCCTTTTTATGACCAAAATGGCGGCCAAATGGCTAAAATCGATACCCAATCAAAAACCATACCCTTTGGGCCCGCACATACCTATATAGCCCATATAAGGGAGTACCCCCCCCTCTTGTAAAACAACCCTAGTTCATTCTGTTGATAAACCCAACGGAATGTATCCATTCTTTACGTTAGGTTGTATCCAAAATTAATTTGCCTTAGCTGTGCAGGAGGCCATCACAACAGAAAGAATTGATCGATACCAATCAAGGCATTTGAAAGGTGGTTTAAGCTTTTATTTTTGAGAAGACAATGAAGAGAAGATAATGCTGCCAGAAATCATACCCATCAACAGATCACCCTACGGAACAGAGAACCAAGTACTGTGCAAAATACCCCAGTATTTCGTTCTGTCCCGTTTATATCTCCCCAGTGAGTATAATCACTCTTATTGAGTGAAGTGAAACGATCAAAACCATAGTTAATAGAGGGGACCCCTCTATTAACTATGGCAAAACACGAAGGACTTCAATTTTAATCAAGTGCGAAACAAGGTTCTTGAAGGCCGTAAGATAACAATTGATCTTAGCATTGTTTCCTCAACTAGTAATTTCTGGGTTTAATACATCTATTTACAAGTTTATAAGGTTTATTCCAAAACGTTTTCTCGAAGCATTTACCTCTATTGTCCAACTCGATGCCAACGCATTCACCATCTTTAGCTACTAAGCCACCCGCATATCGAATCGTCCCGTTTTCGATTTCTCCGCGCCATCTTACTTGGATACGAGCCCCAGGGTTAATGTTGTGAAAGAAAACCATGGATCTATCGTCTACATCTTGCTTTCACGTAAACCTTTGGAGTGAAAAAAAATATGTAAATGACTAGAAAATTGGCGAAAAAACCGCAAACAAACACAGTTGGCGGGAGAACCGTGACATTCTATTCAGAATTCTGATTGGTTTAACTATGAAGAATTGAATGATTTTAACCAATCAACACTTATGTACGATTTCGAACGCGTTGCCATGGTAAACCCAAAAATCATAGTGACGAGCCGTATATTAGCAACACGGCAGACATCTTGGATTCAGTGAAGCTCCTTGACAAAGCTAAACAGAGTTAGATCTATAAACAACTATGGCTCTTCCTTTCCTCCCAGGACAAGTTTTCGACCGCAAGGTACGAGTTGAAATGACAGAAAGGATGTTTTGTTTTTTTATTTCTCACAGAACTTGTAATAAACCCGCCTAACTTCTGATCTTTCTCCACAGATTGGCAAAAATAAATTTCACAAATCACATCAATTCGATTATCTCAATGATGTATCAGTTTATGTCGGAGAAGCTAAAAGTGGAATCGGTAAGCTGTTAAACTTCGTTGTTTTCCTCGAAACAGTAATTTGTTTATCGAATATTTGAATTGTGTTAAAACCATTTTGCCCGGGTGACTGTTTCCCCTCAACCTGTTGTTCCTCCTTTTCTGATCACATCGTTCATATTCTCATATAAAAGATTATATCGTCTTGATTATGTTAGGTGGGGATCCATTACCAGGACAAAAGCTTAAACCAAGACACAGTGGTTATCCAAAAGGAATTGGTGGAGAGGCTCCAGCTTGGGTTGCATTTGACAGACAGGTACAGTTTAATAAAATGCTGAAGTGTTCCCGTAGGTGTCTTCCAGTCTCTCCATGTACATGTAAAGCCAATTTCAGCGACAACAAGTAATGCAATACACAACATTCTCAGACTGACAAGTAAAGAGGTCATGGATGTTGTGTGTGCTCTTGTAGAAAAGTCTGAGAAGTTACGTGCTCACATATCTGTTATTGAGGCAATTGGCAGAAAAATGAACCACCATCAGCAGGAAACTGTTAGACATCAGGGTATTTTATGTGGATATCACCAAGGTTTTGCTCATGCTGATATGATAACCAGCAGAGGTTCATGGAAAATCCTGTGCGACTTGGGATCGCAGGACAACACCTTGAAATTGTCAAGCAGGATACAATGGAATATAAGTTAATACCAGCGGGACTTTGATACCTTTGCTTTCACTGTGGTTAGTTGGTGTTGATTGCATAACTCGTGCCCAGGCATAGGAGACATTAACTTGAACACTGGACTTGCATGTGATCAAGTTGTCTGTCTTGAGCCCATAGGAAATTCATTACCACATCCTGTTGTCCAGAATGGTTTTTAATGAATTTCAGAGAATGTAATAATTTCTTTTGGCTGTGTGGTATAACAAAACAATTAATTACTAACCTCATGGAAAATAGTCTGTTGTGTTCTCCTTTAATACTTGCAGGCCGTCCATTGTAAATTTCTCTTTTAATATAGGAGATAGGAGATCCTTGATATATATTTTATAAGCATGAATTAAATATGATATCCAGTATGTATTGTGCAGTCTACATTTTGTGATGTCTTACATGAAGCAAAAAAAAAAAGAAAAAAAAAAAGTGTGAACTCTCAAGAGTGCACATTACAGACTGGAAATCTTAGGCTGGGATCATTATAGGTTTTTTGAAATACAGGTTTTGTGCTTTGATGCTTACTTCCAAGAAGCTGTGCATGAGAAACGTGAGGAGCAGTACAGGATAAGGAGGTATGCTATCTCTAGTCCTTGGCTAGAGCAGATGAGGAGGCTGGAGTCCAATATTTAGAAACCTATGGTGTCTTTTCTGATATCAATAAAACATTTCAAATTGCACTAGACAGATTTGAAGCTTTGAAGTGGCTCAGTTCTGACCAGTGAATTTTACTGTAAATAGACTGCAATGGCTTTGTACAACGTTTTGGATGTTACTAATTCATTGACAAGTTGCATCAAGAACACCTCCGTCCACTTTTGAATATGACACTCTGGATCTAATATGTCTTTTTTTTCCCTCAAGTCAATTGATGCTATATCCAGTAAGATATGAAGAATGGTTCAACAGTAGTGTGCTGTACTGCTCAGAGCGAAAAAGTGAAATTCCTCTCAGCTGACAGTATCTACTTTAAATCCATCTAATATCACAGTAATCAAGCATGAACCAATAAAACCAGTAATAAAAAAGATGAGAAATCAAAATTCAAAGAGTACAGCAAAATAATATAAAAAGGTCACAAACTATATGAGTTAAATAGTAGGGGACAACTTTACAAAGTGCTGCATGTCACTTATTAAGGTTACTGACAGATTGTGTCGTAACTTTGCAGACCTACCAATAGAATTATTCCATCACCAGAGTGCTTGGCATCCAAAATGTTGTATGAAACCACAATGCAGCTCGTCTTCCGATCCCCATGATGTGTGCAGCTTGTAGCTTTGCATATCATGCTCACCACTGCTTGCTTCTGTTGTGTCCTTTTTTGGGGTTCTTCCCATAGGATTTTTAAGCTAAAGAGAGACTGCTCATAGTCTTCATGTATATGTTACAGGTCAAAATTAAATTCCTTTTGTCTCTTAACCCTACTTATTCATTGATTATGAATAATTAGGGTTAGACGACAAAGGAAATTGAGAATCAAACCAGGTTAAAATAATTTTGACCTGAATGTAAATTTGACCGGCTGTAACATATACATAATGTTCAGGAATCTTAAAGAAGAGAAGATATTTTATGAGCATCATCTCATGCATGTATTGCTCAACACCAGAGTACAGTCAATTGCCAATAATCTTTATTTACTATTTGATTGGATTTCTTTACTTTAGATGCAAAATTTACTTTTATTTGGAGGATGACAGCATTCAGGTGATTGAGCCCAAAGTTGAAAATAGTGGAATTCCACAAGGTTTGTTTAATTTGTTCATTATATATTTTCAACTGACAACTGCGCAGTCCTTGTTAAGGAAAAACATACTCACTAGAAGAGGAGCATCAGCATGACTATTATACGCAGGCACAGGCTGGATCAAATTATGCTTGTGTGATATACTAATTAAAAATATGGTGGAAGTGTGAAGTACTTTTCAGTTGTGTAGGTCAATAAAGTACTCATCTACTCCAGCGACCTAAGCTATACATGTCTTACAAATTGTGTTGGTATTTACTAACAGGAACCCTGATTCGCCGTCATCGCATTCCACTTCCTCCTCCTAATGATGAAGAATTCTACACTGTGGAGAACTTCAATGTTGGTCAGGAGATCATGCTGTACTCACGCACCTTTAAAATCACTGTAAGTAATAATTAATATTTCAAAAATAAGATGAACTTGTATTTGAGGACTTGAAGTACAAAATAGTGAAAAATTTTATGTTTTCTTTTTCTGTGAATTTGATGTAAGATTTATTAAAAAGTTTGTTGATATTTTGACAGGGATGTGATGACTTCACTCACAATTTTCTCCGTAAACTTGGAGTTAGAATCAATAACCCAGAAAACATTCCAGGAGATCCATACACCGATCACCGCAAAAAGGTAACAGTACTAATTTTTATCTAATCTAAAAAATATTCCTAGTTGCTAAATGCTACGGAAGCCAGGTTAAGCTCCAGCCTGATGAGCTTGAATGCAGACTTTACCTTTACCTTACCTTTTTGCATTCTATTTTCTAGTTGGTTGAGAGTATGCAGCCTTTGCGACCGTATGAGAAAGAAGACACCCTGAAGCAGTTTCTGCAGTTTGATCGTAATGTACTGCGATTCTTCTGTGTTTGGGATGACTGTGACAGGTTAGTGAATTCTTGATTTAGCTGTAAGATTCTGTGTAATTTCATTAAATGCATTTTATTTTAACTTATTAACTTACAGTGCATTTTTAAAACAGTAGTTGTTATTTCATTCTTTATTCTTGAACTTTTTTCTCTCTGTTTTAGTATGTTTGGTGATACTCGTGAAATGGAATTACATTACTTCCTTGCTGATGACACTGTGGAGATCTGTGAACGCATTCCTAACAATAGTGGTAGAGATGCAGTACCTATGTTTCTGCGGCGGCAACAGCTACCGAAGGTATAATTTAGCTGCCCTTTAATAGAATTTAGCTTGTTGATTGAGTGAAAGGTTTGTTGGATTAAGAGATAAAACAAACTTTATTATTCTTTTGTTTTAGGAGCCTACATCACTGCGACAACCAGGAGAAATTACCGGCAGAACAGTGTTAAATGTGTTTGGACCCATGGGACATGGAGGAAGATGGATTCTTGACAGCTTGAAGGTTAATAACTGAATGATAAAAAAATAATTACAAAGAAATAAGCATGTGTTTCTTGTGTAACTCAAAATGGAATGTACAAAGACACAACAGAGAACTGATGCATTTCTGTATTTTGTTACTTTTCAGACTGGTGCAGTCCATACAGATTATTATCATGACAGTGACCTCACTATAGGCACTGTTCTCAATGTATGGGGCCGCAAATTCCGTATCTGTGACTGTGATGAGTTTACAAAAGAGTATTACAAGTCAAAATATGGGCTCCGTAAGTTATATCCTGCTAGTTTATTGTATTTGACAATTTGCTGTTTATCGTTGCTCAGGGGAAATAGCAAATCAAGAAAACTTTACAAGCGTTCAAGCATTTAAAACTGTTGACACATTTCGTCTCCCACAGAGGAATTTGAAAGTATCAAATACAAAGCAGACCCACAGCCTCTGCCACCACGAGAGATCCCTCCATACAATGGATTTGGCTCTGAAGAAGACTCGCTTGCCACATGCCTCAGCCTCAGGCCAAAGCCCACTCGAAGGGATTTCAAGAAGTTTATGGAAAAAGACAGGTTGGAAGAAACTAATGCCACCAGCCAGAATATACAAATACTATAATTGCGACTAAAATTACAGAAAGATTGAAAGTAAAATTTTCTATCTATCTTTGTGCTTACATCTGGAAGAAAGAAATATTTACTCCACTCAGTTTGTTTTATCTGAGTCAGAACTGGAGGTTTTTCCCCTCAGCTGCCTCAGTAGTTGATTCTATTTTGATTCATGCAAAGTCTAACTGTCAAACTTGGAAATTACTCTTCACATTTCTAGTATTTTGATATCAAAAAATTTTAGTGTTGATCTCAAATATCAATAACTTTGCTTGTTAACGCAATTAAGATACCTTACTCCTGGGAATGAAAATCAGAATTCTTGCAGTCACTGTTTATCAGTTGTTGACTTGGTTACCTCAGCATATTAACTGATGTTTTGTTATCTCTTGTAGACATGGTCTTGAAAGCAATGTTCTTCGGTTTGTTGCCCGTCTCGACACAACACGGCCCATTGACATGGACAGAAGGTGAGTTGACACAGACACAGTTGTGCAATGTCTTATGGCTTGTTCATAAACTCGCGCAGCAAAAAAAACCCTGATTACTAATGATTACTTACCTATTTAGCTGCTGTCAGGAAATAACCTACTCTGAGTGTGAGAGGTTTTTCTTGCACGGTTTCCGCTGTCCATCATGTCTCTTTTGAGAAATGACCAACAACGGAAACCGTGCAAGAAAATCACACTCATTGCTTCGCTTTGCAAGAACATCATTTGCATCGCCTCGCGGGAGGCGCAGTGGCCTCATGGTTAGTGAGCTCAACTCCGGATCAAGCGGTCCGGGTTTGAGCCCTGGCCGGAGACATTGTGTTGTGTTCTTGGGCAAGACACTCAACTCTCACAGTGCCTCTCTCCACCCAGGTGTATAAATGGGTACCGGCAAATTTAATGCTGGGGGTAACCCTGCGAT
>Ga0126337_10002183_pt1 | contig 12310 bp, 11 predicted proteins | sample DipCmetagenome_FD_92527 | JGI IMG/M metagenome (GOLD analysis project Ga0126337, IMG submission 92527) | Coral microbial communities from La Bocana,Puerto Morelos, Mexico - Diploria C A metagenome | ecosystem: Host-associated > Invertebrates > Cnidaria > Coral | place: La Bocana,Puerto Morelos... | reverse complement strand
TGGAAGTTTCTTATTTACTGCATTTTAGAAACAGGTTGCTGGTTGTATTATGGCAAAAAGTGCCCCTTATTAAGTCTAGTTAACGAATTACCTTTTAAAATCGGGGTAGTCCAGCCCGACTTTAGCAATACCCAGGGCTCTCCCGTGGCTTCTTATAGCATTACGTCACCGGTATGTAAGGCTTGGCTTTCCCATGATTCATTTCGGTGTGTATCGGCCATATTTCCGACGTTTCTTCGAGAGCATCTGATGCATTGTTTTTACGCAGGAACATCGGGCGAAGATTGGTTAAAAGTTCAAGCTTTACTCAGTTTATGATATCTTTCAAGGCCGAGGTTTCCAAACAGCGGCTTAGCTTCAGGAAATTGCTTTGACCAGGCTCTTGAGGAATCCCTCGACGCTCGTTCGACTTCAGTATGCCGCAGCAGTTTGGAAGCGCTGAAGAATATTCTTACGAATTTATGTGGTAGTCCGCCCTACTAGATCAGTCGGTAATTGCCTAAAGGACAATAGAAATCATGGCTACTGAAGCAGCTGAGGAAAGACTCAAACAACTCGAGAGTCTTTTCTCCCACGGCGGCAAAGAAAAAGGCTCTTACAGCGTAGAGACTTTATTAGACGTTTTGCTTCTCTTGTATGACGAATGTTGCAACTCCACTCTGCGGAGGGACAAGAATGTCAGTGAATTTATTGAGCATGGTAAGAAGAATTTTATAGCTGTAAGGAGGGAAGTCTTTACTGAGCTCTTACTAAGACTTGTCTCGATTTATTTACAGTCAAACCAGTTGCAACAAAAATAAAGGAACTTCGTCTCCGGCGAGAAGACTTTGATCCGTTGAATCTCATCGGAAAAGGAGCTTTCGGAGAGGTACAGGAAGTGTCATTTAGCTAAAATGCTCTTCTATAATCCTTTTTCGCGTGAAACTTTCCCCCATTCTCGTATATTCCTTTTCTAGGTTACCGTTGTTCGCATGAAGGCTAATGATAGAATATATGCAATGAAGACTCTAAACAAATGGGAGATGTTGAAAAGAGCTGAGGTAAGACTTGAAAGTCGAGTTCATTCATCTCTTCTATTGAAGCGTTGTTTTGTCTTTTTGGTTTGGTGCGATCCTTCCATTGGCTCCGCTTAGATCTTGTGGAAATTAGATGTGGTGAAATTGCATGGCTGATTGTAGCGTAGAAAAAGATATGGCATGTTAAGTTAGCTTGTTGAGCGAGTCGGTGTTGTCTTCTATGTTCGTTTACTAAGCGATTTTACCACTGATCAGATGTTGATTTTTCGACAAACTTTTCCTTTCGATTCTGTTTGCGGAAAAGGAGGTAAAGTTGAGTAGTTAAACGTGAAAGAATACGCAAAGACCGAAACAGGCTCTCATAGGTACAGATCCGACTGTATTAAAATTCTAGGTCTCCATTCTTATGGAATGCACACAGACGAATAAAAAATATGAAAACGTCGTGTCAAACTTATTTAACAACAGTTTACATAGCTCAAAATATGTGGCATTGTTTATTTTGTAAGATTTATTCATGATAATAAGTCGGTATTCTCTTTGTTTTATTTCGTTCGGCTGCATGATCTAGAAATGGCCATGCAGGTTCCGTACCCTGTTTGCGTAACTTCAGCATAGAATTCTTGTTCTGTCATTCGTGAAATTAGATCGACTTCTTTTGTGTGTGTGTGCAGAAATGTTAATGTGCAATTATTTCTGGACCCATAAGTTTGATAGCGGAATATAGGGTTAAAGAAATCGAAGATCGATCGAAGCAAACCTTTCGTTATAATCAAGTGTATACAAAATTATTACCTTCTAGTAACATTGTTCAAGTGAAATTCGCTTTTCTCTGAGTAGTAATTGGTTTGTATCAAATTCAATGATATTGGAACGACAGCTGGAATTATATTTTTCATGTTCTTTAGAAACATCATTTCCGCGTTAATGTACAGCGTTGTCCATTTCATGTACATTTCATGTAGATTTCTTGCACATAAGAGAAAGAGGCGATGATAGGTCAAGTTGAAACAAGACTGTGTTCCATTTGGACTATAATATTTCTTGTTGAGAGGACATCCATAGTGGATGTAAAATATCTTGACATGAAATGTTATCCAAAGCCCTTTTCAAGTAGGAGCTGGCAGAAGTATAAACCACTCACATCATTTTCTGGGAGAGTAACTTCAGTGTTTAACTACTTATCGCTGTGATTCTTTGTCCTGTGAAAGTTATACCCAGCTATAGACATAGGTGATTTGCTATAGCAATATTTTGACCTGCTGTCTGGGAAATAAGAGATTATGTTCCACTCGGCATGATTCCCAGATTGAAACCTTGATCACAATCAACTTCATGTTTTCTATTGAGTAAACAACGCAAGATTGCAAGATCAACTTTGATGGCTTTTCAGATTTTAATGATTTCAATTTCCTGCTTCTTTGTTACTACAGATTAGGGAAAGTTTTTTCTGGTATTTGCTTATTGTGTTCAAGTTCAAATATTCAAAATATTAATTTCTGGTTTGTTCTTATCTTGAGGCTTCTCTTATATTTAGGTTACACAACCTGGCTGTATTTAAAAGATAGATTTTTATCTTCAACACCATCAGATGTTTATTTAACAAACATAGTTTTGATAAGAATCCATTGTGGTGTTACTTACAAGGTGTTAGATTTTTTTAATAATAATTAAGATCAACAAGGACCTTGTAATGAAAATATGTAAGTTCATGAAGTAGTTATTGAAGATATTTTACAGGAATAGTGTGGGTTATTATTATGATTATTATCACACTTGCGGAAATTAACTTAAAGTGTATCAAGTTGATCATATCGCTGTTAAAACCAGTATTAGATCCCCTAGATTATACAATTCATGGTTATAAGAAATGATTATAATGCTTTAAGTACAGAGATAGTGTATTTTTTTATTCCTGTGTTCAATTGCTTCATCAGTAAGCAACCAGAGTCTCCCATTCCAAATATAATTTACAGAAGATCAATAAGGGTGTTAAAGACAGGAGATTTATGTTATGTACACAAAACTGGAATGGTTTCAATTCCCTTCATTTAGAGGATTCATGTAAAATGTTTTCTACTCCAATGCCAATCAAAAGTATCTTATGCTGTAAACTGTTTTGCCTTTTCATATGGTGATTATGTAACATGATTAACTAATTATTACTTAATTAGTGTCTGTAGCACATGTGATAACTTTGATAGCAAACATCTTGAACACAATTTGGCAACAACATTAGCTTAGGACTAGGTTTTCGCTATTATTGGTTACTTCGATATTGGAGACCAAAAAATTATACTCTACAGTTTTGCTACCTACTTAGCACTTCCATGTTAATGCATGTGATATCTTTGTAATGTTTACTGGGCAAATAATTGTAAATATCCTTTTGCCATATTTACATCCCTGACACTGCTACGATCAGATCATTGATCCATGTGTTCTACCTTGCCTATAATCTGCCAGGGTCCGAAATTGCGCTTTCCCAAAAATTTTGCACTGACGACCAGAATTTCACAACTGGTTGCCAGCAGGTGATTAACTACATTTTTTCATGTCACAATAATTACACAAACAATAGTTTTGATTTTCTGATCAAAATAAAATTCAAAGCCTCCCATCAATTGGTCACTTCCTTTTTACCTTTCTGTTGCTTTAGAAGAATAAAACCAATTTCTTTTTATTATAAATCTACCACAATGTTTTTCAGCTACGAACAGTGTGAAGCTTCGCTGCCATGTTTTATCAGTGGTTTCCCATAGCACACATATTGCGAGCGCAAGAGGCTCCATGCGTTCTTTCGCCATGAGTATTTATTCAGGCGATGTGGTGTCCAAAGATGTTCTGAAATCTTTCCGTAATTTATTACAAGATGGAGATCGAACATCCACGAAGGAATTAGTTGAAGATTTAGATATTCTCTTGGCATCAAAAGGTGGCAATGTAGATATGTCAAAGTAGTCAAAAGATGATTTCAGCACTGGTTTGATTCCTGATTACATTGATTGCAAATATTTTGCCAGCAAGCCCATGGTGACCAATAATTTTGGCTTGTGTTTCACTGCAAAGGAAAAGTTTTACAGACACTTTTTGGCGACCCCATTTTTCCATTTGGCGACTGAAAAAAAATTTCGGTCACCAGTTGGTGCCTGCCGAAAAAATTTAATTTCAGACCCTGTCTGCTCACCCACTTTTACACAGTCAGTGGAGTCAGAAATAAAATCTCTGATATAGTATTAGTAGCCACTTAAATTCACCAGTCTGGTCACTTGTGACACACCAGTATATCTAACAATTGTTAATTCCTGATCTGAAGTAAGATAAGTTGCTTAGAATTATGGAATAATTATGTTAGCATGGTAACAACGGAAACTTTTTTGGAAAAATTATTCAGTTAGTGAAACAGTTATTTGTAAAGGCTTTAGTGCTGATAAAAAGTTTAAAACTACCCTATAATTTACAAACAGTTCATGTTGTGCACTTTGAGAAGCTTGTTGCTTGTCATGACAACAAGAAGAGTCATTACGTAACTATGAATTTCTCACAGTGGCACTATTGTGGATTCTAGCTAGTTGATAAATCTATATATAGGTTTGTATATGGCAAACATTGTGCATAATGCCATGGTGAGTATTTTGAAGTTTCTGTTAGCCACAGAAGAGCTAAGCTTTTTAATTTTGTTTTGTACTTAATTAATATATGTAGCCTCAGGATAGCAAGTAATTACCCAGACTTGATAAGACTTTGAAGTTCGGTCTGATGCACAATAACGCTTTCCTTTGTTATTGTTCCATTTAGCATATTTTCTAATCTGTGCTTTCCACTCACAATGCCAGGTTGTTTCCGTGTGATCTTTGCTTCATTGACTAGTTTTGAAAATTGGATTATTTTTAGAATTACAGACTTTTTTTTGTAATACAATCTTAAAAATTTGATAGACGCCATAAATTTCATTAAGTCAATCTTTGTTGCATTTAGGTTTGTTTAAATCATTCAATGCCGAAAGTCAATACTAAAGGGCTACTTGATGCTGGGCACCTGACAAAATGACTGGCTCTTATGATGATATCCCCCCTGGTTTTACTATCTACATGTAGCACAGTGGTTTGCTTGTAAGGAAGTTCAGTTCAAAAAGTTTTGCTAGCCTGTCTAAACCAGAGTCCTTCCTGCTGAAAATGTTTATGAAATCCCTGCAATACTTTTTGTCGATATTACCAGTAATTATATGAATCATTGTAAGATTCTCATTAATTATTTTATTGTTTTGTGTTTCTAGAAACAAAAGTACATGTATTAACTCCGTGATCTGTACCTTGACTTCTTTACCTTTCTTGTGCAGACCCCAAGAATAAGCAGAGTGTTAATTATGCTTTCATTTGCTCATTACTTTTAAGACTGCGTGCTTCAAAGAGGAAAGAGATGTCCTCGTGTATGGAGACAAGAGATGGATCACAACTTTACATTACGCTTTTCAAGATGCTGATTACTTGGTAAGGAGTTGCTGCCTCTTGGAAATTAAGAGCTGTGGTGTTTCAATGATTGGATTTAAAGCTTTCGTGTTTGTACGCCTTCCAGTATCACTGATTTGTGCTCTTTGCCAAGACACTTAAATGTACAGTGCTACTTTATACCCTCGACTTTAAAGGGGTAGCAGCTAATGGCGGGAAACTTAAATGAAACATTGGGTCAACCTTTGATTTGCTAGCACCCTATCCATTGGAAATCTTTGGGAATCTTTGGATCTTTTTGGAAAATGGTCAGATAATATTCAGAAACATTTCTTTGACTTTCTGGCTTGTAGTGCTTATCATAAAATATATTTTTCAACACTCAAAAAGAAATTTCATATCTCTGCACAGCCATGTAAATATACTCTGTATATTTTGAAGGTACGTTTTGTATACAATCTTAAAGTATTTAAGAGGTTGCTATAAATATGTTTTAACAGTGGCTTTTTTTGTAATTCTCTTACAGTATTTTGTAATGGATTATTATAGTGGAGGTGATCTTTTGACACTCTTAAGTAAATATGAAGATCATTTACCAGAGGAAATGGCCAAGTTTTATCTGGCTGAGGTGGTGCTAGCTGTCAATTCAATCCATAAAATGGACTATGTGCACAGGTTTGGAAAAAATAATGGAACATAAAAGAATCCTGTCTAGACCAAGTGCCGGTGTCACTCAGTCTGTCTAAGAGCTCTTTCCTATTTGTGGTTCATGCATATAAATAATTGATACAAGTTGCTCATTTAAAACATCGAGTGTCAATATTAAAATAATATTAATAATAATACTGGTTGTTTCTGTACAATTATAGTCATGATTATTTCTAGCATAATTACAATTTGTCATTAATAGCAAATATACTAGATGTTTAATTTGTCTAGCATCGCTTGTCAGATAATATAACAGAAGAAGAGCACGAAGAAAGGAGAAAAAAAAAGCGATAATTTTTAAACAAAAAAAGAAACAAAACTTTGTTTTGCCAGTTTCAGGACTAGGTGTACATGTATTATTATTATTATGAAAATAAACATATAGTTTACTAGTTAAATTCCACATACTAACGTGTATGTCCTGGGATAAAGCAAAGAAAGAACTAAACATACTCAACTCGCTTCTCTGGCCTTAGCACAATAAAACTTAATCCAAAACTCTGTTTCCTTGTAAATTTTTAGCTGGTAAAATTAGCCAGCTGCCAGCTCTTGACTTCATCCAGTCTGTACACTGCTATTTAAGAAGACCACACTCGTATATATTTCTGTTTTTTTTTTTTTTGACAGGGATGTTAAGCCAGACAATGTTCTTCTGGATGTTAGTGGGCACATCAGATTGGCAGACTTTGGTTCTTGTTCAAAGCTTGGGAAAAATGGCACCGTATGTAGATCTGTACTTAAACAGAAATAAGTTTTTAATTAACTTGTTTCACAGCTGTTAAAACATGGTAACCAAGGGGCAAAGGGGAGTAAATTCTAGCATGTTATTGATCTTTTCACAGGTAAGGTCATCAGTTGCTGTGGGTACCCCTGACTACATCTCTCCTGAAATCCTGCAGGTATGTATTGTCTACAACTACTCTTGGACTACAGTGTTCTGGGTGAGAGCATTTTAAGAAGCGGTCCTGCCCATCTTGGAATGCCTGTTGAATAGCACCTACAGTGAAAAAATTACAAAATCTCTCTATATTTACATTTATTAATTTTTATAAACTTGGTGCATCTACTATACTGGAACCCTACCTTACTGCAACCCTGTTCATACGGCCACCTTGTTATTACAGCCACTTTGTTTTTGTCCAAACGAAAGCTTAGTCTGTTATTTGTTATGTAAAGAACCCTGTAATACAGCTGCCTCATTAATATGGCCAGATTTGTGTATCCTGTAGGTGGATGGATTGATGGGGTTCCACTGTAATTGGACAATTTTTTTCTTGAGCAAGCTTGGAACTTATTAAGGTTACGTGAACCCTTTGAATGCAAACTCTTAAGGGAACCATAAAGTAGTTTGAGATTATAAGGGCCAGAGATAGCTGATAGTAAATGACTTTCTGCAGAAGTTGGGATCTGATTTAAGTTTCAGATAGTGGGGAATTTGAGATAAGTTTGATATGAAATTGTGAAGTTCAACAATGATTTCAAATCTGTTTAGGTGCATCATGTGTGGTGTAATTTTAAGGTGATTTGACACTGAGGCCTTGTGGTCTAAATCTATCCTGAACTGCAGTACTGATTATGCTTTAGAATCCCGATTAATTTTTAAAACTTGTGTTCTGTCCACAGGCCATGGAGGACGGGAGAGGGAAATATGGTGTTGAATGTGATTGGTGGTCATTGGGTGTCTGTATGTACGAGATGCTTTTTGGTGAAACACCTTTTTATGCAGAATCACTGGTGGAAACATACAGCAAAATTATGAGCCACACTGTAAGTTGTAAAAGATTAAATTTTGGTTCTCTTTACTAGTTATTACACATATCCATAAAGATCATTTTTGAGAATTTGGTAGTAGATCACAATTAGAGGAACTCTCTATGTGTTTTGTGTGCATACATATGCATGTACCAAACTAAAATTTGTATTATACATTTGTGGACCTGCCTGCCTGCTCTTTTTAACTCTCTAGTTATTTCTGGTAGCCAGGTCCCTAACTGCATTGTGTAGTAAATTTGTAGAAATGGTTTTGTTTAAACAAGGAGAAACAAGACTTCTTGTTGTTGTTACATGTGAACTAACAATTTTGCACAAGGGTAATATTTGTACCAGTAAAAGAGTGTTTAATTTTGTGATACTCTTTTATAGATTCTTTGTACATATTTTTAACTTTTTAATAATTTCACATTCAAGAATCATGGTTTTGATTGAAACTAGATATTGTTAGTACATTTCAATTCCTATATTGCATTTAATTGTAATGAACTTGTTTGGGGGTAAGACCACTTTTATTAAAACATTCTCATTTTCTATTATGGGTTATTTTATTACAGGGCAAGTTCAATTTTCCTTCTGATGTAGAAGTATCCAATAATGCGAGGGATCTAATGCAGAGGTTAGTTCAACTCTACAAAGTTTAAAGTCTAGTTTTCATTACATGTAACATCAGGGTCGTAGTTGGAGCTGTAGGAACATTTATGGTAGTGAAGACAATAAAATTGGAGTCACAAGCTCCCCAGGGGGAGTGGAAACTGCTAGTCACTCAATGCTACAGAAATTGGAGATGCAGTAAGTGTTATCCTGATTGGCTACAAGGCTTAAATGCATGCAATGTAATACCGTTTTTTTCTCTAGTATATGAGCCTTCCTTGGTTTTGACCACCCACCTCCTCTCTATAAAATAATTACTGATGGCATTGAACTAAATTCTGTCTGGTTGTGTCTTCAGACTTTGCTGTAAAATGGAGCAACGCCTGGGTCAAAATGGAATTGACGACTTTCGAAATCATCCTTTCTTTGAGGGAATTGATTGGGACAACCTTGGTGATAGTAAGTTATTATGGAAGAATATTTTCATTGGCAGCATATCATGTTTAGTTTTATTTTGAGACATGGTTGATTGGCAGAATGGTATTGTGATAATTAGGTTGTGTTTGATAGTTGAGACTGGCTATTTAAACTGCAATCAGTCAGTCAGTTTCATACTTACAGAACGCCTTAAATAATGCCACCCTGTCAATACAGCCAGATTGTTGAGGTCTGTTGGTTACTGGATTAACATGGTTCCACTGAACTTTTTGGCTTAGTTAAGTTTCTGAATCAGTTGATTTATTGTTGACTTGTTTCAGCTGTCGCTCCTTACATTCCTGAGGTCAGCAGTCCATCAGACACTTCAAATTTTGATGTGGACATTGATGACTCAAGAGCAAATGTATGTGCAGAGAACTTTCTTCTATTTTGTTAGGACATGATGTAAATGCTAAAAAAAATTACCTGCGTGTAGGAGGATTCACGACTGACTTAAGATTTTGTCATACAAGTGGACAGGGTAGTTTTTCAGTTGGAATCTCTGCGGGTTTCTGTGATCAATTGTTTAAGGTTTTCAAGTTTTATAGGACACATGAGTTTAAACTTATCACTTACTATACTTTTGTTGTAGGATGCTGGGAGACCATCCTCCGTGTCTCCTTTCACTGGACATCATTTGCCATTTATTGGATTTTCATTTACTGAGAACAGGTGAAACAAATGAAGACACAAATGAATAAATAAGTAAAATAAAATGAAACAAATTGGAAATGACTAGTGCCACACAATATTCCTGTATCAATTAGAATTTAGGAGTGTGGGAGTTTTTTGGAAGTATGATTCTGTTTAGGGCAGAAAAGTTTAAAATGACTGTGGAGGTTTCAAACACTGCATCATCTATCATCCTTCTTTCGCTTCTCTCAGCTAAATAGAAAACATCATTTATGGTGGAATCCTGTATTATTGAGCCTTTGATATTTTAAACCAAAATTTCATTCCCCTCAGCTCAGAGAAACACTAATTTTACCCCTGAACTCTCAAACTACATGTAGCCATTTTTTTCAAACCAATTTTTGGTTCCCTTGGAGGTTAAAAAAATTTGGATTTCATTGCAATAATGCAATACAAGGTAAAGTTAATACCAAAAAGGAACACAAACTTATACATATTTTTCTTGCGCTCTAGCCGTCTGTCCGACAGAGCTAACACTGTAGTCAAGGAAGCTGGAGATATCACTTTGGAACCTGTTGCCAACAATGGTAAATACTTAAATACTCTCGACAAATAGCACATTCTCTCCTGCCCTTTAAGTGATACTTGTATTCCAACAGTGAAGTTTCAAAATTTTGTGAGCTGTCAAGATTTAATGTGTCTATGATTTGTCTCTAGGAATCTTCTCTGAAATTCACACCTTTGCCAAACATACTCATTTTTAAACATGAGATTCATGGTTTTCATATCTGCAATGATGCTTTTCTGATATGTTGTTACATGTAGCTGTACTTGAAAGGGCTTACACTTGTGACATTGACCAACTGACACAAAAAAGTACATTCAGCAATTTTGAAACAAACAATATACAGTGTAGTTGCTGATTTGAGAAAAAAACGACATGTAGTCAAGATTTTTGACCAAGGAGTCAAAACATGGTTTGACTTAATGGGGAAAAGAATATTTTGAACATTGAGTCCAAACATTCTTCACCCATTGAGACAAAATATCCTTGATATGTATGTTCCTCCATTGTATATAAGATATTCCTGGCAGTAATTTAACTGGATATGAAAATCTGTTTAGTTCCCAGCTCTCTATCTGTTGAAGCTTATGAAAGAAGAATACAAAGACTTGAGAGAGAAAAAACAGAACTGGTCAGGAAGCTGCAAGGTGTGTTGGTCAAATCATTATTTTTCCACAACATTAGAAAACTTCTGTAGTAACTGAAACAGTAAAGTACAGTCTTGTTACTTTGATACAAGTGGTCACTTCTCACTGTTTGGTTCATGTACTAGATTATTCTCAATCAAAAATTACAGGCTGTTTTCACTAGGGATGGAGTTGCAGTTTTAAGAACACTGATAACCTACCTGTAAATCCGAAGCATAAGCAGAGTCATTGGCGGAACCAGTGAGAAGAATAAGAATGTTTCCATTTTTGTCCAATTCCGTTTATGACGTGTGTCGTTTATGATCCAGTGAAGTTGAAATTGTCTGGCAAAGAAGTGGAAGAACCTAGTAATTGCGCTGCCTGGAACCAAGTGTTGTGATTGGCTTATTCTTTGGTTTCAGGTTACAATTTGACAATCGCTAGATGTTGAGCAACAGAGTCAAAAGTGAAATCTGTATTTTGCTTTCTACTTTTTGCATTTGATTTTCACTAGATTGTATCACTCTGTGCTTCATCTAAAGTCTAGGCTGTTTACTTGTTTCTTTTGATATGCCTGCTAAACTGCTAATGTACTCCACTGATGTAGAATCAACAAAAGCATTGCAAGACCAAGCACTGTCAGTTGATGGGCCCAAGAGTGACATGGTGGATACAGTGGAATTGAAGAGACTGAAAGACGAAATGACATCAATGAAGAAGAAAATTATGGGTGAGTAGAACTTTGGTGGTAGTTGTGTTTCCTGTTCAAGCAATGTGTTCTTGACTGTCCAATCTGACATGTCTTGAGCAGAATTTAAAGAAATGGAAACTTTCTTGTTTGTGATCATGATGCTTAGAAATCACTAATACTGGTAGCACAGGTTATCAGAGTGTTCCAGATAAGCAAGGGGTCTCGGGTCAAAAGCCCAACAAGATCAGCTACCCGACCCAACAAATTACTAGAAAACTTGTAACGATTTGGTGTTTTCAGTGGGAATTTACCATATTTATTCACTTATAAGGCACACCATTTTTTATGAGAATGTTCTCATACATGTTACTCAGGGAGAAATATAGAAACAACATCATTGGTATGACATCACGGAGTGAAATAAGCTCTTTATTTGGTATTATTTACAGTTACTCGAATGGCATCGCTGACGCAATTATGAGATGAAGAAATACAGTTAATAGGAGCTGCCTTGATCCTTAATTGTGCTTGATGTGTTCCTTCCTTTGTCCATTTGTTCATCATTATTGGCCATTTATTTGTTTTAACCTTGTTAATTTTTTTATTCATCTAAACCTCTATTCATCTTTCTAGTAACAGTCATTTAATAATCAGTGAAAGGGTTGGGTGCATGAGAAAAGATTCATATTATTTAATACATGCCTTGGCTCTTATTCACTTTGGTTTGAACCAACAGAGTATGAGGCTCAATCAGCAGATTTAGAAAAAGAACTGCAAGATGC
>Ga0126337_10002182_pt1:7500-12316 | contig 12316 bp, 22 predicted proteins | sample DipCmetagenome_FD_92527 | JGI IMG/M metagenome (GOLD analysis project Ga0126337, IMG submission 92527) | Coral microbial communities from La Bocana,Puerto Morelos, Mexico - Diploria C A metagenome | ecosystem: Host-associated > Invertebrates > Cnidaria > Coral | place: La... | reverse complement strand
CGATTTTTGCTCGCGACTCGCGTCAGCAATATCGCTTCATGCACAAGTGCAATTCCACGCTAAATACCCTCTCTTCGATAGCCAATCAGAGCGCGAGTTTACCTTCAGCTATGCGATTCTAATGAAAACCCCACTCCAATTAAAAACACCCGTCACTGCTTGTTGGATAGGTTTTTTTCTCATTCAAGATCATTTGATGTTATTTATAGAATTGTTCTTTTATCCAATTAAGGCAAACTTTTCACTCATATACATCCGACTGAAAATTTGAAAGAAAGAATAATCAAGATCATCATAACCTGGTCTGTAATAAATTAAGCAAAACGAAAATGGGAATGCAAGTAAGAACTATTAATTACTATTCAATGAAACTTTTCATACACTTTCACTTTCAATTGGAGACCTGAGCGTTCAGTGCACAACAACCTGCTACATAGAATATGACACACATATTTGTAAACCTGGAGCTTGTCCGATCATTTAAAAAAACGCGAGTGGCATATCGCTAGCAAGGTCCCAGTCTCGTAGTTGATCTAATGGGAAGATAATTTTGATTTCGGTAGAAGGAAATGTTTTGTTTTGTATTTCTTCTCCTACTTGAGCAGCCTCTCTGATTCCTCCACAACAACATCCAGAATTTCCAGGGGAAATAGGCATTGTAGGGGACGGCACAGAAAGGAAATCTTTCCCTTATCAGCAACGCACATGACTGCTCCTCTCGTCTTCTTATCGACTCCCTTAATGAGCTCATGCACAGTTTCCATCCTCTATTTCACACGCAGAAGAGATTCATCATGTATGAATATATTTTAACTGTGGAGAAAGATAAGAATTTATGGTTGATCATCGCAATTATACACAACTTGACACACATGGAAAAGGGGGTTTCTACGACACCCTCTGTGATTTTTGTGTTCACCGAAACTCGGCTCACAAGCGCACCTCATTGCCATGACAAAAATCACCGAGAGGTGTGCATAGAATCCCCCTTCTCCATGTGTGTGAATGCAAAACCGTGTTGCGTGGCTTTGTGGAATAAAATGGTCATAGATTTATTTGCAATTGAAGAAACAAACTATAGTAACACAAATGGGACATGGAAGGAAAGGCCCACTTAACCAGAGCCACATAAAGCCACAAATTCATGAATCAGAGAAAGAAAGAAAACTTTTAAGGACTGGAATCGGGCCCCAAGGTGAAAAAACTCAAATTGTTTTGGACAGGGACACAGTTAATCTTATGAAAAAAAATTGGACCCCCCACCGTTTTAGATATTTTATTGTCAGATTAAACTGAAAGGTGTATTGAGACTGTTGAGATGCCATCGAAAGATACCTGGTATTTTCCGTCAGAAGAAGACTTTAAAGACCGAGAAAAATTGTCAAATGGCGAAAAATAGGGTGCGAAATATACAAGCTCCATGAAGTGCAAGACCGAGGGAGAACCAAATACGGCCCATCAGTTGTGCTGAAACTGGAGCATGCCGGGGGGGGGGGGAATTTGCTAGCTTACATGATACAATACCGGAAGCAAACAAGTTTCATAAACAACCTTGATCAAGAAAAGATCAGAAAAAGGCGACATGTATTACGTTGTTATAAACATGCAAATTGTGTGAGTTTTTTTAAGACAACAAAGTGTGGTCTGATGCACAACTATGATTGTTTCTTGGGAAAACGCATCGCATGAGTGAGCGTGTTTATTTTTTTGTGTCAAAAAAAATGCTGACAGCAAAATCATTCACCCACAACATGCTAAAGTTTAGCACTCAGGAATGTGCTGAAACTAAAGCTGACTCAATCATGACATCAACAACTTCGCCTGTTATATCAGACACTGTTCACACACAGTGTTATAGCACTCTGAAAAAAAAGCTGAATGAGATTTATGGGACCAAGTATTGCATCAGTCTCAACCATCAGATTGTATTTGACCATGGCGTTTTCTACCCCCAGGCCCTTTACAATGACCTTGTATTTGAACTAACCCTTGCACCAGCTTCACAGGTGGTGAAAGGCTCTGACCCAAGCAAGCTGAAATACAAGCTGACCAACATCCAGCCCGAGTATGGAATGATCCGCAACCACACTCTGGCAGACAAGACACGCAGCGTTTACTCCAGCGGCAAAGAGTTTGCCTATGACCACATGACTTGTGCCAAAGTGGTGCCCTTGAAAAATAAGTGTCACGAGGATCAACTTCAAAGTCGACGCCTAAAGTCAAACAGTCAAAGAGTTTGCCTATGACCACATGACTTGTGCCAAAGTGGTGCCCTTGAAAAATAAGTGTCACGAGGATCAACTTCAAAGTCGACGCCTAAAGTCTAAAGTCAAAGCCATCCTCCTCTTGTTCGTAGAACTGTCTACTGTGGGCACCAGAGATTTAGAAAAATACGTATTCCCGGATCTGACAAAAGTCAGCATCACGATCAACATGGTGTACAACAACGGCATCAAAGGTAAGGACATGTGGGAAGAGGCCCACTGGAGGCACGCAACAGCGTGAAACATGGCTTTTCCGCCCACCACGCAGCAGTTCTCCAGCATCATGAAGCAGTTCCATGAAAATGTTGTGGCTATTGTGCTGTTTACACCCCTTTGACCAAGACCACAGAGGCGATTTTTGAAGAATACGCGGGAGAGCTTTTGCAGGATGACCTCAAGCAGCTGATTGTGAGGCTCAAAGAGATAAAGTTTTCTTACCTTGTTTTCTCTCTTCGCCACCCGTACAAAATTGAATTTTTTCATTAAAAAAAGAAAATGATAACAAATGGCGGCAGATGATGACATTAAAGCTATTCAAGAAGTCGTTCAGCTGCTCAAAACTGAGCCCTCAAATGTCCCAGGCCCCTCTCTTTGTCAGCCAGACATGCCATCCCTCCGAGAAGAGCTTGCAATTCTGGTTTGTACAGGCAAATCAAAGAAAGCCATCAACGTGCAGCTTACACATCAGGAGGTAAAGAGATTGCCACCTAAAGATGTTGAAAAGTACTACAAAAGGTGCGAGACCTATGTGGGTGCCAAGACCACTGAAACCTTAGGCAATAGCTTTATCTCGGTTTACACAAAGGGGGGATTAAAGATGTTGAAGCTCTGCAGAAGGATCTCAAAAGAGTTGTCTACACTTGTTGGAAGTCTTGCGTTGAGATGTGGGCGACTGCTCATGGTAGCCAACACGGCGCTCATCACAAGAAAACAAATCGATTTCAGTCGGTCTGTGCACACTGAGCAAGCTGCTGTGGACAATCAGCACCCTGCTTAGCACGCTGAGCATCCTGCTGAGGACCATGAGCACCCTGCTGAGCACTAATTGAATATTTGGTTGGTCTTTTTCAATGGATTTCAAAACACAACCACAACCAGAACTAGTAACTTCAAAAACCCGGGCCACTGCGCTGAAAAAGCTTAGCCCTTGCTGAGAAAAAAAACAGGCTCACAAAGAACAGGAAAAGGCTTTGAAAAACTCTATTTCCAGGGCTGAAAAAGCAGAATAAACAGCCAGAAGAGCTGAAGAAAAAGCCAAAAACGCTGAAGAAAATGATGTGGAAAGCCGTTTGAACACACTCAGTGGATTGGTATAATCAACATTTTTGTTTCACTTGTTGACATATATTACAAATGAAAAGAGATAAAAAAGGTTTTCAATCCTCCACCACCACCCCCGCCATCCCCTGTTGATACTGAGCCTCCTGCTCCTAAAAGAGGACCCTGCCTTATGGATTGATATTTGAAGATAAAAAAAAAGCGTACTTTATAGAATGTCTTACAATGATCATGGATGCTGCCACTCTGGCCGTCTTGGCCGCCGGCATTGGTTGGATTGCAAAAAAGATAGCGAAAGAGAACTTCACCGCTGACCCCAGCACCGATGTCATGAACTATGGAAAGTTCACCATTGTCATGGCCGGCAGCATCGTGCTAAAACAGTACCTCAAGGACCAGAAGATCCTCCCTAATTAGAAAAAAAAATGTTGTCATAAATGGTACATTCTGATTTCTTCCTCAAAGCCCTCACAACTGTTTCGTTATTATATTCTACCTACAAGATTAGATATTATAGCACTAGGGACTTCTCTGAAGCCATCAAATTAATTTGGTTGCCTGTTATCAAAATCGAAGCCTCTGATAACGAAGACTCTGATAACGAGGACTCTGATCTCGATAATTGAAAGTATGAAAGTAAATTTTTTCTAATAAATGGCAAGTATTGCGATTATGGTTGGTGGGGCTGTGTTGAACGTCGTGGCTTTCATCAGTGGCAATTATCTTGTGAGGGCCCTTCGCGGGGGTGACAAAGCTGCATTTGAAGAAAAAGTGCGTCATGATAAAGATCTTGAGGCGTATCAAGCGCCTTATGCCAAATACATGCAAGACCGCACCAAACTTCTTGACTGCATTGCGACAAACACACAGATAAAGGCAGAGGCCAAGCAGAACTTCACCAACACTGACTATGCCTTCAAACTCTTCAACCAAGCACACCCCAATGAACTAATGATACCCCCGACAGAACCCAAGTTTTCAGATTTCTATCAACCAAGCGAACAGCAAAAACAAGGCGAGCTTCTTTTTGTGGGCGGCAGGCACTCGCTCTCAGCTATGCACCTTTCCATTTTCTCTGAACAAAAGCAAAGGTTTGGTAATGGACGCCAAGCTTGCCAAATTTTACTACAGTCCCCAGGGCTACTGGAGAGGCATCACTGCCATCAAAAAATTAGCAGACACTGCAAATGTCTCTGAAGAAACTGCCAAGCTGTGGCTCATTAAACAGGCCCTCTGGCAGATCTTTCTCCCTGTAGCACACTTTCACCTCATTG
>Ga0126337_10002182_pt1:0-2500 | contig 12316 bp, 22 predicted proteins | sample DipCmetagenome_FD_92527 | JGI IMG/M metagenome (GOLD analysis project Ga0126337, IMG submission 92527) | Coral microbial communities from La Bocana,Puerto Morelos, Mexico - Diploria C A metagenome | ecosystem: Host-associated > Invertebrates > Cnidaria > Coral | place: La Bocana,Puerto... | reverse complement strand
GCGACGGTAAACCCACTGATCTCATGTCGCCAACGTGAATACGACAGGGGGGCAGCATACGCAGTCAATCTCGCCCCAATCTTAATCGCTTCCTGCGTTTAAGGATGTAGATATAATGGACCATGTTTGTAGCTACATATACGTAATGAAAATGATCAAGATAAAAAATACTTTCAGCTATTTCTTACTTTTGTTCGCGCACCAGGAAGCTTTAGAAAAAGAAATGATCGTGTTTGAATTAAAGGTGGGATTGGGAGAAGGTTGAAGTGTCCCCAAACACCAGAAACTGGCTTCATAACTAGACTTATTTCACAAAGGAAACAAATTTGATACTATGACGTCAAATGATATTAAATGTTTTATACTTTAAATATCAGGAAATGTGGATTTGGGAAGAAACACGCAGAATATGGCAATTCCTCTATGTCTACCTAACAACTGCCAGTGGAATGCAGCAACGGGCGAATACATTAAAACAGGGGAAAGGCGTTCGTCACTCTATATCATTGAAGAGGCACATCAGAAACTTCGCAATGTCAGAGGTAACAAATTTCTCATTGAAATCATCGCTCATCGCCAGTTTAGTGGAAAATGCACTTTGTGATCATGAGAGCACGTTGAGCATGATTTTAGATTTTGTTTTATACTTGCATCGAAAAGGTCTAATATTGCGAATGTTGCATTTCATAGATTTAACTCTATCCATGAATGCAATGCAGCTATTTATAAGTAATATTCTACTGTCTCGTTCTCTCATATTTTCTAGGTCCGGTGTGTGTGGTATCAATTGCTGGACCATACAGAAAGGGAAAATCTTACATTTTAAGCGAGGCATTTGGGCAGTCAGACGTTTTTCCTCTGGGGCATAATTTTGATCCAGAAACCATGGGAATCTGGATGTGGATTGTGCCACAGAAGATTCAGGTACGGTTTGCTAACTCAAAAACGTGCAAGATCGAAATTATTTAAGAATGAAAAAAATAGAAAAAATAGATACAATAAAGTTATTTGAAATTATATCGTTTCCCCTGCTGCCATGTACCCCACAGGTCAACATTTTCATTTGTATTCATTGGAAACTGATTATTTTTGCACACAGGTTTTTTGGCCTTCCATCCGAAAATGATGCAAGTGTTCAAAGCAAACTCATACCATACGATTGCAAGAATGCTGCACCTAAAAAGGCTAAAATACATCAGAACAACGAAACTGTAGCTTTTTCAAAACAGTTTTTTTTAAGAAAAATATTCAATTTCGTGTCTGGATGGATGGAAAACCAAGCCATGTTTTTGCCTTCTACTTTTTGCACTTTTTGCAATGTTTGACGTTCGATGACTATTAAGAGGCTGTCCCTATAAGAACCACCCACTCAATTTCGCATCAAAAATAATTTTGCCTGAAATTCTGACAAATGAAAGACTTAATCAAGTTTAGCATAGAAACAGGTTTGGTTTGATTCAAAGTTGTTTTATGGTCACGTTAGGAGCCAAACAATATTTTGTCCGGTCAGCGCCTGTCGCCACGTCTCCAAAAGCATAAAATTGGCATTTTTTGTGGTGCTCAAAAAAAATACTTGATTCGCAACATCTAGTATTGAATTTTATGTCATAAACTCATAAACCTCTCTAGTTTTTCAAGAGACCAACACTTCTTTTCTTTATTTAAGTGGCGAGACGAAATTAAGCAAATTGCTGGACACTATAAATCGCCATCGAATGATAGCTGGAAATGGCCTTCATCTAGAAGCTTATTTCTCAACTTTTGACCTAGTTGAGAACTCTGGTCTATACTGCCAAAAAGTGTAGTCCTTTGTCGAAAAAATGTGAAATAACCCCTGTACATTTTTGGTATTTCGAAAGTTATGGCCCTTTGTATCAGCAGCACTATCAGCATATTTGCGTGCACTTGCAACTTTCACACCGGCACTGAAATTGACCCATCTCGAGCAGATTTTATCATAAATACAGCTTACCTACTTCACAGCTCGGGTTAATCCTCAACTTCAGCCGTTTACCAAGCATTCACGTAAATAGGCAGGTATTCCCTTTGATCGAAACTTGAGTGCAAATTTTATCAAGTTTCAGCTTGTAAGCGAACAAAGCTCGCCAACTCCAGTCCCAATTTGTGCTAAATATCCTATCCACACACCTTATTAAAGCATGGTTTATTCGTGAATCAGACAACTTACCGTCCAAGAACTGAAAGGTTGAAGAAATCTTGCCATTTCGATCGTTGAAAGATGGCGTTTTGGTTGTGAGGCTGCTTCCAGGCAGGGGAGCAGGGATGGCGCTGTGGTGAGAGCGCTCGCCTCCCACCAATGTGTCCCGGGTTCGATTCCCGGACCCGGCGTCATATGTGGGTTGAGTTTGTTGTTGGTTCTGCTCCGAGAGGTTTTTCTCCGGGTACTCCGGTTTTCCCCTCTCCTCAAAAACCAACATTTCCAAATTCCAATTCTAGCTTGGAAAGTGTCCCCAATTAGCGCGAAAGTGCTAAATACATT
>Ga0126337_10002181_pt1 | contig 12318 bp, 5 predicted proteins | sample DipCmetagenome_FD_92527 | JGI IMG/M metagenome (GOLD analysis project Ga0126337, IMG submission 92527) | Coral microbial communities from La Bocana,Puerto Morelos, Mexico - Diploria C A metagenome | ecosystem: Host-associated > Invertebrates > Cnidaria > Coral | place: La Bocana,Puerto Morelos... | reverse complement strand
TATTTCACAATTGGATTATGAGCTCAAGATTCCTATGAGGCGATAATTGATTAGGCCGAAGACAGAATCAACTATCGCCTCATAGAAATCGAGAGTGAATAATCTAGTTGATGTGGTAGAATTTCAACTGAAATTTCCTTCAAATATATTATATATTTGGTCTTAGTATTAAACGTCACGCTTTCTAGAAAACTCGCGGGGACTGAATTTACAGTTGTGCACACAATTTCTTTTTAAACGTTCGAGCTTTTTTCAATTTCTGATCAAGAAACGGTAAATAACGTTCTTTCAAAGCTTCGGAGAAACAAGGCAACCTTCCAATTTTGTCGACCACACCAGGCCACTGCGCACGAATGGCTGAAAGCATACAATGGCTCAGCCAATCAGAGTACAACATTGGAATTAGTAAACTTGTAGAAACACAGAACTAGCGCGAGCTGTTTACGTAATGATGGCGCGAGAAAAGAGAATTTATAATGTTTTAATTTTTAAAGCTAACAAGTTGTTTTCTGTTCTTTCTCGCGGAATTTTCTTAAAGAAGTAGAAAACACGTTCTCTGTGTTCCTATGGAGTTCTGAAAGCACTCGTGGAAGTTTGGGAGAGTTCTTCGTTCACTATGCGGCTTACAGACACAAATATAGTGGTTTTCTATATTTTAAGGCTAAAGTAAAGTGACTGTTGGCCATATCAGGTAAAACGATCCAGCAAAACCATCCGGTAAAACCATCCGGTAAAATCATCAGGCAAAACCACTCAAAGAACTATCCTAGTTTGGGGAAGGGGGGCGGTATCGATACAGTTTCACGATGGGAAACCATAAAAGTTTTGCTTTGAATAATTAATTAGTCACCAGAGAATAACCAATCAGATTGTAGGATTTTTGTTGAATTCCGTCCGCTCAATCACGGAAAAAAAAGTAAGATAAATAGGCGTCTTGTTATACCTAATTTCCGTCTAATGTTAACAGATCATACCTTTTTCGAACGAAAATGGCAAAACTCCGTACCCGTTTTGAGATCACAATAGCTCAAAACCCTTGCTGTTTGAGTACTACACAACCAAAGCGGCCTATGCCAAACTAGCCTTCCCCTTACCCCTCTAAGCAACCATAGACCCCAGCACGACTTTATCTGTGATTCTGTAATTGCTGTAAAGTATTGCCACGAAATTCACTCATTTGTAACTAACTGTAACGTAGCTAGAGGGATCTTTCAGTAGGGTGCACGTGTAGTTCGAAAAGAAAATCTCTCTTCAGTCACTCAGTCGAGGGGTCGTAAATAATTCTGCTGACTAGTTCATTTCGCAGGAGAGCCTTCATTTGCCTGACCAACGTGAACAAAATGGCTGCAAAAGGGGTGAAGTCCTCTTTTTTAGTGCAGTAAATGATAAATTAAATAGATAAATCAAATACGTTTCAAATAACTCAAGTCCTAAAGACAGAAACATCGATATCAGAATAGTCCTCGATTCATAGTGGTAGTTATACAGGCCACGAAAGTTATAAAACGTAAAATAAAATGTGGATTTTTCTCATTTGATAGAAATAAAGTTTGTTATAGCTAGTAAAACGGGTATTAAATCACGTATTTGGGACTGAAAGTGGGTAAGAACTAAGGGGACTGGGAAATGGAATCAAGAAGCTCTCCTAAGTCAGGGATGGACCATTATTTTTTTAGGGAGTGTTGGGCAATTTTCTGGGGTATGAATGATTTTTCTCACTGGCCTTTTGTTCATGTTTTCTTGTTTTTTTGGTGGGGTCAAGAGCTTGTGCATGACCTGGATAGCGTAAAGCACTTGCATTAGTTTTGTTTTCATGGCTTTCCTTGCACTTTTTTAGCAGTTTTTGCTCTGCAGAAATTTATTTTTGGAAATTGTGCAATCGACACCAAAAAATGGTTTGGTCCTTAAGATGCATCTAAAGCAGGCTAGTCGACAATGTTTATTGGACATCACAATCTAAAAGGCCTTTGAATCAGTCCCGTTGGATAACAAACACCAGCACAGCACACCTTCGTAATGAAGGAGTGCCGTGTGCGCGGACTGTTAGGGAATTGTACAGGATTCCATCCCTAAATGAGAAAAAATAACGCTGATGCTCTCCCAATGCAGTGAATACCAGTCTGCTTAGGCTACCATCTCATTCATCAAAGTGCGCAAGATCTCTGAGATAAGAAGCCGATTGAAAAGGTCTCTAGAGTTGATCAGCACTTGGAAACGAGTTTGGTAATCAGACAGCAAGACAACGCATGTAAGATAAATTGGATTTATTGTCTACGTATGAAATATTCCTCTGCTGTCTAGCCTTCTAAACAATTTATAGTGTCATGGAGTTACGTACCTGTAACTAGAGTGGTGGACAAAATTCATTGAACGGTAATAAACTAACATGTTAGAGTGAACCCTTCTCGCACGTTTGTTTGATTTTCACCTTTTTTATATTACTCTATTGTTGATTACATTAGCTGCCACTCTGACAAACTGTGCTATCTAATTTTAAAGTGCATTGTTCTGCTAGGCCAATATGATAATTTATGTTAATGAGAAAAAATTCTTACAACAAATTTTTGAATTGTGGAAGTTTTACCCTTGGGGCGAGATTGAGTTTATTAATTTCTACATTATTTGATTCTACACTCAAACGGAGCTAAGTTTAATCCCGAGTGAATCTCGCCAGAAACAAATTAAACTGTTTTATAAAAGATACAAGCAATACAAGTCATACATTTTTTTGAAAAAACTAGTTGATATGTAAAATTACTTATTTTCATTTACGGATAGTTTACGTACCCGAAAATTATTTAAAAATATTCATTTGTATCGGAATGAGCGCCGCTGCTCTTTAGTGTAAAGAAAACGGGCTCATTTCTCCACCATGTTTTTCATTCAGCTCGACGCATTTCTTTAAGAACTCTTCTTTCGTTTTTCGATACAAATTCTCGTTTCCTCCCGGCAATACAACTCTCAAAAGTGTTATACTTGATACAATTATTCAGTAATAATATTAACACAAAAACTCACGTATCAATAATTGACCTTTTATGTTAGCGAAATGGCTGAAATAAGAGCGAAACAACACTGACTAGTACGCAAAACGCTCGAAAGTGGCATTAACAATCATATTGATTGAACTCATATTGATTATGGTATTAATGAGCAAATGACAGAGCATTTACTTTCGTTTTCCTAAGTGCACGCAATCTTTTGGCACGTTTGTAGCAACATGGCATAAGAAAGTGTCGTCGTCACTGACAGATAAAAATCTTGTTGCATAAATCCCCCCTTTAATTTAGAGGTTCCACGTTTTGAAGGTGGTTACTAATTAGCGCAAGTCCAGTTTTGTTCTTGCGTTCTCGACGACAAATGAAAAAACGTAATCAAATGGGCTCCACGTCAAAGGATTGAATGTAATTTTTTTAATGCAATTAAGTTTGAAACCAGCCAATTTCTAGAACTTCAATTACAAAATATAACGCGATTAAGAATGCTTCATCAACACAAAATGTCTGCTGTCTTGTTAACTGAAAAGCAGAGAAAAAAGTGAAAAAAAGTCATCACGAAAAGAACTAAACAAATATAATTACCGTGGGTCCAGACCATAATTTTAGACGTCACACAAGCACCCCTTCTGGGAAAAGCGCTGCGAAGAGCCCCAAATAGTGGCTGCGAACGGATCTCAAACGATAACTGATCCTTAGATAAATGCAATAACACAATTATCGGCCTGCGACGTGCCTTAATTATCTAACATCATCAAAATAACCCTGACAAGAAACATATAGTACGGAGAGTCAATTCGTGGCTTAAAAACAATTCCTGGTTATTATACATCTTTATATTTTTCTCACTGCCCAAATATACCAAAGAGCAAAAATATTTGGAAGTCTATTTCTGTTACATTGTATTGTCAATTCAAATTTATATACACGCTTGACACCGAGTGAATAGTGTTTTCATTGAAATATTCTATGTTCACCATTCTGAACAGGTATGCATTTTAAACCTCTGTCACTACTTCTAGTCTATAAGGTTTGAATTTACACGGGGAAAAACTATATTTTCCTGATTTCAAAAAATATAAAAACCATTCTCAGAACCATTACCGCTGTGGTACACATATTTGTAAAGAATATTATTGTCCTGCCATGTTGTTGTTGTTGTTGTTGTTGCAGCATGTTGTAGCATCTATCGAGGGACTTAATTTCGGCCCTGAACCCGAAGGGCTTCTGATGTCCACGATTGATAGGTGCTCAAATCTTCTGGTACTCTTGTTGGGTTCTCAGAACCACTGCCAGTCCTTGACCGTCTTGCTTTGCCGATGAATGCAAAGCGACGTACTTATAGATGAGATTGGAAATTTCTTTCGCCTGGAAAAGGAAGTCAACATAAAGAGGATCTTAGTCCCCACGTAAGTTAATCAACGACAACAAAATACTATTCCATGATTGGCGTTGTCAAATCTCACTTAAAATATAAATCAAGTCCACACAAGAACTTGAAGCTATAGGCTTAAAAAAAGATTGCTTAACATAATAGCGGCCTTTTCACGGTTAAATGGGTTGCAATGTAATTCTATATGTATGTGAGGCAATTCAGAACATCTCGCATCCTCATTGGATTACATCGTTATCGTTGTAAAGTAAACAACGCAAGTTAACCGGAAACAGGGCTATTAGCACGAGGAGAGGGAGATAACGTGACAAGCCCAAAAAGTGTACGTTTTAAATGCACTCGTACATACCTGGGATGTCTCCATACGGGTAACCTTCTGCATCATGGCATTTCCAATCTTCAGATCTAAGAATTGTCTCTTCTTATCAGATATTAACAGCCTGGTTGAGATAATACTCATAAAGGGCTCGCTCAACAGAGTTTGCTGTAATAAATTAACATCAAGTCAGATAAGTATGATCAAATCTGATCTGCATTATAACTACAATTATTGACAAATGTCTTGGAATAAACTTGTACTTTCGACGCTTTTTCACACAGCCAGACGCGAATACAACTGTACCTGCCTAGCTTCACCCCCTCTTCCCCCACCCTACATACAATGTGGAAAACTAGCGCCTGCAATTTCCACAGATTTTCAACATCCTATTGGGTGCGGAGGGGGAAAAGCAGTGCCCTTTTAAAATATTGCTTTTCCAAACTTCAGGTTTAAAACACAGATATTTTATTCCATTACAGATTAAATGATAAAACGTAACCCTTGCGTGATAACATCAAGTGTCAACATCAAGTGTTTTACTCTAGTTACTCCTCGCTTACCACTGTCACGTGACTCAAAAAATGGACTCCAGTTCTATTCACTGCTAAAATACAGTCTCCTGAAACAGCGGGGTTACTGCATTTCTGAAAAATAAAATGATGAATATACAATGAAATCAAAAACAAACATGCAAGAAGAAAACTCGAGAGATTGTGTTTGATCACATTTCCGAACCCCTCAAGTTTCTTGCAGCCCGTTGTGTTTCGAAGCCTCTTCCTGTTGATTCTAAATGTGGTGGAACACTCTCTCTTGTGTTTGATATACTACATGAAAAATTACATTGAAAAACCAGCTTGAAAAGGGGTTTCACAACTAGCCAAGAGCTGAAGAGTATTGCAAACAAAGCAGAATTAAACAAGGAGTTTCGAATAAGGAAGGGCATGCAAATGGCTGTTTGTACTAGCGCAAAGTACTGGCTAGTAGTCAGGTTGAGAACGTTAACTTAACGCATACAAGCCTCTTGAGCACTCGGTCACAATGCCTCCAAAAGACGATTTGTTCGATAATTTGAAACTTTAAGTCGTGTAATGACCTTGCATTGGTCAAAACTAACCTTTACTTCAAAGAAAGTTGATCCAAAATATGGCCATCTGGTAACAGTTTCTGCAACGAAAATGAGAAGCTCGTTTTATTATCGCTCACAAAGCACAATCCTTGTAATGCAGATGTTAGAAACAGCTTTTCTTTTATTGTCATTTTGCAAGATCTTTCTTTTTGCTAATTAAAGAACAGAGATCGCAAGCACAAAAGGTACGTTCAATAAAGCTACTAAAAGTTTTTACACACCAAGGAACCTCCGGCGTGACTGATGAGGAGAGAGTGTGTGACAGCTCCGGAAGTGATCTTGTATCAGAATCATCCACTGCTGCGGTCGTAACTTGTCGAGAATCCCTCTTGGTATCAGTGTCTCCACTTCAGAACTGAGTATAAACAAACCAAGTCACAGGTTTAGTTAGCTGATCGCTGTTTGGGATAGAAGTCAGTGGGGAGAGTATCCTGGCTCTCTCTTTCCTAATTGTCTGCTAAATTCCACCAGTGAGACAAATCAATTGGACACTGTGACTATAATCGAGTATCTTTAAAATGAACAAGGAGTTAAATGAGACCGTCTTATTAGCGTCTTTTTGGTACATTTATGGCAAGCTTCCGACCATAGTTATTAAAACACGATATATTAGACTTGTCGAATATAAGTAGTAACATGTATTTTACTGTGAAACTCAGGAAGCCGTGAACACAAGAAATACTTATCATTGTGTAGCAAAGTGTAAAAGCTAATGAGGTGTGAGAAAACTAAACCTCAAACATCAACGTTAATTAGTTTGTAGTTCTGAGGTTTCCTTGCGTTTCCTAATCGTTATTGTGATTGGTCAGTACACAATTGACTTGTCATAATCAAATCAAAGTGTTAGTTTTCAGAGTTTCACAATAAAACTGTCTCTTCCGACACAGACGTTAATAAGAAATCAGACATACTGGTTTGCATGAAGGATTGAGATATCACGAGCTCGATATTGAAGTGCCCCAAGTTCCGCAATCTGATTCTGAAACTGAACAACAAAGGAAACTGTAAGGCCTAGCTCACGTTAGCGACATAAGGACACCACGATATAACATGACATGAAATGACATGACATAATGGCATAACGAAATAATCGCTTATGTCAGTCGTGTGAACATTAGCATGAAAATATCAGGGTTTTTTTTTATGCCGTTATGTTCATGCAGTTATGTTGCTATCATGCTATTATGTCAGGTGTTCACACAGCAAACAAAACGACATAACGTCCTTCTTAGGTTGTTACGTTTATGTCGTTATATTGTTATGTCGCTAGTGTGAACTACGCTTCACATAACAAACAAAAACAGGATATTATAAAGGACGAATCAACAAAACTGATGCTCATATACACGTAAGGGTTATAATAAGCCTTTTTCACTCCTTCCATTTTCTACCGACGTCTCACATTTGACCTGAAAAACCATTCTGACGACGTACTTCGGCGAGGATCTGTGTGGAGGTTCTCACTGGTTGACTCTTGCACGCATAAATTCAAAACTAGATAAAAACCAATCGGAAGACACTACACGGAATACTACAGATTTACGTCATCAGTGTCACATTTTTCACGTCAAATCTTAAAGCAAAACATCTCGAGCAGAGGAAAAACTGAGCGTTCAAACTGAGAAATGTTAACACACATTTCTTGCCCGCAGAAAATTGACAAGAAGTAGATCAAATCACGTGAGAACAGAACTAAAGAAAACAGAGTATTCAAGGTGGTTACCTGAGCATCGCCAAATGATCGACCATGTGTTGCTAATAGATACCCCGCCATATAGTCTGGCAATACCTGCAAGAAATCATCAATTTACATAGCATTATCACAAACTGTTTTCTTATTCCAGACAGTGAAACATTCTAATGTCAAGAGGGGCGCTCTGTTGCTTTCATAATGTGTTTTACTTCGAATTCTAATTTGTCTATTCTTCATTTTCGTTTCACTGATAGCGCAGCCGTAAAGTACTTTTTGCTTTCCTGTGAAACACCAAGCCAAAAAAACAGTGTGTCAAAGACGAAAAAATGTCAGCATGACTGTAACAATATCACTAGACACGTTGTATGTTGCAGTAATTCGTATTTTGGCATTAATTCACGTTTTCACATCGCTCATCCTTTATATCCACGAAAAAGCCATCAGAACCTATAGGTTACAGTAACCTGTCTGATCGGTTTTTACCTGATGGTAGATGACGCTGACCAGCAGCTCATTGTCAAGTCTCAGGCCTTGTAGCCACAAGACGCGGCGGAAACACAAGCTGAAGGCAAATTCCTGTCTCTCCATAGAACTAACCACATCCATAATGTAATCTGTCGTTTGAACTGGCACCATCATTTTTTCTATAAAATACAAGAGAGAAGTTACAAAACAACACAACACAGGAACATAAATAAAGAGCTGGTTCTAATATTCAGCGTGGAAAGCAATCTTTATATTCGTAATAACTTTGGTTTTGTTTTTTATGACGGAAGTACCCCGAGGCGATTGCTTCGACGGTGACTCTGCTAGAAATAACAGATTAACAGACAGAAAAATCACGAGTACGATATGTTGACAGACTTACGTGCTTCTATGAAGGTGAAGAGTCCGTATTCTTTGTAATGACTCTCTGACGTCAAATCCATATCGTTACATACTTCCTTGATGACGTCAAAACCAGTCTAAAGAAAAACAGTTCACCAAGTAAGTAAATTAACCAAGTAAGTTCGTCTCAGTACTTTGCATGCGTGAGACGAAAAAACAGTCAGAAGTCAAAATCTGGTTTCTAAGAGCTCGATCAGCCCTATAAATGGCGAGTTTTGCGTGACGTTAGGAAGGGAAACAAGTGTAGCGTGATGTGCCAAATCAACGACTCCGACAGAAAGAACTAGTTACGCAGTAAACTAAAAAAATGTCGAAATCCTGGTTTGACCTTGTCCCAAACTGCTGTCAGGGGTCAGGGTTTGAAAAAAGTTGAATTCAAGCATGCTCTTCGGACAAGCAGCTCTCAAATTTTGTGTGCCCTGGACAGATTTTTTTTTAGTTGACATACGACTTTCCAGAGCCTTCAACCATCGGGCAAGTAAGAATGGAAAGTTATTTGCCCAGTAACAAACCCTCGTTCAGGACGACTGGGCGGCACATTTTTTCGAGCCCTGCTGCTGTCTAACGCTAGTCCTTAAACGGGTGCGTTCAGCGCAAATTAAAATACAAATGGATAACTACACAACTTAACGCAATGCGGAATCTTAGGTGAAGATAAAGCTAACCAAATAAATCAACTGGTACTCACTGAACTGGTTTGAATCTTCAGCATTCGTGTTCCTCCAGGGAGAACAAAAACCTGTCGTTTGGTCTGTCGTCCTTGCTGTAAAAAATTAAATAAAATAAACTATTAACAACTGCTACATTGTGAAGATGGCATTAAACAAAGCTATTTTGCTGGGCAACCGACACAGGATCAACACATCCAGCTTGTTCAGTGTAAACGAAGATTTCTAATTACCCTTTAGCAATTACACATTACACTCAAAATCCTCCTTTTCCTGAAGATAGAAGTAAAACACGATTTCTATAGATAAATATATTATAATATTTAGAGAAGTCATACATATCAGCCTTAGCTGGCTTTAATGCGGATCCTATATCCAGGCCGAATTGCAATTTGAATAATGCTGGTCCTTCAGGAAGGAGGAAACCCACATATGGCGCTGGGCAGGAATCGAACCCAGGCCACATTGGCTGAAGGCGAGCTCTCTCACAACTGTACCATCCCTGCTCCCAAGTAAGCTGTGTATATTTTAATTTTCACACTTACCACTAGCTGGCTTAATTCTTCTCTACTGGGAGGTGTTTTTCTTCCACCATACTTGAACGTCTTCATCAAGTTCATTTCACACGTGGCTGCGGCACCTTTTAATACAAGAATTATTCTATTAGAACTCTTCTCCGTGGTACAGAACCGGGTTAACTGAGATGCCTCACCGATAGCACATCTTAACTGAAGCATTCGGCCTAAATTTTGTAGTCACAGTCCGTTTCATTCTACATACAGAGTCACCCTTCTTCCTTCTTTGCTTATGGTTTCCTCTGTTTTAAGCTATCATAAGCCTACAATCCACGTCAAAAGTCTTTGGCACACCTTCATCAGAGCGCAAAAATGCGTTGCGGTATTTTGGAGACAATACCGAATGACTATAATCAACATCGAATCACTAAAATGGGAAAACCCTTTCCCCGGACAATGTTGTTAGCGAGCAATGACGGCTGACGACTTCACGGTAAACAACATTGGACGGGGGGGGGGGAAGGGGACGAACTGATACATTTCCCTGAAAGATACTGCAAAAGTGAGAAGGTGCGCCAAGACTCTTGTCCAGGATTGTAGTTGACAATACACACACAAACTAACCATGAAACTCTCTCTTAGGATCACTCGCCGTGCTCTGTAAGAACGTCACCAGGTAAGGCTTGAAAACATCTGAGCACTCAATGTAAGCTGTGATTATTATCAGCAGCCGCCAGCCTCGACTTGCGCTCTCACTACAACACAATCATTACACGAATTAGTTCCCTCCATCCTACAATATGAGACAAATCATGCACGAAAACACGAGAAGTGTCACGAACACGAAGTGGTGGCCTTGTAAGACTAATCACGCAAGGGAGCACGAAAAGTGTCACGAAGAGGTGGCCCTATAAGACTAATCACGCTAAGAAACACGAGAAGTGTCACGAAGTGGTAGCCCTATTTCTCCTCGCCCATGTATGTTTGAACTTCATAACGCAATCTCGAGATCTTAAGGAAAACGACAATTAGTTGTATAGATGGCCAAGAATCTGTTGTACTTACGGCTTTAGGCTCTTATTGCTGGTTACTTGCTTGATGAGTTGACAGTAAACCTCGTCTCTTAAATCTGGAATTTCACGGCACATCTAAAAATGAACCACATGAATAATGACAGGCAGTTAGTATGCAAGTTAACCAATAAAATCTACGTCGCTTTAAAATCTACGTTTCTCTCTTTCTGACATCTTCTTCCAAGCTTTAAGTAACACAGTAACGTGAAAGATAAGCTTAGTATGGCGCAAATGCATTGGGAATTGAACAACTATTCCCCCCCTCCAGGTTATCGGCTCTTTATTGGGTTTGCCAACGACTTACGAAAGACTACAAGAAATCTTACACAGTTTCGCTTCAAACTCTTACACACTTTAAACCAACGGAAACCGGAAGGGGCGTAGGCCTATTGCCTTTGATCGCCGTAAAATTCTTGGGCCCCTGTACAGGCACGTCGCAGTTATGTAATTTTGAATATCGAATGTTAGACGAGCCTTTTGCATTTGAACTTTCAAACGGACACTTAAAAGTTTGATGATACATCATAATATCGTTTAGCTCGTCCTTGTTATTATCCTCAGTCAAGATGACAACACACTACTGTTGCATGGACGAATAAGACGTTTAAACCGACCTTCAACAAGTTGAACACAATCTCTGTCTCTTTTTGATGCTTGGACATCGGTAAGTCTCCCATGAACTTCATGATCACTACAAAAAACAAAACATAGAACACATTGTCATAAAGGTAAAGAGATAAAGAAGATGTTAGCTGGTAACCATTTACACACCTGGGTGGAAAGAGGCACTGCCTTGCCCAAGGACACAACACAATGTCCCAGGCCAGGGGCCCGTTTCTCGAAGGTCCCGAAACGCTTTAGCACCCGGAAAGCCATAGTAAAATCTCGTACCTTATGACTGCAGAGCTGTTTTATTCAAATATTCTTAATATGAACAGGAGTTCCCTTCATACAAGTTTCAGGGGTATACACTCCTCCATTTGTAGATACAGATAAACTAAAAATGGCTTTACGGGCACGAAAAGTTTACAGGACTTTCGAGAAACGAGTCCCAGGGCTCAAACACGGACCGTTCGATCCGGTGTCCAATGAGCTAACCATGAGGCTACTGAGCCTCCCACAATCATACATTCACACTGAATAGTAACGATGAAATCTTGAACTGATCTGTTTAACACTAAGCCACCGCCAAGTCACCATTTTAGGGGATACTGACGGTCACTGGCCTTAAATCGTATGTTAACATTGCGGTAATAGTAAGGGTTCAGATCGAAATGATGAGCTAGTGAGCTGAAGGGCAGATGGCAGTTTGTACACTGAATCTTGAATTTTTACGTCCATGACTGTAATGTACTTACTTTGGAAGCTCTCCACTGCTAGTTTATTGAGGTGTGTGGATTCAAGCCTCACAAGAGATGTTTGAATTGCGACCTACACAAAGAAAGCAATTCGACAAACAATTACCAACTGCTTTAGAAAAAGCCAGCGAAAATCAAGCGGGATGAATGACTATTGATAGGACACGTGTGGGAAACCACATAACCAGTAGAAAAGCGAGGGAGACTGCGTAACTAGTGGAAAAGCGCGGGAAACCGCGTCACCACGTGGTTAAGCGCGGGAAACCGCGTCAACAGTGGAAAAGCGCGG
>Ga0126337_10002180_pt1 | contig 12321 bp, 11 predicted proteins | sample DipCmetagenome_FD_92527 | JGI IMG/M metagenome (GOLD analysis project Ga0126337, IMG submission 92527) | Coral microbial communities from La Bocana,Puerto Morelos, Mexico - Diploria C A metagenome | ecosystem: Host-associated > Invertebrates > Cnidaria > Coral | place: La Bocana,Puerto Morelos... | reverse complement strand
CTATTATTTACCAGTTTGTCTGGATCTGCAATCTGGAAGAAGACTCAACATCAGTTCAATCCGGCGTGTTGATCTTGATGGACGACAAGACTCATCATCAATTCTTGCAACAGCAGCTTGAACACAACTTCTCAGTAGGCTGACAATGTCTACTTTATCTAGGTTGGTGTCTCCGGAGAAAACATCCGCCGTGATCTCCATATCAATGTCAGTAACTTCTTCTTGTTTCTGTTCTTCTTCAACGTCCATATCATCAACCTGCGTTGCACTTGGTGCCACGTCAAATAACTCACTGACGGATCTGTCCACCATGAACTGAATGGCTGGAATTTGACCTGTAGGTGGGCGAAGCTCGTCTATGTGAATAGACAACCAACGCCCTCCTTGAAAGCCAACAAACGTTGGACAACCTCCAACAAGACGAGGAAGTTGAACAATCAGAACAATATGGATGAATGACGAGGAGTTGTGTCCAATACTTTCCCGTAAATCTTGTTCTGAAGTTGTTCTCTGTTCCACAAGGAGGTGACGAGCACAAGGGATCAAGTTGCAATTCAGATCTCCAGCATCGCATTGGACAAGGAGTAATCCTTCTCTTCCAGCAAGTTTAGCAAAGAAGTCCCTATAAAGGCAAGTTATATGCATAAGAGATACCAGTGGATTGACGTTTTAGAAGGAATTTTGCACTTCAGCTTATCTTTGAAAGGGAATTTCTTGGGTAAATAAGAACACCGTGAGGTAACTGGTCACCAAAAGAAAATTACAGCCCTCTGAACGAAGATATCGTCTCTGCAATCTGTAATAACGCACAAACGAAGTTCTACTTATTTTTTGAGAGCTAAGCTACACGTGTCAGGGGCCCATGACCCTTATAATGGGCGCCTATTGTGGATTTGTTATGGAATATCCTTGAAAAATTATTACATAAAATAAGACATATTGAGTACCCTAAAACTGGGACGTAAGTGTTTACCTTACAGATGAGCAGAACTGCTGCTCTGTGTGGAACTGCTGCAGACTCAGACACGTCACATTTGGCAATGGGAGGGAGGTAGCAGATGAAATGTCTTGTAAATCACTTGATGACAGCAACCTGGAGTGAGTTGTTACCTGTAGATAAAGAAGTTGTCACTTATATGGTTTATATAATTAGATAACAGGATTTTAATCGCTTCAATTTCAAGTACAAAAAATACAGATTCGCTTTAATTCCATTCTAAAATTCTCTACTACTAAAGCGTGTGTTACTTAAACCACTAACTTCTCTACAGAGATTGAAGACCACTGATGTATAGATGATGTAAAATTTCACGTCAATTAACTGCTTTGGCTAAATTCATTCAAACAAATAACATTCATTCAAACAAATAAACAAATAAAGCATATTTTAACACATAATGCCAATTTCAAAAGTCTCCAAGAAATTCAGATTGGAGATGTCCGAGATGGGGTACTCTTCTTTTTGTGGTTTTCGTTTAGAATCCAAAGGCATACAAGGTACAAAAGAAGGGAAGGTGACCTACACGAATGTACGAATTGGAGAGGCATTACACTGTTACCAGTCATCAGTAAGATCTTTGGAAGAGTGTTGATAAGTAGAATCAAAAAAGGTGTCGACAACATCCTGAGGAGGGAACAAGCAGGTATTCGAGAGAACAGGAGTACCATTGATCAGATCTTTGCTCTCAGGAATAAACTTGAACAAGTCAACGAATAGAACGCAATTCTGTACACCCATTTCATAGACTTTGAGAAAGCGTTCGATTCTGTACATAGAGAAAGTCTGTGGAACATCACGTCAATGTACGGAATCCCAGAAGAGCTTATCGCATTGGTGAAGGCGATGTACAACAACTTTGAGTGTGCAGTCCTAGCTGAGGGTGAAACAGCAGAATGGTTTCAAGTCCAGTCAAGAGTAAAGCAAGGTTGTGTCAGGTCTAGTTTCCTATTTCTACTTGCAATTGACTGGGTCATGAGCAGGACTACGGAAGGTAGAAGAACTGGTATACGATGGAAGTCCACCTCGATTTTAGAAGACCTAGACTTTGCAGACGACATCGCTCAGCTTTGTTGTCGTCTAGGTACGTCGACATAAGAGATAAGACCAGCAGACTAGCCGATGAAGCTGCAAGAGTCGGTCTTAAGATCAATGCAAAGAAGTCAAAAGTAATGCGGGTGAATGCCAAAAACGACCAACGAATAGAGATTAATGGTGAACAGGTAGAAGAGGTGGAAGAGTTTGTGTACTTCGGCGCACTGATGGACAAAGAAGGAGGAACAACCAAGGACATACAGCATAGGCTGAGTAAAGCTAGACAGGCTTTTTATAGCATGCGAAGAATATGGGACACCGGTGAGATTGGCAGAAAGACGAAGGTACAATTGTTTAAAACAATTGTTAGATCAGTTTTGATGTATGGCTGTGGAGCTTGAAAACTTACGAAAACAGAAGCAAAGAAGTTGGACGGTTTCCAATACAAGTACATGAAGAGGATTTTAAGAATAAGGTGGCCTCAGACCATCTCCCACCAGCAAATTCAGGAGAACACAGGAGTGAACAGAACGAGCGATGAAGTCAGGCGTGGAAGATGGAACTGGATTGGACATATAATGAGGAAAGACAAAGAGGAACATTGCGTCACAGCTCTGGAATGGAGGCCAGAAGGGATCGACCCAAAACAACATGGAAGAGAATAGTTGAAGATGAAAGGAAAACAGCTGGATGGCAGTCATGGGCGAATGTCAGAACCCTCGCGGTAAACCGTAGTGGTTGGAAAGAGAATGTCAAAGCCTTATGTGCCTTATGGCATAAAGAGATATAGCAGGAGGAGGAATGCACGGAAAATAATCTGGTCTCTTCATACAGCACACACCTGAATCAAAGTTCCTTTGTCTGACTTTCTCTCCTCTGCCGTCAAAACATTTCTAAGGAAGGCGGTCAAACTTGAATGCTCCTGGGCTGTAAAATACGTCTCCCACAGTTTGTCTGATTGCATTCTGAGTTGGGTGTATTGCAGCCGTGCAACAGCATCAGGTGTAGCACACCGTAACAGAAGTTCTTGCGATTGTTTGTAAACCTACAACGGTAAAACCATCAGATAAGCTTAAAAGCGCAATCTAAATTCACTTACAGTACACGCACAATCGGATTTCAACCTGTGCCTACAAATCCAAAATTCGTACAATCCATGATTGGTGTGACAAAGGAAACGCTACGAAAGGTGTATTCAATAATTAATTAAATCTTTTTAGCACACCTCCTCCTCCCAGGAATGTGGGTCACTGAAATGACTCTGCTGTCCACGCTGGTCAATGTTGCTGCACACTTGAAGAACTACAGATGCTGCGGTATCCCCATGGTAACCAACAAATGCATCACCAGGTGAATATGTCCTGTAAGGAACGGACCAGAATTCAATCTCCGACATGTTTAAATGTATCACATCTGAGCTAAGTCACACCACAAAACAACTGTAAAATGGATAATGAAAATACCGACAACCATCCTCAATTGTAGGCAGAAAATGGAGTGCTTTATATTAATTAACGTCCCCGTTCCAAGCTCTCAGTAAAACAGGTAAAACTATTTTTTAGACGAGCAAGCTATACTGCAAGCCTTTATTCCATTGCACAAGGACGCATTATCCTATTCTTGTAATCCTACCCAGCTGCAGAACGTACCTCATTTGTTGGTGGCGAGGAACATTGACACGAGAAAATTTTGTCACCCAGTCCTGGAGGCGAAGCACCACGGCTGTTTGCGCAGAAGACAGGCTTGCTGATGTCACAAGGTAATGTTTCTCCAGACGATTTATCAGGGGAATTGGAAACTTACTGTAAACAACGTCTCTTTCAGCAATTACAATCAACCTGTTTGGATGATTTATTATAGAAAGACAATTTCAAACCGCTTGTCTGTTGCATTCGTTATTGCCGAGTTTCCAGCCCATCCACCCGAACAGAAGACTTTAAGTGTTTATAATGCCAGTATAACATACAAGCCTTGAAAGGTTTTTGTTATTTCCCGTCCTCAGCGTAATGCTATTTGTATTAGCCTTGATTTTGCAATAAAGGCAGGCGCGCCAGTCCGATTAACATGGCTACCACTATTGTGTGAGAAAGTTGTATTACTTTGGGTCCAAACTGCTGTAGTGTTCTTACTAATCGAACAGTTAAGAACTTTCAACTAGACGAAATCTAATAACGTTGTATAAAAATACAGGACAAAATGTTCTCTAAGCTCAAGTTGCTACACAGCATCAGTGCGGGTGTGCGATCCAGGCTGAAAGTATTAAACAGGCATGTCCTACCTGAAAGCATCATGGACACGACATTTGACACGGTGGCTTCCCAGTCCAAGATCGACAAACTTCTGTCCTCCAAAATATACATAGTACTAAAGGTATAGAAAAATTAAAGTAAATAAGAAGAGAAAAAGAGAATATTTTGAACTCGATGGGTTACATAACTAGTCAACATTTTAATGACTGAGATTACAATGGAAGAAAGACACTACAACATTTTCTTTGCCCAACCCTAACTCAAGTTCTGGAAAAAATTCATTTAGTTCTCAATTTTGGTTCTTTTTAATCGACTACCACTTAAAAACAATTTAAGAAGCCACATTGCTTTCTAATGTCAATAAACTTATTAAGAAACATTTCGTAAGATATGACTAATTATTTTGTAGTCAGTTTCAATTGATAATCATGAGATGTATTTCCTAACACTTGTTGCACATATTATTTTAGATTATTATTTTATATTAAACTATTTGCTTTTTTGCCATAACTGAGAACATTTCACGGCTCCTTCTTGGTGTAGAAGACACACTCTATCTCACTATAGAACACCGCCCCACAAACCTATTATTTTCATTGTTTTTTCCTCTTTTTTCCTTTGTTCCCTATTGTTTTACGTCAGCTGTGCCTTCCACACCAAGTAGGAGCCCATTCCACTAACTGACTGGATTGTGCTCACGATTGAAAATGAAATGTTTCAAGAAATGGGATGGAATATTACAATTGGAACTCATTTCAAGTGTTTAGATATTCTCCATACCTGGTTGAGGGCATCATAAAGACTCTCATAGAGGCTCTCTAAATTTAGGAGGATCACTGTTCTTCCCGTTTCCATGCACACTTTAATTCGATTTATGTTCCGGCAGACCTAGAACAAACACCAAGATGGGACAGTTGCAGATAACCTTCACTTGCAAAATCACATAGGATTATTTTAAGAAAGAGGATGGGACAATGTTCAGTGCCATAACTGCAGACATGCAAAAGCGGTTGCGCATCGGGCTGCCATGCGGGAGGTCGTGAGTTCGACCCCGGCCGGACCAACACTCGGGGTCTTAAAATAACAGAGGAGAAAGTGCTGCCACAAATGGTTAGACTTTCAAGTCTTCTCGGATAAGGACTACAAACCGTGGGCCCCGTCTCACAACCCACAACTTTTCACACAATCCTGTGGGACGTAAAAGAACTCACACACTTGTCGCAAAAGGTAGGGCATATAGTTTCCGGTGTTGTGGTAAGGTCTCATTTCAATCATTAATGTGCTGGGTGAGATCGCTAATGGACTGATAGCGGCTGCCAACGGCGCCTGTATATGCTGATGTCTGATCTCACCGATAGTTCACTTGCTTGTAAAGCGCATTTAAATATGCTAATAGCCAATGCGCTATATAAATTCATTACCATTACCAATTCATTACAATTACATAAAGAAAAAATAATAGATATGTGATTCATTCCACAATCCTAATTTCACTCCACTCTTTAATGGTGCAAGATTTGGAAGATCATCAATTGCGTTCGACCTGGATACATGGACTTGAACACTTGAAAAGAACGCATAGCGAGTAAAAGCTAGCTGATGTAGGTTTCTCGTAATAAAGTGATTTACCTCAGCACCACTAGTGCGTTGTTTGCGTTCATGCAGTTTAATGGATCCTTCAGTGTGACTATAATGTACACCGTATAAACCAATACTACAAACGTTTGTTGGTACCTGAGTATATTCTTGATCTTTTGGGAAACTGCTCCCAAAAATTATGACAGGTTCTTCTTTTTTCTTAAGCAGCTCTTCTTCAACAATCGGCAGAGCTGCATAATTCTCCGTCAACACCAATAGGTATCGGCTTTCTCTGTTTGAAACAAAACAATATAATAATATGGTGAATATACTTTCACATCATGATCACACAATATAAATCAACGTGAAAGTACATTAATTACCCTTTGGAAATTTCACGCTCAAGACTGGCTTTGATCAGGTTCACTGCGGAGAGGAAATCTTCATTCTGTGTCACCTACAAAAGAAAACAAGTATCTAAACCCTCGTGAACAGGAACATTGATTAGAAGAAACCTATCGCACCCTAAGAGGAACCAAAACAGCATTTTTAACCCTTAAAAGATATGAGGAGCTTTCCGTCCTTTCTTTACGGGAGTCCCCCCAGGAACCAAACTAACTCTAACTCAGTCACAGAAAATACCACTCCTACCGTGTCACTTCTGCCCAGTGAGAACTGTCCCCTGAAATATTTCCTGAAAACTTCGACTGGGTCAATCTCATCCAGTCCCCCAAAGTTTCTTCTGATGGCATGTTCTACCTCTGGCCACCTTGGCTCACGTCGATGCTCCTCGGCCATTTTGTACACCATCTTCACCAGGCTGAGCAACAAGAACAATATATTCAAAAAGCGACCTGGCACAAAAGATGTCCAGTGCTGTCTATACTTCCAACTACCAACTGAGAAGTTTTAAATTGGGTAGTTATGGCATTCCCACAAGAGCATTCATAGCCTGGTTTACGACCAGTGAATTCCACCAGGTAAACTACCCTGGACTCACTTTATAAATAAATCTATACCAGACAAAGTCCTATCTGAGAGCAGATGGGATTCCAAGCAGGAACCGGGGGCTAAACGATGATACATTGATATATGTGGTACTACCAATTTAGTTCTTTTAAATTCAATGAAAATATTGTAGACTGAAAAAAAAACAGCCAGCTGCAATCAAGAGAAGGAAATAAAAACAAACAAAGAAACGACGTAGGGTGTTATAAATTGAAGCCAGAATTAATGATAGTCTATAAAACGAGAGCTGACCTGACGAAAAACAGAACCAATGAATACTTGCAGAATGGAAATTCAGCAACGGTTAGAAACAAAAAATGAAAGATAACATAAAGAGCATAACAGAACAAAGCGAGAGTAAGCGAACATCCCTACCTGTAAAAATCACGAAGCCCAAAGAATTCATCCTTCTTGGACTCTCGGAGAGTTTCAGACTGTCTCTGAGTAGAGTAAAGCTTTTCATAACCCCGCGCCAGTGGATTCATCAGTGGAGCTACAAAGCTTTGTATGTGAGGATCAGTTGAACAAATGCCCCTAAAGAAAATCTGATAGTAAATTTGTGCCAAAGGTTTGCGAAAAATACTGGCAAGGGTTCTCTACACTATTTCAATTGTATTTATCCGAAGTTTTTGAACCAACTTGGCTTATAGAAAAATTAAGTATCAGCTTTAGAATTTTTTTGAATTGAAATTCACCCTCCAACCTAGGGTCCATCTTACATTGCACTTTCCACAAGTTCCACTGCGTCTGGCTGACCACGTGACAGCATGATACCACGGTTCATTTTGGCCGGGTCCAGAGCCCAGTTTGATATTCCAATAAAGGCTACTCTTTCTGGAAGTTGCTGCTCCACTTGTATGATGTCATCTGTGGAGCTCACTCCGTCCTCAAGGAGTGGATGAAGAGTTTTTAGGGGCATTAGAGGTGAGTCTTCAGCTAGGCCAATTTCATCCAGAACCACAACTGACACGTACTTGTCTGGATTTTTGCCTTTCTGTAGCTTGCTGCACTGGCGAAACGTTGCCATGATCCCTTCTGCAGTTGAGAGAGGACTGCATTGGTAAGACACCATATGAACCTAATGAAAGGTAAAATCAATGTCAATGTAAATTGCTTTTGCCACTGAACGACCTAAATAAATGAATGTTACATGTACTAGTGAATGTATCAAGCAACACTGTGGTACCACTTCGAGGTGCAATGCAAGCATTACCTACATGTAATTCCAAAGGTTTCCTTTCCCGCAGAAACAGGCGATTGTCACCAACTGTGACGGGTTTTGTGACATCTTTTTTCATTTATTCAGCTGCTCTCAATTACACTACACTACCTCTATCGACAAAGCGAACCCTGATGCTGCACTTTGATTACTCTATACCTGTTTAAAAGTCTTAAAGAGATCAGATCTTGAGGCATCTCCTTCCATGTTGTCAGCCACAACAGTTTTGGCAAGAGACTTGGAGCTGCCCGGTTTACCAACCACGAACAGTGGGATCCTGAGCTCAATACACACCACCATCATAAACACATTCTCGCTCAGAGCCGTGTTGCGAGCAATATTATCTCCTAATGCCAGCTCATTCAGTACCGCTTTCTGACACCTTGCAAGAAAATGATAAACATGAAGAGATTCATAACTTAAAAGATCAAATAAAAATATTCATGTTGTGTACCAACCAGGAGTAAACTGCCAAGTAAAGTCGCTACCAGCTAATACTTACCAATCAATATAGTTACTATATCAAAACAGGTGCATCTATAAAAGCCACCTCTCTAGCATCTCGGAGTTTCCTCTGAAATTCGACCAGGATAGGGCCCGCAGCTAAGGCTGATATGGCTTCCTCTTTAAATATTGTCAACACTGTAACGACTTCTGTTGGGTAAATGTTTCCAGTAGAGTGGTGGTACCACATATTTTCTAAAAATTACCTCGTGATTTCCTGCGAAATACGCTGACGTCCCCCAGGTAGCCGACAGGGTTCGGAAAAGCTTCGAGCCACAGCACGACGATACGGTTCCCTGTCTTGAAGGCGTGCCTGGTAACATACCCCAAGGGAAAGTACAAGGGCTCGGGTGACATCATCGAGAGCCTACATGAGAAACGTGAACAACAACAGTATTTTGTCTTATCTGTTGTACATCGCATGGTGCATAAGTAGAGTTTAGAATTTTGTGAATTTGCAGTTCCTGGCTTGACATAAAGCACTAGTTTTGCGAACTTCAAACTTCTTCTAAGTTATTACGCTATGTTTTTTGTTTTGCACCTTCATACACTGACGTCCACTGTATAGTCCGTAGACGTCAGTGAGGAAATAACCAAAATGAGATCTTAATTGATAATACGACCGTTCTGAACATTGCTTCTACCTCACTCAGCGTCGTACTTTTCAACACATAGAGAACTAGAGTAACGTCCCAGTCAAACAGAGCAGTGACTAATCAGTTGATTTACTGTCATGTCTTATAGTTCACCTCTACATTTTCTCCGATTCTAACTGATCACCGATTCTAATTGATCACGTGACGCGATAGTGTTCGTTCGTGGAGAGGCACTATCAACCCAAAGTGTCCGTCCGAGAACATACCCGGATGGATAGTACTCATCCGTGAACATTTTCAGTAAAGAAACGAGCATATAGAAAATAGACAATTTAATTTGTATTAAGTGGGTTTTTGTTTGTTTCCTCTTTCAAATTTTGCAATTAGCTCACGGTTTTCATCAAAAAAGTTGAAAAGAACTTAGTATGATTTTTGAACTGGCATGCGGAAGAAAATTAAGTGGTGAACAATCAAGACAATAGATTGTTAATGTCTCGGAACTATCGGTTTGATAGTTGCCCCTTGGAAATTTGATGTTCTTACGACTAGTCTACTTCCAACACTCCATTGTTTAGTTAGTGCATTGTGAAGAACAAACCAATAAACTTAATAGTGTGGCATCGCGAGAAATTACTTCAGTATGCTTAAATGTAATTTGAAAAATGTGAAATAGGTCAAGAACTGAATTACCTGATTCAATTCATTCTCCCCTCGACCAGCATCTTCATCGTCATCACTGTCATCGATTTCAGTGTCGGAGTCAGTCTCCTCATCCTGATCATCCATAAGGGGATTGAGAACCTCACGATGATTATAAAACCAAACCATGACATTCATCGCACGTTCCACATCACGAAGGCTGACAAAGCTGCATTCATCCTGTATAATTAAGCTCAGAGAAATTACTTAGGTTGCTTTTATCAAAGTACCACAAGTCTAGACCGCAAACTTTATGATTTTAGTGAAATAAACAAATGGAAACTTAGACATACTAGTGAGAGGACGCGCAAGCACGCGAATAAGCATTCCAAACGCTCAAAGTTTGATGTATCTAATGACCACTTTGCTCTTTGCTCTGGCTAATGCACGAAACGTCAGTTTCACAAGTGTCATTAATATATGCCTACCCGCCAGTTGTCACCGCAGTAATAGTTGTAGACGTGGAATATTAACGAGGGAAAGTTACTTCGAAATTGTTAGCAAACAGCCATTTTAAACACTTCTTGTGGTTTTCACTTCCTCTAAACTTTCTTCTCTCTTCAGTTATTTTACATGACATCAGTTATTTTACATCTGAGACTTTCCCAGAGTAAAAGGAAATTGGAGAAGTTCTGTGCATCAAAAGTTATGAGCAGAAGGAAATGACTGGAACGCATTTGGTCTACAAGAAGGAAACGTGGCGTGAATTTGTGGATTGCTTATGCTCCTCCAGGGGTCAAAAGAGGCAGTAATACGTTTCAGAGACGTTGCGCATGAGCACAAGCTAAACCTACCGTTTGGTCCCTCATGTAACGCTGAGAAGCAGTGAGCACGGCTGTCAGAGCTTTCACCAGAGGCGCTTCTCCAGGAATTTTCTGTTCTTGTAAAACCTCGTTTAATTAAAGAAAAGGACAAGGTTTCTACTTTATGTGAAGTTGCTAAGTATACAAATTTTTAAAGATAAGGGTCTAAAGTGTGACACGTACCATCTTATATTTACGGGACAATTCCTATCTAGTACAATGATCTGCAAACACCTTGAAGCAGAAAACTATGTTTGTAAATTAAACAAACGTGCCTATAATTTACAGCCAGATTATTTCATTACTACCTGAGAGCAAACACGTTAGCAAATCGCTTGGGCTTCTTAGTAAGACAACACCTCGTTAAGTAAACCACTGTGGCAGACAGTGTCAACTTACAAATCTGCTGACAATTTGACGTGTGTACAACTCTTCAATGTCAGGATTTAGCTGGCCAAAGTCCCATACTAATGGCCGCATGCTTTCTGGCAGCGCATGGACTCTGTACACCAGGTGTCGAAGAGGAATATGACCTAATGGATTACAACGATGAACAACAAGATAAGACAAATCCATAAAATAAATCTCAAAAGGCGAAGGACTCTGGCTTTTTTTGTTAGAGGAAAAAAAAAGACAATTCCCAATCGTTCACTTTCTACACAATAAGAGTTAAAATCAATCTCATGACATACCAAGGCGATCATGTGTCTGTTGTGTTGCTACATGATATCCCAAGCCAGCCGACTCCAACTTATGAATCATTTCCTCTGTATGCCTTTAAAACAAAAAGCTTTGAGTTGTCAACTGTTACCAGATAATACTTAAAGTCGTAACATGGGTCTAGTACTTACTTTCTGTAAGGATTACATGCTGCAATGAACTGTAGTCTCTTGAGCCCTACTCCTATCTTTCTGCCATTAACCCTGCGATCCACCATGACTTCCTTGATCATTCCTAAGGCATCGGTTGTGTTAGCCTCGTCAAAGAACAGCACCGTGTCAATGTTCAACATTTCATTCGCTCTAGCCATTTCCTCAGCTTCCTCCACTTTCTTCTCGATGTCTTTGTAGGTAGTCCCTCCGTGAACCTGTTAACCATTATTTGTAGACCATTAATATCGGCTTTCTTGAACTGACTTGTTTGGAATAATAAAGACTTTTGAAGGCTACATGTATATGTTTCCTCTGTCCTGAGATTTCAAACATGTCAACAACAATCTATCTGTAGTGTAATAAAGGAAAAAAAACACACAGTCTACTGTCCTTAGAAGAACAAGGGTAATTTTAATACCAGTTTTTGTCACCATATTCAGCGTTGATGGCTGTAGTGAAGGACAAAACGATTACTTTTGTTAGTTAGTCTATCAGAACTTAACTAGGCAAACTGTTTCGTGAAGAGACAAATCTTCTGTTTATTATATATCACCTTTTCCGCCGCTTAGAGGAAGGTTAGGTAGACAACAAATGACAAAATGACTGGTTACAACAGATACAAAAGGAAAAAAGTATACTATAAATAAATGACTCCATCAATACTATTTATACCTTCATTAGTAGCATGTTCTTTGGTCCACCAGGGCCAGACTGTAAGCCACACATGTATCGAATGAGGCATGTTTTACCACAGCCAGTCT
>Ga0126337_10002179_pt1 | contig 12322 bp, 1 predicted proteins | sample DipCmetagenome_FD_92527 | JGI IMG/M metagenome (GOLD analysis project Ga0126337, IMG submission 92527) | Coral microbial communities from La Bocana,Puerto Morelos, Mexico - Diploria C A metagenome | ecosystem: Host-associated > Invertebrates > Cnidaria > Coral | place: La Bocana,Puerto Morelos... | reverse complement strand
GTTTCTCGATTACTTTGTTACATAAGTTCCGCGCCGAACTCACGTCCGCTGTTTACTTCAATAGGATTAATTAACAACCTGTTGGTTGCTGACTCATCGCGTTTTAAGTATGAATACAGTCGCCGACACATCTAGTCATTTCATTAACGTCCAGTTACTTAATTTGTTAAAAGTGTGATCGAGCTAGTTAACACTTCAGAATTTATATTACCTATTCACTAGTTTAATTGCGTTCGGTACTTTTTAGTTTAGTGTAATTTTACTTGTAACTTTCTCCGCCAAGCAAAGAACTCTTTTAACAATGAACTCGGAAAGTTAAGTTGAATTTTTATTTGGTTGCGCTATCTTCAAAGGACCTAAAGTTCTGTTATAATTATTTTTCACATCCTAGTGTTAGCACACGTATTATGCTCTTTTAACAATAGACGCGTGTACGAATCATATATAAGTAACCAGACTTGTAAAGGTTTTTCGATTACATTTCTTGGATTACGGTTCTTGGATTACGTTTCTTCGACTGCTGTTGGAACCAAGCTGACTTGTCGCTGTTACTGTCCGTCCAGTTCGTGGTTAGATCCCGGTACCCAAGAGTGTAACGGCTCTTCCTTGCAAGCGAATGCCCCGTTTGAGTCTAATTTCCCCCGAAAGTATCGTCGCATTTGTCTCGTCATCACGCATTCAGTGATTAACCGTTCCCCGTAAGCTCACACAAGAAAAACCTCCCGTTACAGTTCGTTACACAGTCAGCCACAAGCAAAATCTACCGTTACAATATTCACACATTCATTCCAGTTCATCATTTATCCGGCGGCTTTACTGTACGACTGTAAAAGTCATCAGTCTCTTCTGAGAGAAACGCTAAGGAGTTCTTAATACTGAATAATTGTTTTCACGGCACACTTGAAATTTGTAATGCGCTTGTTAAATTAAAGTAAATTGAATGGAATTGAAAGATTTTTCAAACCGTTCGTAATTGGCTATAGTCAAGAAATTGAGAAATGATATTCTTCAGTATTTGGTGTTCCATGCTAGACTGCAGATTCAGCTCGATTCTCTGCTAACTATTTAGAAAAGTGAAATTTTCTTGAAGCAGATTCGGATATACGAGTAGAATTTTCAGTTTGTTTGGGACTATAGTAAGACTTGTAGGCAGTGTGGAAATCACCGAGCGAGGCCAGGTGTTGATATATCGAATACACAGTTCTTGACAATTGCTTTGAAAAGTTATGATCAAAAATGCTACCTTTGGATAATTCGATAGGAATGAAGGAATAATTAAGGAGTTCGAATAACAAGTACGGATAGAAACTCTGTCCCTAGATTTTTTACATCGTTTCGCAAACTTCTGTGCGATTGACCTCACCACACCAAATGTCGAAAAAAGATTTTGAAGTTCATTTGAGACACTTGAAAGTACTGGTCAAATGAAACTGATGATACAATATTACCTGCAGTGTTTGCACAATTTCTCTGAACTTTGAAATTTATTTTCTTCAGTTATCTTGTTTCCGGTGGCATTTCAGACACGTAGGTATACAATTGGCTTCAAGTAAAAAGCACAGTAACCTAAAATTATTCTGGTACGAGGTTTTTGTCCATGTACTAAAATCTGAAGTTCCTCGATATCGAATTTCGTCTTAATTTCTCTCTTCAGGAGTACGAAACAATTTCAAATACCCAGTTTAACGACTCTGCCGGGCGACACAAAATCAGAATATTGCATTATTTACAAATTGAATATTTTGAGCAATTCAACACGCGTATTAAAGGCAGGTGTGTCGTGGACATTATTATTCAATAATCTGAACTGTTCTTAACTGCGTTTCTTTGTACAACTTTCACCTAAATTATAACGTTTATTCGTCCCCGATCCCAGTCAGAGAAAACATTCACGCGCTGATGTCATCATTCAGCTCATAATGTTTGACTCCAAATAATTTCAAATGGAATGAATGGGAAAAGTATACAAACGTAAAAACGGAGCCGGAAAACTTGTGTAGTTTAATGAACGCACAAGATATTATAAGAGAACGATTACAACCAACTTTTGTTTCTGGGACTTAAGAGTAATGCGAGATTCCTGGTAAATTATAGATATACTTTCAATAGACTACTGGGTAGCCCTCATTGTTACATTAAATGTTCCTTTCGCTGATGTCCACTTGCCAGATTGACGAGGAGGGCAAAGTCGACGAACAACGGTGTCGAAGTGCCTAGGCAAAAACCAAAGGAAGAAAAAGAGCGTCCATTTAGCGTGGAAACTAAGTATAAAGGCTGTTTGACATCGATGCAGAGGATCCTGACATTGTGGTACCAAAGGACCTCCAGGGAAGCGTTAGAGCTCTTTAAGGGTTAAGGTTTGTGAAAATTATGGCATCATTATTACAAATTTACTTATACAAAATATTATTAGGATAGTTTGCCTTTGTTGACTTATCTTTGCTTTTTTAACCTAAAAGCCCTGGAGACCGTACCATGCTGAATACACGCACCAATTTATCAAAATCAGACTAGTTTTATACATGCCTTATCTCTGAAACGAAGCAGGTGACCCCCAATTTTTATTTCATTTCTGAAACAAGCAAATCATTATCTGTCCTCAGTACAAGTTCAAAAATTCCATCGAGTAGAAAATTTTCGCGCGAACGTCCTTAAACATGTGAGGGTTACACAAGTTTATGTTAGTCCGGTCACTTCCTAAGTCCTCAACTCCCAACCTCGTTCCTAGGGTCCGGCTGATCACGTGTCTATGTATACAGATCAAATCCGCACCGGGGGTGGGTCTTTGACTTAATTGTGTCAAAACTGTCTATGGAGGAGAAAGTTGCTTTGCCCTCACAGACGCTATTTTGAAAGTTAAGCGAGTTATTTGTCAGACATCCTGCCTGACCGGTGCTTCGTTTCTATCAGAACTTCTATGAGTATGAGATGTTGATTGAGAGAGAAGTTTGTTTATTTTCACTGCATTTTTAAATAACCGTCAACAGCCAGTTTCGGATTAGTTTAATCAGTTTTTCACGGCACAAGAATTAAATGATCGTCAAATTTTCGATGGGATTCATTGAATTTAATGAGAATCTAGTCTCTCGACCGAAAATTGGGACTTATCGCTAAACAGTTTTGAAACGAAAGCCGATTGCAAACGCGCGGCCGATGTCGTTGTTATCCAGTTCTTCAATAAATTTTTCACTGCAAGAGAATGGAATTACCGTCAAACATTCAAATGGATGAATTCAATCAAATTCATAGTTCGTCTCTTAGCCAAACACTGTACGTATCAAACTCTAAACGAATGCATCAATGCCGTCGTTAATGTTGTTATTTTGCGATCGAAAAATATAAATCAGCACGCAGACGTTGTTGATATCAAGTTCTTCGTAAAAATTTTCGCCGCAAAGAATGGGCTGACCGTCAAACTGTCGATGGGTAATTCAATCAAAGTCAAAACTACCTTTGTAGGCGAATATACGACTTATAAAACTCTTACGGAACGAGTAAATACCTTCGTTGCTATTTTGCCGAATGATTTATAAAATATATTTATAAAATATAATTCACCGCGCGGTCCATCCAGTGGTGGTTGTCATTTCCAAGTTCTTTACAATTTTTTTTTTCAAATTCCAAAGACTGTCCAACTATCGACGGAGAAAAATTCAGCTAAATGCAACGCACTGTACTCCTGTATCGAATGTGTCAATGCCTTCGCTGTGATTTTTTCCGATCCACAACAGGAGGGTTACAAATTGCACTTCCCTACTGGGCTCAGTAGGCAAGCGTGCTGAGACAAACTTTAACTTTCTAGCCCCTCCCTTCAATCACATCTCTGGAATCTGCGAAAATCTAGCAGACACGTGACCAGCCGTAACAAGGGTACTTTCTCGAGGTAGGAAGAGAGAGGACCCTGGGAACGAGGTTGCTCAACTCCCTGATGACCCTGATATCCAGTCCACGAATTAGATTTCCCTTACTAAACGCATGAGCAGTAAGTTACAAGTTTTCTTTTCTGACTCAGTTTGCAAGTTACACATACTCTTGTACCTGTCATGCTACGAAATAGACTGCTGCTCGTTTGTTCAAAAGGCCGGCAGCACATCTGGTGAAATACGCTGGTTTTTCGCTCAGTTCAGTTGGGATCTTGTATGGTGCAAGCATGGCGAAAGCAGCTACACCAGAAACGACAATTTTCGGCTTCGAAGGAAACGACATCGATGGAAACCTTGTGCACTTGTCGAGGTACAACGGTTTTGTGACGCTCATCGTAAACGTGGCGTCCAAATGAGGTCTCACAAAGAAGAACTATAATTAGCTACAGGAACTGTACATGTACTCCAGGTGAGCTTTTGTAGGGCGTATGGAAAAAAGGGAATCCGGAAACGGAAACGGCAAGGGAACCCGAACCGGAACCCGAACCAGGGAATTAATAAGTAGAGATGTTTTGAGGGTGTTACTGACAATAGGTTCCCTAGTAAGACTTTTCATATTGATACGTTGTATTCATTTTGTTCTTAAAGCGGCCACAATTTATCTCAAAGAACTTCACATGACATTGTACACATGAATGATGCAACTTGGGATCAAATAAGAATAACTGGGATTAGTATCACCCAACTAGTGGACTAATGCAAATCCTGCATTTTGATTGGCTATGCTACTAGAGGACTATTAGTTATAGTCATCAAGTAGCGAAATTCTTTTGTTTTATCCCAAATAAATCTTTTTTCGACTTGTATTTGCAAGCTTTATTATTGCTTTTTGTGTCCGACTTGTTGGGTGATACTAAAACAATTAGACCCTTTGCCCACAAGGGCCACGGGTCAATAGCCCATTCAGCTTCGCCTCATGCTCTACTGTTAATTATTGCTATGCCTAATTGCTAATTAGTACTCAAGCCCCATCGAATGAAAATGGATGATAAATGGAGCACTTACAAGAAAAGGGGCAAACAACACTTAAGTTTCCATTCTTTTCAAAAATTAATCTTGAGCAGGAGACCATCGGTTCCTGACTTGAGTCTGTATCATGGCAACAGCATCAGCTGACTCTCTTAATTTCAGTGGTTGCTGTTTCTGCATTTTTTTCATTTATATGACATAATATGTTTCTGGTAAAAGTATTGAAGCGTGATATATAAGCTCGTTGACAACGTAGAAAAAGAATCTATAGATAAACAAACTGAGCTCTTTCGTGCGGTGAAATGTTGTCATTTTGGTTTTTGGTTTTTGGTTTTTCCCCTTTTTTTATTAGTTTAACATTCCCTGTCAGGTAAAGTCAAAACACTTTCAACGTGAAATGTATATCCAGTGCAAAACAATACTTGCCTGTTGAAAGAAACCACGTAAAAGGTCAAGCTTAAATTTTAACGCATACTCAGTCACATTTCAGTTGATCAATTTGTCACTTTGTCAGGATCTAGAAAAAAAAAATATGTTTTGAATAATGGTAATACATATATCTTTGAAGTGAATATATGAAACTCGAAAATCGATACAACTCCTGTGATCTTATTCATGCTTTTTCATGAAATGGCTCCAGGTATGCTCCATTTCCCTTTGAAGGAAAGAGACCAATGGGAGGAAGCATACTGATGTAAATTGATCTCACGTGTGCAATTTTAGAGCATGTAATTATTGTCAGAAACACCATCAAAATATCTTCAATATTTGTTAGTCTCATTCCGGTTCCTGTTCTACTTCTGCTTCCGTTTTCGTTTCCAGATTTCATATGTTTTCCATATGCCTAGTTTTGCAAGAGAAATTGCGGTACCAATCCAGGTAGCAAAATTGTTCACTAACAACCTGAAGTCCAAACTAAGATGCCTTGAAAGCCAAAGTTCAAGCCAAGATTTATTGCTTGATCTAACTGCAAAATTATGGCAGTATTTTTTGTAGGGACAGTCAGACTGCTAAACAACTGTGTTACATTGACTTTGCCTTACAGTTGTAGTAAGTTCTTCATTCAGGGGGCTATAAATTCTGTTGAAATGTCCGGCATTTTAGACATTTTAGTGCACTAAATGACCAACTTACTAAGCTAATAGTATCTACGTGTAGAAAGGTGTTGCAATTTTTTCATTTTTAGCTGCGGTATGCTATCTTGTTCTGGCTTGCACCCTTACAATATTGTGTAACGCCCTCCCACTTTTGTCAGTGTGACTAAGCATAATTTTACCCAGCCATGGAATATGAGTATCTTATTTTATAGTATTTTATAGCTACGTGTAGCTCCTTTCACATACTGTACAAGATATACTGAATCCTGGCTACCTGAGTGGGCATGATGCCACTATCTTAGCATCTGGGTCCCGCAATGAAATAGTGACCATTCTCTATATAATAAATCTTTTATTGACCTCACACTTCGTCAATAACCCATATCAATAATCATGCATATACTGATTTAGCCAAGCCTAAAAGCCTGAACTCCTGGGAGGGGTCCTTTTATTACCCAATTAAGCTAACCCAGAATAACCAAAAATTTTGATTTTGAGTTTTGTAACTTTGCAATGAAGTTTTGTGTATAATTTCTTCGGCCTTCTCCTTTGAGTCTCAAGAATCTCATAATACAGATTCAGAAATAAAAGCCGTGAAAAACATTTGTATACAGAAAAATTTATCATTCGGTTGATTTTTAATCTTGGGTTAGCATCAACCTAGTTCCGAAAGCCCAGCCCTGTTTACAACAAGTTAACCTGACATGAGCCAGCGCTCCAATCAAAAACCAGCACTTAGTGAGTGGTCCACTTCAAAAAACATGTGACCTTGATGAATTCTAAACTGGAGTTTATGATATGATCATGTGAAAATGGTCAGCGGATACTTAGATTTGACAGGTGTTAATTGACCATAATGTGGATGTGCAGTATCAAAGAAGGACGCTATAAACCAAGGTTGGGAGTCAATTTTAACCTATTAGCTGGAGAATGACCATTATTTTGCGTGACTCTGTCGCCATCTTTGTCAGCTTCGTCACCGTGCTTCTACGTGCCCACAAGCAATACTGTAAGCCATGATAACCACGACAAAGGTTTCCTTTTCTTTCCTATATGGTTTCTTTGTCTTTCTGGCGAAATATATGAGTATGAGGCTCCGCTTGGCAGCCCTTTGCACTGTTGGAGCTCTGCTAGTGGTAAAGTAAACACTTCAAAAACACAATAATTTAGTCATTAGTAATTGCATAATGTGATCAGAAATAGAAAGAACCTTTACAAATAAGGTTGGGATAATGGTACTATATAATGGATCATAATCTATGATGACCAAGGCAATGAAAACTCTTAAATTGCATTATCCAATGATCAAGTTTTAATAATGGCTCATTTTAGTCACCAGGATGGCTAAGCCAATGAAAATTCTTGAATGAATTTTCCAAGGATCAGGTTTATTTTTGATAATGGGGTTTATAACTTCAGCTCAAATCAACAGGTAGTCCCAGCCTGCAACATATATATGCAAAATATACCTATTGCACCAAAAGGCTTATGTAATCTGGAGAAAATTGTCAAATAGGCATGTAATTTGTAGTGTTAATCTATCATTACACTCACTACTAATTAAATGCTGCCAGTGAGGAAGGGTGGGTGGGGGGAAAGCTTATTAGCTTCTCAGAAACATCTTATTAAGAGATGAATTTCCATATTGTGCGAAAACGTGTCCAGGGTTTTTAAAAAATTAGTACAAAGATTTTCTATTGAACACGTACATGAATTGATAAATTTTTTTCTTATTTTTAGAGATCTGTAATTAACTGGAGATTAACTTGTTTCTCAAGTATGCTGAGAAAGGTCATCGCATTCTTGCTTTTCCCTGTATGCAAAGCACGGAATGCTAGCTAACAAACAACATGAAATGGAACTCCACCAAGTTGGTGTGTGATAAACATGGGGTCCCAGTGAAGTGATATTCACCTACTGTCTCACCTCTTGACCTTATAAAAGATATTCAGAAAGAGCTGAACAAAGAGTAACAATGGATTGACATCACAGCCATGTGCAGAAAATTGGACATTAATTATTGTTTTAAAGGTATACATGTATGATTGTATAGCAATGATTTGAATTAGCGCCCTCCTTTCAATAAGAACCCTCTTCAAATGTGTTCTTATTAATAAGTGCCCCTATTCCAATAGGTGTCCCCATTCTAAAAGGGATGTCCCTATGCTAATATTATAGTACCTATCAACAGAGTTCATACTGCATTAAAGTTTTGTGTTGTGTGTCAAAAAAGAAGTTAGTGTCCCGTCCTGAATAAGTTTCTTGTACTGTCTCAAATAAACACCCTCTCTTGAGGTACCAAAATATAACTAAGCGCCCTGGGCACTAAATCGAGCCATTTCGGTATATATTAAATAGCAAGTAAAAGAGTATTTAATTTCTAATATTATTGAGTGACATTTGTCGGTTTTCACAGAAACTGAGTAGTCTGTTCTAAATTTGCCTTTCTCAACTCCCATGGGAACTCCATGAGAATGTGGTGGAATGCTCGTCATGATAAAATAAAAAAAAATAACCTAATCAACATTGTAAGGAGACTACATGTAATCTACACTGTAGGCATGGGTCAAGCTTCATTTAGAAGACATATTGTAATTTACTTTGTGAAATTGAACCCTATAAGACACTTTGCACAAGAAATAAACTGTTGAATACCTCCAGCAAAATCAAAAACTGCAGTTTATACCCCAAAATAAGAAGATGAGGATTCTAACCCTTTTTCTATATGGGAGTGCTCCCTCCCCCTTCCCATCTTCAGTTTAATTCTTACATTTGATTACAATCCCTGTTTCAATAAAACAAAATTGTTACAGCTGCTATTGGATCCTAAAACACTCTACATTACCTGTCTTATTAACTGTAGCCATCAAATGAAACCTAGTATCATGACTGCATGTACCAGATATTTTTACAAGGTACATGTACATGTTTATTTAAGAATCTTCCAGTCTTCAAGAAATTTTATTGCCATTGACATACATTATTATTTAAGTGATTCAGAATTTATACAAAGCCGGTGTTTCTGCTTTAACCTGAGTTAACAGAATTCTCTTAATATACTGGCCTCCTAATGGACATCTTTTTCTTGGATATCCTGTGAGTCTTGCGGAATGTCACTCCTAGCCTCTCCAATTTTCCTAAAGAATTGAATTACATTTCCATAAGTTGCCCGTTCAGACTTGCCTTATCAAAACAAATGTATGTACGTATGCTAAGATGATCTCTAAATTGAACGTGAACTTATCAAATAACTGGAGATCTTTATTCGAAGGAAATTTAGTCAGAATTGTACTAAAGCAAATTAGAATAACTCGCGTGAATCATCAAAATTCTCTTGCTATTGATGCCATAGGACTTAAACGTCCTTATCGAAAATTACGAACTCTTTCAAATAAAATATATGGCTAACGTACCTCCACGATCCCATCTTCTTCTTTGGTTAGGCCACTTGCACTCTGATATAAAACGATAGACAGCATGTGAGATCTTATGACTAATTATAAAAAGTAGAGGCCAATGAAAACACCCAGTTAGGTTAAGGAGAGCAGCTGATGTTTTCGCCCTCTCAATGCTTATGAAATCTGATTTAACTGCTGTCTTACCACCAAATCAACTTCTGCCTCATTTTCTCTGAAGGATTTGTTTGCTCCACCCAACTCCACTTTGAGTCCTTCAGTTTCCTATACAGAAATTTGATAACATATATTGCACTAGTTAAAAAAAATATATATATATGGCCAGTTTAATACTGTTGCAGTGCAGTAATACGTTTATTTGTTCATCACAGCACCAAAATACTGTGCTCTTAAAAGTATCATAGCGACCCCTGACATTAAATCTGTGGTACCAAGCCCTTATAGGTACACTTCAAATTTGAATGTTTCATCTCTTTAAGATTTGAAGCCCCTACCCCTCGATAACAAATAGGTTATCCCAGGACCTCATTCCCGTGCTTGCTGTAGCTAAATTTTTCAAGTCTCAATTTTCTCACCCATAACCCATGCATTTTCATAAATAATGAACGGTCCCTAATAAACATAGCGAACATTATGCGAGTGTGATGTATAAATTGCTCACCATGGCCGATTTAGGTTGATTTAGGGTGTACATTGCTGCAGTCATCTCATTTAAAGTTAATACAGCACCACAAGATAACTGGAAATAAATAGTATATTAGTGCATTGACTCAACAAAAATGATTACTGAACTATGCGCACCACAATTATAGGTGATGATAACCAGAAATAAGAAAAGACAATGACAAAGCATCTGTTCTGTAATGAAATTGAAGTTTATTTCATACCTTTACGGCTCGGGTAATGGTTTCTTTTTGACCTTGTCCATGACACCTGTTGCTCTCTTTCACCTGATACGCAGTGAACGAGAGTATCTTCGGTCAGTTTTTAATTTGGGGAAAGTTGATTCAAAGTTACTTTTATAACGCTGTACATTTCTGCTCTTTCTGGCTCTCGAAACAATGTGCATGGCCACCAGTTACAAGATTTACAACCCTGCAGTCTACATCTAGCATAACTAGCAATGACACTCCAAATAACAAGGTGCCTATTTACATGGGTGGTTGGTGAGTTAAGCTCGGTTCTGCTGATAAACCTATTCAGCAAGTGGTACAAAACGAATCTTAAACTAGTGCTGTATTTGAGAACTCTGTTTCCATATGTTCATCATATATAAAACAATATATACAACGTAACGTACCTTTGAACGTCTAACCGCTTTCTCGTTCTGATCAATTCCGCCCTAAAATATAAATTATATATTTGATTGTCTAAAATCCACAATCATAATCCGAGCAATGAAACATCAAAAAATCAACCTGGATAGAATTTTCTAATATAAAAGTGCATCGAAATACGACATACTATATTTGTGAATAATTTTAAAGTACATTTTTGCTCATGATTTTACATTATCGAAAGCATACTGTTAAAAAGTGGGCGGCTACCGTCCATTTTTTATCTGGCAAATGTAACCGTGCTGAATGTTCTCGAACTCGTTTTTGAGCTCATTTTTACTTCGCTATGTAATTTACTTAAACCGCGCAAAAAGTGATCAGCATTAACGAAACACCATGAACTGGGAGAAATCATAAAATTTACGATACACAGAATCTGGCCAGATAAGAATTGTAAACGAGAAAAATTCGGTTTTCTAATCTAATGTTGTATTTACATTTAAATTACTGGGTTTTTTTCCTCAAATATTTACGGGTCCTGCATGTAGCGTTCCCTGGCTAAGGGGCACCGAGTAAAACACGAGAGACAGAACATAGCCGCGTAGCCTGATTGTTCTCATTATAAAAGACAGTACAAGTTAATTTAGGGGCATACCATCATGTTATTATCTGTTTCTTCATGTATAAATGCTGCCTTCAGTCGGCTTATCTCCACTTTGAGATCTTCAATTTCCTACAGCAATATAAAATCAAAAGCTTTCACTTGTTGGCAACTTTAATGAAAACAGCAAAGCAAAAGGCCGGCTAATTGCCCCCGCATGGTTTTGGCTCAGAGGCCAAAACCCGAGAAGGCATCATTGTTAGTCCGCGCGTAAATAGAAGTACTTTAGAAGAAGTACTTACAGTATAAATATACAGTCGATATTACCGGACGAAATTTCGAGTTGGCTGAAATGAGACTGCAAATAGTATCGGTAGTTGATGAGGTATCAAGCTTTTGAGACCGCTAATAGTATCGGGAGTTGATGTCCTATCAAGCTTTTGCGGTTGGGTCCTGTCTAGTGAGGATATTTTGCAGTTTCCTTCGAGTTTTATTGATTTCACAAGGTCTAGATGCCGAAACTTATGCAAATGATTTGATCAAAAACAAGAATAGTACGTATTGGTCTGAAAATTTCTCTTGTCAGCGTGTTGCGAGCGATAGCAGCTAAGTACGTGTGAAGGTGTTTACAGCGATGAAATAGTGTGTCCGTGGGTCGTCGCGGTAAAATCGTAAGGTGAGAAAGCAAACCCATCAAACGTTTGCCTTTCGCTTTTGCAAACGCTTACTACGATCGATATAAGTTTTACAATAGATCGAGGAATCAATGATATTTATTTGCAGGAAATGTGATATCTTTCCAGTAACATTCATCGTTGATTCCTTTCAACAATAACTGCCGGAGCACCCGGGCCACAGCAGAGCAGAGCGGAGCAGAGAAAAGGGAAGAAGAGCAGAGCAGAGCAGAGCGGAGCCATTATCTGCAGATTTTTACGTAAAGAAATTTTGACGTCTAATTTGTGCTTTCTTCATTTCAGTGTCATTTCACAAAGATGCAGAGTTTATTTGTCCCAGAACGTGTATATCTTATCTACAAATT
>Ga0126337_10002177_pt1 | contig 12323 bp, 9 predicted proteins | sample DipCmetagenome_FD_92527 | JGI IMG/M metagenome (GOLD analysis project Ga0126337, IMG submission 92527) | Coral microbial communities from La Bocana,Puerto Morelos, Mexico - Diploria C A metagenome | ecosystem: Host-associated > Invertebrates > Cnidaria > Coral | place: La Bocana,Puerto Morelos... | reverse complement strand
TTTTTCTGTCTGTGATTCCCATTCCCAGTGACCAAATCCCAGTCCCAGTGACCCAAATCCCACTTTCCCAGTGAAAATTTGCCCAAATCCCAGTTCCCATTTTACCCCTTCAGGACCCTCATTCATGGCAAAGTTTGAGTTTTAAGTACAGGTAGGCGTGAATTTTATTCTTACCAAATCTGTTCTCTTTCTTTTGCACAACTCTTATAAGATAGTTCTACAAACAGTCGAGGACAGAAGTGCGGAAGGCAAGATGTCCCTAGAACCCCAAACATATATTATGTAAACTGTTCTTTCAAGTCAACAATAGCAGCTTGCAGAAACAATAGAATCCCTTTGGGATAACGAGAACAGAAGAGAAGAACCACTTCGACAAAGTCAGTTGAAGTTCTCTGCTACCTTATGAGATTATTTTTATCTATTTGTGTTTGTGTTCATGCCAACAGAATTGCTAGGGGGATAAGGATTTGCCAGTAGTTCAGTAAGAAAACTAATCTCATATCTTGAATACAGACAAACAGCAAAAATTCCTGACACTTCTTATTCATGTAATCCTGATAAGTTCGAGCTCAGCTGTGGAACGCTATGTTCTACTGACACCTTTGTTGTCAACTGTTATCTCTTTTTTTCCTTCTCGATTGTCGCTGAAAACCAAACAAAAACTTATTGCTTTAACGTGACAGTTTGTCTTTGCTAGAACACAGGCTTAATTCACCGAATTAGTTGCTGCTTCACCCCGAGGGCAGCTATACTACAGCCATTTCGCCAGTAACTATGATTGTTTCTGAGCGGTAATCGAAAACGGTAATCGACCAAAAGACTTCAAAATCGGTGCAACGGTAAACTTTAAACGGCACAAAACTCTCCAAAAGACACAACAATTGCTCACTAGAAACTGTCTAAAACTCAGCCGATAAAACGTCCTCGCAACTTACATTTGTACTCGCAATAAACGTACGCGTAACTTAAATTGTTCTGTGCGCGCGCGCTATACACGCGTCACCCCACTGTCTTCTTCTGAACCTGATTCTCGCGAACTGATCGGGCGATCGAAATCTCCGATTGAAATCACATGTCTAATAATGAATAATTCCTGACAATAATTTCTGAATCGGAATCGCATTTCTGACATAGCGTTTTCTAGCTTCGCGACAATCGCTGTGTTTTATTGCTGGTTTCGTCAGATAAAACCACGAGTCACCAGCTTATAGGACAGGCGTGTTTGTGTTCTCTCTGAGACTGTGGATAAAGGTTTCGCATGAAAAATACCGCATACGTTTTAAAGCAAACATCTTATCTGGTAAATGCAAGACGCAAACACTACCAGCCGTAGTTTCTTTTCCATCGCTCCTTTTTACACAAGCATCCAGTCGCACGCGGCTTCAGGATGACTTTCGCTGGCTCATTCAGCCAATGGGATTCTGGGATGTCACACAAAATACTATGATCGCGTAAATACCATAACTTCATTGCGTTGCGAATTTATTCCATCAACGGCTTAAAGTGTCGGAGACCGCACACGAGTTATCTTGTCTGATAACTAAGCCGTTCTGATATTCCTTTACTTATGATTCCGAGTAAATGCGAATCTCGTGGTCTCGCCGCGAACGACCCTTTTGTTTACACTGTCGCCATGGCCACGGTCCACCTATAAGACGAACCGATAACACACGTTTTCTTTTTATTCATAACGGCTGGTCTTATCATATTTTGAAAATGCCGTATTAAATGTTGATAAAAATATCGTGACAGTTGCTTTTTCTCGAATGCGATCATATTAGTAAAAAACTAAAATTGTAGAACTTTTAACAGTAAGGCGCCGCCGTTGGAGAAAGAACGGAGTTCAAATAGTTTTTTTCTCTCATTTGACATCAGAAAAGTATTATCTTTGTTATTTATACCCTTACATTTCATTGCAACGATTCTTAGTAAAGCGTCCAGTTCTATTGCTAACGTACGGCAATGAAAGCTAACCAGCAAGTAACAAACACCTTTTTCTATGTTGATAGCCGAAACTGCAGTGACAATCAAAAAACGGAATTTGTTCTGAAAACTGGTGTGTGTCATAATAAACGTTGCGCTCGTGCGCGCACAGATCACGTGTGGAATATGTCATGTTCTCTGTAAAAACCGTTGTATTAAACAATAAATAATTAACAATTAGCCCTTGAGGGCGAAGGGTCTAATTGTTTTAGTGTCACCCAACTAGTCGGACAGAAAAAGCAATAATAAAGTTAGCAAATGCAGGTTGAAGAAGGATTAATTTGGGAATAAAACGAAAGAATTTCGCTACTCGATGACTATAACTAATAGTCCTCTAGTAGCGTAGCCAATCAAAATGCAGGATTTGCATTGGTCCACTAGTTGGGTGATACTAAAACTAAGTATCCAGTGCTAAATTCGACATCCGCGGCATGCTGTGAAAATTAGGACTATTGTGACATAGCATGAAATCTAAATATGGAAATATAAGTTCAAATTTCTTATCGGAGGCCCTTAGAGTGCGGATAAAATAGGAAGTGGAATGACGCACCAGTCAATTCCAGCAGTTCTCACCCACCCACTCCCAGGCAATAGTCGATGATTTAGTCCCAGACGTTGGGCATCAAAAATTACATTTATTTACTGATCTGAACCCCCGAACTTTCTGTGAGAATTTAAGTGTCCTAATTGCTCAAGATCACAATGTATGCGCCAGGGCTCAAACCCAAAGCACTCCACGCTGAGTGCATTTAGTTAACTTGAGGTGGCCGAACTCAGTTTTCAAGAGCCTATCCCTACTGAATTCACCATTACTTTTAAGCCATTTATGCTTTTGCGCCCGTTTGTTTGCAAGAGTAAAGGTCAACCACAGATGAGTTTATTCTTGCATTTTGGCTAAGGTGTGTGTTGTTGCCATGGCAACGGGGCTGGTTAAAACAAGGCTTAAAAATTGGTTTTTGTTTATTTTAAAAAAATCCAGTCGTTAGATTTTTTCATCATTCTCCCACTACGAATTGACATCAAATCCCTTCTGTCAACACTGTTTTAATAAACTTTTGACATTTCCGTGATTCTTCGTAAATCGTTTTCACTGCATGTTCTATATTGTTAAACATTCCCATGCCAAAATTCAGTTTTTTTGCGATAGATCATTCACGTGGTTTCTGAACGATTGTTTTGCCAAATTTCTTGAAATTCTAACGCCTGGATCGTTAGAAATCGGCAGGTTCCGGGCAAAAACAATCGTATTCAAGTTTTCGAGCAACTGCGCATTCGCTGCATTTAACTGGAAAAAGCTGAGAATTGCCGGGTTCTTTGCGTCGTTACCTTTTCTAAAATGAAATAAAAGACTAAAGCTATCAATACACTGCGTTCAATAATAGAGAAAAATAGCGCAGATAGTGCGGGTGTTGAGTAAATAAAATGATCGCTCTAATGTTTGTTTTTGCGCGCTAAATAGCATCAGCAAAAGCGCGCGCGAAAACTGTGTTCGGACACCTTAATGATCAAGCCTCCGTTCAGTGTAAAGCGCAGACTGCAGACTTCAAACCAGGGATTAAATGCTGACTGATTTATCAAGTGCTATCTATAAGCAGGGTTATTTAGGCTAATCGAAGTACAACTATGAACTCCGTTTAGCCGGAATATCAATCAGGTTAGCCTAAATGAGATTTATTACCAAAGGGTAAAAATAATTTTATACGACCTGCCCCGCGATTAGTTTCCCGGATGGTGTCACATCCGGGACTGGAATAGCATCGGGTTGTAGGCCTTTTTCTAAGGAGCTTTGGTGCAAAGCAAGCTTTTTTCTCACTCACTTCATCCCTCCTACTTTTGGAGCGTAATCGGTGGTACATTATAAGAGACGTTGTGTTACGTAGGGCGTTTTTCTCACCTTCACTGGAAAAAGGTATTAATTTCCAGTTTTACTGTAATTTGAGATGATGATCTTACAAATCATGGTAGAGATTTGTGTCAGTTTAGTTCTCAGGAAACTGAGCTTAGCCTTAGCAATACACATCGTAAAATGCAATCCATAGTGATAGAGCAGGGGGCATAAATAATGCTCTTGTTAGCCTGTTTATGGTTAGTGTCTGGTCAAAAAGTGTTGGGGGGATGTGCTTGAGCAGAGGCTCTGAAGAAAAAAGTTCCAGCTGCGGACAAGGGCAAACAAAAGGGTATTTTAGAGCGTGACCGTCCAACATAACCACAAGATTACAATCATTTTTCACATTGTTATACTTCTACTGCCTGTATGATTATCATCCTTTGAATCACCAAAAGCCAGACCACAGAAGACTAATCATAGTGGTAAAGATAGATCCACACGCCATGTAGATGTTACAGGTCAAAATTAAATTCCTTTGTCTCTTAACCCTACTTATTCATTGATTATGACTAATTGGGTTTGGAAGACAAAGGAAATTGAGAATCAAACTAGGTTAAAATAATTTTGACCTGAATTTAATTTTGACCTGTAACTAGACACTTATCTTTCACTCGGGTGACCTACTTCTTAGATATGATGGGGTGGCAGTGGGTTAAGTCGGCCTAAGACAGTTGGAAAACACGGCAATTGTTCAAAAATCTATGTCGACAGGTACACTATCATTACAAAAACTGAACAAATTACAAATGGCATACAATGTGCCGTTCCACGAGCATAAATAAAGACGTTAAGTGGTAATATCAAAATGCTATATTAATAGTTAACATGGATTTGATTGCAACGCTTAAGTTAGCTGATTGGCAAGATATATCTTATCCTTTACACATGATATTCAAACTCGATTCACCGCTTACAGCTGATTATCAGAGTCACAAACAAATACACTGTCATGACTTCAGTTTAACCTAGGAACTTGGAGAATTTACAGGGTATGAATCTTTCTAACTCTTATCTTACAACGTAAAGCCAACGTAAAGATGCTGTGAAGTTATTTTGTTCATGCTGTGTTAGTCACTGATGTAAGGTTACTAGCTATTTTTAAGATACTTAAATTTTTTAGGCAATTTAAATTATCAAATCAACATGATACAGTTTCATGGTCAATCTTCAGTCCATTTTTTTGTGCCTTGCCACTGCAATGCAGTTGGATTCCCATTAGTGCGACTGCTGCTTCGTATCAGACAAGTACTACGAGCATCCTAGGATTTCTCTTCTCTGGTCAAGTCCACACTTGTTTGGTCAGTCGGCGCTTCGCCTTCTCTTTCACCATCAACGGCCGTCCGATCTCTGCTACTTGCACCATCGGTGCCATCGGTCCTCCAGCTAGCTTCTTCAGTGCCTTCTGGCAGCTCAAAACCGGGGTCAATTCTTAGGGCGAGGCTTCTGAGTAACTTGTTCTGTGCATCCATCATAGCCATCATCGACTTCATCCTCTTTCTGTTTTTCATCACCTCTTCTTCCAGTTTAGCAAGCTCAGATGGTTTGCTTTCATCTGCAATTGGCTCTGGGATGGCCTCGGAAAATCTCTCTTGCAGCCACTCCATCAATCTGCAAAGTGAACCAAAACGGAATTAGTTGTCAGCAGTATCAAGAACATCTGGAAGAAGACGAATTTTCTATAGCTCAAAGTTTTTTTCCCCTTCACCCATTGTGTCTTCATTTATCTTTTTCAAGTTCTTTTCCAAAATTTCTGACAAGCCGACCCTAAATTAGAACGTATCTAGTCGCAACAAATTTATTTGCAGACTGTTCTAGCTAAGGATCCCCGGCTTTAGGTAGTTGACGATAATCTCAGATCTTCTCAGCTTTCTATTATTTTGAAGCAGTAACAGCTGCAAAAGGCGTATCATTTTCCGTTGCCACAGGTTATGACGGGGTGTCGCCTTTTGGAAGTGTTAACCGTTGAACTTTCATGTCTGCGAAGTAGAAGGTGAAGTTTTATTTACCTATTTGCTTTGTTTTAGGTGGCGCACGCGCATGACGTAGTAGGGCGGGAACCATACGTAAATTAAGACAGGGAACCATGTTTGCCAAGAACTTAGCTTTCTATTGTTTTAAATAGCTATTATGGGATGCTCAGGATAAAATGGATACTAATTTGGCCGGCTGAAATTGAAATCAGTAAAATATAAAACTTTAAGGTAAAAAGCTGTTAAAAATTTTAAGTCTAAACGTTTTCGATCTGTCTGATCATCTAAAGTTTTATATTTACTTTTATCGGCGAAATGTGTATATGAAATCAGAGTAATATGAATATATTTCGTTTTTCCTCTATGAAGCTTAGAATAGGACTGAAGAGTTTCAAAGACGTATTAGCCACTGTGTGGTTTAATATACCGACCAGAGACCACCTGTTGAGAGCGACAAAAAGTATTCGTTGACTCTACCCCGGGGAAAAACTTTGTGTCGCAGGTGGTCCCGTGGCCAGCCGCAACCACGTCCCAACGACGAGGGGAGGCACTGGAGAGAGAGGCTGGGAACGTGGTTGATCATTCGTGATATTAAGAGATTGATTACAGCAGCAATTCGAATTGACACCATACCTGTGGTACTTAGATAACTTGTTGGGTTTCTCAACATATACCGTTTCGTAAACGGCCCGCGTTAAAAACCTAGGAAACGCTTCCTCTATTTCAATTTGATACTCAATCTGCATGGCAAGTCTCTTGACTGTAGCGAACTTTTTCATTGTCTCGGTATCTCCAACGGCCAGACCAACCTGTGAAGAAATCAATTCGCCTGCTGGTTATTATAATAACTAGTGCTCTTAAAGAGAGACGCGATCAAGCTCCCAACATCGTTACGGCAGCTTCTAAAGATGACTTCCGCTCAGGTTGCCGACACGACACCAGAGATTGGATTCTAAAGACCGTTACATTTTTGTATACGACCAATGTCGTCTAACGTTTACCATAGCACACTTGGACTGTGATACTCCCTTAAAGATTGATTTTCAAGGCACATTTAGTCTACGGAGCCACTACCTAAACGATAAACTATAAACGTTCTACACGATTGTAACAGGAGGTATTTTCTTACCAAAAGATTCATCAGTGCGACGGCCAGTAGAAACAAACAGAGGAAGATAAAGAAGAACGCCACCTTTGGAAAGGGATTTAAAGGATTACCGTTTCTGGGATGTCTTTCACCCATTGAGTCAACGAAGGATGCTCCGAAGTCGAGCTCTCCAATCATCATTACCAACACACGAAGAATAGAATGATGCACAGTGTGGAACCCAGTCTACAATAAATTACGATGGAGAGAAAATCGATAGTTAGCAAGTCTAGAAAACGCATAGCTGTCACTTATTTATTTCCATTAGAAATAATCACTTGTTAAAGAAGCTACGTTACGGTTTTCGCATCACGGATATTTTACCCTCAACTTTTCAACTTAGTTATCTGTAGACTGCAAAACAGTCGTATTTTTTTGCAAACGCGAGCGACGCGGCAGGTTCGCGGGCGATATTTCGAACAAAAGGTCTGGAGCGAGTGTACAAACGGCGAGATAGACTGGGAAATACAGTGACTGAGCTCCTTTAATTGTCATCGCAAAGTACACGTATTAGACAGGAATGTTCATTAAAATATCACGACAGTTCTTGTTTCAAGAATCAGTGCCTGTTTAATAATAGCTGCCCTTTCCGAATCCTCTCACGCGAGAGCACAATTGATTTTTTAATAAAATAGAAGGAGAAGTTAGTCGATCTAGCACCTTAAAGTGAATGTAAATGTTTGGAATGTAAGACCATCGTAAGTTTCCCGAAGGGTTTTCAAACAGTTCGTCGGTCCTCAAAGTCAGGGTGAACCAGTTAGCACTAGAACTCAAACAAATCTGTTCAAAGCAAAGTCGTTGAAAATCCGGTAAAAATAAATAATTTCCATTAACGTCAATCATCATCTTTGTTATTAGTGATCCAGCACTTTATAACACCCCTTACCTGTTCCTTCAAGAGGAGGTAAAAGACCAATGCAAATCCCAAGACAAGGAAAACGAATACCACCATCACTTGGACAACCGTCTTGGTCACTTCAATATACATTGAGATATAAGTTCCAAACAGTCGATATCTTCTAAGGAACAGCATCATGTTGGTATAACACACGAAGATCGCCACAATTCCAAGAATCCAAAGTGTACGTGGGTCCTTCATGGCTGAGAACCATTCATCGATGACGCTTCGCGGAGTTACGTAGGGCACCATAAATAACGTCATACTAATATGAAGGATCCAGTCTAGGTAGTTGGAAGTGTCCTTGAAATAGTTCCAGCGCTGCACGTAAATCTGAAATATTTCTTTGCAAAAGTGGAATGACGCGAAAATCACGACTATGATTGGTACTGCTTCGGTGAAGGAAGTATCTACTCGGTAAACATCTGAAGGTTTAGGCTTAAAGTCATCTTTTTCTCCTTTAGACCCGTTCGTTCGTGGTGGTCTGAAATCCTGGTCTTCTCTTTGGTCGACAATGAAAACGGTAAAGAGAATCATCAATATAAGATACGTGAAGAAATCGACGAGATAAACATATCTTCCAAACGAGGTCCACTTTCTTTCGTTGAATTTCAGTGTGAGGGGGTGAAGAAGGAGCCGTTCGCGTTTGTGCTTGATCATCGTTTCGACTGTTGAGAATCTTTTACTGCAGTCTACTACGTCTGGGCCAAGATCCAGATATTTAAAGTTGTATGTGACAGCATAGTCTGGGTCGGAGATGTTCAGATGTTGAGAGTGATGCACGCATTGATTCAGTACAACTTCAGCTGCTTGGGGGAAATTTTCAACCAGGAGTGATACTGCAGTTTGGCCACAAGTTGTTTGGTAGTTTTCAATCTCCGTCCATCTTAATGTAAGAAAAAAATACAAGAGTAGATTTAATAACTTTCAAAAGCTGAAATAACTTTGGTCTTTCATGCACGACAAACTCAGACCTCACGACCAAATTGGACATGGAAATAAATTACAATAAATTAACATTCATAGCTGAGTAACATTCGATTCGACGACTGGTCAACATCTTTGTTGTTCAATGCCACATATGTACGTTCTTCTAACACAGAAGCTAACCTTTTGTGCTTCACAATTGTCATGGCAACATCAAATGCTCCCGCTTTTGCTGCTACTTCCAAACAGTCACGTCCACGTCCGTTGATAAGTGTCAAACTTGCTCCACGGTCCAAAAGTAGGCCTACTATAGCTGGATGACCCTTGCCACATGCCACGTGTAATGCAGAATCGCCGTCCGTATCTTGCTGGTCGACGGAAGCTTTATAATCAAGCAAAACTTCGGCACATTTTGCTTGGTTCCTCTTTACTGACCACATCAAGGGAGTTTGGTGGAGATTATCTAAACTGTCAACTTCTGCTCCCATATTTATGAGTGCCACGCAAGCTTTCCTGTATAAAAATCATAAACATGATAAACGATTCCAAATAGCTCCCAAAAAGTATTCTGCTATCGGTAATTATTCATTTTCTGTATCCAGTGTAAAGCGAGGCTATAAATCTGTAAATTAAGCACGTTCAAGTATCTCACGTTTACTGTATTAAGCTGCTTCCGAACGCTATTTTGGGCTATGCAGCAATGACAAGTTACCACTCCAAAATGGATCAGTAATGGAAATTTCCTTTCATTTCCTCTCTGTTTTGATATAATCTAATAAAATATGATCTCGAAATCAGATTTCATACCGTTGCCCCTTTCCTGCAGCACAGTGCAAAGGTGTTCGTCCAAGCTCGTCTCGTTCATTAACACCAGAAATCCGCCTGACCAGTGCTTCAACGTGTTTGGACGAGGATGATTCTGCAGCTAGATGTAGAGGTGTTTTTTGATTCTCGTCTCGAAAAGACAGATGCTTTTGTTTGGATAAGACAAGCTCTAAAATCTACAAGCCGTAAAATAATATAGTCAAACAGCTGCAACATGTTTTACATGAACCTCTTTGTTGAAAAGAAAAGTTCAACATTCAAAATGAAACTTGATCCAAAATTCAAACGGAAATTATTTAAACTACAGGCAGGGGTGTACACATAGAACTTCTTTTGCAAGAATTCATGCGGGACAATCGTGGCCGCAAAGTAACAAGAAGAAACGTCTCAACTTCTGCTTACCAGCCAATTTCCTCGTTAAAATTTTGCCAGGGTTCCAGGGTCGTAAAAAACAGAAAATTTAAGCTATGAAATTCAGCAAATTCAGACAATAGGTCAGTTTCTTTTTCAACTTTCCATTTTGCTAAAACCACTTTTTAAGTATTTCTGTTGGAGTAAAGCAATAATGCGAATACACAAGAACAAAAATAAAAAGAAATGCTGTCAACGAAGATGGTGCGTGCGATCTGAGACAACGAACAATTAATCAGTCCCTGCAAGATCGAGGCCGTGATTCTAAATCTTTAAGGGCCTTTTGAACTAATTAAACGCAGTATCATGGTAACGTGTACTATCATGCATCAATTTTTTACCTTTATATCTTTTGACTTAGCAGCGTAATGCAAAGGAACCCTGTCCCATAAATCCGCTTTGTTCAAATTGTTTGTACCCGAGCGACTCTCTAGAAGCATGGTAAGCATCGTCAGATGTTCGTTTTCCACCGCGAGATGAACAGAAGTTTTCAAGAGCAGATCGGTTGCAGTGGTGTCAGCTCCAAGTTGAAGGAGTACCCTGGCGGAGTCAGTGTGCCCTGCCGCAACTGCGTTAAGGAATGGCGAACGGCCTTCATCATCTCGTGCATTCACCTTGGCTCCATTTTCAACGAGAAATGTGATGAGTTTCGTTTGGTCAAAAAGTGCAGCTCTAGAGACAAGAAGAGGTACAAAAAATGTGACTCTCGTCTGCTAAAAATACCCAAATTGCTATGTTTATGTTTTGAAACACGATGTAAGTAAGATTGTCGCTAATTCTACTGCCTTGAAGGATTCCAGACGGGCGTACTGAAGGCATTTGTCAACTTTCCAACACCAGTGTACAAATAGGAATGGAAAAAAAAATAACAAACGGTGAGAATAAAGTTTCCTTCACATTAACAAAACAAAGTACTCATAGTTACACTATTGCTTACTGTAAAATTTCAAAGATTTGATCACAATCAAGCACAATGTTACGACAAGCCATTTGCTTCCGACAAATGTATTGATAATGACAATGTACTGATAATGAACTGAATGAAAAGGAGGGATCGAAACTTCTTGGAACTAACCAATGAACTTTGACAAGCTTTACACAAGTCTTATACCCGCTTTCAGTGTTACGTGCACAGCGGATATCTTTCGCCATCCATCTTTCGACATGCTTAACAAACAAGACGGATCGAAATCCACCAATCACAGCCCACTGACATAGCCTTTTAAACTTGTGGTCATTTGCATAGAAGTGACATGAAACAAACATCGGCATGCATCGGTTGTGATTGGCTCATTTTAATCAGCACGTCGAAAGATGATGTCGAATGATGTCGAAAGATAGCCGCTATGCACGTAACACTGAAAGCGGGTGTAATAGCCGAAACCACCACGTCTTAAAGACTCATCAGTTTTAACGTACCAAATTTATAGCACCATCAGCTAGCAACAGAGGTCACTAAACTCTGAGGATAACTTCTTTTCAGAACTTGACTCCCCTCACTCAGACGATCACACAAAACAAACCACTAGTTACAGAGTATAATAGATGAGGATGTCTTCTTAGTGTGGGTCTGTTTCTCAAAGAAGCCCAACATCGAAAAGAAATTTAATGAGAAGAATTAGCTCTCTCAATGCTGCTGTTGTGAAATCCCTTATCATACTTTAATTAACAATTGTACCGTAATGGCTTAGCCAATGGAAAATCTTAAATTACATAACACAATGATCCAGTTTTGAATATTTAATAACATTCAACCACTCTTCAATATACATTCTTGGGATAAATACTAACCTGTGAAGAGGTGTTTTGGAGTCTCCATCTTTCATGTTAACACCGGCTCCTCGCGATATTAGCATCTCTGTCATTTCAAGATTCCCTTTAGTGGCCGTCAAGTGAAGTGCGGTGGTTTCGTTACACTTCTTAGAGTTGACGTCTGCGCCATGGTCAAGGCACAGTTCAGCTGTCTTGACATCGTTATTCCAAGCGGCCATGTGCAGCACTGTGTTACTCTGTAGGTCCTCGTTCCCCACCAGTTCTCTTTCATTGGTATCAACGTCTCTATCAGAGGCTGTGAAGAAAAGGAAATACGTTTCCATACCACAGCTAGACAAATGCAGAAGACGCTGTTAGCTAAAGAGTAGCGCGCTATATTTCTATGGTTGCCGAAAAGTAGCACAATTCGATATTGAAATATTTTCATTCGATAAAATATATTTTCATTCGATAAAATATATTTTCATTCGATAAAATATATTTTCATTCGATAAAATATAT
>Ga0126337_10002176_pt1 | contig 12329 bp, 7 predicted proteins | sample DipCmetagenome_FD_92527 | JGI IMG/M metagenome (GOLD analysis project Ga0126337, IMG submission 92527) | Coral microbial communities from La Bocana,Puerto Morelos, Mexico - Diploria C A metagenome | ecosystem: Host-associated > Invertebrates > Cnidaria > Coral | place: La Bocana,Puerto Morelos... | reverse complement strand
TACCATGTATTTCCAAGGATCCTACGAAAGTACCCAAGATTGAACACTTGGAGCTTCCGTTCTTGTTTGGAGTATGTAGTCCAGAATTCGCTATAAAAGAAATAAAAAAACTTCATCCTCGTGCATTGTTGAGTTATATAACAACTTGGGAATTTTTAAGAACACTCCGCTGCGCCTCGTCCTTCTCTATGCCCTTCTCTCGTGTTCTTAAAAATTCCTAACAATTCTTAACAATGCACTCGGATGCGTTTTTTTATTTCTTTAGTAGAGTGCTGATGACACAGGCTTAGTACACAGTGAAAAACGGTCAACCCCGGGAATCTTATCAATATAATAATAGTACAACAACTCTCTAACATGTACCTACATAAAGTAAAGTAAAAAAATGATTCTCGCGTGCAGCGAAATTGCAATTAACTGCAATTTCACTGCGAGAATCATTTCTTTACTTTACATCCATCCGCAGTTCACATATGAATTACTTCATATACTTCACGTGATGTACCTACATATCTGACGCGGACAAACTACCTTTACATTCCATGGACTCTACAACGGAAAATCATCACATCGACTGCAACTCTGAAAACGCTTTTTACTTGGTTCAATGCAATCTTTTCCCAAACACATTATACATTGGGAAACCAAACGACAAATGAAAGACTGTTTGACATGCCCGGCCCAACCCACTGCAGTCTCAGGACTTTTTTTGTTAATGATTATTCCACTTGAGACGTTACACGCTTTCCACTCGCTTTCCACTTTCCACAAATTCACTCCAATCGTGCCTGTGCACGAAAAGCTAGCTAGAGAAGCATTCCTCCTTGATATGAGGTCGCAATCTTGAACCTCAAGGCATGAATAATAAATATGAAATGTAAATGTTATTCCCTTTGTTTCTAATTTTGTTGTCGCATTACATATTGTTCTATTCTTATTTCAAATTTCTTATGTAACATTTTTATTTCGTGTTCTCATAGTATCGGGTGGCGTTGTACTTCACTGGACTCCGAATCTAGAGGTCCGATCCGGGTTTGAGCCCTGACCGGGGCCATTTTTTTGTGTTCTTAGTCAGGAGACCTTACTCAGTCACAATATCTCTCTCTCCATCCAGGTTGGGGAGGGGGGGGGGGGGGGGGGGGGGGGGGACACAGGCAAGGTATGACAAACTACGCCGCGTTCCATTTCTATTTTTAACCTTACGCGGAAAGTAATTTCTGTGGTGTCTTATAGACGATTTCCAAACAATAATTTTCTAAACTTGGAAAGTTCTGGTAGCCACCTTTTTAACCAAAATATCAGAGGAATCCAAAGCGTGTATAGAAACAATTTATATTGAATGAACTTTCTTTTGTTAATTTAAAGATTTTTTTCTTCGAGGCATGCTTCGATTCCAACAAGTTCAATCACGATCACTAGCGGGCATATGTACTTCAGCTTACTGTTACACAACGAATAAAAGAGTAACAAGAACTACCAAAAACCAAACACCATGATTGAGAATTACCTGTGGTAAGGCCAGTCCTTCCATGATTGCCATGAAGGAAACGAGATTCCCAAGTTTATCGCTTAGTACATCAGCAAGTTCAATCAGCTTACTGAGCACTTTACCCCTGGTGCCAAGGTCACCCGCTGACACTACTAAGGTCGCCACCCAGTGTGTCACGTTAGCAAATCTACAAAGGAAAAATCGCTCATTAAGTTGTCGTGGACGGGATGCCCAATACAAATACCTCTAACGCTTTTTATAGTTTCACGCTCTTGCACTAGTATAGCCCGGAAACGCAGAAGTATTTTTGGCTGTCGCTTGTCTCTGGCGAAAATAAGTCTTTTCTCGGCGCGTGAAAAAAGAGCCAAAAAGCCGATGCTCTTGCGGGCTAGTCCTAGCAGTAAGTCAGACAACTTGTAGTGAATTGACAAAATCGGCAATAGTGTAAATGTAGAACATCTATAATGTAGAAGTCTTGGACATTTGTTCTTACTGACTACTCTAACCAAAAAAACTTGAATAGTCCATTGATTAATTTGATTCTAATAATCACTTACGGTAAGAGCCGCAGACATTAGGATGAGTGAGAATTTGGCAATTTTGGGGCTTCGAGTGTCCAGTTTCGAAGGAAAGCGATAAAAAAAAAATAACCGTTTCTAGAAAAAGCTTAACCAAAATAAAATGACGACTAACCTAGCCAGTAGCTGGGCCCTTTTGTCCCTTCCTTGGGGGAGGGTAAGAATCTCCAGCCCTTTTGCTCCTCCAGTACCATCCTCTATGGTCCAAGATTGGCGATGCGGTTCCTCTCCCCACTGAAATACGAGATCTACACGAGTCATATGCCTAGCAAGGCTAAGGCAGTCGCTCTCCAAGAACGGCAAAAGCAGTTTTTCGCGTATTTTCTTCATCACATTTAAAAATATTCCTTTTTTGTCCATGGGTCCGCGCTTGGACTTGTCTTCTTTATCGTTAGGACTCTGAGTCTTATCACTGATGTCGGGGGTTGAGTTTGAGGACAGCACCTGCTCTGATGAAGAACTTAAACTTGTTGGCACGTCGTATATCTCTTGGTTTGCAAGGGAGCCAAATTCAGATCCTGACGAGGAGGGGCTGTTGTTTGACCTCGACGGAGGAGTATCGTAGCAGGCGTCCGACTCTGCGTTGTTCCCATCAGACGACATCGCGCCAGAGGTTGCATGTCTCACCAGGAGCTCAGCACCTGAATGCCTTTTCTCTGGGAGAGCGTTAAAACGTGGTTCCGAGCGGCCACCTGAAGGCAGCCCCGTGAAGGCTCTCAATGCAGGCGCACTGGATCTTGTCTTCAGTTGAGGACGGAGCTTGTTCACTTTGTCAGACACTGTTGGATCCGAGTTACGAAACGATTCCATTCTCCTTGGCTTAGCTGGAGGTTTGTCGTAAACATTTTCGTCGCTTCCCTTGGGTCTGTCATACAAACCATCACTGCTTCCTCTTGGCTGGTCATAAAGAAGATTCTCCTGGCTCTCTGTGTTGTTATCAGACAGGCTAGCTAGGCTAAATTGCTTTGACGGTTTGTCATAAAATTCTCCAGAGTTTTCCACAGTTGATGGCGTATCGTAGAAATCTCCATTACAATAATCTTCAACAGGTTTGTCGTAACAGGTATCAATACTCTCGCCCTCGCTTTGTTTAACACAGTTTCCCTCTCTGTTCCCTTCATCAAATGACAGCGATGCATTTTCATTTTCACTTGGTTTGTCATAATTGGTGCCCGAATTGTCCTTCTTGTTTGGGTCATCGTAAAAATGATCGTGGTTTTCAAAAACGTCTTTTTCATTCTCCTTTTCGTTTACTCCTAGTGGCGTTTCATAGAACCTTTCTGAAATATTTTCCTCTTTAGTGGACTTTGCAAGGAACGCTTCTGGAATTTTCTCACGTTGTTTCGAATGAACTGTCCACGGTAAATTTTCAGGAGATAAAGAAAGATCAGGTTTATCCAAGGACCCGACCGTAAAATGTCGACTTTTATTTCCATTATGATTTATCTCAAGATGCAGTCCCGGGTCACTGTTCTTACGTCCCATCTTGTCGATGTTCTTTTGTCGCAAAGGCCCAGTTCCTGGAGGTTTCGGTGGGCAAAGGTTGGAAGGGCCAGTATTGTAGACATATCTGTTTTGATGATTTGAACTAAGACTTTTCAAATCGTCAGCAGATAACAGAGTTGCGTCTCTGCTGACGGCGTGGGTGATAACAGCCGAAGTGTTTGGCGATAACGGTTTCCTTTGGGAGATATGATAGTTGATTAATTCAGCTATGGAATCAAAACTGTTCTCTGAATCTTCCAGTCTATACTTAATTCTCGTTCCTTTCGACGAATTGACCTTGCATAGAGGTATGTGAAGAGGCGACCTTTTGTGTCGCACCACAATGAAGCAGCTGCCAGGCTTGGCTGGGTCTTCACGCACTAAAAAGTTCCCGTCACGACGCAGGTAACGTTCCGCAAAGTCTGCGGTTATTTTACCATGATACCAGGTTTGCCTTTCTAACGGCAAGGAGTTCAATGAATCCGCATCTCCTTTTCCACGCTTTTTTTTTCTTTTCAATAAGTCTGCCAATCTGAAAGTGAAAACAATCATGCCGTTTCAGAAACAGAGGTTGATGAGTGGGGTGTCACACAACGAAACACAAAAGCGTGGTGAACAGATAATATCTCGAACTTTTGGGATTAAAGCTTTACGTTTATATGGCTTTGTCCTCCAGTAAAATAAACAAGACCTTTGGTCTGTGGTTTACAAGTCATAACAAAGGGGCCCTCCGCAAGCCGCCTCATACAACATCAGGGTGGGCGGGAATATTTCTTAAGTGTTCTGTTTATTCCACAAAGGATGACAACTGAGAAAGTCAAGAATGGAAGACAAAGAAATGTTTCAAACAAAGTACAGTTTACATATTTCACCGAAAAGTTAAGTTACCTCGCAGCGCTTTTTTTTAAGAATCAATCGCATTTCCACGTCTGCTAAACGTATCTATTACAAGTTATTGCTTAGTCTGGCAATAACTAAACAAGACCTCTGGGTCTGCGTTGAACAAGTTATAGTGGTGGGGTCTCCAAAACAACGTCAAACAACAATGATAACACTATTTGGAGCTGAACATACAAATTAGATCGCCAGCTGTGAGTAGCAGAACACGCGCGAGAATAGAGCAAGGGCGAGAGGTGCCTTTTTCCAGTTCCTGTTTTGCTCTACTCGCACAGCGATCTACGAAGCAAAAGACACAACACTGTACAACACTCTAATAGGTCTGATTGCTAACCTTCTGAAGGGGAGGGGGGACCTTGATTTCGATTCCTGTGCAATGTTTTTCTCGATCTTCACCCTGGCTGGTAGAGGTAGAGTCTTGCTTCGGCTTCTGAAAGTACTCCGTGACGAAGACGACATGGTTTGTGCGCTGCTTGCTTTCGTTCTAATTTGTCAACCGTCTCTCAAGGAACTGAAAACAAATTTAAACAGAAAGAACATTCAACTTAAGGTTTAATTCGTCTTTATAATTCGTGCTATAAGACCATAAGCTATGCCATAAATCGCCGTGAGTAATCCTTTGTGTACGACACTGCCAAAAATATCAGACCTCTGTAACACGGCCAATCAACATCACTAACTGCGCTTTCAAACGGTGAAATGGAAAGCAAAACAAACCACAAGATACTCTTGTCTTCTAGAATCACCTAAGGCATCTATTTTTCGCTCAATCCCTCCTTCCCTTCTGTTTTGTTTATAAATCTCTAGTGTGATTGTAGTGAACAAAAAATGATAATCTCCATGGTTTCTTTCATCCAATCATCGCGTGCACTTGTTAAGTGCAAACCGGCAGGAAACTGCACTTTCTACAACAAATCACTAAAGTTTTATGCAGTAATAAAACTCCCCGTGCATCATGACAAACACATGTGATGATAATATATAGATCATAGACTTACATCAGGAGAATATTGACATTTTATACTCTACTTTGTATTTTGTTACGACTGGTAATGCCTCGCAATTTCAATACCGAACACTCAAAGTACTAAAGCAGCTTAATGTTAAATCTTGCCAATCTCCTGTGATATTTTTGCCATCAAATCTTTATGAAGAAAAGCCCCGACAAGACGGCTTTGTTGTCAACGGGAGTTTTTAAATCTTTGCACTAACTTCCCCCCACCCCCCCCCCCGAAAAATTGCAGCGGCGTTGCATTCAACCAAAATCACTACCTGTCTTGAACAGTTACAGTTCTTAAATTACACAAATGTCAAACGTACGTCTGCGATATATAATACTTTTCTTTCTGTCCAAAACTTTAGTCCGCTTAGTAAAATAGAACGAAAATTTGTGTGGACAGCTTGCTTCGGTTGAAAATATTTCGCAAAACATTTATGACATAAATTACGTAAAATTACGCGACAGTAAAAATTGACCTTGAATTAGCACTGATTTCATGAAAACGAATACAGTCATCGCCGGTGGTTTCTCAATACGATATTCTCTGACGTATGTATATATTCTGGTCAGTTCGTCAGTTTTTCCGCTATACAAACAATCTACAAGCCCAGGCCGGAATATAAAGATATATTTATATTAAGATATAAAGCGACCATGTCTCCTAAATGAGTCTCAATTACCCAAAATAAAACAAATAAAAAATACCTGTTTGAAATCACGATAGTACAGGATGCGTGAGGTAGAGCTGTGCTGACTAGCAGAAAATAATTGATCACCCACACATTTTATATGAAAAAGCTGGGAGCAAAAGCATTTCACACCCTTCCGAGTACTCTTCTACAGTCATGGATCACCAGTCGCGCGAAAAGCGAACGTGACACAAGACTTTTTCCTTGTAATTCAGTCATCATTAATCCCTTCATAAGAAAGGAAGGTAACACTTCAAATTACAAAGGTCGGATACCAACCAGAGTAAAAACCTATTTTTTACTCAGTTTAAGCCTCCTCACAATCTTAAAGATTTTCATGCTCATTCAGCTGTTTCGATTCCGGCAATAGCGGCTCTCTTTTAAATCTCATGATTCTGAAAATCTCTTATTTTCGCTAATGAGCCGGCGCTTGTATGAAGCACTCGGAAGTTTGAACTCCACAGATATTTGAAGAACTCGCCCTGGGGTTATACTGATAAACTTATTCAAACATTCCTGTCTAGACAACGTTTACAAAATCATAAAACTCTACATTTGAATATTTTAGAACTCTCTTTACTGCTACCGGAAGTGACGTACTTGAGCGGTTTTTCAGTTCTTTTGACTTGGTAGTAAGCAGTAATGGGGAAAAGCATTGACATATTTGGTTATTAACAAGGTCTGACGGCTACTACTCGGTCGTATACTTATTAAAGAATTCTGCAACTGTAAAAAAGCCAAGGATTCTGCCCTGCCCTTGTATCCTATTACTGGCTATTAGTCCTTATCGCACAAAGAATTTCAACAGAATCAAAACCAGTCATTCAACTAATCATACATCATCGTCAGCGAACACACGACCTTGGTTTTGTGCTACACAACGTAGTTTTTGACCCGAATCGGCAATGATTTATACGACTTAAATCTGACTATTATTGATATTCTACAAGCAATTTGCATCTAAATTCGGCTAATGAACACGCTAGTGCTAATTCAACATTATTTATAACCTGAGGTTAATAGCCTTAGCAAGTCGAAGCTTTCCTGTCTTTCCCGAACTCAAACACAAATCAGGTTTATAAAATATCTTCCAAGGTACAATTATGAGTTATTTAACCACTAAATGACGTACATTAGTTAATACCTTGAAAACAATGATTGCATACAGAATACGAAATGAAATCAATTAAAACAAAGCATATGGCAGCCTAAGTACACAATCAAAGGAGAGAGAACCCTGCTCATAACGGCTTCTGTGTAAACATATGAAGTATTTCAAACGATAGTAATCAAACCTATGCTCCCCAATTTGACGTTTTAAAAAGCGAATATAATTTTTTCTTCGTCAAAACACGAGACGCCATTTAGTAAAACTTGGCAATAACTCTTTGTTGCTTAGATTTCACACGGGAGATTACAAAACGTTCGCTGTACCGCTGTGGTTCACATTAAACTTCCATGGACGAGCATATGTTCACGAAATCTGCGTTCTTTACGAATTCGAATTGTTGACAGATGATATGGAACATTCTGAAGCGATTAAACGAAGACTACAATGTGTATATGAACACAAGAAACGATCATACAGTTCTGATCGACAACTCGTGAATTTCAACTCACCGCAGTGTCACGACAACACGAACAAAATTTGAACTTCAAACCTTGCAAGAAATGCCATAACCTTTTCCATCTCGAACATACAGAAAGGCTGTAGAACAGTTCTTACCTTGAATATCCGACATAATCATTCCTTTGCTAGCCGTAATACTAGCAACTAGGATTAAATGCAACGCACGATTGATCACATACGAAGGCTCTACTCGGTTAATTATAGGACAATAGTGATTGGTGCAATTCAAGTCGGTTTCGTCACTCGTCACTGATTGGTGAAATACAATACCGCTTTGTCAGCGTTATGTCTGCCCACACGGCTATGAGGTGCCGAAAGTTCTAGAGGCCAGGCGGTCGTCATCCCGGTAGCAAATTCGTATTACCTGCGAGGAGACATTTCCAGAGGACGTAAAAGTTTCAAATTACTTTCCGAGTTTCAACTTCTCGAATTCACCTGTATCAACCGTGAGCGTGTCGTTGAATCAAAACAATGCTCACAGACTGTTACTGCCTTAGGCTGTAATTTGAACTCTAAAAGTGGTTATCAAAATTTTAATACTACAACTAAACTCGTTTTCCGGTATTTTTTTGTTCGGTTTATCCTACGTTAGCAGAGTGCGTACGTTCCCTTTACATCTGTGAAAATGATAATGCGTGGACATTCAATGACGGGTGATACATATCCAGAAATGCTGAGTGGTTGGGTCACTGCTTAAAGACCAAGACTCTTTCATCTAATAACCTTATTGTTGCACAGGGGGTCTTGCATATAGAAGCCGGTGCAAATGAGCTACAGGATATTTCATTGTGGCCATTTTACGCTGTTGGGCTGGTTCCTTGCAGTACAATGGTGAACAGCCCAATCAAGAGCTTTCTCAGGGTAGGTTAGTATACTGCAGCGCCGCGTTGTTCAAAGCCCGATTTAGCTAATACCAGGATTAGCGAGAATTTTAATTTGACTTTTGTAGCTTTGCGGCTCGGCTTTTTGTTTGTATTGTTTAGTCCTTTGTTTTGAGATTGAATAATATTAAATTACACAAAACATAAGCAGTGAAAAACATTTTATACAAGTTTTATACTTTAGTTAACTTTAATCCTGGGTTAGCGTAAAAGCGGCTCTCGAACAACCAGGCCTGTTGTGGATTCCTTGGCATTCCCTACGGACCTACGCGTAACTCACATCCCTCAATGGCTTGTGGTTTACAAACATGGATTAGTTGTCTCCAAAGCATCGCCTGAAAGGATGGACTGGCTTGTTAGTGCGGAAGACCTCGGACTATTTGTGGTTTTTTATCAAGTGCTTGCCAGAGAACTAAACAAACAAAGCAAATAAACCAAACCAGGAACGGCTCCTGACAAAAGTCAGGTGAACACACCTGCAATGATGGATGGGACTCGTCATTGAGCTTCCTGGTTCAACATGTTTTCAGTGTGAATGACAAAAATAGATCTTGCCCGCCAAACATCCGACATGGCGGATAAAAAATCGTTTTAATCGAAGCAATATAGGAAAAGAGGGCGAGGTGGCTAAGAGGATGTGTGGTAAACTGTGGTCTAGACGCACCTCCACCGCAACATTCAAACTCGTTTCCATGGCCTTTCCTCTTTAGACTGGATTAACTTCGATACTCCTCAATTGTTTTTATTGTTTTAAAACATTTTTTCTTTCGGGTACAACAACGTGTCCTTTCTTATTCAGCTTGCACTGAAATCTAGCACTACGTTATATGTAGAATGAATGGAATCACTACGAAAGTTCTGACACTGCAACTTGACTCTTTCATTTCCTTTGGAACATTTGGAATGCAATGAATTGTTGTAGAGCAATGTAATATGTGTACGTGAGAGTGGGCTTGCCTCAAAAGATAGGATCGATCGCGAACTTAGGAAATAGTTAACACTGTGTAGCGCCTCATTGTGCGAGACTGATGATATTAACCTGTTAGTAACATTGAATTCGCTAAGAAGCTAGACGCTCAGTTGAAGCTAAGCCCGGAAGGTTAACGATTAACTCCTATTTCTGTAGAAAAGTTAAGTTTTTTCGCTGAAAAAGATTGTGTTTTCTGATTTGCCCCGTAATATTTGCTTACAATCAGTGGTTTCAAAAGGTCAATTGCCTTCTTTTGAAACCAAAGCGTGTTTTGCCATTGTTGTTGAAGACTCCAGCTGTTGTAGAAAAAGCGTTAAAACAAACAATGATAAGTCTTCTCTTTCGTTCATGTTTTGTTTTAAGCCAGTTCCCATTATCCAGGTGGTGTTTTTTTTTTGATACCCTCTGAGCGCGAATATATTTGTATTACGCACCGCGAATTCCCCACCTACAGCCCTCCCTTCCCTTTTCCGGTAGCACTCTGCCCCAGTCTGGCCGAGTGAGGTATTCGCTAGATCAAACGGCACCGTGTAAACGTGCTGTTTCTTTCTATTGTTTTCTATTGTATTTCTATAGCAACATTGGGGATAGAGGAAGTGGCTATTGTAGCCGGAGGTAGCCGTTATTGGGACGTAAGGGTATAACACTACCCCATTTATTTTTTTCGGGGTGCACCATGAATGTTGCGCCACATGTGCAGAATGCAGTTTTGGTCAGTCGTTGATTAGGCGGCCATTGTCAAGAGGTTCAATTACTTTGGTGGTAGGGACGAGATTACATTGCTGTTGCAGTTTTTGTTGTTGTAGAGGCATATTTTTTAAATAAGGGCGAATGCATGGAGTGTCCGCCTGGACCAGAATAAGTGGCCTTTCTAGAGAGATGGCCGTTAGTGAAGGTTGGAATGCCTGAGGGGGTCTCCTTATGAAATTGATGGGCAACTCCATCTACTGTTTCTGCAGACTGAAACTGTGTAATCGTCGAGCTACAATCTCCCTCGTTCCCTGGCAGGCACAGTACGACTAAGGCAGTGCTTCTTCCTCGCGAACCACACTTACCCTTCCTGGCAATACCCATGGATAAACGAAATTTAATTTCAGCTGTGTGCAAATTAAAGAAATGGTCGATAAAAACACACATTACATACTTCCTGGGTAAATTTTTATTACTTTTGCAATTAGATAGTCATCTTCGGACCATTACGCCTAGCTAAGACTATATTCTATGGTGTATTTCTATTCTCGCAGTGAAATGAGCCGCGGCTCTTCGTTCTTTCTGGCAAGCCTTCTTTTAAAAAAAATTCTCCTTCTTTTTCGGTAAAACATATTTACCAAACAAAATCAAACGCAAGAACATAAACTACAAAATTAATTGCTTTAACATAACTTCACTTTTACTTAGGTTATCTGGTTACAAAACTGATATTTTTCCACTGTATTTTCATATTGACGCATACATGGTAATAACCCACGCAAGTAAGTTTCACCAGTACGGAAAATAGCCTCGAATTTTGTGGTATTTTTTTTTCAAAACATGCTAAATAACCTAGCTGGGGATTCAGGCCATACCAAACAATTCTCTAGAGGTAAGTCTATGAATAGCAAACTAAGTGGTGGCCTTAAATGTCCTCTTCGACCCTGTGCCGCCTGGGTCAGGGTCATTCGGGACTAACATTGAACGTAACCATTAAACACAATGCCGTTACTAGATTACTACACACAATAAATTTAACAATATATTTAAAATACTCATTGGTGACACGGAAATAAAATATTCTTGTTAATTGTAGCGGAAGTCAAAGTCGTTTTCGAGGATCGTTATGAAAGATAGGTTGGATTTCCGCCGATCTCTCGGGTCCGGTTTATGTTCCTCTTTGGAGCGAGCGGCTGGTAATCGAGCCCATACGAAACAAGAAAATTAACATAATGAGTGTCATCATTCGACAAAAGTCTGCGAAGAGATAGGCTCCTCAAGAAACTCTCCAACAAATCCTTTAATTGAACAGCACAAAGTACTGTCTATTAAATCTAATTCAATCGTCGCGCTATCGCCGTGTTCAGCTCGGTTGTACTAGACTCGAACAAAGCGCGGCTGCAGTCTTACAGCTGTAGCGAGACTTCGATACATAATTACTTCAAGCGTCGCGCTACAGTAGTATCGAAATATACTGTAAAATTCAACTCAGTTAATTCCAAACACTCGGTTATTCTATCAACTTAACTGAGTCGTACTTTTATCTTACTTCTAGGCCATGCATATCAACTGAGTTCGGCCCAAGTGTACCTTGACATTCGTGTACCTTGTCATTCCTTGACATTCGGGTAGCTCGACTGAGCTTGTCTTGCTACCCGACTCCACCCGACGTTGATGCAAAAAATTGTAAAATAAAAATTCATTATTTCGGTCGGACCAGGCAGTAGCGCGACGGTTGAACCGAGCCTAATATAGTAACAGGAGTATAGCCTCCTTCAATTTGGGCTGCCTTCTGAACATTCCTCGATTGGGCAGCATAGTTCTTTTAAACTTGACATTCGTGATTTAGGGGTCCCTACATTATCAATTCAATATAAGCTGAAGGTACATAGCCTTCGTCGTCGTCCTTTAACACTTTCGTCCAGCCACTGTTATCATAATCTTGCTCCAGGACTACAAGCTCATCTCCTTCATTCACCGACAGTTCACCTTCATTGGTTGCTAGGAAAAGAACAGTCAT
>Ga0126337_10002173_pt1 | contig 12334 bp, 9 predicted proteins | sample DipCmetagenome_FD_92527 | JGI IMG/M metagenome (GOLD analysis project Ga0126337, IMG submission 92527) | Coral microbial communities from La Bocana,Puerto Morelos, Mexico - Diploria C A metagenome | ecosystem: Host-associated > Invertebrates > Cnidaria > Coral | place: La Bocana,Puerto Morelos... | reverse complement strand
TTTGTTCACTAGTGAAAATAATGATATAGCCAATCAGAGCATCGATACGTCGTTTTTCACTAGTGAAAAAAATCGTATGACCAATCAGCTGGCTTCTCTAGCGCGAAGAGACTATTTTTATCTTGATGCTTTTTGGCACGTAAATCTCGGTATGTATATAATAAATACTGAATTTTAATTCTGCGTTAGCGTAACCAGCTTTGGAATAACCCGGCTCTGTACGTTATGTTCGTGGTGTTTCGATGGGGTACGACATTTGGGCTGCAATGAAATCCAGGATCATAAAATAAACAAATATGTGGTCTTGTTATACTTCCTTCGGGAACACTTTCCAGAAGCAGCCATTTCTGTATGCTAAGCTTACCAAACAAAGAACACTGTCTGCAAGCACTTTTGTACTGTAACTTCTTGCATGCGATATATTATATTCAAGCAGTAGAGGATCGAAAATATAAAAGTTCATAAAACGAAGAGTTCAAGACGGCATGTAAGACAGAGAAAAGCAGTCTGCACAGATTTCCCCTTGTCCCTGATCGCTTCTCGTGGCTCACGCCTACGTTTTCTTTGTTGAACACTTGTTTTACTCAATGCCAGGTTATTAATGTTTTTATTTCCTTGTTCCGCTAGACTAGCAAGGGACGTAATGCGTTTTGCGACCCTGGCTCGGCGAGGAACTCAACTGCTCCCACAGGCCTCCCACGCCGAAGATCTGGATAAGGAATGGGAATGGGAGGCTTCTATTGGCCGATCTCTTGAGAAAGTGCTGGGAAAGTTTTACAAGCCAAAGATCAGGCATAGAATCTTTCCACCACTACCAAAACTTAAATTTAATCAAAACCAAATGATCGTTTACTCGTCTCTGAATTTCAAAGAACTTCAACCAATTGAGGAGCCAGCAGAGTTGTGGAATCACACTACACGACACAAATCCTCTTTAGCTCTTCTTCCGCGAACTGCTAGGGCCGGCGGTCATCGGGCAATTTCTGCATCTAAACACGCTACATACTACAATACATCGGTTAAACAACTTCGAGCCAGCACCATAGGCAGAACCAAAAGCCCTTCTCGAAAAACCCACGATTATTTACTACGATCGGCAAACAAAAAATAGAAAGATAGAATGTAATGTTACGTATTTGAGACCTTTAATAAATGATAATTGAAGCTCAAAATGGTCAATTTATTATCACTCGCTTAGCCAAAGAATGTCGGTTCCGATCCCAGGGAAAGCTAAGACAGTTCCCGTGGCAAGCAATGACGAACTCGCGCACGCGAGCTCATATCATACTAGCTCCCTTCCCCCGTTATAACAAAGCTCAATTCAAAAGACCATGCAATCAAACACGCAGACACGTCGATGATGTCGGTGACGGATGCATGTTTTATAATTCGTGAATAAACTCGCAATCGTAAAATCGTTCATAAAACACACGTTTCGCTTGAGTTCAATCAAAACAATAACTGATCGTTTAATTTTACACACACCTAAATATACAAATCAGTAACCTAACACCGACACGCGGTGAGAATCACGTGATGCAACTGTCGAGAAATCTTACAGCATACCCTTGACGTACCAGAAGGTAGCAGTTCATTTATAGTGGAAAAGCTCTCGGTTTGTTGCACATTAACAACCAGTCGTCCCAAAGTCAGTTCCACTTGCATGTGTCTACAAGCTACTTGAAATCGCGGGTTTTTTTTGAAAAAGATACTGCGCCACAATCCACTCATTACCACCCCTAAAGGAAAACACTTCAGCACAGTACATAAAGAACAGGCGCCAGTTAAAAACTTGCTGATCCACTTGATCGCTGCCGTAAGTTTGCAAGAAGATATTTCGTACAGTGGCTTCATGCTCATCCAAATTGACAAGCCAGGCTTCTAACGTGCGAGCATAATGATTTCCACTCATCTGCCAGTGCTGCTTGATGCACAGATCCTTCTGAAAATACAGAAGTAGATCGGAAGAAGGCATTGTGCCTCCACTGAAAAAGTTTCGTGCCATCCACTCCGTGTCTGAGTTCTTCTTAGTACTGAAGTTATAAGCGAACTCTCGGTGACATAAAATCTGCACAAACAGGCAGCCTGACGGTTTCAGCCAACTGGCCACGCGACACATGAGCTCTTCATAGTTCTTCATGTGCTACAAGAAAAAAACCAGGTGAAACGAATATTATCAACAAGTTTCTATTGAAAGCACTCCAAACAAAACAGAACAAACATACAGGTAGGGCACGTCATTCCTATAAAGACCTATTAACAACATTTTGACTTTTCCAACGGAACAGCGAAAAGTTAATTAACTTGTTTATGGTCGCTCAAGAAGGGAGGGTTATTTCTGGTATCCAACACCATATAACTGGGGCTTAACTCTAGTCTCGACGTAATGCCATTAATATGGAATGGGATATCATTTTCTGGTTTGATCTAAACAATACGAAGTAATCAAACCATAATCCTTACCTCAAACATTTCAATGGAAATGATTCGGTCAAATCTCAAGGAAGTATTGAACACATTAGCATCTGATGTTATGCATGCCATCCTGCTGCCGAAACCTTTCTTTTGAGCTTCAGATTCAATCCACTCACGCTGTGTGCTTGAGTTAGATACCGTGGTCACTGTACAATTAGGGTAATGTTCACAAAGCCACAGTGCTAGACTCCCCCAACCACATCCCAGGTCCTGAGAATCGAAAAAAAATTAAAAGAATTTCTGTTCAGAATATTTGCAGCATGCAAAAAGCTCTCTGCAGATCACAAATTTGTATAATACATTACAGAAATATTACAGGGATATTACACTGATCAAACAAGCCTTGCCTAAGTTAACCTTGCAATCTAGAGTAGACACTAGGATTGGACTAAAACTCATTCAACCTTCCCATCATGTGCCGTGTGCATGTTACATTGATAGTGGAGCTCCGGCGGCCCGAATGGCCACCAAGCGGCGCCATATACCGATATAGGAAAGCAAAGGAAACCCATAAATTGAGTTTCTCGTCGTTATCATGGCTAGCAGTATTGCTCGAGGGCGCGTACGCACGACGACGGCGTCGACAAAGTCGCGCAAGATAGCTGCCATACTTCGGCTAATAGGTTAATAGAGACATACAGCCGTGGTATTATAGCGTCCTTCTTGAAACTGGACATCCACGTAATGGCCAATTGACATCTATCAAACCAGAATATCCGCTGACTAGTAACACATGACCACATCGCGCCCTCATTGAGGTCACATGCTTTTTTAAGTGACCGCGGATCAAGTGCTGGTTTTTTGATTGGATTTCAGGCTTCTGTAAGGTTAACTTGATATAGACAGAGCCACGTTGTTAAAGCGGGTTGTTACTAACCCAAAATGAAAAATCAACCGAATAATAATTTTTTCTTTTATACAAATGTTTTTTTTTACTGCACAGAAGGTCAAACAACATACATAAACCTCATTGCAAAGTTAAAACTCTAATCAAAATTTTTGCTTATCCTGGGTTAGCATAATCGGGTTTTAAACAACCCTGCCAAGGAGCTTCGCTCTTAGGCTTGGCTAAATCTATATATTAGTGTTGACCACTTTATTTTCTATGGCTTGGTATAAAATAGTTATGCAATGCTCTCTGAGTGTGCTCTCTTGTGGTACATCATGGAATATCACACTTGACACTAGAACGGTCCATACCATGATTGAATGTCCATCTTCTACTTGAGACCTTTCACATACCAGCTTAAGCATGGAGTCTTCCGCTATCAATCAAAGAGTAAGCAAGATGTTTTGTTTAGAAGATCAACATTTACATCATTCTTTTTCATCAAACTGGACATCTAGTCTGTCTGGAAATTCCGAATGGAAACGATTTTGTAACATAAAATGACATTGCTGGATCATCAATGACGTAGCAGTTGGGTTTGGGTCATATCAAGGATCTAAATGATCTGAAATGTGCAAATTATTCTAAATCTATCTAATTATTCTTAATCTATCATTGTCGACTCTAGCTGATGTAACTAGTACCACAAGAACATTCCTATTTTGATCAGAAATAAAATGCCAACTGTGGTGATAAACATGACACCCACCCTAAATCATAATGTTAGCAGCAAAAGGCTTTATCTTTATTAGTTTGCATCTTTTATATGCAATTTTTTTCTCAGCTTCTGTCATTTTCATTGTTATTTAGTTACTTATTTAAAATTTAAAGAGTCACTTCTTAAGATGTATGTTGAAACATATGAAACGTCAAGTAAATGAACTTTGTTTTCCAAGATGCGCTTTATTGCAATGTTTATCACCGCAGTTTGCGTTTCCTATGAAGCTACGATGGCCCAAAAAAAGTATTAACATTCCTATTTGTAGATGACATGCATTGTGTAAGCTACATCTAGTTTGTCAAAGAAACCAGGAAAAGCCAGCTGCCAGTAGTCTATTTATTAGCCAGGTTTTTTTACCTTTTAAAGATACACCCAAGTGAGACAACAATGCATGATTTACACCCTTAAGTGAGAGGACAAACATCTCTGATCTACAGGAGTCAGCACCCCAGGTCTTATGTTATACATTAAAGTCAAGACATAGTCAATTCACTTACCTTCCTCCAGTGTTGTGATATTTTCTGGCCAGTAGCAGCTACTATACTTGAGTCTCTTCCCAAGCACCTGCATGTATTATAATATAAATACATTAATTAAAGACAGAAAGTAAATGTAACTCGAGTTTCATGCAGAGAGCAATCATCAGACTACTGCAAAAAGGTGTAAGTTATAAACTTTGCATTTTGTATTTTGTTTATTCATAGTCACTACATACATATTGAAAATAGGAAAAAAATACACTTTCATCCCGACTATCCTGTTTCGTGATTGCTCACTCATCAGCGTCTAGTCACTAAATATATACATAACTTACTTGTAGAAACCAAAGTTGCATGCACTTAACTTGAAGGGGTCTGATCTATGCCAGACTAATCATCTAATGGTGAATTTATATCAGGAGATGATTTAGCCATTGCAAACAAATAAATAGTCTCTTAAAGACAGATACAGGACAAATTCTGGACCCCAACCCCGGGCTACTACAACTTTATATGTGGTTTTGGTGGGCTTATAAATGGGGGGAGGAGAGGTGAACTTATAAACAGGGGGGGGTCTAAGCCATATGAAAAATTTAGCAAAAAAACTATAAATTATTCCGCACTCTACACTCCGAGAGTGATGACACTGATGAACAAGAAAAAGTAGTGGAGGTCTTAGACAAACATTATTGCAATTTTACATCACTGTAGATGGGCCCAAAAGCAGGAGAGAAACTTGTTGCTATAAACACAATTTTAATTTTAATTTGTTGGTATAAATTCGGCCATGTTGTTTAGAATCAAATGATATTGAGGGTCATAAAAAGGGGGTCTCTGACATGGTTCCTGAACTGAAAAAATAGAGGATCACAAATATAAAAATTCTGTTTTCCCAAATCACAAAAAATAGAGAAGTATCATAGTCAACATACTCTTTTTAATAACCTGTTATCTTATACTAGACAGAGTGCTTGAAGAAAGCAAAATCGTGAATGGCTAAGTCAAGGCCTCTTATTGTCAATCACATAATGAAGTCACTTTCGATAGATGACTCTCACCATTTGGAGGATTTGTGACTCAAAATGATAGAGAATAGAGTGGTAAAATCATGAAAATCCGTAATAATTCAAGTCTTTCTTATAATTTCCTTTATTATACATTCAACTCACTATCTCTTCTGAATTTTTTCTTATTACAATTCACAGCCTACAAAAACAGAAGCCAAAGGATGAAATGCTATATAGATGGTTTGCAGCTATTCCCGAGAAATTCAATTGACAAAGACCCTGGCAGCCATGTTGGATGAAAGAAACAATAAAGAAATATAGCGGCGATGACGTCAGTTGCAAACAAAAAAATTGGATTTTCTAAATAGCGCCTGTGACATCTCTAGCTGCAGATTATGAGTTATTGACCAAGTGTAAAATAGTCAAAACTTGACAATCTTTGTTGTTATTCACAGTTCATTCAATCATTCAAATTTCCTAGATTAGGCTGGTCAACACATTCCCTTACATCGTTTGAAAGAAATAGTAACAACAACAACTAGAGTTCTGAGTTCAAAATCACTTAGTTTCCTTAGTTCAAAGCCATGTTTTCCTTCTTCGGTCTGCTTTAACTGCAGCTACCATTCTCGGGCGATCACGTCTAAGTTCAGGGTGTTGTTCAGGTCTCACACTACTGACAGTTGGGTCAGCCTCTACTCTCCTGGACAACATTGTTGTTTCTGGCTCATCATTCCTGCAACAGACTTCTAAGGGGTTAAGGTGTTGTACTGGACGTCTGAGTTTAGTGAGTCTTCCTGCATTAGTTTTGACTCAAAAGAACCACTCCTCTGACATGACCATCAGATCCTGTAACAAGAGCTTCAACCCTTCAAATGCACCATTTTCCTCTCGACTGGTCTTCATCATGAACAATAATGACATCTCGGATACGACTCAGTTAGAGGAGTGCTGAGTAGTTTTACAATGTGAATTTTGCAATTCGAGTAGATACTCGTTCCTCCACCTCTTCCAAAAGTGGTTCATGACATTGCTAAGGTGGCACATTCTTCCCTCCAAATCTTGCGGTTGAACATCTGTGTCCCTGTCTTCAACTTCACTTGACCTACTGTCCGGTAGACTCGTGATTTGTTGACCACACAAAAGATGTGAGGGCGTAAGGGGCTCTTCACTTGATACATATGACAAAGGTCTGCAGTTGAGGATCATTTCAACTTCGATAATCACAGTCAATAGTTCCTCATAGGTAAGTCTAACTCCACTGATAGTCTTCTTCAGACACCTCTTAACTGACTTCACAAGACTCTCAAATACTCCACCCCAGCAAGGTGCCTTCTCAAGGTTGAATGGAAGTGGTGGTGGAGGAGGTGCCACATATGGTCTTCCTTCAAGTCTTTGGCATACAACACACTCACACAGCAGCTTTGTAACAAACTGTCTACCCTGCACTATCCAAAATCTTGATCTCAGTTTGGTGAGGGTTGACTTCACACCACCATGCATCATTCACTTGTGGCTATCTCTAACCAAGAGGCATGTGATATAGTGACGCTTGTCCAACAAGATTGGGTACTTTGCTGATGCAGGTAACTGTGCTTGTGCCAAACTTCCCATGCATGTCATGATTCCAAGTTCATTTGTGAATATGCCAAACTGTTGTTTCCAAATTTCAAACTTAGGGTTCTTGCTCAAAGACTTCTGTATTTCCTTGACCCAGAGTGTTTCTGCTACTGCTATATCTTGGCTTGTCAGTTCAATCTGTGTTTCAACATTCTTCTGCAACCTCAATTTTAAGAGCTTTACAAACTGAAGGACAAGGCGGTGACCCTGAGTAGTTGCTGTAAATTACTGTAGTCTTCACATGTCATAACCTTAGCCATACTAATGGTTTCAGCTGCCACTAGAAGGGAGAAGGAGGTTTCAGATTTCCACTTTTCCTTGTCTCTAGCCTTCATCTCTTCTAAGCATTCTTGTGGAAGTTGTCCATTGTTTAACTCCTCGCTTCCTGTTTCTGCATTATCATTCAGCCATGTTGGCCCTTCAATCCATAAGGAACACTCTGACAGCTCTTACAGGCTCATCCCCTTTGAGGGAGTTGCTGGATTGTTCTTTCCGCAGCAATACTTCCAGCTATTTACTGGCACAAGTGTCCTAATTTCGTTCAGCCAGTTTTGGACGAATGGTTTCCATTCTCTTTCCTTTGAATCAGTCCAGCAGGTCAGGTAAGTAATATCCACTTCAAGCCCTAAGGCTTCTTCAACGTGGCTTATCAGTCTCACTAATATTAAGGCAGCGAGAAATTCTAACCTTGGGATTGTCTTTTGTTTCAATGGGGTAACCCTGGATCGCGAGGCTAAGAATTTGACATAACTTCCCGTGGTTGTTGTGACATGTAAGTATATTACTGCTGCATAAGCTTTGCTGGATGCATCTCCAAATCCATGAAGACTACAAGAAACAATCCTCTCTGCGACTTCTTGGAAATAACATCTTGAAACCCTGAATGAGTTCACACACTACAATCCAGTCATCAGCTTCCACCACTCATTCTTCAAGTCTCCTTCTAGAGGTTCGTCCCAGCCGATATTTGCCTTACAAAGTTCTTGAAAGAACATCTTGAACTCTGTAGTGTTGGGTGACAGGAATCCCATTGGATCATAGAACGTTTCTGTGACTCTTACAACATTTCTCTCAGTAGGTTCAATGTTTCTTGCAAGGGTTGCTATCTCCTTCAAATCAAGCACGAACTGGTCACTGATAAAATTCCATTGCACACCAGGCACCTTTTGTTCTGCACCAGATGTCTCCTCTGCAGTTCCAAGCACACTCTTTGCATAAGTATTGTCTTCTTCAATTATAGAATCTTCCTTGGAAAGGTCTGAAGATGACTTCACATGATCAGTGTTTGCAGATATGGCAGGTCTGAGACATGTGCTTCATTCTGCTGAATTCGCTCAGTTAGCTCACTTGAATTTGACAAAAATTTCCTCAGGTTAAATCCTCCTTCAGCAAGTCTGCGTTTGCACTTGAGGTAAAGTTCATATGCTGTATTGCTGTCGGCAGCTCCAGAACTCAAGTCATCTACATAGATGGAGCAAAGGAATTGGTCTACAAACTCAGGGTCCTCATTCTTGTATCTTTCAATCTGATGTTTCAAGGTTGTATTGAGTAGAAATGGACTAGAACATACTCCAAAGACAACTCTGGTGAGCCTTAGCACTATGATCTCTGGGTTCGTCTTCTCAATGTCATCCACCCACAAAAATCTTAGTACATCTCTGTCGTCCTCTGCAATGCTAACCATAAGGAACACCTTCTCCACATCACCAGTAAGAGCTATTCTGTTAGCTCAAAATCTCAGGAGAGTGTCAAAAATGTTCTCTGCAAGGGGTGGTCCTGTGTACAGACAATCATTTAAGGCTGCTCCATTAGATCTGGCCGAGGCATCATATACAACTCTTAACTTGGTTGCTTCCTTATCTCATCTTATAACTGCATGGTGCAGAAGGTAATGAGTCTTCCCAACTTCACCATCAGAAGGCTTCTCTACAACTTCAACTATGCCATTTTTCAGCTGCTCCTTTATTACGGAATCATACTCTGTCAGGACTTCAGGATCTTGGTTCAGACGTTTGAGTAGGTTACTCGACCGTTTTATGCTCAGTTCATACCGGTAGTTATCGGGAAGAATTGGGTGTGGCAGCTTCCATGGCAATTGTACTTTGTATCGATCATTCTCAAAGGTTATCCTCTCTTCAAATTCTTCATATACACAAATCTTGGTCTGACACCCAGTGAGTCCCAGAACCTCTGCAGACTTCCATCAAGGATCTCATTTGTAATGTCCACTGTCATTTTGCACTGTTCCATTTGTTTGTCCAGAGAGAACCTATCCAAGCCTTGTCTGAATTGCAGTGGGTTTGTCCTCTCCCGGTAACACCTTTCCAGTGACTAATTACCCAACTAGTGGACTAATGCAAATCCTGCATTTTGATTGGCTATGCTACTAGAGGACTATTAGCAATATTCATCGAGTAGCGAAATTCTTGCATTTTATTCCCAAATAAATCTTTCTTCGACTTGCATTTGCTAACTTTGTTATTGCTTTTGCTGTCCGACTAGGTGATACTACGACTGACTGGGTGATACTGAAACAATTAGACCCTTCGCCTTCAAGGGCCACGGGTCAATAGCCCATTTGGCTTTGCCTCATGGGCTATTGACCTGTAGCCCTTGTGGGCTGCAGGTCTAATTGTTAAATACTGATCCTAGCCAACTAATATGCAGGGTTTGAGCTAGGATTTGATTACTGGGGGACAATTTGCCCCCTTGGCTAAAATTTTGGAGGACATTTTTATTTTTAGGAGGACGGACAAATTAATGTTTATTCAACAACAGTTTTTTTTTTAACATTCGTACAGGCAAGCCAACATAAACATTTTGTTTTACCTGATTCTTGTAATACGAAAAAAGTGATACAAACAAGAAAAGTTAAGTTATTGGTGTCAAGACTTTTTTGTCGTCACATTTAAACACAATGCTGTGTGTTGCTGAACGTATCCCTCATAGCTTCTTCATTAACAGCATCCTCATGTTCTTTACAGTCTTTCTGTCTGTGCATAGTGGAGGTTCTAAAATTTGTACACGCTTCTGCCGATGCAAAGGGGTTTGTCTTCTTTTGACAAAAATAGCAGAACATCGCCTCCTTTTCGTAGCGCAACCACGTGTTATTTTGCAACCAAGTTTTCCTGAAAGTTTGTGATTTTTTCGGTTTCCTTTGATCCTCATCCGTTTCTTCCTGATTAATACACTGTTCTTCTTGTGTATCCTTATTCACTTTGGCTTCTATTTAGAGCAATAAAGCTTTCTATTGTTTGAACACATTTTCGATGTGACATGTTGAAGATTGCCAGGTGCGTTCACCAGGCTTGGTACGTCACATGTTCAGTAGAGCATGACTGAAATGTGACTCTAGGATGAACTTTAAATGTGCAATAAAATATACTTTCCATGTTCTTTTTTAGCTTGCAGTTTCTGTACTGAACTAAATCTCTTCGTGTGTGCTTCAGTTCAAGTTTTTTCCCTAAATTTTGAAGGGGACAAATTGTCCCCTTGGCCGTTTTTTCAAGGGACAATTTCAATTGCAGTGCGGGATTGGCACAATGGCGCGGCCTGGCTCAAACCCTGAATATGTCTACCATTATGTCATCTTCACCTGTGGAGTAGTCAGCAAGTTTGAGTCCCTTTAAGTGTGCATGAGTAACACTGGCATGTACAATGGCTTGGCTCTGTAGAGGATCACAGATGAGTGGTACAACTGTACTACAAATGCTGACAGCTGCACATCATCTCCGTGCTCAGTATTGATACACAGGTGAACAACATCCACACTTTGAGTGTTTTCTTCAGCTGAGCCAAATGTTTTCACAGAAATAGTCTGCTTTCTCTCACTTGGTAACCTTAGCTTGTCTCTTACTCTGGTGGTCACATAGGATCTCTGACTGCCACTGTCTAAAATTAGTTGGGCTAGAAACTTCTCTTTAGGTTAACCAGGTCTGGAAATTGCTGCCTTGGCAGTCTGAAGAAGGATAGGTGTTGATGCATTGACATACAGAACTGTGGGCCTCCCATTAGATTCTCTTGAAGGGCTGCATGATGCTTGGCTCTGAGGTAAGGATGCTGATCTCTCAACAGTTGGAGTGTGTAGACACTTGACTAGTGTTGCTCATACAAATACTGATGTGGTGCTGATGTCAGCATTTGAGGCACTTCATTCTTGAGCTGCAATCCTTACTTATGTGATTCCTTTTTAGACAAACAAAACACCATCCTGCCTTTTTAAAAATCTCTTTCCTCGCTGCAATGCTTGTCACATTCTTACAAGCATTAGCTGCATGATCCTTTCGGCAGTATATGTAGGTACCTAGGCTTGCACCCGGTGGCAATTAATGCTGCATCTGTTGGCAATGGCAATCCCTTGCGACCTCCGTTGTAAGAAATTTTGCTTGAAGATTGATCAGTTGGGCTAACATTGTTCCAGTTTGCTCACTCTCTAGCCTCAAGTTCACATGTGATCAAGATCCCACTCATCCTTCACTTCTCGGGTGATGATCAATCACAAATCTTGTGGTAACTTACTCATAACAACAGAGGACAGGAGGCTTCTGTATGAACTTGAGGATACACCTAATGACTTAAGACTTCTAACTTGAGACTCGATTAGATCACGCAGCTGACGTGGTTCATGGATATTAAGGCCTAATTTGACTGAGTTTATATTTAACAGAGTCTCCATGTGCCTATTGATTATCAACTGTTTGTTCCCAAACCTTCTCTTCAAGATGGCAACAGCCTTGTTGTGTTATAACCTGGGGGACTGGGGAAGAGCACATGGTCTAGCTATCCAACATGGCGTAGTTGACAACGAGTTGTGCGGCCATTTTTCAATCTGCTCGCCGATCGCTATCGATCATAGACGTTAGAAGCTTCATTTCTTCGCTCTGGGGGCTACGTTTGTCTTAACTATAAAGGAAATGCCACCCAAGCCAAGTCCAAAACCCTCCGAGGGGACCAGTGCGAGTCCAACAACAACATCTGGCAAGATTAGTGGCTGGCATAAGGTCCAATGAGGTTCGTAAGAATTTTCTGTGTATTAAAGATCTAACCCTCGAGAAAGCTGTTCAACATGTTCAAGTTGATGAAGCCACTTCATTTCAAGCAAACCAATTTTCTTCTCAAGTAAACAAAACTGCTGCTTCTGCCTACA
>Ga0126337_10002172_pt1 | contig 12335 bp, 6 predicted proteins | sample DipCmetagenome_FD_92527 | JGI IMG/M metagenome (GOLD analysis project Ga0126337, IMG submission 92527) | Coral microbial communities from La Bocana,Puerto Morelos, Mexico - Diploria C A metagenome | ecosystem: Host-associated > Invertebrates > Cnidaria > Coral | place: La Bocana,Puerto Morelos... | reverse complement strand
CACTGTGAGAGTTGAGTGTCTTGCCCAAGAACACAACACAATGTCTCCGGCCAGGGCTCGAACCCGGACCGCTCGATCCGGAGTCGAGCTCACTAACCATGAGGCCACCGCGCCTCCCACTAGATGAATAAGAGACGGAGAAATAAGGCAAGATAAAAAGTAAACTGACGCGAAGCTGAAACAAATATTCAGTAATGGCGGAGATTCGAGAGTTGGTGCTCACTTTTCTGGAGCGCATATCCCATAATGCATTGCCTAAAACCGGAAGCAGGAAACTCTTGATGCTTGTACGGTTACGTGTTTATTTTGAGTGATTTTAAGAAGTAATGTTTTGATGTTTCATTCCTAACATCAATCTGTGTCAACAATTATTTTGAGATTGAGGAAAGTTGGATTTTTTTAAATGAATTAATATTACAAACAATTTGTTTATTGTGTTTGTTAAATTCGAGAGAAAGCAAGACCAATTTTGTGTTTGGTTTAGACTCGCTCAACTGCCGACTGAGGCTGCTCAAGTAGACATTTTCTAAGAAAGAAACGGCTTTTTCTTACTTCTTCCTGCTTCTCGTATCTGTTCTCATCTGTTCTGTTTGCCCAATCACGTAAAATATTATCTTCATTCTCAAAACTTTCCGCCATTTTAGAATGAAGAAGGAAAAACTTTGTAACGATGACGTCAATCGTGTGTCTGTCCTCTAATAGATCATAGGCGAGAACCAATCAAAATGCGAGAATAACTTGGGCTATTGTATAAAACTCGATAGAAACACGCTACATGTTTTCTATTTCTTAAATAGAATTTCGCGCCCCCCTCCTTTAGTTAAAGGCATTTGAAGCTACGATGAAGCCTCTCCTAGAGATCCACATTTAGAGACATTTAGACATTTTAAGAGACATTTAGACGTTCCCGAGATTTTCAGAAAAATTTACGGACATTTAGAAACATTTAATTCACAGCTATCTTGGCTGCCTGGGTTGCCTCGCTATTTTATTAAAACAATACTCAGTTCGATACCAGAAACATATTTCATTTCAATAAGAACTCTAAAACAGCAATTTTTCAAGATGGCGGATGCTGGTGACATAGATGAGACTAAATCGTCTTCTTCTACTATTTCTACTACTGCCACAGGTAGCCCAAGCTCGTAAATGAGGGTACCCTGTACATACAGTGGAACCTGGATTTAACAAACCTGTATATAACGATGCTCAGTCTAATCAATTATATTCTTCGCTCCAGTAATAGTGAAACACTATACATTAGTTCGATTCTCGACTTATGCAACAGTCGAAATAGAAGGATTTTTATGGGAAAACCGTTATATCCCTTACTAAAGTCAAAAAATACGAAGCAGTATGAATAAAAATAACCCTACCATACTTCAGATGTTTGTTACCTTAGTTCCCGTGCAGTTCTTATTTAGGTTGTTGTCCTCCATATATCCCTAATGACCATAAACCGGCCTAGAAACCTCAGGGCAACCAAGGATAAACGCACTTGAAGCAAGTTTAATTTTATTCATGGTTCTTCACATCTTTTTAGGCTTCAGAATAGAACAGTTTTTTCCGGGAAAACCTCTATATTTTGACTGTTGCGTAACCTCAGTTCTACTGTATGTGCAAGGAATGCTCATTTGCGAGTACAAGGGACGCTCATTTGCTTGGACTACCTGTGCTACTGCAAGAAAACGTTTGAAAATTATGGGCTAATTCATTCAAAATCGGTTTATTTTAAACCAAAATTAAGTTGATATTTAGAAGGTTTTTCGAGACATAGAAGAACATTTTTTTCTGGTTAGAATATTTTTGGAGAATTTGCAGGAAAATAATTATAGCCTATTTTACGCGATATCTCAGGAAAGGCAAAGCTAAGAACTAAGATTAAAGACGTATTTGACAAGCTATAGTAGTTGTTCTTATGGTAACCTGTTCTGTATACTTGTTTCTTGTTGCTTATTTTGTTTTTACCATTTATAAATCTAAAAACAGCACAGCAATGAATATTATAAGCAAGGAAGGCCAGAGAAGCCAATAAGGCTTATGCAAATTAAAGGTCTACCTTTAATACATAAGTCGTAACAAGAGAGTAAATATGCTGTCATTCGGCAAATACACAAAGGCAAAGGAAGGGAAAAGAAATTTCACAAAAAACGAATAAAAGCACACACAACCACACTAAGAGAAGTAAAATATACTTCTACCATGAAACATGACCTAAGAATAGAGGTGAAAACAGCAATGCTAGAGGCTTTTTGAATTTCAGTGCTGAGAGAATTCAGCTAATTTGGGGCTTTGAAAACGGAGAGAGAATATTTGACATATGACCAACATTAGGGTAAACGGAAGGAATGTTTAAGTTAGGAATTCTTAACACACTGGCAAAATTATGCACAAAAAAAATCTTATTCAGAACTTTTTGGGAAATTTACTTAAAATATTTATTTCTGCCCTATAACTGTGTTTCCAATTGACGCATTATCACACCTAGCTTTAGTTTATTAAGAGTGGCAATTTCATCGTTTTATTGCTAAACATTTTAATTCTAATTTCATTGTTTTGTTTCGAGCAATCAGTCACACTGGGTGACACTATTTACACAATTTTACACCTCTGCAACTTGTTTCACCTGCCAGTTGCGTGCAATCAAGAATTTAAGATGAAAATGTCCAATTCCAGTTAAATGCGGATTCCTGAAAATCGCAGTAATTTTTACTAGGCAAGAAAAATACAAAAAAATCACTAATCCGCAAAATTTAACTCCAGGAAAAATTGAGTGCCAGTCGGTAGTTAAAGAAAGTAACTCATAATTTTAATGACGTTATGTCCGCCACTTAAATTTGTCACTACTTCAGTTCAAGATAATGAGCTGAAATTGCGGCTAAGCGTGCAATCGTTCCGAACGACTACATGCTTCAAATGGCAACCGCGGCCCGAAAGTTATAATTAAAGGTAAAGTAGAAATCGTTTTTTGATTGCGATTAAATCACTTTGCTTATTGCTCCAAAGCGGTACACCAAAAAAATCTCAAAGAATACAAAAGAGTAACCGTTTCAGTCATTATTTCATTTTTATCTGAAATCCTTTAAAATCAATTCCTTGTCTAGCACAAAAGAAATGCTTTTAAGGTAGACACCAATTCAAGCTAGGTCTAAATGGATCTTATTTTCAGGTAATAAAATGGGTATAACATAATTTACTTGAGGTGCCCCACAGAAGAACAGGTAAACACGACACACCGTGCATGAAGGTCGACTGTGTACACTCATATTCGGATTCAACAAGCCGTGAAATGTTATAGTCATGTACAGCAACTCAAACCAAAGCACCGATCCCACAGCGGGAAGCGAAAGTTACGCCGAGATTTACGACGCTGTCTGTGTTCTAAACGCCGTATTCTCGCTGACGGCGTTTGCTGGAAATTTCCTCGTCCTCGGCACAATTTGGACGACGCCAACTTTACATCAGCCAACAAATATTCTACTCTGGGGACTGTCGCTGTCTGACCTGGCAGTCGGTTTAATTGTCCAACCGTTGTTCATTGTGGTTTTGATTTACGAAGTGAGCCGTGAAAGATATCCAGTTCTTCGTATGACCTTCAGATTCATTCAAGCCTTCTTCATCTCTGCTACACTATTGACTCTCACCTCAGTCAGCGTGGACAGATGTCTTGCCCTCATACTGCATCTCAGGTACGTGGCTGTCGTCACCGTGAAGAAAACCATTCTCATCCTCTGCCTCATCGGGCTAGCAAGCGTGGTGTATGCCGTAACGTTCCTCATGGAGAGCGAGTTTCATCGCCCTGTTTCGTCCTTCGTTGTCGTTTTGTGCATTGTGGTAAACACATCGACGTGTTCGACGATTTATCGCATTTGTCGACGGCACCAAATTCAGATCCAGAATCAATCACTACCAAACCAACCTGAGGCCTTTAACATGGCGCGTTACAGAAAATCTCTCATCACTATGATAGTCTTACTAATTTTACTTATTATTTGTTATTCTCCTTATATTTGCATTCGCGCTATTATTTCCTTCACCGATTGGCGTTTTTCGCAAGGCAGAATATTTATGTTGAGATGGTCAGCCTCGCTTGTTTATTTTAACTCGTCAATTAATCCTCTGGTTTACTGTTGGCGTCTGCCAGCGATGCGCGTTGCAATGAAACAGTTTTGCAAATCATTGGTTCACCGTCGTTCAACTTAAAATCTTTCGTCTTAGTGTCAGCCTTCAACCTGATTCAAGCTTGGTTTAATTTATTTTCCTTCGACAAACAGAGCTAAATTTTTTGCTTTCTGTTTATTTCATTAGGGCTGTCATATAGTTAGATCGCAGTAAGATCGTATCTCACCAAACCTTTTTGTGTAGCATGTTAAAATAGGATATCCTAAAAACTCAACTTTGGCACTACATTGCCTCAGCCAGTACTCAGATGGTTTATAATTTGCAAATGGCTAGTATTTCTGAGTTCTCTAGTAAAAAATAGTCAAGTGGCATGATGTATGTGATAACAGATCCAGATATTAGCTTTAGGGTGCAAGTTGCTGGTAATAAAGTGAATTTGTTTTACTCTCTTGAGTCGTATTTGTAGTGTGATCCAGTGTGAGTGAGATGTTAGAATCCATTCTGCTATCAGGTGCTGTGAACAACAATTACCCAGGAACAATTTAAATCAAATAATTCAAAATTCGTCTTAAAAATTCAGACCCTCAGTTTCGAAAAGAAAACGAAAAAAGGGGGTAACTCGTAACCTTAAGTCTGGAGAGTTTTTTCGAAGTTTTGTTTTTTTACGGAACTCGAATCTTAAGGAATTGAAGTTTTATTTTGACAAGTACAGTTACTGTAAGTTTTAAGCTCGTTTTCTCAAAACGTGTTATTTTCGCCTTCTAGAAAAGATATCTTGAGAAGGATTTATTCAATTGAGCTAAAATTTTCAGGATTTGTTTTTCTTAGTACGTTCTGTATGATAGGCGTAGAACTTTTCCATCCAGTGCATTCTGTCAAAGTTATGTATTGAAACGTATGCTAGATTTTCTGTAGCGGATTAAGCTGGTCATCATTTCACGTGCTTTTAACTTTTCAAAAAATCTCTATGCTTATCGGCCAGCAAGCTGTTTGTCTTCTTTTGAAAAATGTAAAAATTATTCCTTTTGATAAGTTCTTGTAGGAGTTATCTTTTCTCAAGTAAGCCCTGGCATTTCCCAGCAGGCGGCAGATTTAATCAGCCGGTGTCAGGTTACAATACAGTTATAGAGTACACCGACACAATTAATTTTTTCATAATCTTTGCTCTTTGAGCTTTTTAAAAAATGTATACTTTGCCATGGTTTGGAGATAACTCTTAGCCACGAAAAAATGTTTGAAACATGGTGTGTTTTTAGGTTTAGTCCCACCTTAAGCGAGGGACCCTAAAACGAGAGGCCAACAGCCACCCGGTTTTGGCAAAGGGCAGGGGCGGACACATCCCCGCACAGTCTAACTTTGAGACTGTGTGCTATCCCAAAGGAAGAATTATTGCAGAGTTTTGATGACTAATAGATTTATAAGTGAATTTTGTATTGGGTAACCAAGCAGAGGATATAGAAAAACATGGAAAAGATGTAATTTCACCGGGATGGAGAAAGAAAGGGACGTGGACACCAAAGCTCATATGGTTGAGAATCCCCCGGGGCAAAGCCCAACCGCGTTTGTTGTTTGTTACTTCTAGTCTGGTACCAGACCTTTGTCCGACACCCCGTGTCGAGTCCGATGGAAAAAAAGGAAAAAATACTGAAGAGGAGCTTGTTCTCGCTTGTAAAATGGAACTTTGTAGATAAAGAAATCCGTGACTGCTAGCAAAAGGGAACTTTGTGGATAAAAAAAAGGTCGTATAAGGCTCATAAAGGATGTCGAAAAACTTTTTCTGAAGAAAACGTATCCATTTGCGCACAAAAACTAGTTTTACGGAAAGTTTCCTATGTTGACGCACAATGTGGAAACAAATGTATATTGATTGGATAAATAAATGTAATAATCTAATCCCTGTCCTGTTAAGATTTACAATACCTCCATCCTGAAAATATCAGCCCCTTCACAATAAAACTTTGCCTTGAGAGACACTGAATTCTACTCCAGATTTGGGTATTTATTTTTTTGAAAGCATTGTATTAATGCATTAAAAAAATTCCAACTTAGTTTCGTCTACTCAGTTGTCGCTTTCATTTTAGTAAAGAAAATTAGAGTTGGCGATGAAAATCTGTTGACGCATTTATCATTTCCCTTTAATGAAATACAATCCATCTAAAAATTTGGTTAGAGACTACCGTGTTTCACGGAAGTTTTGCGCGTTCTAATCTTTGCAATTGTTGTGGCTTTTTCAAGATGTGCAAAAAAGAGTTCCCCGAAAAAAATTCGAGCAAAAATTGTTTTCGTAGAAAATTAACCCACTTGGAAAATTTTGCGTACAAAAAGATCACATTTAGAATGTTTTCGTAACATTTACTTAAAACATTTCTTTCGGCAAAAACAAAACGAAATGTTCAGAAATGCATCAACTGGTATCATAGTTATAAGAGCAATCAGACACAATGCGGCACTGAGTGACATTATTTATCGTGTAAATGAATATATGAAAGATCAACCATACATTCATTCACTATTTATCGTCTTTTACACCTATGCAAATTGTTTTATTTCTCGATTGCATGTATAGTGAAATGAAAAATATGAATATGTTGAATTCCAGCTAAACGCAGTTTCCTAGAAATCGCAAAAAAAATTAAACCAAACAAAGACAAAACAATCTTTTACAATCGCAAAAGTTACTTTTCACAAAATACAAATAATCATCCATCCGCAAAATTAAGTGCCAGTCGGTAGTTGAGGAAAGTAACTCATAATTATGACGTTATGTCCGCCACTTAAATTTGTCACTTCTTCAGTCCAAGGTAATGAGCTGAAATCCAGCAGAGTATATAGAGTGGTTTAACTGTCCGATAATTGTAATTAAAGGTAAAGTGGTAAACATTGTCCAATTGCGATTAAATCACTTTACTTAGAGCTCGAAAGCGGTATACTAAAAGTCGCCGTTTAAGTCATAATTCCATTTTTTTCTGAAATCCTCCTAAATCGATTCCTTGTTTAACACAAAAGAAATGCTTTTAAGGCAGAGAGCAATTCAAGCTAGATCTAAATGGATCTTATTCTCTGGCAATAAAATGGCGAGGTGCCTCACAGCAGAACAGATAAACACGACACACCTTGTACAGAGGCGGACTGTGTACACTCAGATTCAGATTCAACAAGCCATGAAATGTTATGGTCATGTACAACAACTCAAACCAAAGCAACAATCCCACATCGGAAAGCGAAATTTACAACGCGTTTTATCACGCTGTCTGCGTTCTAAACGCCGTGTTCTCCCTGACGGCGTTTACTGGAAATTTCCTTTTCCTCGGAGCAATTTGGACGACGCCAACTTTACATAAGCCAACAAATATTCTACTCTGGGGACTGTCGCTGTCTGACCTGGCATTTGGTTTGCTTATCCAGCCGATGTTCATTGTGCGTGTTATTTGCAAAGTGAGCCTGGAATATCGTAAAGCCTTCAGATTCATTCAAGCCATCTTTATCTCTTCTACACTATTGACGCTCACCTCAGTCAGCGTGGACAGGTGTCTTGCCCTCATACTGCATCTCAGGTATGTTGCTGTCGTTACCGTAAAGAAAACCGTTCTCATCCTCTGCCTCATCTGGCTAGCAAGCGTGGTGTATGCCGTAACGTTCCTCATAGACCTCTGGTTACATTACTTTGCTTCCTTGTGCGTTATCGCTCTATGCATCGTGATAAACACATCGACGTATTCGACGATTTATCGCATTTGTCGACGGCACCGTATTCAGATTCAGAATCAATCACTACCAAACCAACCTGAGGCCTTTGACATGACGCGTTACAGAAAATCTCTCATCACTATGATAGTCTTACTAATTTTACTTATTATTTGTTATTCTCCTTATATTTGCATTCGCGCTATTATTGCCTTCACCGATTGGCCTATCTCGCCTCGCAGAATATTTATGTTGAGATTGTCAGCCTCGCTTATTTACCTTAACTCGTCAATTAATCCTCTGGTTTACTGTTGGCGTCTGCCGGCAATTCGCGTTACAATGAAGCAGTTTTGCAAATCATTGGTCCATCGACATTCAACTTAAAATCGTTAACTTTTGATAAACGTAAAACAATATTTGCAGACAGTGACTAAAGAACAGTAACTTACAATGTAAGTTTGAAGCACGCAGTCAATTGATTGGATCAGAGTCTATAATTGTTATCTCCCAGACTTTTAATAGCATGTTGGCATATTCTAGTCTCAGCCTTCATCGTGCGATAGAATTCGAGCTTGGTTTTCATTTACTTAGTCAAACGCTAACAAAGTGTTTCGTTTTCTGTTGATTTCTTTTAGAGTTGTCATATAAATAGGTCCCAGAAAGACCTAAGTTGCCAAGCCGGCAATTTGTATGGTAGTGTGTTGAAAAAGGACATATTTAAAACCCAAAGGTGGTAATGTACTGTCTTGGTGAGGAACATGTCTCCCTCCTATTTCAAGCCGTTGGATTTCAGGAAATTCTTTCGTGTGTTCGGCTTTGACACACCTAGTTTTAGCCTTCCAAAATATCTTGCCAAACAATTGTAACATCTGTTGAGATCAAATAAAGGGCACGGTAGTTAGTTTGGCCAGCGTGTCATAGGTAATCGTAACGTGTGTCCAGAGTTCCAGAGAAAAAGGTAAATTATTAAAGGAAATTAGTTTTACTTAATTAAGTTTTACGTAATATACGTGGCTACTCAGCTCATTCCAGAATTTTATTACAAATAACGTTTTACAGTTCGGGCTTATTGAGCACGCTGTGCTTCTCGGAAGCCCATTGACTAGGAGCGTGTATTGTTGTCAAAGCGTTTCAGCGGTCTAGCGATCAAGTTTAATTTGAATTTACGGCCAATAAAGACCCTTGCAGGAACCTCAGAGACCAATCATAAACATGGACGTAAATTTTAACTGACGTCATCATTTCACCTGCAGATGAAAAAAAAATAGGAAAAGAAAAATAGAAACTTCCTTATCGATGCGTACCCATGTAGATCTATTTCGCGGGAAAAGAAGCCCAATAACTGAACTCATCTAGTTAAGAAAAACAATTAAGAGCGATCTGTCTCATTTGGGTTCCCAAAAAGTTTTAATTATTATTTTCAATATTGTGGGGTGCCAGGCAATGCCACGATGGTTCTGAGATTAATCAAAAGTTCAATTTTTCCGCTCCTGATGATGTCTGCTAACGTCACCAAACCGGTTTTCGAAAAGTGGCTAATAGATGATCCAGCAGGCGTGATTTTGACGCCCGACTAGTTTTAGCAGCAACCATGCGTGATGAAGGAGAAACCAGACCTAGTAGATTCGTATCTCCCTATGGAAATTAAAACAGTACAACAGAATTTACGTTGGATGTTCTTTCCAATTCAACAGTAATAACACAGAGAGTTAGTCGAGCTTCTCACAGGCAGATTAGATTCAAGAAACGTCGAGTGGAGAGCAATGTAACAAATCAAAGCAATGACTCCACACCAGTCCACACAAGAGCATGGACTTTGTTTTTAACTGACATCATCATTTCACCTGCAGATTAAAACGAAATATGAAAAGAAAAAAGAGAAACTTATCGATGCGCGCTCATGTAGACCTATTTTACGGGAAAAGAAGCCTAAAAATAGAAAATAAAAATGCCGTGACACAGGCTAGTATGTGAGTTGCACTCTCTAGGTGATGGTGCCCCTTCTTGTACTCAAACCAGAAATAAACCGTCGCCCCCTACCCCCATGCAAATGCTAGACAACCATCATATGCAACTATTGCACGACAGTATTCGTTGGCAAAAAGTCGTTAATTAACAAATGACAAAATTTGAGAATGATGTTGCAGGAAATATAACAACTGGTTACATTAAAGTGCAAATATCTCTCCTTAAGGAAATATCTGAATTCATCTGGTTAGGAAAAGCAATTACGACGAGCACGTCTCATTTGTGGGGTGCCAGTCACTGCCATGATGGTTCTGAGATTAATCAAAAGTATAAGTTGTCTGCTCTTCCTGAACTCTGCTAATGTCACCAAACTGGACCAATCATAAAAAATATAATATAAAACAATAAAAGTACTAATGGTTTCCAAAAGTGGCTAATAGATGGTCCAGCAGGTGCGATATTGACCCCCGACTAGTTTTAGCAGAACATGCGTAATTAAAGGAGAAACCAGACCCGGTAGGGTTAATTAATTAAGGCAAAATTTAAAATTACTTTGGATGTTCTTTTTAATTTAAGACAACACAGAGAGCTAATCGAGCTCCCCACAGCCAGATTTGATTCAAGAAACCGTCGAGTTGACAGCAATGTAACACTTAACAAATCAAAGCGATGATTTCACACCAGACCACGCAAGAGCTAAGCAAGCTGTTTTCTTTGATGGCGCTCGTCGTTGAAAATTTGTCGAGTTCTGAGTATTTATTTATTTTGAAAGCATTTTCAAGCAGTCGAAAAAAAATGAAATTATGATCATTGTCGGCTTGCCAACTTACTTTTCTGTGCTGCATTGTCGTGTTTCATGAAGAAGATAAGAACTGGCGTAAAACTATATTGCAAAGTCTGTTAACTAAGTGCAGAATTAACATAAAAAAGGACACCACGATATTAATACACTTATTACTTCTCTCATATAAAATCAATTGTAAACCTGTTTTGGTAAGTGACTAATTGAAGGAAGCAACTCATAATTTTAATCACCCATTATGTTATGCCCATCCTTTTCATTTGTCACCTCTTCAACTCACTTACAAAGGGAATAAGTTCAAAAATCTGGACAAGAAAGTTGAAGATCATCTGCCGGCGTAAGTCTTAATTTAAGGTCAAGCTTTAAACACTGTTCAGATTCAATTTAAAGTGCCCACAGGCGATTGTATCTCTATGACATTATTCCACCCTTCCTGACAGTCGTTAAAGTCAATTTTGTTGTCCAAAACAAAAGAAATGCTGTTAGGGTAGACCTGCATCTGTTCAAGCTACGTTAAGTGCACTCGGACTTCATCCGGTAGTTAAGTATTATTGAATTTTATTCTCTGGCAAGGAAATGGGTATTACATAATATATTGTGCCCCACAGCACAACAGATAAACACGACACTCCGTGTATGAGGGCGGGCTGTCTACACTTATATTCAGATTCAACAACAACAGATTCAAATTTTAACGTCATGTACAACAACTCAAACCAAAGCAACCATCTAACAGCAGGAAGTGAAAGTTACTCCGAGATTTACGATGCTGTCTGTATTCTTAACGCCGTGTTCTCGCTAACGGCGTTTGCTGGAAATTTCCTCGTCCTTGGCACAATTTGGACGACGCCAACTTTACATCAGCCAACAAATATTCTACTCTGGGGACTGTCGCTGTCTGACCTGGCAGTCGGTTTAATTGTCCAACCTATGTTCATTGTGGTTTTGATTTACGAATTGAACCGTGAAGGATATCAAGTTCTTCGTATAATCTTCAGATTCATTCAAGCCTTCTTTATCTCTGCTACAATTTTGACTCTCACCTCAGTCAGCGTGGACAGATGTCTTGCCCTCATACTGCATCTCAGGTACGTGGCTGTCGTCACCGTGAAGAAAACCATTCTCATCCTCTGCCTCATCGGCCTAGCAAGCGTGGTGCATGCCGTAACGATCCTCATCGATAACGACCTACATCGCACTGTCTCGTTATTCCTTATCGTTTTGTGCATTGTGGTAAACACATCAACGTGTTCGACGATTTATCGAATTTGTCGACGGCACCAAATTCAGATCCAGAATCAATCACTGCCAAACCAACCTGAGGCCTTTGACATGAAGCGTTACAGAAAATCTCTCATCACTATGATAGTCTTACTAATTTTACTTGTTATTTGTTATTCTCCTTATATTTGCATTCGCGCTATTATTGCCTTCACCGATTGGCCTATCTCGCCTCGCAGATTATTTATGTTAAGATTGTCAGCCTCGCTTATTTACCTTAACTCGTCAATTAATCCTCTGGTTTACTGTTGGCGTCTGCGAGCGATGCGCGTTGCAATGAAACAGTTTTGCAAATCATAGGTACAACGTCGTTCAACTTAAAATCGTTCGTTTTGGTGTCAGCCCTCAACGTGCTTCAACTTAAGCTTGATTTAATTCCTTTTTCTTCGACAAACAGAGCTTAGCCTTATGCTTTCTGTTTATTTCATTAGCGCTGTCATATATTTAGATCGCAGTAAGATCGTGTCTTACCAAGTTT
>Ga0126337_10002169_pt1 | contig 12341 bp, 7 predicted proteins | sample DipCmetagenome_FD_92527 | JGI IMG/M metagenome (GOLD analysis project Ga0126337, IMG submission 92527) | Coral microbial communities from La Bocana,Puerto Morelos, Mexico - Diploria C A metagenome | ecosystem: Host-associated > Invertebrates > Cnidaria > Coral | place: La Bocana,Puerto Morelos... | reverse complement strand
GCCATCCAGCGCATCCGAAACTCGAGCCATCGTCTTAGCATGCCTCCTATATACGACAATATTCACATCGGTGGTGCCATGAACGATCTCATTTCCGGCCGGACGGCTTCAAGGTTAAATCTCACTGAGTCTGCCTCGCAACATGTTATCCCCAATGCCAAGTCAACAGATGACGTCACAGGTACTGATCATGTGACCAGGACCCTTCTCGAAACGCAGACCGCTCTGAGTAAAGATGTAAGCGAGGTGGTACGCTATATTCAGGACCAGGAAATGGGTGACCTCATGAAGGAAGAATGGCAACTCATAGCTGTTATCATCGACAAGTTCTTCCTTTGGATGTTTTTAATAATTTTGTGTGTGTCTACGGTTGTTATTTTTATGCAGGCTCCAAGTTATGCTTGGAGTTAATCCTTTTTCAGTTTCAAGAATTAACGTATAAGCGAGAACTTCATGTGTGGTCTTAGCGTGCAGGGGTACATTAAATGATTTGCGCGGGAAATGTTGTCAAGAAATTTTCAGAAATAAACATGATGGAAATGTAAATTGAAACAACGAGATACAATGAAGAGAAGGAGAGCTAACCTGTATAAGGACGTTACTTTTGAACATGGCACCCAGTTCTCCAGCCGGCATGTTACCACGCGCGCGGTGTATAGGAGGATAAAAACGCGTGTAAAGCCCTTGGGGTGTCCACGTGACCAAACTCGCTTTACAGGATTGGTCATTTTTAAACTCTTCTTGGATTCCTCAAGCCATCTAAAAAAAACTCGAGAGGCACGCAGTTTCACTTTGCAAATAATTAGGGCTATTTGAGCTAGTAAATGTCTGCTCTTTCATCATCTTTATGGAATTTTCGATTATCAATATGCAGATAAAGCCTGCCTGCATGTTCATTAGAAATTTTGCTATGCTACAGCGAGGTTTTCAAAGAAGAGAGAATGCATGCGTAGGCGAATTAAGGCAACTAAAACTGCGTTGTTAGATTTTTTGATCAGCACTATCGCTGCAAAACAAAAGTCAGACACAAGGTTTGAGCGGTAAGACTTGCAGATATTAGCGACAAACCACCAACTTACTTCTACTTACTAACACTACACACCGGTTTAGCTGTACTGAAACAAGTTTAAAAATCGTTTATTCTGTAACACTTTATCATTCATGATGCAGAACTTATGTGGTTACATCTCTCTCCCGAACAGAAGCCTCCTCCGTGCCTGTCCTTGTCCTGTCCGTGTCCTCAGCCAAAATCGCACGAAAATAGACATACACAATTAAAAAACCACGCAGTTAGCAAGATTTATCATTTACTTGGATGATATCCTTATTCTTTAAAATAATTACTCTAGGATTTAGAAGTAACCTAACTTCACAAATGTAAATATTCAGTATATTATAAAATGTATATGGCACGGCTTAGTATTTTTTTTTGATTCAGTGAAAGAAATAAAAGCCGGATTTCCCGTACAACATTAGTTTAGCAGCTGACAGACATAAAATGAATTTCAGACACGACTGTGCATGGTTTATAGGTCACTAGGTCACTAGTTTTATAAATTAATTAATAAAACCCAAGCTTTTATCAATTTTTTAGATTTGTTTGGAAATGCAGCAGTTACCTCTTTGCGAAGCTGTAAATATAGTGGGCATGCATTCAACACAGTCTACTAGGAACCTCAGGAAAACAGTAAATCCAGAGAGCTGAAAACACGAATGGCCAAGTTTCTTCATACATGAACAATAGACCTTATCTGGTACGAAAACATGCTCGGATAGTTGTTCGCTAACATTATCTGTTCCGAGAAGTGAACAATTTTCCAAAGGGCCTAGCTCGAGGAAACCTGTGAGCTTTGAGGAACACATATAATGTCCGCATTTTTCTAAAATATACTTTCGTTACATTGCATCGCATAGCAGTGTCGTTAACTGAGAAGAACAATGCCATATTTTAAAAAATAGTTGAATAACATAGCTGCATGTTTCTCTGTAGTGCCATTTTTATTCCTGCACCAGGGTAATGTTAAATATCCGCGACGAAATACCCATAGCGGTTCGCTTCGTTATGTGCGCATTTGTAGAGGAAAATTTATCAAGAAGTGTACGTAAAATGGTTTGAACACGATGCTAGGTTATGTACATAATTACCTTGTTGGTGTTAAACAAAAAAGACTCAGCATAGTATGTTGGAAACAGAATTATTTTAAAACTCATTTATGCCGCACCCACAGCTACGATTTTTGGTCCTCGATATATCTTCCCCATAATGTTTACAATGTTTTTCGTAGACCTATGACTAGAGCTCTGCTGAGCGTGAGGTTCCACAGATGTAGTATTTTTAACCCATGGAGCAATAAAATATCGTCAAACTCAACAAGAAAAACATGATCAAAAAGCCTATTCGAAAAGCTCTGTCAAAGATGGCGGCCACCAAAGTCCACTCATCCTTTTTCTCTTGTAATTGTTCGTTTTCGGTCACAACGTTGCACAGCATCTGGACATGTTCCAATATCTTTTCCTGTGTTTGTAACAACTCCGCCATGCTCTTTTGATGATACGCGTGACTGCTGAGCTTGTCAACCGCGCCTGCCTCTGCGTTGTGTTGCTGATAATCTTCCTCGTTACTTGACAGACTTACATGACTCGATGCTATGCACCAGTCCTCAACTTCAGAGACCGTCATTCTCGGGAGAGACCCCACGTCCTCATGATGTGGAGACTTCGGGTCTGATTTGTAGTTGCCATTCACAAGGTTTGAACGAGAAATTGTTTTAACGAGGGAGTGAACACCTTTGCGATGGACACAGTTTAAGGCATCTAGCGAAGATGTTTTTTGAGTAATATTAGGCATATTATTACTGTTTTCCTTCGTTGTTTTGTTCCTCAGTCGACATTCAGCAGCATGATCATGTTCTTGTTGATCAACACTGATCCGTTTACGTTTTTTAGGAATTTCAAATCGCAAAATTTGTGCCATCCATTTGAGGACAAAAATGCGGATCCAGAAGGGCATATCAGACGTAGCAGGGTCGTGAAAATGGCATTTAAGTATGAAGCACGTGGCGAGCAGAGCCAGTGAGACCTAGAAGAAGGAATAAATTATGCAAATTCGTATTCTCGGTATAGGACTGGAACCAGCTTGTAATTGAGGCTAATGCCGGGCGTCTGTTCACATTGAAGAGCAGTGGACGCCAGTTTATTCTAATCTCTTCTCCCGCAAAAACCTCCATTGCAAACTTTAATCCAATCCAGTGTCGAGAATACGAACATGCACATCTTATCGTATTCAGTTATGAATTCTTTACATGCAAGCAATTCAAAGTGAGAGGCCGGTGGCCAATTTGCCCGCCACTACACTGAAAATTAAATAAAGATCGAGTACAAATACAAAATAAAACAGCAAATTCAAAAGACATGGATTTTGGTAAGGTATTTGATGTAATTTGGTAATTTGTAAAATGTGAGGCGAGCTCCTTCCAGATCTCCTTCTAAAATGTTGTATACCCCGCCCCCAAGAACTTGATTGACATACCTCAAAAAGTGTACTGCTAAAGTAAATGGATATGACTGGGATGACTTCAGAGGTGGACGGCATGATGTCTGCTACGAGAAGCATGAACACGGTCATAGCAAGTAGGTTGGTTATTACCAATGTGATCCGTTCACCGGACTCAGGAGGCAAGTAAAATGCTGTCACTGTCAAAACTAAAATGAAAAAAAAAAATTTCAAAGAAATATATGCCTCTGTTACTTGGTAACCTAGCCCATTCAGCAACGAGGCTGGTATCTATAGGGGCCTTGGAGAATTAAGATATGTACAATTTAAAAAAAAAAAGGAAGTACAATTTACAAATGTAAAATTGGAGTAAAAAATGATAAAATTCTAAAAAGCAATTTAAAAGGCTAAAATGTACAAATATGATAAAATGTTTATATATTTCCAAGGGATAAAAATTACAAAAAAATGCTGACTTATCAAACTTTTGAAATTACTTGAGGAGGGGACACTACAAGCGGATAATGCGTTAAACTCCATATTTTTCCTTTCCCATTTTGTGTTTTGGTTTTGGTCGGTGCAGGTCGTTAGGTCTGAGTACTGCAATTCTCATAAAGAATAACAAAAAATTTAGCTCTTATATTCGTGCAATTTTCTACACTAATTGTGATTATAATTTCAACCCGTATGATAGTTTTGAGAAAATGACGTAATTTACTCAAATTCTCAACGAAAACTGAAACAAGGAAAATCAATTGTGGCCGTAAATTCTCGTAAATAAAGGTCCAAAAACGTGAGTTCTAATGCTTGTAATAGATTGAAATTTACAAAGATCTTTAGGGAAGACTTATTGTGTACGAAAATGTAAAAAAAACGGATATCGAGAATTTGATTATAGTTAAGTTACAACTCACAACTGGTGGGAAGCAAACCTATTGGCTATTTACAGGCACAGCTTAATGACACTTTCGTCACCTGTGATTAGTAGACAAGGAATGATGAGATTCATGTAGTAAAACAATGCCAGCCGTTGTATTTGAAGAGAAAACGTCACATCAGGGTAAGGTTCTGTACAGCACACGTAGTAGATAACGTTTCTCTTGGCTGGCAATCCGATAAGCTGCCACTCGCCGTTACTGACAAATTTTTTCGTGTCTGCAAATGGTGCTTCTGGCACCATGTCGACACGAAAGCCATCGTATGTCCAGGAACCAAACTTTAAATTACAAACCTGTTAAAAGGAGGGAATATAATCAGACCTGAGAAATGAAAGGTACATTGACAAACGATGTGTGAGAAAGTCACCACTACCTGCGGCGTGCGTTTGATAAAGCAACCTGAGTTATCACAATCTGAAGAAACTGTGAAAATTTAGAGTGAAAACCCTAAGTTAAACCTTACCTAAGCACGGTGTTTGATCTCCTTGGTTGATAAGAGATTTAGTGCACGACTGAGAACGTTAGAAAAAAAAGGCCACGAAATAACATCGTAAACTTCGAGCGCGCAATTCCGATTGGGAGCGCACGTCTTATCTTAAGTAAGCCATAAAACCATCAGAATATCTGCAAGACATGATCGTGCGGGATCTTTCTGGACAGTGCTTGTTCCAATATTGGACCGGTAATGGAGTAACCTGATTGGTTGATTTTAGGTATTGGCCCTCTGAACTAACTTAGTTGTGTGTGCAATAATGTACCGTCATAAAGACAAATTCCCACCTGAGTATCAAAAGGAAAATACTTGACATCCATCTTACATGAGCTGTACAGGATGACTGGGGCGAGCCACTTGTTCGTGCCAGAAGAGTCGACAACTATTTGCGTTTTGAATTGATCCATTCCTCCTTCGCGTTCATGGTCAGCGCTAAAAAAGGGAAAAATCTTTAACAGGCTCTTAAGGGGTGAGAGGTTATGGGTGGGGCATGACTGTCTGTTACTACAGTATCTGTTCATGTGGCCTGTTTATCCACGGCTTTGAAATAAAGGCTCAATAATTTTATGTGAATGTTCAAACATAAGAATGCCGCTTAAACAACAGAGTACTGTATTTACTACTCAAGCGTTTTTAGTTGGCCTGTAACATGTACACTCTGGATTTTATCCACCCACCATAAAGCTAACAGCCGCATCGTTGAACCACATAGTCACATACCTGTCGCTGAACAAGTTGAGCTGCGTTGCGCAGTTAACATAAATTAAATTAATACCTGCAATTGTTTTCACGTGAATCGCAACACACAAGGGGGTATATATAAAGGTGATTGAGAACCACGCACCTTGTACAGCATGATCTAGGTGATGAACAATCTGCTCAATATACTGTTTCCATTTGAATGTTTTACATACATGACTGTGGCGACAAGCAGTTTTTTCTTTAGTTTTATCAGTCTAGCAGGCCTTAAGCTAATTGTTTCTGCGCATATTTACTGCGCACGAAATTCACACGCCACGTTATGCATCGAGTGCGCGCGAAGTAGTAAAGTGAACAGTAATAGGGCAAATTACCATTGCTATAACTTTGCGTGGATTTAACGATGTTGGACGCTCGGTTACCCCTATTTTTCTTTCGATGGGTCATTTTCTCTACCGATTTTCTACGTTTTGCGAAAAGGCAAAGAAAACCTATCGAGTGGAAGTTTGAATTTTTGGCAAAACGCTCCATCGAAATCCGTTCATTCGACCTCTTCGTTTAGCTATGCGGTATTTTCAAATGCCTCTATAAGGGTTAAGGTTGGTGAAAATGATGGCAACATTAGAAATTATTAACGCAACAGACTCACTTATACAAAACGTTATTAGGATAGTTTGTGAATTACATAGAACTGAGTCATGCGGTATAAGTAGGTCTGATAACTTACTTATTGTATAAGTAAACATCTGGGGTCCAGACCACTGATGGCTTAACATTAATGGACTTTATTCCTCCAAAGTCTGATTCGTTCCAAACAAGGAAGGGATTATTCCAGACCTGCAAAAATCAGAACGTTGATATACGATCTCAATGAATGTCACTATCAAGGCTGCAGCAAGACGAAAATTCTTGTCGAGGCAATATGAGAAAAATTATTTCCTTCACTGAACATGTTTATTTTTTTACCAAATAGCCTCCAACAAGATTTTCATTAAACAAATAGGTTGAAAAACAGATGTTGCAGAGAAAGACATTTGAATCAGTACTGAAAGGTACCCGTAGTGCATCATCCAACCAAGTTGCAATACCTTCATTTCGAATCTTAGGAGATTTTGCCCCAGCATTATCGGAAGTTTCTTTTGGAATCATAATATTCCGCAATCCATTAGAGACAAACCATCTGAAAAAATGTTTAGAAAAGCACTTTTACGCTGGTACCTTGCTCAATACTAATGAAAACATTATCTCTTTGTAACTTTCTGAACTACTTTGTCATTTTTCCTCTTCTTTTTCGTTTTCTTTTTATTAAATATCTCAAGTTGTATATAACTTTAAGGGGTACAAAATAAGTTTATCTAGATATGTGATTCAATTTTAGTGATGTAATTTCAGTCTGCTTTATGCGTTTTTTTTTCTTCCTTACAAAGCACTATCGGTTACTATTTACTTTCTTTACGTTATATTTACATATCTATGTATTAGCTAGGATTTGGAGGAATAAAAAATAAAAATAACAATAAAAAAAATAAATCAGTACTGAAATTGGTGCGAAACATGGGTTCTCACCTGTCTAACCCATATGCTGGTCTGTAAAAGTTGGTTCTTTTCGTCCTGTAGGAATTACAGAACATTGTGTGATATTCAGTAATCAACATTCTAAAGCTAGGCTAAATAATACCAACGTTATACAACGTTTTGATACACAATTGAACCAGAAGCTATCGGAAAGGACCAGATAGCGGTATAACTGCAGCTTACTCATTGAATTGTGTACCAATGGGGTGACTTTTCATGAACAGCTTTGATCCATAGGATCGAGGGGTTTTTTTTATACCTTTGTTTACGTTTTGCTTCATTCGACTTGGCAACGAGAAAATATCATGGCCATGCTATAGATACAAATTTAACGAGCTTGTGAAACTTGATAATAGTTGTTCTTTGTATTAGTTTTGCAACATATACCTGCAACATTTCTGGATGGGAAAAGCTACTATCCGCCCCTATGTTTTTTTTTTTTTAACTCACATCACACAAACGGAAACTTAACCAATTCAAGTTGTTCTGAGATGTCCTAGAACATGTCCGGCTCTACGAGGCGATTTACAGATATTCAGCTCGATCAGAGACTAAAGCACTTAAATGTTAACAATGTTAATAAGGAAAATACCCTCTTCTATTTATAAGAATATTGAGGCTAAAACTTGCGAAAATTTAAGAATATCTTAAAAATAAACCAATACAATAGTACACGTTAAGACAATACAATTTTTTGTGTTGACTGATTTGTAAATACAATACCATTAAAAGTTTTTCAACTAAATTGTATAAAATGCTACCATTCTCTAAACGGCAAAACTAGCAACAAAACAGCACTAGCCGTATGTTCGATGCTAATATGAGTTCTGCAAAAAGCTTAGTCATGTGCGTCATATCATGCCCTCAAATCTCGTTCATCAGTGACCAACTAGTACATTTGAAAACAGAAATGTGATACGCTATAATCTGAGAATATTCACTAAAATATTTAAGTAAAACCAGCAGATAAAAAAAGCACATTGGTAAACCCAGATTCGCCAAATATGTATAACAGTGTGTGTCGAAGAGTTGTTTTTGAATACCATAGCATTTACACACCCAGAAGCTGAGAAGAGTAGCAGATGAACCACTGAACAATCTCATTTATGCATCATTGAATGGTTTACTGCTATAGGTCAAAATGACTAACCTACCACGTCAATTATTTGGTGAAGAGAAATTCCAAACGTGACTGTAACCACTTGTGATTTGTTCAGGACAGGACGCAGTCGAGGATTGTGGTTTGTAAACAAATAGTCGAGCAAGCGTTGTTCATCATCGTCCATTACCAGCATAGATATATTGTTCGTTTCTGCCATTGAAACACAAAATTAGCAGCCTCTCATGTATCTTTTATTTTTTGCCCTTCGTACTAGTAGGACGTCAAATAGTATAACAAACACGAATTTGACTACATTGCCAAACACCGAGAAACGTGCAATGGAAAGAGTAATTGAAAATACGACACGTAGCGGAGTATTTAATGACGAACTTTGAGGTGTTTGGAAATGTGGTCAAACACTGTCTTGAGTGAGTGATGTATCATCTTAATCGAAACTAAAACTAAGAAGAAAAGAGAGAATTAAAATCGTAAAACTCTAAGCTAATTAAGATCAGATACCTCTCACGGCCATGACTTGAGAAGCAGTGATCAAATACACAGCTATAATATATTTTTTTGTCTCATGCTAAAATAGCGGTAATCAAACCACTAAATGGGGACACTTGAACAAAAAAAAATTTATATACAATAACAAGATCTAATACTATGTTTAAAAAGTTAATCAAAATATTTTAAATCATATAAGACTATAAATGAGATGAAAATGCATAAGGTATAGAGAAGACGAGAAAAAAAGAGAGGGAAAAATATCCTCTGCACATTGATAGCAATGCTTGGGACAAACTTAAGCTTTCTCCACAGATACTACTCTTAAACGTTGAAACTGCTCTCCAGAGCGTTACCTTGAAGTGAATAAGTGATCAAAGATTCGATTTCATTTTGTATAAGGTGAAGGTTAGGTTTCATAGGCATTTTTACTCAGTGAAATTAAATCTCATAACCATGAATAATGTCGGAGTCGAGTCAGTTGTTTTAATGGAACACTGTCGCTGCATGTGTTAATAGAAACAACTTTTCAATTAGGAAAGGTGAATTGATCAACACAACACGAGCGTAACTTTTTAAATTTTTGACTTACCATGTTTTAAAGAATTTCCCATAAAAATATACAGAGCTAAAAACCATATTGGAGCAACTCTTCGATATCCGAAAGAAAACCACATCTTCTTGGCGGATGAATTTGCTTCCTTGCTTGAAGGCTCAGATGGCCACCAGTTTTAACTCCATTTAATATTCATGCCTGGGGAAAACAAAACATGAATTGTTGTCGGCTTTAATTCTAGAAAATATAAAACTGAAACATTTAAGACTTGATTGTCCAATGAGCCATATTTGTGTAAAACGTTTGTAAAATTATCTCCATTACTTCCTCAATAAAACTTTATTGCAGACAGTAAAGGCGTATCTAAACAGGACTTAAGGGCGTTAATATAATATTGCTATTGACTCAATATACAAGTCACGTGCCCTAACAAATGATGCAATAAGCTCGAGGCAACGTTGAAATTTCGGCGTCGCAAGAGCAAGGAAATTGCTTGACTACGACTGCTATGAATTAGTTTAAAACTTTTACTATCTGCACTGTCCATTCAGTAGCAACCAATACTCGTAGTTTTTGAAGTCTGGATTCATGATCTAGTACTTAATCCACGGCAGATGAACTGACATTCATTCTGTTAACATATTTCAACAAATACACTTTTTTTCGTTTTCGAAATATGCGACAATATGCAATCTCATTGCATATTGTCGTCTTAGCAGTTTGCTAGCTTTTTGATGTATGATCATAAATTTTAAACACTTTTAAGAAACCCAAGAAACCATGGCTAGCCAGCCGATATAATTATTGATAACAGTGTAGCTTGAGTAGCGATATTATTGGCTTTCTTTCGGCTGGTTCAATTTTTCACCGGAAAAGTTATTGTCAAAGACATGACTTTATGCACGACTACGTTGCGATTCGTCAGGATTATTTTTCCACACGAGGTTTAAGCCCAGGACACTTGATCGTTTTAAACGTTGCCTCGGAACTGTACTCTTTCATTGAAGGCGTTCTAGGAGCTCTAAATAAAAAAGAGATTATTTTAAAATCGTTAACCAGCTGTTCTTCAGAGCCTCCAAGATTTATTCAAAACAATTTTCTCTTTCATGTTATCTGATTCTCCACTTTATCGTAGCCAGTATCGGGATTTTTTTTTCTTCTCTCCGTTAATAAAAAAAAAATCTCACTTATCATTATGGACAAGTGATGAATAGATATGAGTAGATATGAAGACTCGTAAAGTTGTCATGGATATCCCGTGGACTTTTTAAATCGAGTTTAGTATTTTTGGATTCATCTCATTCATGCTCCTGTTTAATTGACAGAGAAACCGAGGAAGTTAAATACCATAATATAAAGCCATAGAAATGACGTCCAACCTCTATTATGAGGGTCCCTCCCTTTACTTGAAACATCCGCTTATTAGGAAAACATTTCTTTTCTCAGGCAGGCTAATTAATTGCTACTGAAAATAATATCAAACATTTTGTTAATAGCATGGCGGATGTTTCGGAACACAACGCAACATTTTAGAACGATTTTAGGGTCCTTATTCATCTGAAAATTGCTTCTACGACATATAACCACCTCGCCTACGTGTTTCAGTGAAGCCCGTCAAAGGGTCGATTATAAACTTGCCGCATGCAACACGCTTAGGTCAACCGCGCGCCAATTGGTTATTGTAAATCAAACCTACAACTCTAACGAAGGTGTGCCATATGGATTATCGGCCTTATACGCAATATGAATGTCACTTAACTATACAGTAAATTTTGCCTTAGTCTCTTATTCAGTATATTCATGTGCTATTGTGTTCATGCTGGCCTCTGGCCTCCCACATTATACATTTGCTATTGAACTAACGTGAGGCCTGTATTCGAATCTTGGTCGAGTTCTCTTGTACTTTAAAAAACACGAGAAAGAAAGCAACTGATTCTCCGATAAGTACCAATCAAGTTCTATTGAATCTGCTGCGTCTCTGCGATCTAGGGACCTTGAGAAAACCACGACAGCAACGAGAACCCCACCAAAAAAAGGCTTAAATGAGTAGAACAATAGCTGTGCACGTGCGTTATAAATCTTTCTTCTAGGCCGTTCTTCGCAAAACCACAACCTAAAATGACCAAGTTCTGCATATTTTTGGAGAACGCGAACGGCGGCGGCTAATTTTTCGTATTTTAATTTGGAATTCAACGCTTGCGTTACACATTTAGGGTACGTCCTGAGAGAGATAGGTACTCTGAACAAATCTATACAGCGTCGCCGTCGTCATTGCTTAAGGTCGTTATTATCTGTAAACGCGCGCACGTAAGGTTAGCATTTATCTACGTTCCCCGCGTCGCTTTTGCGAACATTTTAACAAATATTGTCTTCCAGATATGAAGGCAAAAAGATTTCTACTTAAAAAAAAAAAATCCTGTTTATTTTGTACACTGAATTGAAAAAGCGTTGATTTAATTCCTGAGCTCACTGACATAGCGGTCCGTATTGCAACATTCGGACCTCTATGGGAACCAATCCCTATTTAATACTATAGCGCAGACCAGCTCAGCCATATTATAAGGAATAATATGAATAGTGCTCGTACTTGTTAGTTCCCCGAGCGTTACCTTTAAAGACTTCCAAACAGGCATCCTTCACCAAAAATAAAGTTGCGCGCACTTGATCGTTATAGTCACTCTATTTCATAGTTAAACCATCGCATTATTTGATCTACTTATCTGGGATAGATTCTGCTTTTTGTAGCTCTCTCGTACCCCTTTGATACGTCGCTGAAAATAATATAAGAAGGAAGTTTAATCGATTTAAAATTCAATTTATAACCATTCGCATATTGACGAACGTTCTGATTGGATGTTTGGATGTCTTCGGTTAGTTTATGGTTATGACGTCAGGTAACGTCACTCTTGAAAAGTCTAGAACCAAGGACCGGATTTAAGGACGTTCGCGCGAAAAGTTTCTACTCGATAGATTTTTTT
>Ga0126337_10002167_pt1 | contig 12353 bp, 5 predicted proteins | sample DipCmetagenome_FD_92527 | JGI IMG/M metagenome (GOLD analysis project Ga0126337, IMG submission 92527) | Coral microbial communities from La Bocana,Puerto Morelos, Mexico - Diploria C A metagenome | ecosystem: Host-associated > Invertebrates > Cnidaria > Coral | place: La Bocana,Puerto Morelos... | reverse complement strand
ATGGACCAAAAACCGATAATATTAGGTCCTCCTTGATAGACATCACTCAACTCACGGCTGACAAAAGGTTATTTCAGTTATTTTGCAAACGGCAAAAACGATTTCCAACCAAACTCTGATTCAAATAAAAACAAACAATAACCAACATTAGCTAAAAAGGGAGGAAAATACACACCATAATGGAATGGACAAAGCATGTTTGCCTATTAATTAAAATATAAGGAAAAAACTCTTGACAGAGCTCAAAGTGCTAAACGAGACAGAAATAATTCTGGCAGGCGGCGGGGGAGGTGCACTGAAGGGCATGCTTGACGTAACTAAATGTTACGGCGTGGAAAATCATGTTTTGAAATCGCTGAATGAGAATTTTACAAGAAATCAATTTTTGTGTTCAGTTCGGTTCACAGTTTCAGTTTCAGATTAAGGTACAATTTCAAAGTAGGTCTTAATTAACAGGAGCTAGTTCTCACGAACTGAAATTGACATTAATAACTTCCTTTCACTGGAATCTGGTTCTTAACCGACAGATGACACATATTACTCATCCACGATTAAAGAAACTATACATCTAGTATCTCTTAGGATAAAAATGAAAATTGAAATTGAAATTCCACTACATTTAAAAAGTTTTTCTAGAATTGCACGACGGGCATAGCTACTATTTTGCAGTTTCCTTTGGGAAATAATAGACACTTGTTTAGCATTACCTGTTACTTGCTTCTCGGGTTATTTACTTTTGAAAGATTTACATTAAGGCGTTGAACCAAAATTAATAATCATTGCTCATTTTCGTAATTCTAAATCCTAAGTTTTGGGCCTCGAAATCTTTCGACAGGATTCATAAGTAGGCAATGAATTTACTGGTCTCCCGCAGGTTTACTGATAGCACCTTCAGGCTTGGCAAAATTGTTCAAAGATCTTGATTGTAAAACCAGTGTTGCAATTTCTTGCGGTTTTCGATCAAATGGACGTTTGCACAACCTGCTTAGACGCCGGTTAGGGCCATTATTCGACGGGACGGCGAACCATAGCCATTTTTATCAGCATAGGTTTACACTTTGCCGTGGCAATTAATTACAAACGAGTTTCTGCCCGCGGTGTGGAACTTCTTCGCCAGCTTGAATATCTTCCTGTTGTTCTGACACTTCCTCCCGGGTTGTTTGAACTGTCGAGCAGCAGGGCTCCCATGTTAGAGCTTTTCCCCTGAAGCTTGCAGGTTCTGAGGCAAAGCGAACACATTGCAATGGTTTCTTTACCTTTTTGCGTCATAAAGAAGTAGATTAAAGGAGAAACAGAACAGTGGCTGAACAGAAGCCAAACACAGACGGTGTAACCAGTGTTCATACTTGCCGGGCTCAATTCTCCGACAAAGACAAAAGAGACGAGAAAAAAAAATATATAAATTGGCGCCCAGCAGATAATTATGGCAATCAAGTTCAGCAAGATTATCTTTACTGCTTTTTTCTGTCGTTTGTGTTTACTAAGAACTCTCCTAAACGAATCCCTTTCACTTTTGTGCAGTTGAAGATGGAAGCTTCTCTTTCTTTTCACCAGTGTGTAAATTGTTATCGAATGGAAAATGGTAATAAGTATTAAAGGAACAAAGAATATCGCTAGCTTCGCAATAGTCGCGTTTCGAAATGTTTCAGGATCTGGCCAGTCCTCCGTGCAATACAAGTTGTCACCGAATTCTTTCAATTTTTTGAACCGGACGTAAAAAATTGAATCTAATATTGCTATGATCCACGCGACAGGCATAATACGGCACACCAACTTCTTTCGGAGGCGAATATTGAATGGAAACCCCACCGCGAGGAACTTCTCGAACGTTATGGTCAAAAGATTCATCAAGGAAGCTAGGACTGCAGTATTCTGTACAAAGGTTACTAGACGGCACATTGTCGGGCCGAAGATCCAGTCATTGTGAAAAACGTACAGATCCAAAGTTACGAAGGGTATGCAAAATATGGTGATAAGTAGATCTGATACAACTAGATTGAGGGTCGACAAGTTGGAGGAATTCCGCCGCTTGGAAGAAAACAGAATGGCAATCATAATGGGAATATTGCCAAGAAGTGATACCGCTACAATGGAAAACAGTGAAAAGACGATGAAGTTGCGTTCTCGTTTGGTAAAAGTACATTCTAGCGAGTAGCACAGGGCGGGTCCACTGGAACCGTTGGCTGTTGAGCTGTTCATGCTGGCGTGTCGGCTCAAGGTCAGTGTCTTACAAGCAACTGATCTTTGCGGACTGTTCTCATACAATAGATATGCGAGATACCAACGGAGCCTACGCAGACCGACACCAAGAAGTGACTGTCGGCGAATCACAAGATAGACTCACTTACATCCTGTCAGAAAATAATGCACTTCAAACAAAACATAATTATCATAGTTTGCATTAAATGAAACGCCCTGAGCTCCAATATGAATAATGTATTTGAAAAAAACTAATCATTCCTTATTGCGCCCTAAAGCGATAAACTGCGTATCACTCTTCTAGGAGATATTTAATGCAAAATGATAGATATTAATCGGCAATCTTTTATTTTTGTTAGACTAATTATGCGTGTAGAAGAGATAACATCGATATAATTCTGCGTAATACGCAGTGAACAATTGCGTGTTCGACAAATTTTTTTCCCGTGGCTTTTCCGTTTACCTACATTGAAGATGTAGCGTATGATGATTGTGGCTAAATCAAGACAATGGTTTGAAAACAAAACACCGTGGCCGATAAACATCCACAAATTCAGATATTCGATTATCCGTCCGTTTTCAGGTGTTTCTCGCTTTAAAGGAAACAATGCCAAAGGAAATTAAGAATCCAGTTTTTAAAGGAAAGCATCATCTTGCTCATAGCCGGGACGTCGAGAGTTTCTTAATGACCAGTGTATAAGAGTCAGAAGTGCATTTTTTAAATAATGATAGAGAAAGAGCTGAAAATCGCTCACGCATTGTCACACGCAATTTCTTCAGTGTTCAATCGTAACACAAGCCATTCATTTACATACATCACAGTTTACAGACATAATTAGACAGTGTTTTTCATGCTGTCTGCAAGCCTGGGAAAAGTCTATACAAGATGAAGAGATCTGCTGGGTATAACGTGGCATATGAATAACGTAACCTAACGTTTTCCCTGGCAAAGACACAAGAACAGGGCACCGGAGAATGCAGCGTAACTTAACTTAGCCAGATCGTTTTGGACTTCGTGTCCTTTGGACAAACACTTTATGTCGCGCTGGTTAAGCCTGTTTGAAAATAATGCAAATTTTAACATAAAGATTATTAAAATCTCATTTCGCAATTTGACAGCAGTGAGGTTTTTTTATTTCTTTACGACAAATTCTGACATTTTACAATAATTCTGGGGTAATTTACCACGTAGCCAAAGGCTCAATGAAGCATTTTCTTTCTTTTTTATCGTAAAAGTACGCAAGGTTTGTTATCTTTATCGAAATATGAAATCTTATATGTGTCAGGTATAAAAACAAAAATCTGCACATCTTTTTGTCTCAGTGATATCCATAAGCGAAGGCGGTGCGACCTTCGGGGTGGCTTTTAGCTGTTAGGCTAAAATTGATCAATAATATATAAAAACTGAATGTTGTATAAGTTGTAACTCACGCTTATTTGACTTGATAGTGAAGAAGCATACAGTCATAGTAATTTTTAGTTTAAGTATTACAAAAAGCAAAATATCACCCTTCTTCCTAGGAGTGGGAGGTAAATGTATCGCGACAATTTAGATTCACATGATAAGAAACTAGTTTTTACATTTTTCTTTTCTTTTATTTATTACTTTTTTTAAATTATGAGACTTTGATCAATTACAGTCGCAACAACAAAAAAATGACATGCACATACGTGTGCCTCGCTATGCTATGCTTTTCTGGATATTCAAAATAACTTGGAATGAATGTCAGGTTAAATATAACGATATTTAACATAACAGCAAATTCTCGAATGCATGAACCATTAATAGGTGACTGTAGCCTTTGCAATGGCTTTAAAAACGAGATTCTTAACGAAGACATCGATGACTTGACATTTCTTCTGGAGAATGATGCAATTTATGAGAGGTCAATTTTCTTTTATACACAAGGAAACAAAATACGGCGCCCGAAAGTTCAAAATAAAATAGATTTCACTTGGTCTCATACTGATTCATTTACATCAGTTTACTGTTGAAAAGAATCATCTTTCAGCATTAGTTTTAAGAAAGACTAAACATATGTCGATTATTACTGATTCATGCGTGCACTTGTAGAATATACTTAGAAAACCGCCAAAAACAATTTTTTTTATTCACAATTGCAATGAGAAATGTTTACTGGTGCCTTGAGCGGGAGACCGGCATAGAAGCTCTTTTTTCAACTATAACAGCTATTGATAACTGTTTTGAAAGCTGAAAGCTTTGACTAGAATAGGCTTAAAGAATACTGCACTTTACATATTTTGTCTTTTCACTTCGAACGTCATAACGCTGAGTTATAATACTTAAGTAACGCAACGTTTGTCTCTTTAGTAAATTTACCCTTTCCGCCAAAGGCCTCTAGTACAAACGTTTCCGTGTTCATCTTCATTTCTTCGAACGCGTGTTTTACCCAACGTAAAGCGTTTTTCTGTTGGTGGCAGCTGGCAGCCCAATATATAAATCTTGATATATTTTGCTGAGGAAACAGTCTGCGCCTTTATCTATGCAAATACGAGAAATCTTGACAGAAAAGACCAACAGGGCGGATTCAAAGTTTTAATATTTTCAACCAAGAATAAATCTTCCAAATGTTTGCGAACGTTTCCACCTGTGTGCGATTAAATCGTGTTTTATCAGTTAAAAAGTTTATCCACGTTTCTGCGAATATGGCGAATAAATAATCGCCGTAGCTTTTTACAAACCTTTTAGAACTAATTCAAGGAGAAAAAAGTGTTATCGTTGCTCGAAGGTCAAGAATAACTGTTGCTTCCCACTTGGGGCGGCGCGCCACGACTTCCTTGTTACATAATGGCAAATATATTTAGAGAAGCAAAAGTTGAATCGAAAGGTTCATGATGTGAATGAATATTGCTAGGAAAACAGCTTGCTGACCACAAACAAAACAATGTTTGGCGGTACGTTTTGTTGCCGAAATCCCGCTGACAGATTTTAGCCATCAGTCAGCAAACTTCAGCTTGAAGTCAGATAATCACAAACGTAGGTATACCCAGTTTACCATTAACAGGTTTTTTTTTTGATCAACGGATTTTAATCAATCAATCTGAAAATTTCCAAGTGACAGGAGGAACTAACTTTTCGGGTAACAAAACGTTGTATTTTAAGAAAGGTGTCACTGAATCTTTGGATGTGGTCACAGTGCTGTCACAGTTTAATTTCAGAAACAAAACTCAAATAAATCAAACAGAAGTTTGATTTCAGAAACGAAACTCAAATAAAGCAAACAGATGTCAACTATTGTGAACAGAAGACAAAAAACCATTAAAGCCATAAATGCAAAAGAAAAAAAAAATCGAAACGACAAGAACGACGCATTAATTAACAAAGTTAACCTTTCCTTAAACTGGTTTTGTTAACATGATAATTTAATTCGACGAATAACTACGAAACGAAAAGTGAAATATTGTCAGAAAATGACTCATAAAGAAAGGGGAAAAGAAACGACGATACCAATCTTGAGGTTTTTAAAAATGCTATGGAAAAATAGTAACGGTAAATGGCAAGACTTTTCGTCAGGCAATGCTTATCAAATCAATAACTGCATTTCATTTTAAAAGGAAATTGAAATTGGGTGCGCTGAATATCAGAAATGTAGAAATGTAGTCGAAAATGTAGCCGGCACCTTTTAACTGAACTTCCGCGCATAATGAAATTTCTGAAAATTGAACTGTTTGAGCTATCTTACCCATTTCCATTTCACTTCAATTAACATTTTTTTCTATTTGCCTTTCGTTCGTATTACTATGACAAAACTGCATTCTGAATCCGGTTTTCATATCGAAAGTTCAAAGCAGCCAAAAAATCTTGGTCATTAAGAAACTAGATGTATTTAGGTGTTGAATTACAAGCTCGATCCAGAGTAAAAACAATAACACACTGATGGATGGACTGCTTGTCAAGTATTTAATGAGCAAATCTGCTTTCTAACGAACGGAAACCATTTAAAAAACGAAAAAACCAAAACCGGCCCATCAGCTAAACGTATCAACTTATGGGGTCTGTGGTCTGAATTAATCTTCCTTGATGTTCTCCGCTTCCTATTAGATTTTATGCTCATGTTAAGCCACTGCTTTGAAGTTCCCATTAATTTGAAGTTAATTTGAATCGCTGAAAGTTGGGTTGCAAATGTTTGCGGATGAAAAAATAATGGTTTTTCTAAAGGATGCAATTTCATCATTGTTTCCGACACTTGCGACGGACGTCAAAGGACTGTTTAGAATGAGGCCATGATTATCACAAACATTATACTACAAATTAATTAAAGCCAAGTCAAGTTTCTCGGATACACGAGAGAAAACGAGTTAGGAGGTTTTACTATGTTAACCTTTTCTAACAAAGAAAAACTGAGTATTCCCGAAATAATATTGTGCAAAGAAGCCAAAGTTTGTCTTGTATTAAGAGCATCATACTATGATGGAAAACATTACTGAAAAAAAAATGACATTTAACACATATGCTATTTCCAAACCCATTCATGAAAAATTATCGAGTTCTTTTTTGCAGCGCCTTAATTAAAAAGCGATAATCACTGGCAGTAAACAGAATTTCTTTTTCCATGTGGCGTAATAATAATAATAATAATAATAATAATAATAATAATAATAATAATAATAATAATAATAATTTCTTTTTAAATTTTTATATAATACAACTGTATTGACCTCATTCAAATTTTCTATTTACAAGTTATACTAATACCTAAAAATCTAAAGCTAAAAATAAAAATAATAGTAATTATTGGACAGCCCAGCCAAATTAGTGAATTTCCGTATCTAATCATGATATCATGGTTACTACAACTAATACTAATATATAATACTATGATAATAATAATAATAATAATAATAATAATAATAATAATAATAATAATAATAATTCGGGCTTGTCGGCAAGACTTTAAGGAATAATAATAATAATAATAATAATAATCATCAACTTGTTTAAGCTACATCGGTGGGCAAGATAAACCACACCGAGTTTAAGTGATAAGATGAACTGACATATATTCTACTCTAAACACTTCATGAGCCCTCTAATTTCAAACAAATAAAATATAACAACTTGCTCACTTTCATTTTGCTTAATCATTAGAAATATGTCAAGAATGTCAAACTATTATGTGCATCTCGACAAAGACTAAAACGTACTGGCTAATTTTATGTTACAAGTTACAAACTTGACTAGGTGAAGAGTGCGTGAGAAAAACGAAATTGTTGTGCTGTGCGGACGACGAGCACACAAGATTTATCTGATCTATTATTAAGTTGTAGTAATTCAGAGATATCAACTTCCTTCAAGGTCTAATATTTAGCTAAGTTTAGTATCGTGACGCAGGCTAAAACACTAAAAATAAGAAGGTTAATACAATTGAGAAATGCAACAATCAATCAAACGGGTCTTCAAGGTCTAAAATTAAGTCGAATTTAGTTCCGTGACGCAGGCTAAAGTTTTAAAAACATTAATGCTGATAAAGTTGTGAAATGCAATCAATTAGCAGTTTGCTTAGGGTGTTTACTAATTCTGTTCCCACGCATGACTTTTTGTAATACTGCACAACTATACTTCAGTTTACATTTACTACGATCCGAGTTTACGTATGAAGAGAAAACACCATCAGTAGAAGGGAATCGATGAAAGAGTGACTGCAACCACATCCAAACAAAGAACCAAATGCGAAATAAAGAATACTGCATTTCCGTACATTTCCTAACTACATGTAACTTACAATGATCCACACTATGTTGTATCTTTGTCAAGAAATGGTGGAGGCGTTTTATAGGCGTTTGAAGGTTTTTTAGAAGCAAATGTAACGATAATTTTGTAAAGGAAACTCACTTGATCGCCCATTCAGAAAGATGAAATGTAAATCAAACCATTATCTACAAGTAAACAACGTCCTGATAAGCATGCAATTGACCAGGATTAGGTTAATATTATCAAAAAGTCAAAATAAACTTTAGATATTTCTGTAGAAATCTTTTTTATTTTATCAACAGTCATGGTTAATCCTACAAAAAGCGGGTTACTAAGACTATACAAGAAACAGAAATGTTAAAATAAAATGAAAACAAAAGATAAAACAAAAGAAAGCTGAAAAATCATACGCAAGAGAACGCAGGCTATTCAAAAAAGGTCCTATCATATTCACAACGTAGGCTATCCAAAAAAGTTTCTATCGTATTCACAACTTTGACTTAATGTTCTGTTTAGTTATGTAAACTCAACTGGTAGAGAATAATTTGGTTATATCAACTAGGTTGAAAATGTAAATTGGCCACCGTAACGTGTTATAAAGCTGACGTTTCGAGCGTTAGCCCTTCGTCAGAGAATAAACTGAGTTGCAGCAATTTTCTATTGGCTGTCTTGATTTTTAGGCTCTTTGGAGAAACCATTGAGAGCGTAAGATGTTTTCTTGCATACTTAACCATACAGAAGATATGTTCATTGGCGTCGCAGAGAAGTCGTCCCGTCGCGAGTCAAATACGATTCTGCTCCAGAATTGCTCGGGAAAAGACCATACAATCTTCACGCGTCTTAGGAATACCAGCGATATGGAAGTTACTAGAAACGACTGATCACAGTACATGTATGTATCGAGGGAAACACATAAAGACATAAAGCATAAATACTGTGGACCTACAGCCAATAGAAAAATGCAGTATAGCTTACAACTTGATATTTTAAGATCGACGTAAAACGTGCAATTGAGCATTTACACTACAAGTGAAGTAAAAAATATTCTCAAAATTGCACTTGCCTTCATGGCGAATGTAGTTTGCACGAATTTTAAAACATGAAAAGTAGTGTAAATCCTCAATTTCTCGACCCCCCACATAATTTCCCATTTGTTATAAAACGCCTGCTCTCGGCCAGTCACATGAAGTAATTCTCGTGATCAGTCACGTGATAACTGTAAGTGTTTTAAAAAAAAAACAATAAATTTACATTACGTAGTATATTAATACACGGGTATATTGCGAATTCACAATGTGGCCAGCTCCCAGATGGCTTTTTAGCTCACTTGGTAGAGCACTGCACTGGTATCGCAGAGATCCTGGGTTCGAATCCCGTTTAGGCACGAATTTCTTTTCAGGCTTTAATTTCACATCTGCTTAAGTTGTGTGTGTAACTGCGATGATCGATCATAAATTCGTATTCAATAATAATTATAACAATAATTATGGATTTGTTATGCGCAAATCCCATATCCATAAGTTCAAATGCGCAATACAATAAAAATACCTAAAGATAAACGTTACATGCTAACGGTAAAAATACAATAAAACCTAACCAAAATCTAAAATTATCGAAAATTACGATACTATTAGGATTTAAATAAAAACGCTTTAGAAAACAAATATGTTTTAAGTTTGCTTTAAAACCAGTAACAGTGTTCACAGATCTAATGGCTAAAGGAAGAGCGTTCGAAAGTTTTGGGGCAGCATATGTAAATGGTCACCCAGTGTTATCTTGGATAACGGATTTGGATAACTAAGGAAAGGACTCTTATTAGAGCTTTTTGGGTCCTACCGTGAAGTTTTTAAGTAATCTGCTGTATTGACAAAAGAAAAAACAAGTACTAGCCATTACTTGGCTTCTTGGTAAAATATGTACCTTGAAGTACGAAGCTAAGTAGAGGTAATTTGTTGCTTTCGGTTGATACGATCAAATAAAACAACTACCTATAACGAAAGAGGTTTGACAGATCAAAGGCGTTTCAATCAGTTCTCCTTGAAAGATACTAATGAGGCGCCAAATGCATTATACAAAACCTGACAAGCATTGATGGAAAATGAAAAAGTAATTACATAACAATTGATAATTCTGTATATTATTTCTTATAAATATGTCATATATTATAAATAGAACATTTCTCATGAGCATAATTTGCTTTCAACATCGGTTTCTTTACCCGCATGACGTCACGTGAATGTGTAAATTTCTTTGTATAAAGGAGATGAAGGGTTGGAGAGGTACTACTTAGTTAGTCCTTCTTAAGTTATTTTTGATCACTTCAAATTTAGGAAATCTCAGTAGGGTCTAGAGATAGCCAATCCTGAGACATGGAGTATGCTGTAGTGTACAGCCCAAGCAGCTTTACGAGTATTTTCATCTTACACGGAAACATCCACGCAACGCGCGTGGAAACATTTTCCACCAATAGGGATGGTAAAGTGTTCAGCGCTCGTCTTCCATCAATAAAGCCTAGGTTTGAATCCCGTTGTCATATGTGGATTGAGTGTAGTGTTGTTCTCGACCTTGCACAGAGTGTTTTTCTGCAGGTTTTCTCCAGTTTTCCTCCCTCCACAACAAACCACCACTCTAAACTCCAGTTTGATTTCGAGGCACGAACACTACAACAAGTTTATGAGAGCTCTTCCGTGTTTCGCGGGTAAATAAAAATTATATTTACATTTACTTTTCGAAAACAGCAACTTGGCAGCGGAAAGTTCGAAACATTTTATATTATTCACGTTTTATATAGCTAGAGAACGTTTCAATTCATTTCCAAACCAAATTATTGACGATAATCTAGAGCACGCAAGGGTGCTACGTTAATAAATAAGACATTTTTTAGCAACGTTTTCCAAAAATTAAATACGCTAGTAAATTAAAGAGGTATAATATTATCTAAATAACGGTTTTCTTGGTTTATGTGCAACGCATTATCAGGATCCTCGACAGGTTCTGTCGGCGGGATTTCATCGTATGAATGGGTTCTGCTAGGAGTCTTCCTGATTGCCGTATAACGGATTCTTGTGAATGAAAATTACAAAATTGTGTAAGACGCAAAAAGTGCTCGTTGTTGACAAAAAGTAACAACATTCGAACCTCTATCGCTGTCACCTATTAGGCGTCAACCCCATATTAAGCGGCCAGTTGTCGTAGTCCCGAACTCCTTGTCAATAAAATACTGTAAACTGATAAAACCACTATTAACCGGACAACTCTATAAAGCAGTCGCGGCCACCTTTAAGTCGTCCCGATGAGGGTTTTCATATTGTCCTTACCCCTTATTAAAGGTCCACCCAAAATGTAATACACGCTGGCGATAACAGATAAAAGTCTGAAACGGAAACAGGGGACGCCTATAATAAAAACATTGAAATACACGTTTATCGTGATTATCTTGACGTGATTCCATATTTACTAAGCATTCATTGCTAGGAAGCTTTTCTTTGATTAGTATAATTCAGAGTATATACCTTTATACCTGAGTGACAATCGGACGTTGTTCTGTCGGCGGGATTTCATCGTATGAATGGGTTCTGCTAGAAGTTGAGTCTTCCTGATTGCCGTATAACGGATTCTTGTGAATGAAAATTACGAAATTGTGTAAGACGCAAAAAGTGCTCGTTGTTGACAAAAAGTAACAACAGTCGAACCTCTATCGCTGTCACCTATAAGGCGTCAACCCCATATTAAACGGCCAGTTGTCATAGTCCCGAACTCCTTGTTAGTAAAATACTGTAAATAAAACCACTATTAACCGGACAACTCTATAAAGCAGCCGCGGCCACCTTTAAGTCGTCCCGATGAGGGTTTTCATATTGTCCTTACCCCTTATTAAAGGTCACGCTGGCGATAACAGATAAAAGTCTTAAACAGAAACTAGGGGACGCCTAATAAAAACATTGAAATACACGTTTATCATGATTATCTTGACGTGATTCCATATTTACTAAGCATTTATTGCTAGGAAGCTTTTCTTTTTTTAGTGTACACCTTTATACCTGAGTGACAATCGCACGTTGTTTGAGCCGCCAACTTGCAATACAAAACCATGAATCACTACAGGCTACAATAAACACTTCTTCGGAGTATTGAAATGTAACATTATAAACCTTACCTCTAATTCTATTATGTCTTCCAGTGGTGGCTGCTGCCGCATGTTAACGTTCTGACTGAATAAACAACACAATAAATACATTATTATACATAACAAACAAGATACACTCTTTTTTTTTTATAAGAACCTTTTTTATAAGAACGGTTGAGGCTGAGATTTACCAAATTTTAAGAACATGCTAAGAACATACCCCAGGCTGAGAGTGAGAAAACGTCTTTATTTTGCCCATTTGGGCTAACTGCTTGTTAAATGAGCAGTATAAAAGGAAATTGAAAACTGCGGTCT
>Ga0126337_10002161_pt1 | contig 12360 bp, 10 predicted proteins | sample DipCmetagenome_FD_92527 | JGI IMG/M metagenome (GOLD analysis project Ga0126337, IMG submission 92527) | Coral microbial communities from La Bocana,Puerto Morelos, Mexico - Diploria C A metagenome | ecosystem: Host-associated > Invertebrates > Cnidaria > Coral | place: La Bocana,Puerto Morelos... | reverse complement strand
GCATACGAGAATGCCCAAAATGGAATTGCTCTGTACAGACTGAATGTGAATTTTTACTAGCTTGAGGTATTTCATTTACAAGTTATTAACCCGTGAAAATAAAGAAAGCAGCATCTGCTTACATGCTTTGGCATAATTTGTAGAGGTTATAAAAATCAGTTTTATTTGTGTGGTGGGAGAAAACTCTGTCTTACATGTACTTCTTGATATCAAAATAGGGTTGCCATACACTCATCTGCTGAAATAGACTCAGGGCCGAGAAAAATGAGCCATGTTACAAGTAGTTGCGTGCTAGTAATGAGGTCAGCAAGCAAAATGGTCATTCATCCACACAATCAACTTTAACTTGGGCAAGCCTGAGTCAACAGAACCTCCACAACATTTGAAATAGACACATTTTATGATTTTGGAGAATTCCAAGAAACGACATCAACTGCAAGGGATTGGTAACAGTCGATTAGGTCTATTAGTTAATTAGCCTGGCCTCACCCAGAAGTAAAAAAAAGCTGTATATTTCTTTTTTTTTAAGCATGAATAAGTGGCTAATGACTGGTAACCGAGGGGTCAGCTTTGTTTTATTTCTTCAAGGCAAGGAGATGAATAAGGATGTTAATATATCAAATTTGACCTTAAGTGTTGATTATCACTGGCTTGTCCCTGTAATAAAAAGAGAGCTAAATAACACAATAATTAGGACTAATAATTATAAAGTCAGATGAATGAAGTATTCTATAATACTCTCAAATGGCAATTCCTAGATCACGAGAGGAACAAGAACCGCTTGAAAAATATTTCAGAGGTGGCACAAAAAATTACCAGCCTGAGACTGAGGGCTACGTAATAGTAGATGGCAAATTAAGCTCTGTTCACCTCTACACTGGCAACGGACAAATTAAAACGAATGGTTTTTGTTTCAATACAGCCTTTAACAAACTAATATAACACAGACCTAAGATGAGGAAAAGCTCGCTAGTATGGTTTATGGAGGACATTCCTTCACTCCACATTTCCTAAAGAAACAAATACGCGATAACATTTATATAAAAATTGATTATGCATTCAAATTGCCACATTTTTAGGGATTTTAAAGTTTCAGTCCCTCGAATAATTAACAACAAGTCTGACAATTTTCCGTATTAATAACTACTGATTCAATTTACAGAATGATATCTGATATCTTTAGCTTCTTAATTGTTCTTAGCATTTGTATCTTTTTATTTAGTACACGACCCCACAAGCTTGTTAGCTTTGAAATTTTCATCGTGTTTGATAAAGGTTGCATGTATATATGTAAATCTTATCATTACAAAAGGAAACAACGCCCATATGTTAAAGATCTTTCCAATTCCTTCAAAATGTTCAGGAGCCTACGTGCTGGGATGTTTCGAAGGGTAGCAAGTCGGTTCCTTTCTTCTTCTTTTTCTGTTTGCTAATTTGGAATATACTTTCACAGAACAAATGCCACACATAATGTCATTGTCTTCATATTTGCTTACAAATATGCGAGCGAATGCAGAAGAGCGACAAAAGTTTCCTCAGTTTAAAATCGAGTTGTGACTATGCTTACATTCAATTAAATCTGCGTTCGGCCAACTTTAAGCAATTATAATGGTGAATGGGAAAAGCAGATTTACAAGTGTTCCATTTAAACTCTCTTCAGGTAACCATTCATGTTCCATGTTGCATTGTACCTGAAAAAAAGATTAATAAATGTTCAGTTCTGACTCTAACCGTTGTAAGCACAGGAGCACAGGTGTGCACGGAATTCCATGCATGCTATCAAAAACATTTCGGCGCTCGAGAGCGAGACATTTAACGCGGAACCTCGCAAGTAAATCAAGAATTGAGATGACATGGATGCACATTCTCTTATTGAATGGATTTTTCCAACATTTTTTTATTTTTTCACTTTTAATAAACTGAAAGGAAATAGATTGCTTAGCCAGATAGAAATCGCTTATCTCCTTCTCTCCGGCCCCCAACTGTTGCCCTGCGTTACTTCTCCCTCCGTTAAAATCTTGCATCCCCTCCCTGCCTCCATTTCCTTCCTCCCTAACTCCCTTGTCTATGCGTTAAACCATTTCTCACCCGAAAAAGTCAGTGTATCTCTGATCCACATGATACCTATCAGAACGACCTGTCAAGAATCTCTTGAGAGCGTTCAGTTTACCAGGTCCTTTCTCGGTATAACCGAGCTCCTTTACAAGACCTTGGTTGCTTTCGTTAGGAAGACTCGGATTTGTGTCCTCGACACATATGTAGTCACCAGGCTCCGTGAAGGCATCGAAGTACTCCAACACTTTTACCATATTCACGTGTGAATCCTCCATTAGGAACCACGGATGAGGCAGATTCTGTACACACAAAGTACTTACAGTCAAGTTAAGACAAGCGATTTATTAACAAAAAAATTTAACAACTACAAACGGTCATCATCCTTTTTAAACGGAGTACGCAGAATCGGTGCGGACGAATTACCCGCTTTTTTATGCTTCTAGTGTGTAGACAGGCCCAAACTATCACACACTAGTAGTAACTACCGTTACCCCAGAATACAAGAAAGCGGCCTTGTCACGTCATAGTCAGGATGGAAGATTCAACCCCATCAACTATCACCTCAAAGAAATCAAGAGCGAATGATGTAATTGCTACAGTTGAATTCTTACTGAAGTTCACATCAAATAACGATTTTCAATTATTTCTCGACGTACAAGAGAAAATTCCTCTTGCGACGTATTATTAAACTTCGCGCCTTAGAAGGAAGATCGCTCGGATTAAATTGTCATTTGAAATTGCAGTCTTTTAAAGTCAAGAAACTGTAAATATCTTTCTTTTAGTCTTCTTAATTATTCATTTTCAAACTCTGGAAAAACGAAAGAAGTCACCATCTCTGAGACGACCTCCAGCCGCTGCACAGTAATTTACCTTCAAAAAGTCTTCTGGAAAGCATTTTTCCACATGAAACAAGTCTCCCTCGATGAACTCCACATCCGGGGACTCTTTAGGCAAAGGGTCCAGCAAGGAAAGGTCGATGTCGATTGATATCACACGTGACTTGCACCCAAACATTTTTAACATGTCCGCTGTCCACAAAGCTGAGCCTCCCTTGTACGCGCCAAAGTCAAATACCGTTCTAGGTTTGAGTTCCCATAGTAACTGCTGGTTAGCTGTTAGAGTTAAGGGATCCTTCAGGATTGACACGCCACGCCAGAACGTCATGTATTTTCCTTAAGGAATAAACTATAAATGAAATTAATCAGGATCATTACTCTTTGCCTTCTTTTCTTGAAAAAGAGAAGAAAAAAAATTCCTTGCCTGCGAGCTGCGTGAATGAATCACTGAAAGATGACATAGTGATTGTAACGCAAAATGCATCATAGACTTTAAATGTTGTTGTGTGAAGGTTTACGTCTTATTACATGAAGAGCCTGCTTGAAATTTATCTTATATTGTTTCCTTGCTGTTGTTGGACCTTGTAAAATGTGGACTTTCTACTTTAATCGATTTAGGTGATAGGGAGTCCCTCCAAATAATACAGAACTCTCTAAATCACAGCTTCTCAAAAAAGTAGTACATCTTGCGTTTAAACACTGGCATCCGGTAAATTTACTAACTTTAAGATGATCTTTTAGGTAGAGACATATTTTTTCAAATTACTTGATTTTATATATATTCGTTGCCAGTGCCTTGCTCGTTTTGAACACAGCTTGTTAGTTCGAACTACATAGTGTGATCGTTTGCACAGTATTCTCATACAACGCACGCATTTTAGGCAGGATTAGTTGTTTATAGCGTACTTATGAAGCATTGGATCTGCTTGATTCTGTTCACTCTCACAAGTAGGAGTTATCTATCATACATGTCTCACCATGACATAAGGACGCAAGGACGTCAACGGATAGCACAGAGGTGTCTCGCCTTTCTTCCCTTGGAACAAATCTGTTTTTATCATTTAATAATTGTATTTTGACTTGTTCTGCCACTGACTGGTAGTTTGTTATATCTTCAATACTGCACTCCATGTTCTGAAAAGAATTCGAAAAAAAAGCTGGCATGATTCATTTTGTATTTTTCAAGCACACAGGCTTATGGAAAACAAGGTTGTCTTTAAAGCCCATTGACAAGCCAAAGCTCTAGCTTGAGCAATTTAACGTACACCATTTAGAAAATAATAACCCAAAGCAAATACGCGCGCTGATTGGTTTAAAACGTGCGGCTCTAGTTCCCAAAGCATTTCTCTTTCTTCCAAACTTTCACTCGTGTTTCTATAACTCGATAAAAACACGGTTCATGTTTTTTGTTTCTTAAATAATGACCCAGACATCCGACGCATGGCATTGTGCCATACTACTGACAAGCTATAGCTCTAGACTCATGTGTAGTCTTTGTTGTTTAGCTTAAGATTTCATGGACTCTTCTTGACCAATTGAAATTGAGACTTCCAAATGAATATATGAAAGACCATATATTTGAAATGCGGGAAAAGATATGAAGACATAGACGATCATCACAGCAGCTGTGAAATCAAAACCTGAAAGAAAACAAAATTCACGCCTGAAAGGAACTCGAAGCTATGACCCCTAGCCTTCGAAACCGCAAAAAAAGAGAACAAATTAACGGTGTCTTCATCAATCATGAAACCACACGTCCATCGTTTCGTTTCCTTCGAAAAACTGGCTTTTACCTAGTAGTTTTATAACTGTTTCGCAAGGAAACGACGATAATCCACTACTGAAGAATACTCGCAAATCGTATAACTTACACTTGTTTATTCGATCTGAAATCAAAATGTACAATATATTCTTCTTAACTAAATCAATTAATAATAAAAACGAAACAATAAAGGAGCGAGGCGGGAATAACATATAAAGGCTTTAACATTCATTATGCCATGCGGTTGATCCGACGTAACATTCAGAAGCTCACAAAATCTATATAAAACTAACAAAACTGAAATGATTGACAATATTATAAAACAACGTTCATAAACTTACTTCTATGGCGAGTTTTCTTAATTTCCTTGCTCGGGACAATCAAAGGACCAGGCAACGGGTGAGCAGTAAAATACGGTGAACGTGATCAACACGGGTCTCGGGAAAAACTAAACTACTTAATTAAAGTTATTCTTACATACTATTTTGCGTTTCCTCTTGGGCGTTTACAAAGCTACCACAAGTTCCTTTCTTATAAATTCTTTGAATAGTTCAATCATTACGTTAACAATAACTACTAACTTAACCGATTTTATCTGCGCAAGCAAACTGGAAATTCGATCGACTTTAAATGACGTACGTCTTAAACCTGTAAGCGAGGACATCCGGCCTAACGTTACAAAACTAGACAGCTCAATATTATGCTAATGCTCAGTGCTTAAATAAGAGTCGTAGTACCATTCTAAAAAGGCGTCAGTATTATGCTACATTATGCTTACATAAAAATATATGATACTTTCCCTTAGCACTTATTATATTGAACCGTGAGTGACCATTACTCTGGCTTGAAAATTACGAAATGAGAATTCTCAGATTTACTTGATGAAAACCTCGCTCGGGTGCAACAGAGGAGGATTGAATTAGCAAAATCTTGCATGCTGAAGCTCAATTTGGAGGCTGTCGCTGATGCTCATGGTGTCGTTTGAGTACATGTCAAGTTCAGATTTAGACACTTTGTTCGTTTGATCTTTCAGTGACTGCCTAGTAGAGGATATCTCCCCGTACAACGCGTTCGATTTATATTTTTCGCTTAGAAACTTGCAACTTTCCGACTAGCATATGATGTACATGCGTTTTCACACATAACAGTAAATTAAATAGCTTAATTCACTAACAGAAAGGGAAAAAATACTCACTTTTTCTATTCTTAACGTCGCTAACCTGTAACTTTACGTTCGTAACCAGCCTGTATGTGTCGGCGGCGCCAAGGCTATGCTTAATTGACATAAATCCTTTTGCGACCTTTGTTCTGGTTGCGACGGTGCATAAAAGTACTTGAAGACACAAACTTTCGACGACTGCTCTAACTAAGGGTCCACAAACACAGAGGGACTAGTCCCTGCCACTGGTTCCCTGAAGAGTTTACAGGAAGGGACTTGTCCCAAAAAATCAAACCAGTCTGAATTCGTGGGATTAGTCGCAGGGACCAAAATTTTAGTCCCTGCGACTTGATTTTTGTGGCAAAAGTTTCTAGTGCACACCCCGAGACTTGTTGTAGGGACTAGTCGCAGGGCTAGTCCCCTCGGGTGTGCTGACCTTTAAGCCTTCAACGAGCGAAATGAAACGTTGAAGACTGTAGTTAAGGCCCTCGAAAGCTTGTCGTTATTTTTATGTACTTTTAGCCTAGAATGGATGCAGTCTGGTTTATTTTCTTTCGAAATTCAGCGGAAGTTATGAGGCGACACGCTTTAGACTAATATAAAGGCGCCGCTCTTTCGAGTTCGCGATTACTTAACACTCGAACAAGTTATTTCTAAGAGAAAAGTACGATTTTGCCTACACTACACAGGTTGGAAAAATGGACCCCTTGATATTTCGTCCAGAGAGTCTATGGCATGCTAAGAATCGAGATATAAGTTTTAGGATCTAGAGTTTTTAGATTTTTGAGAAAATTGCGAAAAACCGTCTACAACCCGTGAAGCCGAAAAATCACAGAAATGATGTCATATTTCATGATCAGATAATCGAACTCGCGTGAAGGCGCATAGCAAAGTATGGTTTTCCTTAGTTTATAACTTTATTCAGGAGGTATTGCTAAGCTGCTTTAATAAAGCCGGAAGAGAATCGAACTTTCTAGACTTTGAAAATCCAAAATTCCATACTGTTTTCAAACATCTCAAAACATACTATTATGTAGAATTGTTTCAAAATTCAATTCTAGCAAGTACAAGAGCTGTTTTTGAACGTGTTATAATTTGTTTCTTGGCAAAAGTCATTTCTGAGGCGAGCGGCCCCATGCAAGTTGACCCAATTTGACCTTTCAAAGTGATTTTGTTTACCAGGAAATGTAAACAATTCTGCCGAAACCACAGTGACCTTTGAAGCTGGACAATAAGTGGAGCGGTGTACTCCTTTTGACTATTATATCCCGCCATGCTTTGCACCACCCTATCTAGGCTAGACTCGGACCCAAGTCTCTCAGTCTTCATCATGGCCACTTGCTGGACGGACCTCTGTCGTTTTTTATTTACTTTCTTAACGGTCGTTGGTGATACTGTCGCGGTGAAACTAGACGTGAACGGTCACTGTCAAACAGGAAATGCTATTTTTTTCTTTTCCGTTTCAATGGGTAGGTTGGTGAGCAGCGATAGAAGAGGCAAAGGACCGACGCGAGAGCGAGTCAAATGTTATACGGTGGGGCAAAAATAGGATTTAAAATGTTTGATATAATACCATCTAAAATTGTATGTCCCATTCCCTTAATATAGAAACTGCAGTTAGTTTCAGCAGTATTATCCCAAAGCCTAACTTTAAAACACATGTAACAAGCACCAAAGTGTATTTGAGCTCGCCTGTTTTCTACTTCATTTCCTAATTGGCGAAAGGAACCCAGTGGAAAGATACTCGACTTGGTGCTTGTTTTTTACATATCAAACAGTGATCGAAGTTAATTCGAGATCAATCAACCTTAACATCTACCATATATTGAAGCAGCAATTTATCGAATCTGTCTGCAAATCAGACAAGGTACAAGTTGAAAGTCGGTCATCATTTATATGGCATTTTGCGAGATGACAGCCATTTTGCCATAGTTTTGTTCTCATCTGTGAAATTCGTGCGAAGTTTGACGCACTGTATTATGGGAAGGGCTTCCAGCCCCCCTGGTTTTGCCGTTCAGAGAAAAGACGAATTTCATATGATTTAGTTAAAAACATATTATATTTAGTTATTGTTAAAAAGACCAACTTACTATGACTGGGGTCGCAGAGTTACATTGCCATGTGTTGTACATATGGTGAGCGGTTGGCTTGTGGACCCTAAATGGGGTAAAGATAAATATTTGTATAAATTTGGTAAATATACAGAAAAAAAGGTGAAATACACGTTTTCCTTAAACATCAAAAGAATTGACTAACCAACATTTTTTCCAAAAGGGATCACATATTATGTCACTTTAAGTCCTAGTAGTCCTGCATAAAAAATGAAAAGCTTAAATAATTAAATCACATTTGGAGTTTGTCACCACATACCCTTTCCTGAATGTTCCCCACTTGAGGAAATACAAGATGACTGCATTTGCCATTTATCCCTACCAGGTCAAAACCCAAACGCTGATCCATTGCCACAAGCCAGCATTATATAATCTTCATCAATTTCCGTGTCATCTTCTAGGTAAATGTTTACGTCCTCTAACGATATTCCAAGTTTTCTTTGTCCTGAGCACAGAATTATTTCAAAGCTCATGACGTGCATGCATATGAAAACAGCTTTAGAAGATTTTTTATCCATTGTTATTTTTATTTTAAACCCCAGTAATATCCACCGAAAGTCCAGAGTTCAATTGATCGAATTTTCACTCTCTGACGAGATTCTTGATCCATGACTGAAAGCAATCTTATTCTGTAGTTATTGCGAATAACGAATAACGAATATCACATAGGAAGCATATAAAATCGCAAGAAAAAGCAATCCTCAGCTGAAATAAGCTTAATTGGTTATAAAAGACATAACTTCAAAGGGCTCTATCTGTGATATCAAATAGGTCATCGGTCAAAACCAGTCGCCCGTATCGGGATAAAAACAATTGCAATGTATAAGTTACATCAAAAATGATTTTGAATACAAGATCGTACAAGTGATTTTCATAACAAAAGAGTTAACTACTTTGGGCTAAAAGCACGTGCATACAGGAACGATTCTTTCAATTTTCATACTCCAACAATGAGTCACGGACATACAACATTAAAAATATGCCTACCTTTGTCGTTCACACTTTCCAGATTTTCAGCTACAACAGCCCTCTTTGGTCCACGGCAATGAGTAACTTTACAAAGCATTAACCAATTGGAATCCAGCTATTCATCCTTTTTTGTCGCCTGAAAAAAAAAGCATTAACAACTGTATTCCTGTGCTTCGTGGCTGACATGTGGTACGTGCTTCGTGCGCTTCAGTTCGCTTTTAGTTCGCTTTGTTCACTTGGTTCCCTTGGTTCGTGTGAATAGCTCAAGTGTCGGTAAGTCGGTAAGTTTTTCACACGTTTTGCAGGTCGTTTATATCGAAATGTGACGGAACTGTGCACGACTCCTTTAACCAGGCATTTAAGAAAGCGGGAGAGCAGGTCCTTGGAGTTAAAAAGAAGAAGAGGGAGGAATGGATACGAGGGGAGACCTGGGAGAAAATAGAAACAAGGAGGGGAGTAAAGCAGCGAATGAACTCCACCCAGTCACACCGCGTCCGTGCCCAGCTGAGGAGAACATACTCAAAACTGGACCATGAGGTGAAAAAATGACCAAACTAGACAAGAGAATCTTTGTAGAGAGACTGGCGGTTGAGGCAGAAGAGGCTGTTGGTAGACACATTTTGAAAGCATTCTAAATAGGCCAGAGCCTAAACAGGTAGCTGAGATTCCACCGGCAGTAGAGTACTTGGATATCTGTAGAGACCCACCTACTATGGAAGAGGTGAAAGCTGCCATCAAAGTGATGAAGAGCGGGGAGGCAGGTGGAGCAGATGGAGTGACAGCAGAAATGCTCAAGGCTGAAGAAACTGAAACACCACGCCTTTTGATGTGCATATTCAGAGAAATATGGGAGAGCGAGACAATCCCTGAAGTGTGGAAGACTGGACTCATTGTCAAACTACCCAAAAAGGGTGATTTGGGTGACTGCAACAACTGGAGAGGTGTCACTCTGCTCCCATTACCAGCGAGGCCTTGAGCAAGATCATCCACACAAGACTGACTGAAACGCTGGATGAGCACATCAGTCGGGAACAGGCAGGTTTCCGCGTGGATGCTCTCTGACCACATTTTCACCCTGAGGCAAATTCTAGAGCAGAACAAGGAATGGAATGCTCCCCTATATGCAAACTTTATAGACTTTGAGAAGGCGTTTTACAGCATTCATGGAGATTCCCTGTGGAAGATATTAACCCTTACCAAACCCAACACTATTTTAAATACTATTTTGAAAAACTACTTTTAAAGTATTCATAAAATAGTTTAAAAACAGGGCGTAAAGTTTATTTTTAACGTATTTTTCGACTGACTTTAATGGTGTTTAAACCTGTTTAAAACACTAGACATTCTTTGTAAAAGATTGGTCCACGAACCTCAAGCATAACAGATCTCCCGATTCGTGTGTGAATTTGCACCTTCATCTTCTTTAATCATTAAGGCACGACCCTTAGTCCTTAGCTCTGCTGTCAGGTTTTCCTTAATTTTAAATGCATACACGTGGATGACATCATTATGGATGATTTTGCTAGCATTTCTTGCTTGTAGGATTGATGAATAGAGGTGCTTCTAAAGGAGATTGTTTCATTTTGCCATGTCTGGCAAATGTTTGGGTGACTGTTTTCAGCTGCTGACAAAAAAAATAGGTAAACGGTTCTTTCCACTGCAGTGCTGCCATTACATGCGTGTTTGTATTTTGACTTGCTGTGGAGAATCAATAACTTACTCACTTGCCGATTGTTCACAACACGTTACTAAAAATCTTACGCCATCACCAACCATGAGGTAACCTGTATTTAAGTAGAGCAAGAATCTTCATCAACAAAAGAACGTGACGTTTGTCTCCTTAGTAAAACGCGAACTTTGTCTGATATTCTCTATTAAACCAGTACAAATTTCGTCTTAATGAGCTATGAGCAGAAGGTATTTATTAGAACTTGTTTCACACATTCAAGTCGATCATAATTGTAAATCTATCTATCCTGGAAAATGATCTGCTTCGATAATCCGTACTACAAAAATGTCAAAAGCAACATGGGAAGAGGGTTTCTACGCCCCTTAGATAAATGTTTCTCTGTCAGTTACAAGTTGAGGAACATTTTCAGCAGAGACTGACACTCTTAAACTGAGCCGGTTGCATGCTAAACAAACAGCAAATTATAAATGGACGTAAAAAAACTTTTCTAAAGAATTCGGGGCAAAAGACACAAGACCAGGCCGGAAGAACGTGCAACTTCAGGAAGAAGGACGAATGCCCATTAGAAGGAAGCTGCCTTTCTAACGGAATTGTGTTTCAGGTCAAGGTGACGTCTAAGAGCAAAACCGAAAAACCCCGGGAAGCCATACGATACAATCTATGCACGACGGAGGAGCACGACCGAGGAGCACTTCATTATCACTACACCTGAACTGACAACCTTAAACAAACGAAACAAACTAATTTCTTCATGCAGGCACCGAGGAAAGTTCATTCTTAGGTATAGTTAACCAACTGCACTTCGTTTTCTCAGCACGCGCACGCTGACACTGAAACCACGCGCATAGGTTTGAAAATTGTAGAAGTGCATTCGAACAAGCAACCATTGATTGTAACAGTTTTTACAATGTTTTGTAATGGCCTGTTGTTACGGGTTATTGCGTCTTGCGCGAGCATATTGTATTTTAATAGGTTTCAGTGTATATGGAAACTAACTGACAAAGGCCTAGCTCAGTTTATGCTAGCCTTCGAACCAGTGCTGTATTAAACTCCATATGTACTCTGATCTGAGTAGTCTCCCTACATAATTCGTTATGCGCTACATATAATATTTGATACTTGATCGTGTTGTTTACAGAGTAAACACCATCCGCATTTGACCCAAACACAGTTTCGATTCGTCACTGTTACTAAGCTGGAGTTCAGCTTCATCTAATGTGCGCTCTTATTGGTTGACTTATGGTCTCGTGGCTATGGCTATATTTAAATGACAATTATTTTAGCTTTTTAAATTTATTTTAGCTTGTAGTAATTTATTTCTCTCTTAGTTCCTTGCCCCCAGGTGGGGGATAGGGCCGGGGTTTCCGTAATCATCTTATTTTTACGGGATGGGGTGATTGGCCCCGTGCCCAACCCCCATCCTGGAGGGCCAGGGTTTTCTGTCAGGGTGTCCTTCCCTTAGCCACAGTATCTCGTTATTTGAAAGGCGCCGGATACCCGCCTTTTGCCGTTGTCGCTCAGCTGCAGTACAACTGCATTACCAGGGTTATGACGAGAACATGCGACAGCCGACTTGGTGGCAGAGCCTATGACACGGTGGGCATTTCCCGGCATTTACGAAGTACACCTGGTGGCCCCAGTGCACTCCACCAGGGCATCTTACCACCCTTCAACCCCCTTATTTATGTTATTTTTTAAAACCAGTGAAAACCGCCTTTGGTGAGTTGGATTCCCTCTATAAATATTATTATTATTATTATTATTATTATTATTATTAT
>Ga0126337_10002160_pt1 | contig 12362 bp, 5 predicted proteins | sample DipCmetagenome_FD_92527 | JGI IMG/M metagenome (GOLD analysis project Ga0126337, IMG submission 92527) | Coral microbial communities from La Bocana,Puerto Morelos, Mexico - Diploria C A metagenome | ecosystem: Host-associated > Invertebrates > Cnidaria > Coral | place: La Bocana,Puerto Morelos... | reverse complement strand
TAGTTATTCAGCTTGTGTGGTATATACTAAAACAATTATTCACCTCAGTGTCGGTGAAAGTGGTGGATATTTACCTCGCCGCTTCACGGCTTGGTAAATATCCACCACTATTCACCTCCACTTCAGTGAATAATTGTTAATTATTATCCAACACTGCTTCGTAGAGTACAAATAATGCGCGAAACGAGTACAAATATCACATGATATTTGTACTCGTCTCATTCCCCCGACCGCACGAAAGATCAAAAACCTTGGTAAGTCAGAATTTTGGGGAAACGAAAACGTTGGATAATAAATCTCTTATTAGACATTTTAGCGTGTAGTATCACTGTAAATTTTTACTCATCATTTGTATTTTGACTCGTAAAAATATACAGCGATACTACACACTAAAACGTCTAATAAGATATATATATACAATAGAAATATTTTGATATCTTCTAACAAATTAGGGCATCCCTTGAGTTGCTTTTACAAATTATATTGTTACTATGTAACTATGATTTATATGGTGCAATAGGAAAGCAAAAGGTGCTTATATTGCTCATGAGATTTCTTTTTAAATTATAAACTGTCAAGTTTATTTCATTTTTTCTCTTATTTATTTCACAACTGGGTGATTTCTGTCGTAATCCTCATGGCTAAAAGTTTCAAAGCATTGGCGGAAAACCCAAACCTTGCTTGTGGTTTTGGTATGGTAATGTCAATTAAATAAGTCAATTTATAAGCCTCAACATTGAAAATGCATGCATGTCATTGCACAGTTCTATCATTCAATCATTTGTATTAATACTAGTCTTAAAACTAAGGCAGCTTTGAGTGCCAAGAAACTGGCATTTTTTGGCAACAACATTTGTCGTCAATGGTAAATTGCTATGAATTTTGTTTATGTTTGATTTAAGGTTTTTTTCTTATCATAGATAGATATACTGAAGTAAAAATTATGGAAAAGTACAATAAAAGAGCCAACAGTAACATCTTTGTTCATAATGTTTTTTTGTCTTTGAAGTTGTTCCAAAGCAGCAAAGTAATCAGGTCAAGGCACACATTGCAATGAAGTGTCATAGACATTCTGTCCTGCTACTTTGAATGATGAATACAAGGTCCAGGGTTCAACCTTAAATTATTATTCTTGCTCTTTTCATTCATTTCAATGTTTACTTATGGTGGACTCATTCACTGATAGTGATTGAGACTTCTTTGCACACCCAAGAAATATATCATGATCTTCATCTGTTACCCCCTAGTATAGAAAAAAAAAATCAGTTTAGAGAACTGCAGATGCAATTTATTTTATAGTCACGTTGCAATGGCACTCCTATGTTATGTCTGTAGTATTTAACTGCATGCTAGCTGCGTACATTCTTGTAGTGTTTGACACAAAATAGACGTGTCTTCCCTCTTTTGCTTAGACCGTGGTGCGTGATGTGAGAAAAAAATGGCCTGGCTAAGAAGTATGCGCCATTTTTCCTGGCGTTTTTTTTTTTTGCGGTCTGGCTCGACAGACTAAGCGAAAGACGGACTACTCATAGTCTTCAACAAACCTGGAATGTATTTATTTTTGCAGTCTGCCGACATGTACTGAATCATCTTCTTGTTCTTTTGGATAACAATCGAGTGTATACTTTAGTGCCTGTGAAGATGGTGTTTTGCCATTTTCCATCCAGAAAACATCTGGTGTTAAATCCTCTAACCAGTCGTTTGTACTTGCGGATTTTCTACTCATTGTTATCAATGCACTTTCACAACACCTAAGTTTGGCCTTCGGACTTCTAATATCTGGCATTGCTGCGGTAGTAGGAATGGTTGTGCCTCTCGCAACCTGTTTCACAAAGCATGGTAGTTCTTGTACAGTAACGGATGGTCTTTGTTCTCTCACTTGCTGCACTTCTGATAGAAGAAGTGGTCTGCCACAAGTGCTTAGGTCTGCTGCATCTTTTGCTTCATGATCAAACTGACAGTTTTCTTCTTGACTGCATAAATCTTCATAAAAAGTTATATCACCAGCCAGGTCATCAAAATAGTCCTTGTTAGGCACATCATTCCGAAATGCCTATTTAGGGAAATATGATGGCCAAAAAAACAACTATTACTAAAATTAAGCTTAGCCGTTGCCATAGTTCTTTCTTTGGCTGTAATACTTAGAGTGACAACTGTAACTGGGAAATAGACAAATTAATGATTGCATAAACAAGCTATAAGCTTAACTAAATAAAATCAGAAGCATATTACCTATGACAGAATTAATTAAGCAATATTGATTCATAATGCTAACTGTGGTCTGAAATCATACGCGTGATGCGCGCTCGTTCGATTTGAAATTACAAGTATGATTTCAGACCAAAATGCATGACCTGAAGTTCAATTGCCACTTTATTACATGCATTGTGAAATTGCACAATTTAATAGCCTAAATACAAGAACTACTAGACTTTGGTCAGTACCATTATATATTGAACCAGTAGCCGATTTGTCAAAAAAGCGAAACCAGAAATGCGTTTACATCTCATTTTGAAAACATGTCAACTTCATGCAACGTCATGTGATTGCGTCATGTGATTGCTTGTTTTGTTGTACTGTCTTATTCTCACTAGCTGAGAAAAAGATGCAATCTAGAGCAAAAATAGTAGTGCGATTTTGGAATAAATCGCACTGCTGAGAGTCAATCAGATTGCAATGATAACCAGTGATTTCAAAATGGATTTAAAAAAAGAACTAATTCGTACAGCAGGAAGATTAAAATCATTCGAGCTGACGTTTCGGTGCGTTTACTCTAACTGCGAAAACTTAAAACTGGTATATTCAAATGCTCTTTTTTAGCTTTTTTTAACTGGACTTGGTTACGCTCAAACTTTCCTTTGCTTCACCTACCGAGACATTGATACCACGGACGATCTGTAATCTTAATAAAACATAGCGACACAAGGAAAAAATAAAACGTGCAAAGAAAAACCTATTGAAAAGCAAAGCATTCGATAACTGATGCATACTTGTCTTTCGCCATCACCACATGGTTTTACATTCAGTTTAGAAGTCGCAATTTTCCACAATCTCTTCTTCAGGGCTTTGTGAAATTCATTCTCATCTTTCACCTACAAAAATTGTAGGATGGGAGCTTTTTCAGCCTAATAACAGTTTATCATGATGTCACGCATGATTAAAGTTTTTTCGCTCATTTCTACTGATTTATAAACTGTAAGCTTACCTTGACAAGAGTGAAACACTCTGCTTTGAAATTTTCGTTGTTGCTGAGACTAAGCACCGTTTTAATGGCGCTTGCAATATTTGGAATTGCCTTTCTCACCGACAAGTGTTTCTGGTAAAAAATAAACGAAATGCTTCAAACACTTCAACGAAATGTTTTCTTACCAAAACTTGTCATGTCCCTAACCTTTACTTGCCGCTCTTCAGTTTCATTTAGTTGCTTTTCTTTGTCATGAGCTGATATGCTATTAGCCATATTTTACACTTTCCCAGAGGTTTCCTGCTGGTTTCCCGCCGGCTCAATATACGCGCAGTATTTTTGGCGGGAATGTACGTCAAGCGCGGGGATCCTGGTTGGATATAGTTCACGTCCAATGTTTCACTGGTTTTTGCTTGCGGTTAACTTTTGCTGGTTAGAAAGGACAGCTCTATTTTGTATTTGGCCTTTTCAAACGAACGCAGACAGTGTTTCTGTCGAGGAACGATCGGGCTGATGGTTGGTCCGCGGAAAGTACCCGTTTACTGGCGTGCTCACACTGCGCATGCGTACGCCTCTGTGACACTACTGTCACGGGAACGGGAAACTCGTTGTCAGCCGCTCGATCGTCGACAACGAGATTTTGACCAGATGTCGTCCTCTTCATCTCCAAGGAGGTAAACGGATGCCTCTAGGATAGCTTTTTTACTAAACATGGCGAGATTGTTGTAGCTACCGTGTACGTTTTGTTACATCCGGTTCGGATACATCCGGAGTTTTGGATTTGCCCTTGCAGTTTATCCGAGTTCACGAACAAACAGTTTTTTTAAACGTGCCTTTGCACGTATTGTACACATTTTCTTGTATTTGTTATAATAGGTGGATCAGCTTATATATGGAAGCTACAATCGGTTAATTGAAACATCGATTAACTTGTTTACATTAAGTTGCAATTTCGTCAGCACGAGATACTAGAACATATCTCGAGCGGTTAAAACTTGTACACGTTCTCGTACTGGAATCAAAAGCTCTCTATTAGCCCGTAAGCGAAGCTTCGAGGGCAAATAAGCTAGTTTTAAGACCATTTAGTTTCCAATGGACAACTATCAGAATAATAGTTCCGAGACATAAACACTATTGTCTTTATTGGTACCAGTCGCTGTTTCGGGAAATGAGCAATAAAGTAGGCTGGGTTTCTGCCGCTCTTTCGGATCCGGCCGCGTTCCTCCCTGAGACAGAATTACATTTAAGCATTCCCTGTATTTAAGCTTGTTGCGGCGGCAAGGTCATTACTCTGGAAGACTCCGCCGCAAGCAAGCCATCCAGCAAGTTTCAGTGGCATCAGCCACAGAGCAAAAGCAAACAAGGATAATGCCCACTGAAAGGATCGAGACTACGCAGTCTTGCTTGAGAGAAATTATGGAGGAAGAAACAATCATAAAGGAAGACGTGCTACTTTCTAAAGCCGAATCACTGCTTACAGACGCTTTAGCTGCTTATCCTTACGACTCGCTGCTTAACTCAAAAATGAATTTCCTAGAACTCGAATCCAACGGTCAATCGACAAACCAAAAGAGCGCCAAAGCGTATAACCGCTCAAATAACCTGCCTATGCGCCATCGTGACAAACCGCGTGACAATTCACTACAGGCGAGTAGAGCGGAATAAAACCAAATGCCAGGAAAAGTCACGAGCCTGTCAGTCTGAGCCTGTCTATGTTATTTCCCGGAAACGCAAAAAATGTATTAATCCCACACCCACTCGGGCAGGGAAAAGAGCGAAAGACCCCACAAAGCCCCACCCATGCCCCATGTTTCTCCGGAGTGGGGAAGGGGTAAGGGTTTACGGTGACAGGTGCATAACGGTATATGTACAGTTTGTTTGCTAAGTGTGGTGTCACAGCAAGCTTTAAGTTCAGATGTATGGCTGGTTTGCAGTGTTACACCATCAAAATTCTTAACCATTCAACTGGGATACGAAAGATGATTGATATATAAACAACCTCGCCATCTGGATGGGCAACAATATAGCCGTAAAGTAACAGAAACATCTGCCATTGATTTCTGCCATCGAAACGAAATGTTATTACCCTAGAGCTCCAACACATTGAAATTAATACTTCTTCTAGAGCAAGAAATGTTGAGTTAGCTAAAACTTTTGCCCTACTCGAGAGTCTGAGCGAGCTGCCACTTAAATGTCACTCAACGCACAAACTTGGAAATTCGAACGTAATCTATTGCATGAGGAACCCTGCCTGGCTTACAAAACGTCAAGTTATTAGAGTTATTAGAAGTTCTTACATCTGATGAAACTAAAACTTCAGAAAGATTCATAATTTGTTATTTTGGAAAGTAATGACGTCACATGACAAAGACAAAGGTTGTCTCATAAAAGTGTAAAAGCGTACGATGCCGACTGGTATTATGGGTAGTAAGATTTTGACGCTGCTTGATTGAAGTTCAGGGTGTTCAGCAAGAAGGAAGGAGAAGGCATGAATATACGTGTTTGTGCTGTATGGTGACATTGTCATAGGAAAATCACATCAATATGACATATTATTTGTCAGAAAACCAAAAAAAAAAAGAAAAATAAAAATATCAAAGAAGTTACAAAAAATAACAAAAAAGAAAATAAAAACTAAATAAAAATATAAGAAATAAAAAACAAGATTAAAATAAAATAGATCAAAAAATAAAAGTAAAATAGAATAGATCAAAATAAACATTGAAAATTGACATTGATGTTGAAAATTAAATCAAAACTTTTGATTTTCATTTTTTGTTTTGAGTTTGAATTTGAGTTTGAGAAATCACAACATTTGATTTGCACATGTGGCCCCTTGTTCTCACAAGAGATACAGGAAAAAAGCCAAAAGATTTTCGAATCTTTACGGCTTGACCCAGTGTTCTCATAGTACTGCTTTCTGGTCGATTGTGACGCCATAAAAAGCGCATCCTGGCTGCAAGCCACACTATGGGCCATTGTTTCCATAGTTCGAGCCGGACGGCGGATTAATTTCTGCTCCGAGAATTGGCTTGGAACTGAACGCCAGAAAAACCCAATGGCCGACTGCAGAATCGGACGAGCAGGCCTTCCGGCCAGTGTTTGCTTTTATTTGACCCTTAATTCGCAGTACGCAGTCTGCATTTCACACTGGCAGTGGTGAGTCGGGCCTGATTTTTTTTTCACAACTGGTTAGTTGTGTGTATAACTGTGATGATTATACATTGAACTCACTGTCGCTTTTTTGATTGGCCGAAAGCGCCTGTGACGTCATCTAGCTGCAGATTATATAATAATTATGTCAAGAACACTCAAGGTCACGGGTAATCATGTCATGTATGACCGCGGTGCATGATTTGTAGCGGTAATCATGTCAAGTTTTTCGCGCTTTGTCTTGCTTGCCGTCAGTGAAGAAGCAAAAACATGACTTCCATTTTCGTTCAATGTATAAAACAATTATTAGATTCGGTGTTTGTGATATCCAGAATAATCAAGGTCGAGGTAGGGGTTATCAGCATCAGCCTTCGGGTTCGGCTTACAACCCTTACCTCGACCTTGATTATTCTGGATATCACATAAACTTTATCCAATAATTGTTTATAATCAATGATGCCTGAACAGAGCACAGTAGTCGTAAAATTTTCAATGGCTCAATCATTAAATCGTTCTCCGACGGTACGAGATAAACAGCCTCATTTCCAGGCTCTTTCTCCGCTGCCTCCTTGTCCCAACGACAATGGTGGGATGGGGAATGACAGCCTGCGAACGAGGTTGCGAGATGAAAAGCTGTAGCTACTGCGCGTGCGCCAGTGGCTACAATGCTGTCGGTTTTGACTGTCCGAGTGTCCAAGTTTCCGGATTTGCTTCGGGTCTTGTTCGACTTCCTTCGCGTGCGCGTGGTATGATTTAAATATAAGATAAATATCGGATTTCGATGGACGTACAGGTTGTGCAAGAAAAGCCTGCTTATTTAGAGCTTTTATTACTTGGAATGCGGTAGTCCGTCTTTTTTCGAAAACAAATAAAAGGTAGAGTAACCAGTGGATTTTCCGACCAGTTTCCGTAAAAGTGCGATGTCTTTCCGTGAAAATAGTATGAAGATTGGCAGGGGGAACACAGTGACTTATTCCTTTAATAGATCCAATACCAGAAGAGACTTTTTTTGATATAGCATTGATATGATTACTCCATGTTAAATTTTCATCAATGAATACACCAAGAGACTTGGTAAACTGACTCTGTTTAACTGTGTACCATTAATTTCCAAAGTAGGGAGAACGGATATACGCGCCTTCTTTATTGCTTTGGCCGGGGAAGGGGGTTAATTGTTCCTCTTTATTCTGTCCAAGATTGAATCTTGGACAAAATAAATGGAACATCTGGGCCACCCATTCCCCCCATTTCAATGATGCCAAAATGGCGCGGTTTTGCTCCTTCGCGCCTTCGTCATTGCTTTGGAGGGAGAAGGGGGTTAATTGTTCTGTTTTATTCTGTCCAAGATTGTAGGTAACAATAAAATAAAATGAATACTCAAACGTTCGTACAGACAATAAAATTAAATTACGAGTGGTATGGGCACGTAGGGGCTAGTGTCCACGTGGAGGGGTAACTGATTTCATATAGCCGCTAAAGGTGAGTGCTCGTTAATTTGCGAGGCAGTAGGCGAGGAACAACTGGTTGGGGTGGTAGTTCCACAGTTTAGCTATTCTGTTAAAGTACGAGGCCTGAAAAGTTGATGTTTTGCAAAAAGGGGTGCGAAGATTAAAGGAGTTACTCATTCTTGTACGACCATGGGAAACAAAGGACACGTTTAGCCGTGGGGCATGGGATGATTAAGTCCACGACATCGAGTGCCTAATAAACAGTTCAAAAAAATGTATTATAAGTGACTCTGAGGATTTCAGTGTATTATAGTTTTATCCACCCGTATTCTATGAAATCTCTAAGACTGAATTAGCAAAATTTACCAGAAATTAAATTAAACCTGTTTAAAGAGCATAGAAGTCTTTATTGACAATCCACAGGTAATAAATTAGAACGGGTACTGTTAAAATACATAATAAAATAAAAAGTCTTAAAAATACAGTCAGAAACATGTTACTTGCCTACCCACTGCGAAATATCAACACAAAAAACTACAAATTAGTTCTATTTTTGACCGCAAGTGTATGAATATAAAAAGATACGTTAAAACCACTTTTTCCATTCACTCGGGAACCTATTTATAAGAATTAGTGCGTCGCTTTACTCTTTCACGAATCTTAAAATTACATAGTTGCACCTCTGTTGAAGACGCTTGCGTGATTGGCACTAGTGTTACTGAACGAGGCTTTAGGGGTATTACAAACTCTAATAGTGCGAAACACCACGTTCACCCCATGTCCATTATTTGTACATTTAGCTTCCTATACATACCAAAACCTGCTTAGTTTGTTTGTAAGCCTAAACGATAGTTACATATATAGTCAATTCTTATACCAGAAAGACCACAAAAGTTGACCGTGTGACTGCGCTTGAAAAAGAAAACTGACGGAGCACGTTAAATACATGTACAGTGAAGACCTCTCGTACAGTCAGAAAGAGCTAGTACTACAACGTAAAATTGTGACTACATTCAATTTATGATGTTAGTTTCTTTCCATATAAATGTTACTAGAGAAACTAAAAAATATACCTTTTTAACGTACTGACACAGCAATTTAATTCCATCGATTTCTGCAATACCTTAAAAAAGTTTAAATATTTATTTACTACTTTATCTCTCTGAAGCGTTTTCCGGGAACAAGCCGACAGGGATGTTTAAGTATAAAATACCGAGCACCAAAGGCCTTCATTAAATATATATAACTACCTTGCGCGATAATTTGTTTCTACAGTGACAAACATTCAAACGGGTTACTAACACACAAAGTAAAAGCAATTAAAGAGGAGAGATTGATCTTTGCCACTCCTGTAGTGTGTGATCCAATAGACGTGACACGCTTAAGATTAAGTGACTTCCTTAACATCACGAGAGTCGCTAGATTCCAATATAATATCCTAACTTTCTTGCAGCTCACAAAACATAAACTGCATGTGGAAAAATTTATTTCTCCATATTTTGCAATAGAGTGGTTTTAATTGAGTGTTGAATGTAATCAGACAATTTCTTTTGTTTTGATTTTGCTACAATTTGATAAACCATTTTTTATGGGGTGCGGTTGGCAAGACAAAAAGAAAAAACCAATTGCTTACCAATTAAGACTAATCAGCCAGGCTGAGTAGTCTAACTGATAAGTAATTGGCTTGGTCTTGGTTTTACAACACTGAATTGAAAACAGCTCTATTATTGGGTTATGGGAGTGGTATCAAGTGAACACTCACAATTCCAGGATGGACGTATTATCTCTAGATACCTAATGACTTTCAACACAGCAAGTTTGTACTGTCTTAGAGACGTGATACAGGACAAGGAAGAGTTCTTTCGTATTAAACCCAAGTGAGATATTTCAGTCTCTTAGGCTCTCATCATAATTACATTTACACATAAAACGATGCTGGCGATAACCAATTTATCATTATCTCGATACTGTACAATAATTATTTGAAATCCACATTAAATAACATAGCTTGAATTTAGGTCCCCATTTTTCCTGCTGGTAATATCAAGAGCCACACAAGCAATCTTCATTGATAAATTAGTTTTGGGGAAGTGACGTGAAATATAAATACTTCCCACTCTAGTCTATGTAATTGCATAGACCTGTAAAAGCTTCAACATCAAGGAAAGTATTTTCTTGAAATTTTCTTAGAAAAGATATATTATTTGATATACTCTTTCAAAAACGCTTACAAAGACTACTCATTCACAAGTAGTCCTCTTTGCATCTTTGCACAAGTCAGTTTAGAGTAATGTTTTACTCATCTGCAAAGGGCATGAGTTATACTGCTCTATAGAGGATATAAAAAGACATTTGTTGTTTAATACCAACAGGAAATTTTCCTTGTTATCTACATTCTACAGGAGGGATGCTTGGAGAAGGGATAGCATGTGATGATGAGGATGAGGATGCTGATGGAACAGATTTATGTACCTCATGAACCTCTTCAGCTGCGGCTGCTTCTGCAATGCAATACAAAGACATAACGTAAATGAATATATTAGAGATCATCAGAGTTATACACACAACTTAAGCAGTTGTGAAATTAAATCCTGAAAAAAACAATTCACACATGAATGGGATTCGAACCCATGACCTATACTTTCCACAGTTTTATTGCAAACTCACAAGGTGACCAGCTCCCAGATGGCTTGATAGCTCAGTTGGTAGATCACTGCACGGGTATCAAAGAGGTCATGGGTTTGAGTCTGTTCAGGACTGAATTTTTTTTTTTTTTCAGGCTCTAATATTAATGCAGTGATAAATCATAAATTCACATCTTTCTCCACAGTTCAACTATATGATCTTTTCTACATTCATTAACATTCTTCACCTTCTATGGGTATATTACGAACTGACAATGTAACCAGCTCCCAGTTGGCTTGATAGCTCAGTTGGTAGAGCACCGCACTGCATTGTACTGCACTTTGAATGAGGTTTGAATCCTTTTCAGGCCTGAATTCTTTCAGGCTTTAATTTCACAACTGCTTAAATTGGGTGTATAACTGCGGTAATCAATCATAAATTCACACAAATGCATAACATTACATATCAATGTTCATACTGTATGTTTCAAAACCCATAGCATAGAGGCCAGTGAGTTACATGAAATGATCTCAGTTAGAGAGGCATTCCCTTTATCTCTGAATTGCTTTCTTGAAAAAAGAAATAACAAAAACTCGTAAACGGGTTCAAAGAATTAGACTGCACTTGCTTGATAAAAGAGTGAGGAAAAACAGAAACACACCTCTTTTCTTCTTGAGTCTCTTCTTCTTTCTGTCAATACTGGCGACTTCAGCTTTAAGAGAGCTATACATTTTCCTCATTTCATTTATCTTGTCCTGGAGTAATCTGATACGTTCCCCACCATCTTCCTTTGCTTTAATTTCCTCTGGAAGAAATAATACAAGAGAACACTTAAGCATTGTTCTTAACTTGCCTGCAGAATGCTTTGCAAAGTCCTTTTTCAAATGCAGCTACTTGAAATGAGAAGTAGCAAGTGGATTTGGGGTCATTTCCAAACCCAAACAGAAACCTTGTTTCTGAGAATCTTAGGTGATTAAATAATAGCAGTAGTAACAATCTTTTGTTAGGAAGCTTCATCACTAAAAGTGGTTTACATAGAGGTCCTAATACTAGACATATACTATGTAATAATACAATTACAATCTATAAATTAGAGCTAAAACCGAAATAAATAAATATTTACAACATATACACTACAAAAATTAAAAAAATAAATAATAATAATGATAATAATAATAATAATAATAATAATAATAATAATAGAATTGGGTTACTAAATGAAAACACATGATTCACTGCGACTCTGAGTTTTGTGCTTACACACTCATCAGGCAGATTTAATGAAGAAAAACCCTATCAGCTAGTATATATATATTTACAATAAGTAGAACAATAGAGGAAGCGACGCATTAATTACAATGGGTGAGAAAGGCGGATCTATTGCAACAAAGGAATGTGTGAAGTGAACTGTCTAAACTAAAAACTAAAAGCGTAGGAACGTAAAATAATATGACAATATGGCAACAACAAGCTATGTAACTGCAGATCTCAACGAAATTGCCCTCTTGGCAATAAATGCTTAACCACCAGCCTCATCTACAACACACAAGTAGACAAGTAACCTCTACGACATCTAATCAAACTACAACCAAGAACTACATCGGACTGACTGAAGGAACTTTTAAACAGAGATCTACCCAACACAAGTCTACATTCACCCACAGAAAACTTTCTAACAGCACTGAATTATCAAAGTACATCTGGCAACTCAAAGACAGCAACATCAATTTCACAACTAAATGGTCCATCATCGCAAGAGCTCGCCCCTACAATAATTCAAGTAAACGATGTGACTTATGCCTAGCAGAAAAACTTTATATTATCAAATGCAGCAATAACAATCTCCTGAACAAACGATCTGAACTAATTTCCAAGTGCCGACATGAAAACAAGTTTTACTTAAAGAACAATTGACACTTATCCTATACAATAACTATTGTTTTACGCTCCTA
>Ga0126337_10002159_pt1 | contig 12369 bp, 7 predicted proteins | sample DipCmetagenome_FD_92527 | JGI IMG/M metagenome (GOLD analysis project Ga0126337, IMG submission 92527) | Coral microbial communities from La Bocana,Puerto Morelos, Mexico - Diploria C A metagenome | ecosystem: Host-associated > Invertebrates > Cnidaria > Coral | place: La Bocana,Puerto Morelos... | reverse complement strand
TTAGCATTACTTCAACCCAGACCGCTCGATCCGAGCTGAACTGCGCGTCCTTAAGAATACGTCATGACTGAACTGAGTCGATGAATGGCGTCCGTCTGACGCGCGCAAGACAAAACTCACCAAGGGAGAAAACGATGTTGATCCCTACCTTGCTGCGCAGAAGTTGCTCTAGGAAGAAGAAAACTATTCAAGTTCATATAAAACTATATTGTCAACCATTAAAATAATGGAAATAAGACCAGAATCATCAGACGCTGAAAAACGTTCTCCTCGGTGAAATGCTAAATTCTCCGAACCGTATGAAACGATTTCTATGGTTTACATAAGGAAAATTCGTATTTAAAGTTTGAAAGTGAAACTTAAGGGGTTAAGCTGAAGTACTGGTATTATCTTGAGCACAATTTCCTTAAATTTGATATTTTTTGCCAACCCATTCTCATTTCCTGTTAAAATAACTAGACAGGCTTTTTTGCTATTAAAATAATTTTCCGTTTTCCCTTCAGATTGATCGCATTTAAGGTTTTCCTATTTTTCAATTAGAAGATTTCCTTAGTTTTGTCAGTTGGATAAGATTAGATTTCTTTCGTTTGCACGATGAGAAAGTATAAAGTGTTTGTTAGTCTCGCGCGAATTCAGTTAGCTTGGAATCCGTCAAATATCTTTCACCCGGAATTTGTGCGTTGCCCATTTCAGGTCTTGCTCGTCTGAATTACATCGAACTTTTCATAAAGACCAGAACCACGCAAAAATTTGATCATCGAAAACGTTTTAGAACTATTGCCAGGAGCTTTTAACTCGCTTCTTTGCACATTTCTTTTGCCTTCAGACATCTTTCCGCTTTTCAACATTTGGAATTTCACACATTTTATATGCAAGAAAATCGCTTGAATGCTCCGAAGTAAAAAACGATGGCATTGGAAAACGTACAGAAAAGTTCTAAAACCTTGAAACCTAGCATACACATGCAATGTTGCGAAAATATGGCTGTCTTTGGGACTGTGTAAGGCTCACTTGATATTGTGGTTAAGTGTACAGCCGCCATCTTTTTTCCACGGAGGATTCACGAGACACTTTTGATCACCAAGAAAGTTTGTAACATCTGTAACATGGTTACCGCAGGTTCCTCAATAGAGTGAAAAAAACACTCGCACAAAATCTCCCATACTCTTATCCTCATGCATGTCCGAACGATGTCGTGTGGCGAAACAGAAACACAACTTTTAGTTACTGACTTTCCGATTTCAAATTTCCGCCAGATAATCCTCGTCTAGACAAACTTTGCGGGGATTTCGTTGACTTCAGCATGAGGAAGTTTGTGGAAATTGACTGACGTCACGAGTTCGACTTAGTCCGCCCACCAGTGCAGTACGATGTTCGCCATAATAAGCTTAAGAAGGAAAGAACTTAACTGGTTTTCATTTTTACGGTGGTATTTTCATTCCCTAACTAAAAGAATCACAAAAAGAAACACAAATACGTTGTTTGTGGTTAGGCAGAGAATATTGTCCCTCGCAAAACGTTCTGTCTTCAAATTATGAATTGTAGACGAGAAATAAGCAAACGGGAGTAGTATATCGTTGCCATATGAGCCTACCATTAAATTTCAGTAAAGGAATGTTGCAAAATTTTAGTAAATGCTTAAAAAAACAACAAAGTGAAGTATTTCGGTATGATAGGGTTACAACGGCGCAAATTGCCCAGCGTGGGGCGAGAGTTTACACGAGGTAGGCGAAATTTCCGCCAGAGAAACTTTTCACCGTAGTAGGGCCGGCTTGATAACTTAATCACGTATCGGTACTAACCACTGAAAAATTTGCAGTTACACATTGTTTAATTTTTTTTAGCGAAAACACTGTATACATCTGTATTTGTACATCGATGAACGAACATCTCTGCATTTTTGTTTGCATGTATTTTTCTTCCTAGGTAATTAAGTCCATTGCCGACAGTATTTGTTTTGCTTCTAAAGAATTTAGTAAAACGGATCTTAAATTTTGCGCCGCATATTATGGTCTGCGTTTTCCGCTAATTTAAGATAAGACCGAAGCTGTTGCGTGAGAGTTGAGAAACGGTCCGCACATTTTAAGACACCAAAACCGGAGCTTTTTAGCACGGAGGGAACCCTCTTTACTAAATAAGTTAAGCGCCGAACTCACGCCCGCTGTTACTTCAATAGTGAGTAATTATAACCTGTTGGTTGCGGTTGGTATTCAAGGATACGGTTGCTGACACATCTAAGGCTTGAATATTTTTCGCCCCTAAGAAGTTTCAATTCTAAAACAACACATTATATTCTGAAAAACTACTGCTGCTGTGGAACATTGAAGGCTGAACGCCCTAAGAGCTAACAAAATCGATTCTTAACTGCTAGAAGGTACGACGAGAAATCCCATCTTTTTTGGGGGAATTCCCCTCCCTTGCTTTGTAGCCCCTAAACAAGACGCTTTACTTTCCTACGGCCTCTCAGCAGCCGCCAGACCTCGGCGATTCGGGTGGGTGGACATAATACCATCCTATCCAGGGTCGAGGTGGGGATTTCAATTCCCCAAGGCGATCTGAAATCGAACAGTGCTTCAGTGTTCCTAATACCTGATCCACTCTTTGCAGTTGATATCAACAGACTCCTCTTTATATAGGAGGCACAATCCAAAATTAAAAGTCATGCAGCAAGACAAATTGGATAGGATATATGACCATATATGGCTGTCCTGAATGCCATTTAATCTAATTTCGCTAATATTTCCACCGTGAAATAAGGGACGCCGTTGTCGTCCGTCGCCCAGTATACTCGACTTAAAACTTGTTATTTTCAATCTTGTTTTCCAGTCATACCTTCTATTTTAACGTATTCCTGATAATTTTTTATATTAATTTATATTTTGAAGGAGGTACATCACGGACCACGCATCTTCAAAGAGTTTTTCAGGTTTGTCGTTTGTAATCCGTGTATACCTTTCTCAGTCGCGGCCCCCTTTTTTTGAAAGAATTAATTTGGTGTCATTCTTCGTAACACAATCATTCACTTTTGGATTTCCCCCAATTTAAAAGTAACCTTAAAATGACATGAAATATGGTGACATTGTTTCTTAAATTTTTAAAATATATCTCTGTCATTAGCTGACTCGGTTGTAAAATAGATTTTTTGTTCAAAATTAGTTAAACTGAGATAAAAGAATCACTCATTTAACGTGTCAGACAGTACAATCCCTGGCGGTTCGTTGAACCCTCAAAATTTTCAACCTCCGGATAATCTCAATCAAGAGTCGTTTACCCCTTCCCTCTCTCCTCAATCCCACCCCCCTTAGTCGAACACGGTAACTTTTGACCTCTATTTCTCGAGCTAACCAAGTTTTCAAACCGATTTATGTTTCCCTGGGACGTTCGAATATAAAGACTGCTTATCTTTCATCTAGTCTCTTTTAACCCTTTCGCGTTAACTGCAATTCGTAGTTGGCAAAATTCTTCCAGTTTTAGCACAAGGTATTTTTTAATATTTATTATTTTACTTTAAATGATTCGCAAGCCAAAGCGACAGCAAGATTCGACCCGTATAACGAATGAACAAACTGGTTCAAAATACAAAGATCTTGTAAAGTGGCTATTCTGATCTATTCTCGGCAAACGTGCATGGCTTTCCTGACAGAACGAATATTGCTAAGGAGACTTAAGTAAGCAAATGAATATATGGAAGATCATATATTTGAACTGCGGAGGAAGATATTAATTTATGATTGACCATCGCAGTTATACTAACACACAGTTGTGAAATTAAAGCCTGAAAAATCCATATATTTATTTGCATTCTTTCACCTTCTACGGGTATATTACGAACTTACAATGTGACCAGCTCCCAGCTTGATGGCTTGGTAGAGCACTGCACCGGTATCGCAGAGGTCATGGGTTCGTTCAGGTCTGAATTTTTTTCAGGCTTTAATTTTATTGAGTTGTGTATATAGTTGCGATGATCAATCACAAATTCAAGACTTAAGTAAGTGGCTCAAAAAAAGGTTATTTCTCAATAAAAATGGATGTTTTCGAAATATAGATATGTTAAAGAAGAAAACAGGCAATCTTCGGACCACTCAAGGGAACCAATCAAAGTGTTTTCATCCGGGTTCAAGTGTCAATACAATACGAAAATTAGGTTAACGACTTACTTAAATTTGTCATGACAAAATAAAATTATAAAATGAACGAGAGATTGGATAGCCAAGTTATAAAAGCTTCAGGGCGGGAACTGTAAAGACGAATTAGCGCGGAATGGAAGTCGAATTTTGTAAGACCGCCGGATGGTGCCGTAATTGAGACCCGCTGTGGATGAAAGCAACGGAAACATTTGGCAGTTATTGTTTTGTCTAGCACTCGTTTGTCAAAGTTGTCGAGCTGTAAGAACAAATGGTGTTAAATATTGGACAACATTGCTCATTGAGGAAACCCATAAACGCTAAAATTGCTCATAAAGCAATTGTATTTTCAGGTTAATGGCTTTGAGAGCCATTTCAATGCTATTCTAATAGCGAATAGTGCGAAGATCAACTAAAGTGATTTCTCGTTTAACTCAACGTCTGTTATTAGTTCGTGGGTGAGCTTAACACCTAGAATCTTTCTCCTACCAGAAGCACAAGTTATCGTTTACAGATATGATAAAAACGTTTATCCATTAAAAGAAACCAAAAACAAGAACAATTTATTTTTTATCTTTTCCGCTTGTTCCATAAATGTTACTGCACAGGTCTAACAAAAGAATTTTGCAAACATTTTGCCGGTAAAGCTACGATCAATCCGACGGATTATTTCATAAATGTTTTTCATTCAAAATACAGGCTTACATTAATTTTTCGTGCCAGAATATTTATATAACCTTGGTTATGCCAGAATTTTTTCCCAGCGGGAACACATGTTTTCAATTTGTGGGTTATACATGCACGCTAAGGTCTGTGTCATCGTACTATGTGCAGTGGCGTTGATAAGATTTAACCAGAATTTCGGCGTCCTTAACTCAATTTGCTTTTACACTTTTACGATTTCGCCGACCACCTTTTTCTTTTTATTGTCTCTGTTTCTAGAGGGTGGTCCTTGTAAATTGAATAACTCCACGCGCAAAACAATTACCGTCCCCGCGCCTGTCGTTCTGCTAGCGGGTTCCAAATTTAGCTGTGTTTTTTCAGTTGCGTTTTTCTCCCAGGCAATGCGAAATTGAAACGTTTCGAGGCGAAAACTTAAACTTATCGTTTTCATTACACCATGAATGTGGCCTTGTGGCCGAACGCAAGCTTTTCCAAATATTTTAGTTGCCATCCTCACACTTACTTCTAAACAATGTGGTAAATTTTTCCTCTTCTCATCTTCTGTGTCACAGCTTCTGTGTTCCAGTGTGAGTCCCAGTTGATATTTGCAAGTTTTTCTCTCAAGATAAAGCGATTTTGCTGAAACACAAGCTCCTATGCATGTAAATGAACGTAAATTATCCCGGCGCCAAGGGCGGTTTGAAGGGATCTGGACTCAATGGTGGTGTGTTCTCTAATTAACCTTTTATGTTAATAACTGCACCAGATCAATTAAGCCATCGAACAATAACAGCTAACACTGACAGCTGAAAGGAAGAAAAGAGAAATAAAGAGTTGTAAGTACGACTCTTTTCAGATCGAGACAAATTAGAGATGTTTTCCTCCTTTTCAAATAGCAAAGAAGTGATCGCCTGCCAGGAATATTCAAGTTTAATTTGAATGAACCCAAGCATTCCTAAAGATCTTTAATGTTTTGTGGATAGCAAAGTGAATTGTGGACAAACGGGGTCAATTTTTGTAATTGATTCTGTTGAGTGAGGTCAACCTTTCTTTGATTTGATTACAAAGAGTACTTAGATAACAATATTTGCGGAACAGTGGCTTGAAAAATACTGTATAAGTAATTCGTTCCTTTACTGCACAAAAATACGACACTGAATTCGTTTGTCAGTTTAAGCTTTAAAATTTGCAATTAATGAGCGAGAAGTTTTAAGTTTGAATGAACTCTCGTGAAAACTAAAGCTTGACATTTTATTTCCATTTAAACCGGAATTGTTGGCACAGTTAAAGCGTTTTCCAATTAGATCGATGCACCTTGTCTAAACAGTTTACTCAATAATGCAAGCTCTTTTAGAAAAAAAAAGTTAAAATTGAGATAAGATTTCTATGCTTTTTGCGGCCCTGAAAAATTTAATAAGGTCTTTGGCAAATACGAACAACTGAAAGTTTTAGGTGGCTCGTTTCTTTGAAGCCTCAAACGAGTTATTTTATTTTATTTTTTTAAATGTCTTCGTTTGTTGTAATTCGTTCAATTCGTCGCAGGTGACCGGCACTACGCATGTGTGTTCTTAGTCGACGATACCAATTCTTTGCAAGTTCTTGCAAAGGCCTTTATTATTGTGACCAAAACACTAACTCTCCTTACGTATGCCGTACGTTTATTTCATTATTTGTGAGAGAATTTAGTCGCAGATCAAAACAATACTCCTTGGTTGACGAGGTTTTCCTTTGCCCAGTTCTATTTTATTGTTTGAAAACCATCTTTATTTTCAGCGCTTTATAATACTTTTGCTGCGTTAAATATTTATAACTTAAAATCGAAATGAATTCATACCGTGATTAATAGGAATCCACACTAGATTCAAATTTTGCATTTCAGCCTCTCATCACTTTAAAAAATTGTGCGAAAAATTTCAAAAGTTAAAAAATCGTTTGCCCTTTTCAAGTTATTAAAATATACTCCTCTTGACACTTGTAGATCTAAAGTGCCGGCCGTGTTGTGAATCAATTGTTAAACCGCTTCTTTTTAGAATCTTTTATTTTTGAAATTAAACCTAACGCGGAGGAAATAAATTATTTCTGAAAACAAGTGAAAACAAAACGGGCAAATTAATTATCTACTGAACACATCTGAACACATGGTTTTGCAATGGAGGTAAAAATTTCGTAAAAAGACATCCTTTTTTGCTTGTCGTCCTCGCTTCAAGATATTTCAGATCCTGAGTACCATCAGTTCCTTCCGTCAAACCTTTGTGGCTCAATTTCGGTATCTAGGAATCGCTGGGCAGTGTATGAAAATCATAATATGATACATTATTGCAACCTCAAGCACACCTCAGCAATTCAGTTTTCCATCAGCTTGTTGAAAAATAAACAAATATTCATATGTAAAAGCGCTGAAAAATTAAAGTTTGTTCTCTTTAGTAAATAAAAGCAGAAAATCAGATAAAAAATTATCCGGAAAAAATTGCTTAGTGACCAATATATAGTCATTAAAGAATAATGAAACAGGCGACTAGGAGACTAGATGGAGTCAATGCAATTAAATTATATTGATTCTCTTACTAGGTCATTTTCCTACTTTAAGTTCAACAGGCACTTGTGTTTTTACAATCGTGTACAAGTTACTTTTGGGAATATTAACTTTCCAGAGGTGATATTAATTTAATTGTAGATTCTCGTTTCAGTGGGTATCTTTGTTAAAATATTGGTTTTTAACCGAACAGTTGTCAGTGTTGTTTCTAAGCAATTATTTCTTTTAACATTTTTCGTACACAAAAGGGACGTAACGTCCCTTGACACTAATCTTGGATCTTAGAATCTCTCATGTCAAATCAGTCTCAAAATAGTCCTGAAGAACAAGGCAGTCAATTTATGACTAGTCCATGATTTTCACTGATTACCATTCGAACTGATTTATAGTTTAATTTAATTGATTAGAGTTTATCTCGCCTAACCGATGAAACAAATGATAGCAAAATCATTTGAAAGTGATCGTGAACTGTTTTGCGTTACGTTCGCAACCCCCACTACGTTACGACAACAGTTTCGCGTCTTTCGTTTCCGTCGATTCCGTTATTTTTTGCGTTGTGCGCCCGCAGATGTCAGTGAAAAACGTAGTTGATTGGATTAATCAGAGGTTTTGCAGTGCCATTAACATTAACTTTGCTTCAACCAGCTGGAGCCGCACCGTCTGGGTAGAAATGATATCCCATTATCAGCCAGAATCGTTTAATCTTAGATTCACGTAGCACGGACTTACACGTTACATTCTCTATAAGTAACAGTTTTATTGCAAATTTCACACCGGTCCTCGAAATGAAATGCCTCAATATAGTTGACTAGATAGCGGAGAGTTTTAGCACCACAGTTCCCTGGACCATTCAAAAAGTTTTGTCGCTTTAAAGCGGGGCTACTGACCTGAAGGCCGTATTTTAGTTGGGTATTATGGTTTTAACGCAAATATCTCGTTCACGGTTCAAACAATCAAAAACATCTCTTTGCTCATCGCACATATCTACGTAACGGGGCTTTGTTTTAAAGTTTTGTTAATATTAGGGGGTATTTGGGGATAAACTGGGATAAATAGTTTTTCTCAAAGGATAAGTGAAATTTATGGAAATAGGAAATTTGGAAGATTTGATGTTGTTAATATAATTTGAAGTTTAAAAATTAGTGGACGTACACCAAACAGTTGATCACAACCTGAGGTGCCCTTTCGGGGGCGTTCAACTGTCTGGTAGTGTTGCAAAACACCTTTTTTTACTTTTAATCCCTCCTTAAACTTCGTGAAATGTCACTTAAATTCACGTTTACCCCTGCCTTAAAACACTAAGTATGCGATACAATTTTTCCACCAGCTCAAATCAAATAGACCGTGACAAGCTCATTACTTGCACCTTTGTCGTCCCTAAGTTCCACTGCCCCCTGCCAACTCGGGTGGGGTTCCACTGTGACTTCATTTTCCGCAGTTATCTGTTCTCCAATTTTCCATAATATATTTTGCATACACTTTTGTTGTGAAATGCTCTTGGGAATATACGGGTGTCCCGAGAGCATTCATTACAATGACGCAGGCAACGGAGCCTAGTACTTAGGGCACTGGATTTGAAATCCGGGGGTCCCTGGCTCAACTCCTCCTCCCTGCCGCTAGATGGTTTTGTTGTTGGCGGTCCCAAGGTTCCAATCTTCCGCGGTTTGTAAATAGACAACTCTGAGATTTTTAATAATTTTTGTTTAATTTACAATATTTGTACAGTAGTGCTAAACACTTTGACACTTGAAACAAAGTAATTTATATATGCAAAATTTTGGGGTTAAAGCAGAATGAAGTATGGCCAATTAGAAAATATAGAATGATTGAGATTCGAAAGACACCGAATTTTTGTTACAGCCGTGTCAAGCGAGACACGTGTGACACGTGACACGGTCAGTTTGGTTGCCTGAAAAATGAAACCCAACTTACCGGAACGGTTTACTTTCCTGTAAAGCTGCACATTCCTCGCCTATTTTAGTCCTTCTTTTGGATGATGATGGAAACATTTCAAAGATTACCCAGACAAAATTCAACAACTGAACATTCTCTACCGTCAGAATTCACAAAAATAACGTTATGTCGCCAATTTCGTTTTAAAAGCATTGTTTTAATTGCACTCTATAAACGATCGCGAGTGCGCGTTTATGCGTTTGAATATTCATATGTCCATGTTGTAAGAAATGTCTACACGCTTACATCACACAGCAGGAATCCTTCACATGTACTCGATAGCTTTACTGTTGCGAAGCTTTTCGACCGACAGAGAGCCTGGTTCCAGTCACCGACACGAATAGCGATGCCGCGCTCAATCCATGGTCGCGTGCTTCAAAAAAAAAATTAACGTCGACCCTTTCCTACAAAGCATGAATATTGTTTTTGTGCCTAAAGGTTTGAGCCGTTAACTACCGTCGTTTGATTTCAACAAGGAAATGGCAACGTTGTGAGTTCGTAACTTTAAATGAAGGATCTTACATTCGAACCGCGCTGATAACGATTTTTTTCTGTAAACAGGCACAACTTGAGAGATCATCTGAGCAGCTATGTACAGGCAACTTAGGCAGCTGCAAAAATAATGGTAGCGCAAAAAAGATGATGAAAAGTTCTCTTGGAAAAAGGACATTACGCTTGATGCGAACTTAAAATTGTGATAAGTCATGCAAGTTAGACACGCCCATATCGCGTGTGGCTAAGTGTTTGTAAACTCTCAAGAAAAACTGACGCGCTTTTAGCGGAAAACTCCGTTTGATTTGTATACATGCTTGCGGGCAAACGAATCGATAAAACTTAATTTATGACTTGTTTTGACTCTGCGCTTAAAACACTCAGCATGCTCGAAAGGAAACTTGTTAGTTTTGATAACATACTTTCGATGCGAACACTCGATTTGCGTTAGAAAAAGTTTGATTTTGCATCTGAATAAGCTCAGTAAGATTAAATCAGCGAAAGCAACTAAATGTGTACTTCAGCGGCTGAAATACTCAAGAGTGGTCTGTGTATTTGATATCTTCTCGCATGCAATACTAGTAGATTATCAACTACACGGACGTTAAGCATACGGAAAATATATACGAGACAGGTTGTTTTTATGTACTTGGAAATTCTCAGAACGGTCGGTACAAAGATTTTCTAGCAATCGTTTAATAGAATAAGTGTGGTCTTTATATTTGATATTTTCTCGCGTGCATTAAGAGTAGATTGTCAACCACATGGATGATAAGCATACGGAAAATGTGTATAAATAAGGCTGTCTTGATGTTCTTGCAACGTCTGAGCACGGAAAGTAACCTGAGATGGCCTAGAGTTTAAAAATCTCAGTGCGGTGAAAAAATATTGGGCTGTTCTAGTAAGTCAGAAATTTTAAGTAATGCCAAAATCTCGTTTGTATTTTCATTATTCGCGTGCACAATTGTTAAAATGGTCGAGTTAAATTTATTCAACGCACGTGGTCTTTGATGGAAGTGATATACACGAAATAACTAAAAAAAGTTAAATATTAATGTATTGAAAAAAAGCGTTGAAGAATAAAGTCAAAACCTCGGCATATCAAGATAAACTTGGGAAACGCTTTACATGATATATAAAATTAATATGTCGCCTTGAAAACAAACTTTAATAAACTTTATTGCATTGTTTTCGGCTTGAAAAACATCAACTACTTGACATGAAGTAGAGTTACGACTGAAACAGCGATAAAAATCAATTTAACGTGTTTAAAATGGAATGTGAACCGATATGGATCCGACTGCACGCATAAACTGTTCTGCCCTTGAAACAAATAACGAGTAAACAGAAAACAAAAACTTGATATCCTTACCTTAGCATTTCCTGTTGTAGTTCAAGGAGATGGTTTTCATCTGTAAAAACAAGGAAATTGAGATTTTCTCGGAAGGGCAATATTCAATATAGGAACTGTAAATTTCTCCGCTCGCATTCTTAAATGTATTGCAATCAAGATAGACGTGTAGATAGCAAAAAATTCAAGCGGTAGTCAATGTATTTCAAACTGGCCTAAGGCTTCAAATTCTAATTCAGCAGAGAAAGAAAAAAACAGGTGACGAAATTCCCCCTAAGGAAGTAGTCAATAAATTGATTTTTGTAACGCGCATCTATTCGGATTATTTAATTCCAAAGCGTGTTAAAAAGGATCAGAATTTTCTTTAAAAACCGAAATTTACGGAATGCTTTAGGCCATACCTTGACCTTTCCTTTTCATATGCAAATATTCTGCAGGGCATAGGAGAAAACTCTCACAAATTTGACGAGTTTTTCGACATATACCACATTACCTTTTTTCCTTTTCCTGAGTCACTATTTGACTTTCGATTGCTGTTCAAATAAATAGCACTTAAGTTTTTTTTGTCTGTGATCTTGACCGATCTATTTGCAATTTAAAGGGACAGTCAAGACGACAACATTTAAACCAGCTTTGAAGCGCAAATGACCAAAACTGATTTCTTTGTCATGTATCGATGAAGAAATAAACGCATCACGGAGAGATAAATTAACACTTGCCTGGTGTAAAAAGCAGCAAGATCACTGCTATAAGATATATATTGCCATTTCCCACATAACAAGTTCAAATGTGAACCCAACCTCAAGAAACACTAAAAAAGGACACCCTATAGTGCTGTTACAACTAGCACCTGCTGTGATACTTACATCAATTCTTTTCTTCTTTGACTTCGTTTAATCCTATGAAGGCAAACCAGTGGTGTATTCGATGATGGTAAATTCGTTGAGGAGTTAATAAACAAAAACTACGAACAACGGGGTGAAACGCCAACTTTGAAATTGCACTCCTTAAACCAAACGTGTGTTGTCGCCAAGGAACGCGCGCCAGAAATATAATTGAACTTTTTGTTATCAAATTATGTCCTCAACCAAGGAATAATTATCATATACAAAACAACACGAGAACTTGTCAAAGATTAGTTTACAAATGCGAGAGATATAAGCCGGATTAGGGCTTCCTAGATGAAGGGATAATATACTTATGATTCCAAGTGCCTTTACCTAGAAATGAAGATTACTAGATCAAGATAAGGG